>Ga0105095_10000016_pt1 | contig 58650 bp, 49 predicted proteins | sample PPLLak2March2015_2_FD_79180 | JGI IMG/M metagenome (GOLD analysis project Ga0105095, IMG submission 79180) | Freshwater sediment microbial communities from Prairie Pothole Lake near Jamestown, North Dakota, USA - PPLs Lake P8 Core (3) Depth... | ecosystem: Environmental > Aquatic > Freshwater >...
AAATCGCATCCTCCAGAACGGGGCCGTTCTGCTTCGCCCACGTGTCGAGGAAGAATTGCTGGAACTGCGCAACGGCCGGCCCTTCGATGCGAATATCGGTATCCCGCCACGGCGTTTGCCCCGTTCCGGGCGTGCGTCTGGAGCTGGCCAGCGTTCCGCTTGAATAGACGCTGTCGACATTGATACCCCCGGTGATCGCGATGCCGCCATCGACGATCAACAACTTGCGGTGGTCGCGATGCGTAATGGCCCAGTCTCCCCGCGCTTTGGTCGGGTCGACAGGGTTGAACTCGAGAACATTGATGCCATTCTCGCGAAGTTGCTGGAAGAACTCCCGCGGGGTGTCCATGCTGCCGACGCTGTCGTAGATCAGGTTGACGACGACCCCCTCCTGCCGCTTCTGAGCCAGGAGTCGGGCCATCTGCACGCCTATATCGTCGTTGCGGAAGATGTAGGTTTCCATGTTGATGTGATGGCGCGCACCGCGGATCGCCTCGTACATTGCCCGATACGTCGCCGCCCCGTCGCGCAGCAGTTGGACTTCGTTCCCGATCGTAAGCGGGGTTTTGCTCAGCGCCTGCTCGACTGCAAGGTGCCGAGTAAGCAGCTCGCTACCCTGCCCCTGCCGGGCCAATGCCTTCAGCACGGCGCGGGTCCGTGCCGGCGAAAGCTCCCCTTGCGCTCCAACCAGCACGGGCGGTTCGACGGGCGGCGCCTCCTGCACCTTGCGCAGTTCGGCAGACGCGGCACACCCGCTGCACAGCAGCGCCAGTGCCAGCCGCCAGGGCCACCACGCGAGCAGGGGATGCAGCCTCGTGAAATCCATATGCATGAGTGTCAGTTCGATCGAGCCGCATCAGTGCCACGCTCCGACCGCGCGTCGGCGCTCCGTTGACCGACGCACCTTCCTGTGTGGGACGCCGGCAATCCACGTGCCAGCCGCAACAGTCCTTGCCGGACCGCGTGCGCTCGAGCGAGTTCGGTCGTGTCGAGAACGCGGTCGGCCGGGTGCAGCGCGAATTTCTTACAAGCGTTATGGAACGTTTACCGATGCCGAGTCGCAGGCGGCGCAAGCCAAGCTGCTGATTTGGCGGGACTGCAAACGATGGCATGACGCGTGCGACCAGAAGGCATGCGTGATTTGACGCATACCAGCGACCGCATGTTGCGAGCGGCGCCTTTGGGGCGCAGCCCAGACAGCGTGTCATTCCGTGATTACCTTCAGGAGATCGTCATGCCAGTATTGAACTTGCTCAAGAGGTGGATACTTCCCACGGCCCTGCTGCTCGCGCTCGGCGCCTGCGCCGGCGATGCCACCACACGCAGCACCGGCCGTTACATCGACGATGCCACCATTACCGCATCAGTCAAGTCGAAGCTGATCGACGACGAGATGGTCAAGGCGCGCAATATCAACGTGGAAACCTACAAGGGCGTGGTCTCGCTGAGCGGCTTCGTCGAGTCCAAAGCCGAAGCCAACCAGGCCGTCGTGCTGGCGCAACAGGTGGAGGGCGTGAAGTCCGTGAAGGACGACCTGAATGTGCGGCAGTAACAGGCTGACCCGCCAGGTCCCCATCGCCGCGCGGCGATGGGGATGTGCTTGAATTACTTCGGATGTTGCGGATGGCTGCAGTGAACCAGCGGCACGCAGCATCGCCAACGGACGCAGGAGGCTTCGATGCACGTTGCTCATAGACACCATTCCAAAGGCGCCCCCGCTAGGACCCGGACCAGGCACCGCCTCAGCCGCGCCCGCCCCCACGACTCAATGGATGCGGTTTCTCTCAACGGCGACCGCGTTCGCGATTCCGCGGGCGAGGAGATCGGCCGCCTCGAAGGAGTCATGCTGGATGGGAGCCGGAATCGCCTCATGTATGCTGTTCTGTCGCTCGATGGATCTCTCGGCGGGGATAACAGGCTGTTCGCCGTGCCCTGGAGCGTGCTCAGGATGAACGCCGATGAGGCGTGCGTGATTCTCGACGTCCCCAAGAAGCGGTTGAAGGCCGCGCCCGGATTCCACCGCGATAGTTGGCCCTCCGTTGCGGATCCAGGCTGGCGCGAACAGATCGACACCTACTACGGTGTCCGACCGGAGCACAAGCGCACCCGGAGTGTGTAGGACAAACCCCGACACTCGCATCGGCGTTTCACCGACACGCCATTCCGAGGACCTCCGATAGGGTATCCGTACCGCCCACCTGTACGATGCTCGCGTGAACGTTGCGGCGGTTTGCGCCGCAACTCAGCGGAGACTCAGGAGGGCAACGCATGTATCAAAGCGATACGCTTGGCTTAAGTGGCGGCGCGGGGGGCTTGTGGCCCGCGCTGATGTCATCACCCGCGGTCCAGAGCGTGCCTCGCGAAGTAGCGCGCCCGGCGGCGCACTCTGGCCCGGTGCGTGGCTCATCGCCAGCCATGCAGCGGGTCTATGAGATGGTCGACCGGGTCGCGCCGACCCACGCGAGCGTACTGATCGTCGGCGAGAGTGGCTCCGGCAAGGAGCTGGTGGCCAATACCATCCACCAAGGCAGCGGCCGCCGCGGACCCTTCGTGGCGGTGAACTGCGGTGCCATCCCGGCCTCGCTGGTGGAGGCGGAGCTGTTCGGCTACGAGAAGGGGGCGTTCACTGGCGCGGGCCGTACCCACCGCGGCTACTTCGAGCGCGCCGCGGGTGGTACGCTGTTCCTCGACGAGATCACCGAGATGTCGCCGGACGCGCAGGTGCGGTTGTTGCGAGTGTTGGAAAGCGGCAGGTTCTGGCGCGTGGGCGGCGACACGGAGATCCGCGCCGAGGTGCGGTTGATCGCGGCGACCAATCGCGACCTGGGTAGCGCGGTCACCGAAGGGCGGTTGCGCGAGGATCTGATGTACCGCCTGGCCGTGTTCCCGCTCATCCTGCCGCCCCTGCGCAGCCGCGGCACCGACGTGGAGCTGCTGGCCCGGCACTTTCTGAATTTGTTCAACGAGGACGCGGGAACCAGCAAGACACTGTCGAAGCGCTCGCTCGATGTGCTGCGCACACACCCGTGGCCGGGCAATGTCCGCGAGCTGAAGAACTGCATGTATCGTGCCTTCATTCTCGCGGACGAGGAGGTCGAGCTCGAGCACATGCTGCCGGCCGCGCAGGCCGACGCCGACGATCCGACCCGTCTGAGCTTCGCCCTCGGCACCCCGCTCGCGACGATGGAGAAGCGCACGATCCTCGCCACATTGGCGCACTGCAGAGGCAACAAGCGGCGCGCAGCGCAAGTGCTGGGCGTCAGTCTGAAGACTTTATACAACCGGCTCAACGAGTACGCCGCAGATGCGGCCGCGCAGGTGCTGCCCGCCGCATCGATGCACTGACGCCCGCGATGGACCGCTCCCGTTCTGTCCCGCCCGCGGCAAGCCGTGGGGCCGCGACATGCATCTTCCCACGACCTGGATTTAGCGTTAACGTAGGCACAGCCCAGCCGCTTGCGGCCAGTGGCGCACATGTCTTCGAGCCTAACACCCTGGTGAGCATTCGAATCCTGATCGCCGACGACCACGCCATCGTTCGTGCGGGTCTGCAGCAGTTCATCGCAGACGAGCCGGACCTCGAGGTGGTGGGCGAGGCGGGCACCGGCACCGAGGCGCTGGCCTTTATCCGCAGCCAGCCGTGTGACGTGGTGCTGCTCGACATCTCCATGCCGGATCTGAACGGGGTCGACGCCCTGCTGCAGATCCGGCGGGTCAAGCCGGACCTGCCCGTGCTGATCCTGACCGCTTATCCCGAGGAGCAGTACGCGGTCAGCCTGTTGCGCGCGGGGGCAAGCGGATTCGTTCGCAAGGAGAGCGCCCCCGAGCAGCTGATCGCTGCCATCCGCACAGTGGCGCAGGGCAGGAAGTACGTCAGCCCGTCGCTCGGACAGCTCCTGCTGAAAGACCTGGAAGGCAGCGACCGGCCTGCACATGCCACGCTGTCGGAGCGGGAGTTTCAGATCTTCCGCAGGCTCGCCTCTGGGCAGAGCGTCTCGCGCATCGCCGAGGAGCTGTTCCTGAGCGTCAAGACGGTGAGCACCTACCGCACGCGTATCCTGGAGAAGATGGAGATGCGCACCAACGCGGACCTCACTTATTACGCGGTCAAGAACGGGCTGATCGAGTGACCCGATCCCGGTCGGCGCGCCTGTCGCGTAGGACAAACCCCGACAGCGCGCGCGCTGGGTTAGTGGTAGGGTGACGGAAGCGTGGCACACGCCGTGGCGACAGTGCTGGATATGACGGCTGATCGAGACAGCAGCGCAACTGCAACAGAGCCGCTCCGCGTGCTGATCGTGGAGGACTCCAAGCGCCTGCGCGAGCAGCTCGGCGAGTCGATCACGTCGCCTGGGCGAATCGAAGTCGTGGGCTACGCGGAGACGGAAGCCGAAGCGCTGCACGTGCTGGAGGACGCACCCTGTGACGCCGTGGTGCTGGATCTGCAACTGCGACAGGGCAACGGGCTAGCGGTGCTCAAAGCGCTGCGGGCCAGCCCGTCTGGCGAGCGTATCATCGTCATTGTGCTGACCAACTTCGCCTTTCCGCACTTCCGCGAGCGCAGCATCAAGCTGGGCGCGAACTACTTCTTCGACAAAGCCAGAGAGTACGACCGCGTGCGCGACGTGCTCGAAGAGCTGGCCGCACGCCCAAGTCATTTGTAAGGCCTGCAATCGCCGGCAGAATTTTCACGCCGGAGCGGCCCGCGCTCGTATCCCACTTTGCAGGTAAGTCGCTGATACGACGGCGCTTCTTGCCCTCCGATGAGGCAACCCGACGCTGGCCCGTCGATTGCAACGCCGATGGCATATTCGCATGGGCGTCAGGCGAACCCCGACACGAACCAACGGAGACCCGCTATGCATTCCAAGTTCATCGCCACGCTGCTCGCTCTCGCCACGCTCACACTGGCCGCCTGCAACACCATGCAGGGGCTCGGGCAGGACATCGAGCGGGGCGGGGAAAAGCTGCAGGACTCGGCCGAGAAGGCCAAGGATTGAGCCGCTGAATGCTGGCGGACGCCGCCAAGTATGCCGGCTGACTTCCAGCCCGCAGATAGCGCAAGGACCGCGCGAGGATCCTCTTATCCAGTCTCCTCCCCTCGGGAGAGGCAGCCACCTAGGCATCGCTTCTCCCGTTTTTTTTCCGCGCAGACACATCGGTGTCGGCGTTACACGGCTGCAGTGCCGTAGTTACACGATTCACGCCGGCGTGCTCGCGCAACTCCCTGAGCGAACGCCAGAAGTCAAGTGGCACAGCGGTTGCGAATGCACCTCCACGGCTCCCGGCTTCCGGGAGCACGGCACACCCATGACAGGAGACTGACATGCTTTCGAGTCGGACCCCCATCCAGAATCAGTCGATCGGCCGGCAGCGCGAATGCGACGGCTTGTCCCACAGACGCAGGTATGGCTTGCGAATCGTGTGTGCAGCGCTGCTCGGAGCATCGCTGCTTGCGCTCGGCTGCGGCGAACAGCAGTCCCCACCTCAGACGAGCATGAGCGCCGACGACGTTAAGAAAGAGACCGGTGAAGCGCTGGACGCCGCCGCCCAGCTCGCCCAGCAGGAGAAGGACGAATTCCTCCTTGCAACCCGGGAAGAAATGGACGAGATCAAGGCCGACGTGGCAACACTCAAACAGGAGGCGGCCGCCGCCCAAGGCGAAGCGAAACAGAAGCTCGAGCGGCAGGTGGCGGAGCTCGAGGAGAAGTGGAACGCAGCCGACGCGATGGTCGCGGCGCTCAGGGCGGAAAGTGCCGAGGCGTGGGCCGACATGAAGCAGCAGGTACTCGCCGCGCTCGCCGACCTCAAGGCTTCGTACCAGGAAGTCCGTCGTGACATGGCAGAAGGCTGAAACGCCTGCACCCTCACTCGTAGCACACGCTCGCTCGCGGTAGCTGCACACCGAAGCCGAGCTTGAGCTGCAGGAGTAGGAGGCCGTAGCGCACGCTTGGGAGCGGCGGCAGAAGGGTTGATGCCGTCGGCGCGCTCGGCCTGGGAGCAACCCACGCAGGTTCAACCATCGACGACCGCCAGCGAGACCACATGCATAGCCCGACCCTAGGATCCGCAGCGGCAATGCTGGTCGTATCGCTGCTCTACGCTGTCTGGCCACCCGCGCCCGACGTCGGACGCCGGCCAGCGGTGGACAACACTAAAGGCTCGCCCGGCCCGGCCGTACCGCTACGGACGGAGGCAAGCGCAGGCCTCCCCGGATCTTTGCAGGAAATGGACGCGGCGGCCTGGTCCGAAATCCCGGACGGCCGGGCCGCATTACACTGGGTGGAATACCTCCAGTTCACCGGAGCGGTCGACGTGCCCGAACGTCGATGGCGTGCTCGAGAGATAAGGCTCCCCGGACTGGCACGCGCACGCCGCGGCGGGGATAACAGCTAGCTAACAGCTAGCTAGGAGACAGTGCCAACGCGCCGTGGCGCCGCCGGCGCTCCGCTCGAGGGCGGGGGTTCGCGACCGGGCAGCGGCACGAACACTTCGATGGCGGTGCCTCCGCCAGCCACCCGTCCGATGCGGAAGCTGCCGCCGAGCGAGGCGATGCGCTGGCGCATACCTACGATCCCGTGCGACAAACGGTGGCTCAGCGCCTGCGGCGATATGCCCACGCCATCGTCGCGCAAAACCAAGGAGACCCCGGCGTCCGTGTGCTCCAGCGAGAGCCAGACCTTGCGTGCCTTTGCATAGCGCAGGACGTTGGTGATCCCCTCCTGGACCACACGGAACAGCGCAATCGACACGGGACTTGGCAGGTCCAGCTCTTCCTCGGGGAGCGCAAGCTGGCAGGCGAGGCCGCCCCGCTCGCACGCCTGGTTCACATGCCAGCTGAGGGCCGCCGCCAATCCGAGGTTGTCCAGCAGGGTGGGGCGCAGGTCTTCGATGATCCGCCGTTTGATCTGCACGCCTTCGTCCAGAGTGCTGCTGGCGCGCGCCAGCTTCTGCGCGGCTGGAGGGTCCAGCGGTTCCACGCGCCGGGCCGCCCAGGACACATCCATGCGCGCCGACACCAGGATACTGCCCAGCTCGTCGTGGATATCACGCGCCAGCTTTGCCTTCTCCGCCTCCTGGACCTTCTGCAGGTTGCTGGACAGCTCGGACAGCTGCGCAGTGCGTTCCTGCACCTGCTCCTCCAGCAAGCGCTGCTGCTCAACCAGGCCGCGACGCTGGCGGTCGCGCTGCACGATCTCGCGGCGCGCCTGGATGTAGACCAGGATCAGCAGCGCCACGTTCAACCCGGCGATGATGGCGAGCCCCAGCCGGGAGAAGGCAACGTCCTGGTTCCAGCTCTGGTGACGCTCGATGAGGTCGGTACGCAGGGCGCGCTGGATCGCGTCGACCTCGCGGCGGATCCGGTCCATGGACCGGCGCCCAAAGTCCGTGCGCATCAGCTCCAGCGCCGCCTTCGGGCCCCGCTCCCGGTACAGCACCAGCGAGGCGTCCAGCTCCGAGAATCGCTCGCTCATCAGCTCGCCCAACCGGTCCACCCGCGCCTGGATGTCCGGCGCGCCGGCAGTCGCCTCACGCAGGCGGCTCAGCTTGGGACGGACCTGCGGCAGCGCCACCACGTACGGCTCGAGATACTCCGGTCGCTCCGTCAGGAGAAGGCCACGCTGTGCCGTCTCTGCATCGATCACCAGGGCGAGCAGCTCGCTGGCGACCCCCTGCGCCTCCGTGGAGCTGGCGATCTGCTGATTGGCTTCACCCAAACGCCGGTGCGTCCGCTCGGAGAACACCACCACGCCGGCCGACAGCGTCAAGGCGAGCAGAAGGAGGACGAACAGTCTGAGGTTGGGCGAGAGCTTCATGATCGCTCGCGAGAGGATGCCGCTGCGCGCGCCGGCAACCCCGGCCGCCGCACGATGCGTGCGAAGCCGGTCGCGCACCTGCGTCTGACTATACGGTACACCCCTCGCAGGCACAAGGCCGGCACGGGCCGGCACAGGCCTGCGGATGGTTGCTCGAATGGTGCGGCGTCTACCGCGAGCGACGAATTGGGCCCGCGCTCGACGGTCGTGTTCGTCTATACTTTCATGGCTTACGATCGCGCGCGGGGTAGCAGGTGCTCCCGGGCGCGCGAGCAGATCCCCGGTTTGCGAGCGGTCGTTGCGACCAGCAGCCAGCGGACCGAACCTACTATAAACGGAGACGGCAAAATCATTACACGCTCGCTGTTCGCGCTGTGCGCGTTCATCGCGGCGCTCGCGCCCGCTCCGCTGCTGGCGCAGGAGACCCAACCCGCGGAAGCGTGCCCGCGCGGCGCAGTCGGCGATATCCCGGAGAGTCTGCGCGCCGTGAAGGACGAGGCGGGTGCCACCTTCTACCGGCACCAGTCCTCGCCATTGGGGCCCGGCGAGCAGGCCTTCTTCCTGTATATCGGCAAGAAGGCCTGCGAGGTCTGGCTGCGCATCCGCATCCAGTTCCCCGGGGACAAGCCCTCCGGCAATACCCGCATCCGCATCCAGGCGGATGACAAGTCCTACGAGTTCGCCGCACGCCGCCTGACGCAAAGCGAGGACGCGAACTCGCGCGGCTACTGGTACGACGAACTGGTCGAACCCGACCATCTCTTGATGCTCTTCAAGGTTGCCGCATCGGCCCACGCCACCGTCCGGCTCGAGAGCGGCAATGGCGCCGACGAGCATGTGGTGTCGGACCGCGAGAAGCAAGCCTTGACGGTGGTGCTCGGCGCCTATAACAGTCTTGGCGGCAAGCTCTCGCACAGCCCCCTTTGCCCGAGTTGCCCGGTGCACGCCTTGGCCAACGCATGCGACTCGGCCGCGCCACAGGCTCGGCCAGCCTGCGCGGCGGCGCTGCTCGGTCGCGGACTCGATCCCCTCCGACGAGGTCAGAGGAAAGCCCTCTGAGCTTGTCGTCATAGCCATACCGGACGACGTTCCTGACCGGCGGCCGGTAGACCACCCTCATTTGGCGCAGGAGTTGCTTCACGCTCGACGCTGCATCCCGCCCTCGATGCTCCCTTCCCGAACCCTCGTCCGCCTCCTGCTGCTTTGGCTGATCGGCGCGCTCGCCGCATCGATCTGGCCGGTCGGGCTCGAGCCTTGGCTGATCGCGTCTGGCGTGGCAGCAGCGGCGGTACTGTTCGACCTGCTGCTGCTCTTCCTGCTACCGAAGCCGACCGCCGAAAGGCGCTTGCCGGGGTCGTCCGCGCTCAACGTCGGGCTGGACGTGCACCTGCGCCTGCATAACCCGGGGGCGGCCGCATTGCATCTCGAGGTGTTCGATCACAAACCCCCCGAAGGGGTGGTTGAAGGGCTGCCTCGCGCTCTGAGGATTCCGGCACGCGGCTGGGCCGAGATGACCTACCGGTTGCGGCCCACCTCCCGCGGTAACCTGCGGTTTGGACCGGTGGAGGCGCGCCTGGACTCGCCGCTGCGTCTGTGGCAGCGGAGGCTGCAATTGGGCGAGCCGGGTGTGCTGCGGGTCTATCCGAACTTCGCGGCACTGTCGGGCTATGCACTTCTCGCCACCGATCACCGTCTCGCCGATGTCGGCATCCTGCAACGGCGCCGGCGCGGCGAGGGCATGGACTTCGACCAGCTGCGCGAGTATCGGGAGGGCGACAGCCAGCGCAAGATCGACTGGAAGGCGAGCCAGCGCATGAACAAGCTGATCTCGCGCGAGTATCAGGACGAGCGCGACCAGCAGATCCTGTTCCTGGTCGACTGCAGCCGGCGGATGCGCGCGAAGGACGACGAGTGCTCGCACTTCGACCACGCGCTGGACGCAACGCTGTTGCTCGCGTACGTTGGCCTGCGCCAGGGCGACGCAGTCGGTCTGATGACCATGAGTGGCGAAGAGCGCTTCCTGGCGCCGCACAAGTCGCGCGAGATGGTGAACCGTATCCTGAACACCGTCTACGATCTGCAGCCTGGACTGCTCACCAGCGACTACTACCAGGCCGCAGTGAACCTGAGCAAGCGCCTGCGCAAGCGCGCGATGATCGTGGTCATCTCCAACTTGCGCGACGAGGACGACGATACTCTGCTGCCGGCCATCCGCCTGCTGCAGAAGCGACACCTGGTCCTGTTCGCCAGCTTGCGCGAGCACGCGCTGGATGAAGCCGTCGACTTGCCGGTGCGCAACTTCGACGATGCACTGACTCACGCTGCGGCGATCGACTATCGGCAGCGGCGCGACGCCGCCTTCCGCCGGCTGCAGCACGGCAGCGTGGTATGTCTCGACGTGCCGCCCCGGAAGCTGGCCGTGGCGCTGGTCAACCAGTATCTCGAGGTCAAGCGCAGCGGGCGGTTGTAACGGACCTGGGTCAGCTTCCGGCAGGTTCGGAGATGCCGCCCGCACCCCGCCCGTTCCTTGGACCTCGCTTCATTCAGGCGTCCCGCTGTGCTAGCGTATCTCTAGTCCTCGCGGCAACGCATCGCGGGCGACATTCCTCAGGGAGGTATGCATGCACCCCGGTCGCACTTGGGCGGTTGTGTTCTGCGTAATCGCACTGGCGGGCTGCGCAACCGGCCAGACCTCGGTCCACCGCGAGCTGACCGCTTCCGCGGAACGGCGCCTGCCGAAGAAGGTGCTACTGCTGCCGGTCGAGATCCGGGTGCACGAGGTCTCCGCCGGCGGTGTCGCGGAGAAGGTGGACGCGTGGTCCGAGACAGCCTCGGGCAACGCCGTCCGGTATGTCAAGAGCGTCGCCACGGGCCAGGGCGCGTTCGAGCTGATCGAGTCGCCGACTTTGAGGCCCGAGGACACAGCCCAGCTCGACCAACACATCGCCCTGTACGAGCTGGTGGCCAGCAGCGCGTACCTTGCGCAGGCTTCGCCCATTCGGGTGTGGAAGGAGCGCGCCAAAGACTTCGACTACACCCTTGGGCCCGGGCTCGCGCCGCTCGCCGAGCACACCGGCATCGATGCCGCGATGATCGTCATCGGCAGCGACTATATATCCACCGCCGGCCGCAAGGCCGCCATGGTCATGGGCGTTCTGGTCGGCGCCTTGGCCGGGGCGGCGATTGTGCCATCCGGGGGTGTCTCCTTCGTCTCGGTCGGCGTGGTGGACATGCGCACCGGCAACCTGTTGTGGTTCGGCACGGACCAGAGCGGCACGACGGACTTCCGCAACGAGCGGGACCTGCACGAAATGCTCGACCGGATGTTCCAGACCTACCCCGGGCTCGCGCCGCGAGAAGAGAAGGCAGGCTGATCGATGCGCCGGCTGCCCGCGCTGGGCCTACTCACCGCCCTACTGCTGCCTAGCGGCACGCTCGCCGCAGTGGGCGCCGAACCGTTCACCAGCGGTGCAGTCGCCCGGCCCGCCAGCGAGGAGGAGCAGCGTGCCTGGAGCGAGGCCGAAGAATTGCATGACATCATCGTGCGCAGTGGCGTGGTGTACGACGACCCGGCCCTGACCGCGTACGTGCAGGGCGTGATGGATCGTCTGTACCCCGAGTTCAGAGGCACGATCCGCCTGACGCTGCTCAAGGCGCCGCACCTGAACGCCTTCGCTGTGCCCGACGGCGGCATCTACGTCAATGTCGGCCTGCTGGCGAGATTCGAGAACGAAGCCCAGCTTGCGACCGTGCTGGCCCATGAGGGCACGCACTTTACCCACCGGCACGGGTTCCTGAGCGCAAGAAGCCTGAAGAACAACGCTGCGCTCGCCACCTTCGGCTCCTTGCTCGGCGTGCCGATCCTGCCGCAGCTGATCGCGATCTCATCCATGCTCGGTTACTCGCGCGAGCTCGAGACCGAGGCGGACGAGGCCGGATATCGGCGCCTGCTGCAGGCGGGTTACGACGTGCGCGAGGCGCCCCGCGTGTTCGAGCACCTGATGCGGGAAGTGAAGGCCGAAGACATCCAGGAGCCGTTCTTCTTCTCCACGCATCCCAAGCTCAAGGACCGCTTCGGCAACATGACCAGGCTGTCGGCGCACGCGATGGGCGGGGGCGACGGCGCGCGACGCGACGAGTATTCCCGGATCGTGCAGCAGGCGCGCATCGATACACTCGAGAACATGCTGTCGATGGGGCGAGCCAAGCAGGCGCTCATCGTGCTGGAAGACGAGACCAACCTGCGCGAGCTGCCACCGCATGCGCTGTTCTGGCAGGGCGAGGCCTACCGCCGGCGTGGCGAAGCCGGCGATGCGCAGAAGGCCGAGGCCTCGTATCGCAAAGCGATCGAGGCCGCCCCCGAGTTCGCACCCAGCTACCGGGCGTTGGGGATCGTGCTGCTCAAGGCCGGCAAGAACGCGGAGGCCGCCGCGAACTTCGAGCGCTATCTGGCGCTGGCACCCGATGCCAAGGACCGCAAATACGTCGAGAGCTACCTGCGCATGGCGCGGAAAGAACCGGGAGGCAAGCCGTGAGACGACCGATCCTGCTGCTGATGTGCCTGGCGCTCGTCGGTTGCGTCCCGACGCCTGCGCGGGTCGATAGCCCGCGCATCGAAGCGCTGGACAAGTCCTACACGGTCGATCTGCCAGCGGGCTGGATCCGGCAGTACACCTCGGAGAAGAATGTCGTAGTCAGCCGCGACGGCTTCCTGCTGGAAACCCTTGCGGTGATGCGCCGTCCGCTCAAGCAGGCCTTCCAGCGCACCAAGAAGGACGTGTCCGAAACCATGCTCCCCTCCGAGCTGGCCGAGTTGGAGATTGCGGAGATCAAGGCGCGGGACGACCAGACCGCCGCGCTCACCGTGCTGGACAACGAGCCAGCGGTGGTGAGCGGCAAGGAAGGCTTCCGCGTCAAGGTCGCCTACCGCAACCCGCGCGGCCTCGAATTCTACGAAGAGGTGCACGGCGTAGTCGACAAGTCGGGGCTGTATCTGCTCGTCTACCGCGCGCCGCGGCTGCACTACTTCGAAAAGCACTACCGGGAGTATCAGCGGACGGTCGAGTCCTTCCGGATTGCAGGGACGTAGCTGCGTCAAGCCAGGCGTTGGGGTCAGGCCTATACTTTATAGCTGTTCCATGCACCTATGGAGTCGCTCGTCCGGCTTCTCGGCCTCGATCCGGCTCTGGATCTGCGACACGCGGCCAATGGACACTCCGGCCATTGTGGCGACGTCGTGCAGCGGTATGTTGGCCCGGCGCCGCAACAGATAGACGGCATGCTTGAACGCCTCTGCGCTGTGCCGCTCCAGTACTGATCGCACAGGGATCTCGTGCACCTGTGCCACTACCTTCACAACGTCTCGTGCAGTTGGCCTGGCGGGCGACAACTGCCTCCGAGCGATACCTCGTGGCGTGGTGCCAGCCAGCAGCTTCTCCATCCGACCGATAAAGGCGTCCGGGCCGAGATAGATCTGCCCCTTCAGGTGGTCCCACGGGGACTCGCCTCTGACCCCTTCACTGACGAAACGAGTGTAGGCACGCCGCGTCTGACTGCGGTCGCACGCAAACAATGCCAGCACCTGTTCAGCGGCCAGCCAATCGGGGCAGGCCATCTTGCCAGCGGTGGCCAGATAACTCGACCACGGCCACTGTCCCGCCGACGCCACCATGCCGGCGCGCACCGGGTTGAGCACCACATAACGGCACAACTCCAGCAGGTAGCTGTCCTTGTCCACCAGAATGGCCTTGTAGCGCCCCTGCAACACATGCCCTACCCGCTTGTGACGGCGGTTGAAGGCCTGCGTGTACACGCCATTGAGTCGGCGCATGCCACGCACGAGATTGGGCTCAGGGGTTTCCAGCAGCAGGTGGTAGTGGTTGTCCATCAAGCAGAAGGCATAGAGCAGCCACCCTTGCTGCCCGACCTCTCTGGCCAGCAGCTCGAGGAAAGCAAGCCGGTCGTCGCCGTCGTCGAAGATGGCCTCCTGACGATCGCCGCGAGCCGTGATGTGGTACACCGCGCCGGGGAATTCGAGCCTTAGAGGACGAGCCATGCCGCGCAGTCTACAGCCGCCGAGCTATAAAGTATAGGCCTGACCCCAGACCCTACTGCGCGACCCACCCGCCGTCGATCGACAGGGCCGCGCCGGTGATGGACGCGGCCCCTGGGCCGCACAGGAACAGTGCGAGCGCGGCGACCTCGTCGATCTTCACGAAGGCCTTGGAAGGCTGGCGCTCGAGGATCACGCGCTCGATGACTTCCTCGCGCGGGATGTTGTGCGCCTTCGCCTGATCGTCGATCTGCCGCTCCACCAGCGGCGTGAGGACGTAGCCCGGGCAGATCGCGTTGCAGGTGATCCCGAGCTTCGCCGTCTCCAGCGCCACCGTCTTGGTCAGACCCACCAGGCCGTGCTTCGCGGCGATGTAGGCCGACTTGAAGGGCGAGGCCACCAGGCCGTGAGCCGAGGCGATGTTGACGATACGCCCCCAGCCGCGCTGCTTCATGCCCGGCAACGCAGTACGGATGGCATGGAAGGCGGACGAAAGATTGATCGCGATGATGGCGTCCCACTTGTCGATGGGGAACTCGTCAACCGGCGCGACGTGCTGGATGCCGGCATTGTTCACCAGGATGTCCACACCACCGAAGATCTGCTCGGCTTCCGCGACCATGGTGTGGATCTGCGCCGGGCTCCGCATGTCGGCGCCCGAGTGCACGACCTTGATACTGTGCTCGAGCTCCAGGCGCATGCGCAGGTTCTTGATCTCGGTCGGATCGCCGAACCCGTTCAGCATGATGTTCACGCCCTCTCCGGCGAGGGCTTTCGCGATGCCCAGCCCGATCCCGCTGGTCGAGCCGGTGACGATAGCTGATCTTCCCCTCAACACCCTGTCCTCCGCGGTCCTTGTCGCACCGCGCCAGTCTAGCAGAGGCGAGAGGGGATTCTTGGCTGCGCACTCACGCCAGGCTTGCGGGCTGGCCCCGCGCCGCTGCCCAACCCACGTACAGCGCGTGACGCGGCGTCAGGCGCCCACACCCGCTACTTCGCGGCGACCTTGGCGGCGTCCGCCGTCTTGCGCAGGGTGCCGAGCCGCGCCTTCACGGCCTTGAGTTCGCTGTCGGAGAGCTTCGCAGGCTGCCCATTGACGGTCTTCTCCGACCCGAGCACGTTGCCTGTCTCATCGTATGCAACGCGGATCTTGACCTTGTCCTTGGCCCCCTGCTTCACGCGCTCGTCGAAGGCCGTGTAGTAGAACAGCCGGCCCTGACTATCGAAGAAGTAGCCTTTCTCGCTCTCGCCGCGGTCGCCGTAGTCGATCTCCTCCTCCAGGATGCGCAGCACGTCGCCCTGGTAGAAGGCCTCGTATTCGGCCGCGGCGTCGCCCTTGACAGCCGAACCCTTGACCTTCGTGAACATCAACTTGCGCGCCGAGAGCGTGGATGCCTCGATGCGCGCGCTCTGCACGCCGCTGATCATCGAGGACTTTGACTCGCCCTCTTTCGACGTGGACTGGGAACCCCCGCTGCCGGCGCAGCCGGCGAGGATTGCGGTGAGAGCAACGATTGCGAGAATACGAGCCATGAGCCGTTCCCCCTGTATACCGTTAGCCAGGCCCGGCCCAACCAGGGCCGGTGCAATGGTTATCGGAGCGAACCGCCCGCGCTTCAGCCCTTTCCCGCCTCTTTCGCCCCGGGAACCGACCGCAGGGCGCCGTAGCGCATGATGCGGATGACCTGCTGCGCCACACCCAGAATCTGCTCCTCGCTGGCGCTGCCCGACTCGTCCAGCTTGACGAGACCGTCCAGCAGCAGCGTAGCGATGCCATGCACGGTGGACCATGCGGTGAGCGCGATCGCGTCGAGATCGAAGTCGTTGAGAAGACCCCGCGCCTGGCAGACAGTCAACGTGCCCTTGAGCTGCTGATAGGAGGCCTGGCCCGCCTCGCGTAAGGAAGGAAACTGCTCCTTCGCGCGCGCCAACTCCGGCGAGAACATGACGCGGAAATGTCCCGGGTTGCGCAGCGCGAAGCGCACATACTCCAGCCCCTGCTCCCGGAGTCCAGCTACCGGGTCGGTTTCCAGCAGCATCTCGTGACGGGCGCAGGCCTCGACGAGCTCACGGAACCCCTCCTCTGCTACGGCCGCCAGCAGCGCGAGCTTACTGGGGAAATGCCGGTACAAGGCGGTGCTGCTCACGCGCAGGCGGGCGGCCAGATCGCGCAGTGTGAAGTCGGTGTCGCGGGTCTGGCCGATGAGGCGCACCGCCTCGGCGACGGCAGCATTGCGCAGATCGCCGTGATGGTAGGCCTCGCGCGCCTTCGGTGCGGCGCGCGGCCGGGATCCGGAGTGGTTGCGAGCGGGTACGGACATGACGCGATGTTACCGCCGAAGCATAATGTTGACAATGGTAACTTCTACGCGCAATAATCCCGGCGTGATGGAGCTTGCCCCGTGAGCACGCGCTTCGACGCCATCGTTATCGGCTCGGGCATCGGCGGCCTGGCCTGCGCCGCGGCCCTGGCACGCCACGCCAAACGGGTGCTGGTGCTCGAGCAGCACTATGTGGCCGGCGGGTTCACGCACACCTTCGAGCGCCAGGGCTTCACGTGGGATGTAGGTGTCCACTACCTCGGCCGGATGGGCCCCGGCCAGCCGGTCCGGCGCGTGCTCGACTGGCTCTCGGGCGGCACCATCGAGTTCGCGTCCATGGGCGAGGTCTACGACGTCGCGCAGTATCCGGACGCCTTCCGGTTCGCGTTCAGGCGCCCGGCGCAGACGCTCGTTGCCGATCTCAAGCAGGCGTTCCCGGCCTCCGAGGCCGACATCGACCGCTGGTTCGCCACCTTGAGCCAGGCGCGCGCCCACGCGCAGGCACCGTTCGTTCTGCACTCGGTGCCCAAGCCCGCTGTGCCCCTGATCGCCTGGCTCAAGCGCGAAGGCTTGCGCAAGTGGTGGGGACGCACCACAGCGGAGGTCCTGTGCGAGTGCATCTCCGACCCGCGGCTGCGCGCGGTGCTTGCGACGCAATGGGGCGACTACGGCACCCTGCCCAGCCGCTCCAGCTTCGGTATGCATGCAACGCTCGTCGACCATTACCTGGAGGGTGGCTGGTATCCGGTCGGCGGTGCAACGGCTTTCGCAAGAGGGCTGATTCCGGTCATCGAGGCGGCGGGCGGGGCCGTCCGCGTCGGTGCGGATGTCGTACGCGTCCTGATCGAAGCGGGTCGCGCGGTGGGCGTCGAGCTTGCCGATGGGTCGCGGGAACGCGCACGCCACGTCGTCTCGGACGCTGGCGTCCACACGACGTTGACGGCACTCCTGCCACCCGAATGGCGCGAAAGCGAATGGGGGCGCGAAGTGCTGGGCTTCGAGCCCTCCGCCAGCCTCATGAGCCTCTACCTCGGGCTCGAAGGCGACATCGCCAGCGCCGGGGCGAGCACGTGCAACCACTGGATCTTTCAGACTTGGGAGCACGAGCACGCGCTGTGGCAGGACCCCTTCGATCAGCCCGAGCCCCCGGTGATCTTCGTCTCGTTCCCGTCGCTGAAGGATCCACATCACACCGGCAACAAGCACACGGCGGAGGTCGTCACGTCCGTGAGCTGGGAGCCGTTCAGCGGCTGGCAGAACACCGAGCGCGGCCGCCGGCCGGAGGACTACGCAGCGTACAAGGACTTGGTCGAGCGCCGGCTGCTCGAGCGGTTCGGCCGGTCCTTCCCGCAGCTCGCGCCGCTGATCCGCTATCACGAGCTATCCACGCCGCTGTCCACCCTGCACTTCACCCGCCACGAGCGCGGCGCGGTATACGGGCTGGAGACCACACCACGGCGCTTCCTCTCGCGCGCGCTGCACGTGAAGACACCGGTGCCGGGGCTGTATCTCGCTGGTCAAGACCCCTGCAGTCCAGGGGTGGCGGGGGCGATGATGGGCGGGGTGCTGGCTGCGTCGGCCATCGAGCCGCGGGTGCTCGCAAGAATGCGGAGGTAGCCCGCTCCGCGGCAGGCCAGGCGCTGGCCCGAAGGTCCAGCGCCGGCCTCGCTCAGGAGCGCCCGCGGAACGCCGGCTTGCGCTTCGCCAGGAACGCCTTCACACCCTCCTGGCCATCCGGATGCCCCAGCATGGAGGCGATTCCGCGGCTCTCCCGCTCCATCTGCGTCTCGAGCGTCTCCGCCGAGCCGTCGAGCAGCAGACGCTTGGTCACACCGAAGGCGGCAGTCGGGCCGCTGGCGATTTGGGCGGCCAGCGCATCGACTTCCTTCATCAGATCCGCATCCGGCACCACGCGATTAATGAGCCCCCACTCGAGTGCTTCCGTTGCGCTCAGCACGCGGTTGGTCAGCGCCATCTCATAGGCACGGCGCAAGCCCACCAGTCTCGCAAGATAGAACGTCGAGCTGCCATCGGGCGACAGCCCCGCACGCGTGTAGGCCATGGTGAAACTGGCGGAGGCGGCCGCCAACACGAGGTCGCAACTACACATCAGGCTGAACCCACCACCTGCCGCGGTGCCGTTGACCGCCGCGATCACCGGAGCGTTCATGCGCGCGAAGCGCGACACCGCCGCATGCAGGTTCGTCGTCATGTCCTTCACCAGCGCAGGACCGCGCTCCCCGGCTTCGACAAATGCTCGCAGGTCGCCGCCCGCGCAGAACATCCGCGAGCCCGCGCCGGTCAGGACAACGCAGCGCACGGCCGGGTCCTCGTCGCAATCAATGGCCACTTCCATGAGCTCGCGCGCCATCGTGCGATCCAGCGCGTTGGCTGCCTCGGGGCGGTTCAGTGTGATGCGCGCGACGCCGTCGCGTTTGTCCAAAAGCAGGGTCTTCAGTTCCATCGCAGCTCCTCTCTCTGCTCTGATCGGCGCAAGCCCCGGCCAGCGAAAGCCCGCCCCAGGAACGGAGAGTAGCACCACGTCCTGCCGATCTCACGCGGCCCGGGCGCGCGGCATCAGGTCGTAGGGATGTTTCCAGCCGGGAAGCGCAGCGATGCGTTGGATCCACGCCTCGATGTTCGGCGTGGCGGAACGGTCGATGCCCGTTTCTTCGGGGTAATACAGATAGCCCACCATGGACACGTCGACGATAGTCGGCCGCTCGCCGAGGATGAAGGCGCGCCGCGCCAGATGCTTGTCGACGATGGCGAACGCATTCTTGACGCGCCCCTTGAGGAATTCGATCACCGCCGGGTCGCCCGCCTTCTGGATGCCGACGAACCAGCGCAGCGTCGCAAGATAGCTGGTGAACTTGTGGTTGTCGAATAGAATCCAGCGCAGGATCTCGCGCCGCTCGGCGGCGTCGCGCGGACCGAACTGGCCGGTCTGCTCGGCCAGGTAGTCCAGGATCACGCCCGATTGGGACAGCCGCTGCGCGCCGTGCACCAGCACCGGCACTTCTCCCAGCTCACTCACCTCGGTGCGAAACTTCTCGCTGCGCGTCTCGCCCTCGAAATAGTCGACGCGGATGGGTTCCCAGTCGCAACCGGTCAGGGCAAGCATCAGCGCCGCCTTGTACGAGTTGCCCGACTCACCGAAGCAGTACAGCTTGTACTCCGCCATTCGTGTGGTCCTGCTATCCACTCCCATTCACGGGTGCGTCACTCTAGCAGTTGCGCGACACTAGCAGACAGCCACCTGGCCGCTCGCCGGCCGCAGGCGCGAGAACCAGCCGGCGAACCGCGCCGCGAGGCTCTCGCGATGCTCGGACAAGCGCAGGGAGGCGGGGTGGAGTGCCATTACCAGCGTCAGTCCGGAGCGGTCGATGGTGAAAGCCTCGCCCGCTTCGAGGATGACATCGCTTTCCCGCTGGTCCTCGGTGATCCAGAGCGCTCCGCCGACGCAGGTCACACGCGTACCCTGGGCATCACGCAGGGCGATCAGCCCATCTCTGGGCAGGGATAGAGTGGACGTACCGAGCTCGATCTTCATCTGCGTTCTCCGTTGGCGATGGCTTCGGCGTGGCTTCGGCGTTGACCGACCAGCCATTCCCAAGCATCATTACGCCACTGATTGTGCACCGCAACCTCCGAGTATACAAACGAGATCTCGGAATGCAAGACATGCGTAACAGGAATGGCTGAAAGGACACGCAATCTCCCCTCGCTGGACCTGTTGAAAGGCTTCGAGGCAGCGGCCCGACATCTGAACTTCACCAAGGCAGCGGACGAGCTGTTCCTGACGCAGTCAGCAGTGAGCCGGCAGATCCAGGCCCTGGAGGAGGGGCTGGGTATACCGCTGTTCGTGCGCCAGCGGCGCGGCCTGGCGCTCACCCACGAAGGCGACCGCCTGTTCCGCGCAGTGCAGAGCGCCTTGCGCCAGGTACAGGACGCGGTGGACGCGCTGTCGAGGCAGCCGGCGGACACCAGGGTCACTATCACCTCCACGATGGCGTTCAGCTCGCTCTGGCTGATCCCGCGGCTGGGGGACTTCAATCGCCTGTTCCCGGAGGTGGGGGTGCGCATCGCGGCGAACGACCGCGTGCTGAACCTGGAGCGCGAGCGGATCGACGTGTCGGTGCGCTATTGTCCGGCACACGCCGCACCGAAGGGCGCGGTCTGGCTGTTCGACGAAGAACTGGTGCCGGTTTGCTCGCCGGCTCTTCTCCAGCGCACGGGCAAGCCGCTGAGGAATCCGCACGATCTCGCCCACTACGTGCTGCTGCATCTGGACGACCCCGACACGCCCGCCGCCTGGTTGTCGTGGAGCACGTGGTTCGACTCGGTCGGACTGCGCAGCTTGAAGCCCGCAGGCTCGCTCGGCTTCAACTACTTCGATCAGATCGTGCCTGCCGCGCTGGCGGGACAGGGTGTCGCGCTCGGCCGCTTGCCGCTGATCGCCGACCTGGTGCAGGATGGCAGCCTGATCGTGCCGTTCGACGTGCACGCCCCGACCGATTGGGCGTACTGGGTGGTGCGCGCCGGCTCGGCGCACGGCCATCCCCAGGTGGACAGCTTCGTCGACTGGCTGCTGTCCGCCGCTCGCGTCGCGCCGACGGCGTCCAGCGCAAGCGCGCGGCGGCGAGGACGCGGCACGACAATGGGGCAGCGGCGATAGCAAACAAGAAGCGCTCGCCGCCAAGGACGCAAAGGACGCCGAGGAAACCAGACTCAGCGAAAACGATCACGACAAGCTCCGCGGTGCCCAAAGAAAGACGTTTGCCCACACCCGACTGGGATTGCAGCCCTTCAGACTTCCCGCGCCTGCGACATCGCTTTCTGTCGTTTTCCTTGGCGTCCTTCGCGTCCTTGGCGGTGAGAGAGTTGTCGTCGTAAGAGGCTCAAGGCAAGATGACTGACCACCCCACCCGCACCATCCGCCCCGCCACCGCGAACGACGTGCCGCTCGTCCTGGAGTTCGTCAAAGCGCTCGCTGAATACGAGAAGCTCAGCGACCGCGTCAGCGCAACCGAGACAACCTTGCGCGAGTCGCTGTTCGGCACCCAGCCGGGCGCCGAAGTGCTGCTTGCGTACGAGAGCGAGACACCGGTCGGCTTCGCCGTGTTCTTCCACAACTTCTCGACCTTTCTGGGCGTGAAGGGGTTGTGGCTCGAAGACATCTTCGTGAAGCCCCAGTACCGGGGTCGCGGTTACGGCAAAGCGCTGCTGCTGCACCTCGCACGCATCGCCCACGAGCGCGGCTGCGGCCGCTTCGAGTGGTCGGCGCTGGACTGGAACACGCCTGCGTGGGACTTCTACAAGGCGCTGGGGGCAGTCCCGCTGGAAGACTGGACCATGTTCCGCCTCACCGGCGCCGCCTTGGAACGGCTGGCGAAAATGCCTCGTTGACCGCAGCATCGGCTGGGCGGATAGCAGCGCTGCACAACCTCGCGATCCTCAAGACCTTTCGGTGGGCATGAGCGGCTCCGTGACCGCCGACTCTCTGGAGAGCGGTCTGGACGCCAAGGACGATGTCATGGTCACTGGCGCCTCCCTTTGGAGCCACACGCACCGCCGTGGTGCTCGCACGAAGCGGTTGATCGCGCCGAAGTCGCAGTAAGTCGTTGACGGGACAACACCGTGTGCCATCGCACGGGCACCATCAACCACTATCACATCGCCGCCAGCGCCGAGACGGTGCATTGGGGCTATTTCAGCAAGAGCCTGAAGCCACTTGCCGAGGTGGACTCGGGAGACTTCGTCACCATCGAGACGCTGACCCACCACGCCGGCGACGACCTGGAGCGCATGGTGAAGGGTGATCCCGGGGCCGAGAGCGTCTACTACTGGGACAAGACGCGCAAGGGCGTGAACCGGCGCGGCGCCGGTCCCATGGATGCTTCCATCCACGGCCGCGGCGCGGGCGAAGGCTTCGGCGTGCACATCTGCACCGGGCCGGTCGCAGTGAAAGGGGCGCAGCCCGGCGACATCCTGGAGGTGCGCATCATCGACGTGCGCCCACGCCCCTCGCAGAACCCGAAGCACAAGGGCAAGAGCTTCGGCAGCAACGCAGCGGCCTGGTGGGGCTTCCACTACAACGACCAGATCGAGGAGCCGAAGAAGCGCGAGGTCATCACGATCTACGAAGTGGACGCGACCGGCGAGCGCGACTGGGCCAGAGCGCTGTACAACTTCCGCTGGACGCCCCAGACGGACCCCTTCGGCGTCGTGCACAAGATCATCGACTACCCGGGCGTGCCGGTGGACCACAGCACGGTCAAGGAGAACTGGGGGGTGTTGAAGAACGTGCGTGTTCCCGTCCGGCCGCACTTCGGCGTGATGGGATTGGCCCCGGCCGAAGCCGACATGGTCGACTCCATTCCGCCCAGCTATACCGGCGGCAACATCGACAACTGGCGCATCGGCAAGGGCGCCACCATGTTCTACCCCGTATCCGTCGCGGGTGCGCTGTTCTCTGCCGGCGATCCGCACGCGTCGCAGGGCGACTCGGAGCTGTGCGGCACCGCCATCGAATGCTCGCTCACGGGCACGTTCCAGCTCATCCTGCACAAGCAGGGTACGCTGCCGGGCACGCCGCTGCAAAGCCTCGACTACCCGCTGCTCGAGACCCAGACCGAGTTCGTGCTGCACGGCTTCAGCTTCCCCAACTATCTAGCCGAGCTGGGACCGAAGGCGCAGTCGGAGATCTATTCGAAGTCCTCGATCGATCTGGCGTTGCGCGACGCGTTCCGCAAGATGCGCCACTTCCTGATGACCACGCAGGGTCTGAGCGAGGACGAGGCGGTTTCTCTGATGTCGGTGGGCGTGGACTTCGGCGTGACGCAGGTGGTCGACGGCAACTGGGGCGTGCACGCCATCGTGAAGAAGAGCCTGTTCGCGGGCGGAGAGATCTGAGTCGTCGCTCGAGACTCCGGAAGCGGCTAGGGACACCGAAGCCGGTGTTGGGACACCGAAGCCGGACACCGAAGCCGGTTGACCAGCCAGGCGTACCCGTGTACAAAGGAGATGCAGGATCCTCAAGTAGCGGAATTGCCGCTCCCTTGCCGCAGCCGCGGCGGCATCTGCCCGGTAGTCGTTTCTCCCCCCTTGAAGCTCTCGCGTTCGGGCGCAAGCCCTCATCTCTCATCCCAAGGAGCAGCAGGCATGACTACCGGTATCGTCAAATGGATCAACGAAGCGAAAGGCTTCGGACTCGTCACGCCCGATAGCGGCGGTAAAGACATCTTCGCGCGCTTCACACCGATCCGGGGCAGCGACAAGTCGAGATCTCTCAAGTTGAAGCAGAAGGTGTCCTTCGATGTCACGTCCGGACCCGATGGCGGGCTCGCGCTGAATCTCAAACCCATCGCGTAGCCGCTCCCGCTCGACGAAAGGGCCCGGGCGACTGGGCTTTTTCTTTTTCCCTTCGCCCGGCGGTGAAGGAGGTGCTCTCGGATCCGCGCCGGGCCCGGGAGAGGAACCTGAACTTGCGGTACGCTTCTCTCCCTGGGATTCGACTCACCGAGGAGGAAGCATGCTGCGAACCCGCATCGCGGTCGGCGCGCTGCTGGTAGCGTCGGCGCTCGGCGTCTACGGGCAGCCGGGCGTCGTCGACGATGAGCGCCTGCTGCACGCTGGCGCAGACCGCGCCAACTGGCTCACGCACGGGCGCGACTACGGCAACCAGCGCTTCTCGCCGCTGGCGCAGATCGATGCAAGCAACGTCAAGCGCCTTCGTCCGGCATGGATCTACCAGAGTGGCGTTGCGTCCACCTTCCAGGGCACGCCGATCGTCGCCGACGGTGTGATGTACGTTTCGCTGCCGTTCAACCACGTGGTCGCGCTGGACGCAAAGACCGGCCGCCAGCTCTGGCGCTACACGCACAAGCGGCGCACCGAGAAGATGTGCTGCGGCCCGGCGAACCGCGGCGTGGCGGTCGCCTACGGCAAGGTCTACATGGGCACGGTCGATGCGCGCCTCGTTGCGCTGGATGGCAGAACCGGACGGCTGGTCTGGGATGTGCCGCTCGTGGAAGACCTGGCGGGCACGACCGAGCGCACGGACCAGCTCGCCGCGGACGACCCTCTGCGCCAGCAAAAGGTGACTGGCTCCACCGGCGTGGGCGCCAACATGGCACCCATGGTGTACAAGGGCAAAGTCATCGTCGGCATCACCGGAGTGGGCTACGGGCTGCACCTCGACTCCGACCGGCCGGGTGCACCGCTCGGCGCGGTAGTCGGCATCGCGGGGCAAAGCCAGCGCGCGGGGTTCTACGCGGCCTTCGATGCGCAGACCGGCAAGCGTATCTGGCAGTTCGATTCCACGCCCGCGACCGACTGGGAGGGCGAGTTCCGCACGACCACACCGGACGGGATCCCACTGCAGCGGGACATCGCACGCGAGAGGGCCACGTTCGCGCAGTACCAGGACGCCTGGCAGCGCGGCGGCGGGTCGGCGTGGACCACGCCGGCGGTCGATCCCGGACTGGGGTTGGTGTATCTGGGCATCGGCAACCCCTCGCCGCAGATGGACGATGTCACCCGCCCCGGCGATAACCTCTACACCGTCTCGCTCGTCGCAGTCGACGTCGAGACCGGCAAGCTGCGCTGGTACTACCAGCAGGTGCCGCACGACATGTGGGGCTACGACGTCGCCTCCCCACCGGTGCTGTTCGAGGCACTCATCGACAGTGCGCCCGTGCCCGCGGTCGGGCAGGCCAGCAAGACCGGCTGGCTGTACGTGCTCGACCGGCGCGACGGGAAGCTGCTGTACAAATCCGAGGCTTTCGTGCCGCAAAGCAATCTGTTCGCGCGGCCCACACCGGAGGGAGTCGATATCGCACCGGGTGCAGGAGGCGGTGCGAGCTGGTCGCCGGTCTCGTTCGATTCGCGCACCGGGCTTGCCTACGTCGCCGCGCTGCACATGCCGACGCGCTACACGGTGAAGGACATCCCCGCGACCGGCGACAAGCCAGCGGTCCGTTACACCGCGCTGGAGCCGGTCGACGGACCCAGGTGGGGCACCCTCACCGCGATCGACCTCCATGCCGGCGGCAAGATCCGCTGGCAGGCGAAGACGCCCGAACCGCTCATCGGCGGGGTTCTCGCCACGGCGGGTAATCTGGTGTTCACCGGCGAAGGCAACGGCAACCTCAGCGCATTCCATGCGCAGACCGGCGAGCTGCTGTGGCAGTTCAACTGCGGGGCGGGCGTGAATGCGCCGCCGGTGAGCTACGAGATCGACGGCAAGCAGTACCTCGCGGTCGCGGCAGGCGGCAGCGCGCTGTTCGGCTATCGCCAGGGCGAGGCGGTGGTGGTGTTCGCCTTGCCTGATTGAGAGGAACAATGAGATGACTGCAATCGACCTGGAGGCGCTACGCGGCCTCAGCGCCCCGATCCTTTCCGACGTTATGGACAGCCTGGGAATGATGGATCAGGCCATGCGCCCGTTCGTGCGACCCCTGGACGACAGCGCGGTGCTAATCGGCCGCGCGCGCACCGGGCTGTACATGCCCGTGTACGAGACCAGACCAGGCGAGAACCCCTACGAAGTGGAGATCGCGCTGGTGGACGATCTGAAACCGGGCGACGTGGCAGTGCTGGCCTGCAATGGCCCAACAGAGCGGATCGCGCCCTGGGGCGAGCTGCTATCGACCGCGTCGAAGATGCGCGGCGCGGTGGGCTGTGTGACGGACGGGTTGGTGCGCGACGTGAGGCAGATCCGCGAGCTAGGGTTTCTGGTGTTCCACGGCGGCATCGGCCCGCTCGACACCCGGGGCCGCGCGCGAATGATGGAGCGAGACACGCCGGTCCAGTGCGGGGGCGTGCATGTGCGCAGCGGCGATATCATCTTCGGCGATGTCGACGGCGTGGTGGTTATCCCACAGGAGCGCGCCGCCGAAGTGCTGGCTCGCGCCCGCGAGAAGCTCAAAGGAGAGAACCACACCCGCGCAGAGCTGGAGCAGGGGCAGCTGCTGGGAGAGGTGTACAAGAAGTACGGGGTGCTTTAGGAGCGAGCAACCCCATCCCCTCTCCCCTCGCGGGAGAGGGATATGGTGAGGGGGACGTTTGGCAACTGCTTCACCCTCACCCCGCCCCTCTCCCATCGAGGGAGAGGGGGTCTTTGCTGTCTCTCCGAGCAGGTTCATGAGGGAATGCGGAGGCCCGCCCTCCCGCCGCGCCCGGCCTCTCCTCCCCCAAGTCACTTGGTCCCCGACTGCACCCAGCACCCGGAGGCGAGCAGCATGCGCCGCGTGACGATGTGATCCACTGTGCCCGCGCTACGCTGGACCGCAATCATCAGCGCATCGACATCGGACAGTTTCGGAAGGACCGACGCCGCAGGCTGCGGGACCGGGGCGGCAGGCTGCAGGTTCACTCGTGTGGGCTGCAGCTGGACAGCAGGCGGCAGGCTGCACTTGCGGGCGGCGGCCAAGGCTGAAGCCAGTGTGTTCGTGCTCATCTCTCCTCCCCTTTCGTTGTTGGTCTTGCTGCGTGCGAACAGATGGTGCTGCGGCATGCGGCCGGAGGGAAGCGCCACGCGCGAGGTTGCTACCGTTTAGCCTGGCGGTAGCATATGCTGCTACCTTTACAGGGCGATGAAGAACCACCGCACGCCACCGAGAACGTGTGCGGGAGCTGGCGTCGGCTCGTAGACCGGCCAAAGGGAGGCCTCGGTGAAGCAAACGGAAGCGGTAGTCGAGGCGCTCAAGCGCGCCTTGAAGGCGCGTGGCGTCACCTACGCGCAGGTGGCCAGCTCGCTTGGCCTGAGCCAGGCCAGCGTGAAGCGGCTGTTCTCCACCGGGCACTTCACGCTGGACCGCTTCGACCAGGTATGCGAGCTCGCCCGCACCAGCATCACCGAGCTGGTGCGCGATCTGGAAGGCGGCAAGGACGAGCTCGAGCAGCTCACGCTGCAACAGGAGCGCAGCATCATGGCCGACCGCAAGCTGCTGCTGGTCGCGCTATGCGCGCTCAACCATCTGAGCCTCGAGCAGATCGTCCAGACCTACGCGCTGTCGAAGGCCGAATGCACCCAGCTGCTGGTGCAGCTCGACCGAATCGGCTTCCTCGAGCTGCATCCCAACAACCGCATCAAGCTGCGCGTCACACGCGCTTTCTCCTGGCTGCCCGACGGTCCGATCCAAACGTACTTCAAGTCGCGTGCGCAGCAGGAGTATTTCGCCTCGACGTTCGCGCAGCCCGGCGAGCTGATGCTGGTGGTCAACGGGATGCTGTCGCGCGCCTCAGCCGACACGGTGATCGGGAGGATGCGACGCATTGCGAACGAGCTTACCGAACTGCACCACGCCGACGCGCACCTCCCGCTCGGTGAGCGCCGGCCAGCGACTCTGGTGCTGGCCATCCGCCCGTGGGAGCTGGAGGCTTTCCAGGACCTCAAGCGCAAGCGACCGGCGAGCAAGCCCGACCGGTCATTGCCGAAACGCTGAGCGCACGCCGCACAGACGCCCACGCCGGATTCCCGCACAATAGGGCACACCCGATTCGAGGAGTACGCCATGAATCTTCGCCAGCGATTGGCGCTTGCGGCATTCGCCCTGTCCCTGCTGATCCAGGCCCCGGTAGGGGCACAGGACAATCAGAAGGTCCTGCGCATCGCACCGCACTCCAATCTCACCATCCTGGACCCCATCTGGACCACGGCGTACATCTCCCGCTTTCACGGGTACATGATCTATGACACCTTGTTCGGCACCGACGCCCAGGGCAAGGTCCAGCCGCAGATGGTCGACAAGTGGGAGGTAAGCCGGGACAAGACGGTCTGGACCTTCACCCTGCGCGCCGGGCTCGAGTTCCACGACGGCAAGTCCGTGACCAGCGCCGACGCCATTGCATCGCTCGCCCGCTGGGCCAAACGCGACAGCATGGGCGAGAAGCTGATGGGCTTCGTGGAGGGTATGGAGCCGGTCAATGCGACGACCTTCCGGATCAAGCTCAAGGAACCCTACGGCCTGGTGCTGGAGTCCCTGGGAAAGCCCAGCTCGAACGTGCCCTTCATCATGCCCAAGCGCGTGGCGGACACGCCGGCCGACAAGCAAATCGATGATTTCACCGGGTCCGGGCCGTTCGTGTTCGACAAGGCGCAGTGGAAACCGGGCGAGAAAGTGGTGTACCTGCGCAACGCCAGGTACCGGCCACGCAGCGAGGCGCCGAGCGGCACTGCGGGCGGGAAGGTGGCCAAGGTCGATCGCGTCGAGTGGGTGATCATCAAGGATGCGCAGACCCAGGCCAATGCGCTGGCCGCGGGCGAGATCGACATCATCGAGGCGCCCGCACATGAGCTCTACAACTCTTTGAAGGCCAACCGGGACCTTCAGATCGTCGAGCCCAACCCGCTGGGCTTCGGGGCGATGCTGCGGTTCAATCACCTGCAGCCGCCGTTCGACAACGCCAAGGTGAGACAAGCCGCGATGGCGGCGTTGAATCAGCCCGCCTTCCTGCGTGCCCAGGTCGGCGTGCCCGACCTGTATCACACCTGCTTCTCCATCTATCCCTGCAACAGTCCCTACTTCACTACCGCGGGCATGGACTTCATCGCGAAGCCGGACATCAACCGCGCCCGTCAGCTCCTGAAGGAGTCCGGCTACGACGGCAGACCGATCGTGGTCATGCAGCCCACGGATCTCGTCGTGATCGCCAAGCTGCCGGTGGTGGCAACCCAGCTCCTGCGTCAGGCCGGCTTCAAGGTCGACATGCAGTCCATGGACTGGCAGACCCTGGTGTCGCGTCGCGCGAAGAAGGATCCTCCCGCGCAAGGAGGCTGGAACATCTTCCTGACCGTCTGGGCCTCGGTTGACGGCATGAACGCCATCGCGATGAACGCTGTGAACGCCGCCTGCGACAAGGCCTGGTTCGGTTGGCCCTGCGACCAGGAGCTGGAGCGGCTGCGCGACGCTTTCGCCCGCTCCGACGACGAGCAGGAGCGCAAAAAGCTGGCGGAGCAGATCCAGCTGCGGGCGATGGAGATCGGCACACACGTCCCGGTAGGCGAGTACCAGATCCCGGTCGCGGCACGCCGGAACCTCAAGGGGTTCGTGACGGGGTATTTCCTGGTGGCGTGGGGAATTGAGAAACCGTGACAGATGAGGCGTGACAGACGCTTTACCTGTCACGCCTTTTCTGTAACGCCTTTCCTGTCACGCCGCGCCTGTCACCCATGCTCCGCTTCCTCGCCTCCCGCCTACTCTCGACGATTCCGGTACTGCTGATCGTCGCGGTCGCGGTGTTCCTGCTGCTGCGCCTGACGCCGGGCGATCCGGCCGCGGTGATCGCAGGCGACATGGCCACCACCGAGCAGATCGAGGAGATCCGCACGAGCCTCGGGCTGGACAAGCCGATCGTGGTGCAGTTCGGCATCTGGTTCGGCAACGTGCTGCATGGCGATCTGGGCGAATCCTTCTTCTTCAAGCTGACGGTCGCCGAGCTGATCGCTCAGCGGCTCGAGCCCACGCTCGCGCTCGCCTTGTGCACCATCGTTGTGGCCGTTGTCGTCGCCGTGCCGCTCGGCGTGCTGGCGGCGTGGCGCCACGGCGGGTGGCTGGACCGGACGCTGATGGGTTTTTCCACGCTCGGATTCTCGATCCCGGTGTTCGTGCTGGGCTATCTGCTGATCTGGCTGGTGTCGCTGAAGCTCGGCTGGCTGCCGGTGCAGGGCTATCGGCGGCTGGGCGAGGGCGTCGGCCCGTTCATCCGTCATCTGATCCTGCCCAGCCTGACGCTGTCGGTCATCTACGTGGCACTCATCGCTCGGGTAACGCGGGCCGCCGTTGCCGAGGCCCTGACCGAGGACTTCGTGCGCACCGCGCGCGCGAAGGGCCTGCCGGAATCGCGTGTACTGATCCGTCATGCTCTGGCGAATGCGGCCGTTCCCATCGTCACGGTGATCGGCATCGGGCTGGCCCTGCTGATCGGCGGGGTGGTCGTGACGGAGAGCGTGTTCTCCATTCCGGGCCTGGGCCGCCTGACAGTCGACGCGGTGCTAGCGCGCGACTTCCCCACCATCCAGGGCGTGATCCTGCTGTTCTCGGTTGCGTACGTGCTGGTCAACCTGCTCATCGACCTGTCCTACCTGTTCCTCGACCCGCGGATCCGCTACTGAATGGATACGCCCGTTGCCACGCTGGAAGCCCAGCCTGCACCGCCGCGTGAGCTGTGGGGTAAGCTGCGCCGCAATACCGCGGTGGTCATCGGAGGCTGCCTGCTGGCGCTGCTGGCGGTGGGTTCGCTGCTGGCGCCGTGGTTAAGCACGATCGACCCCACGCTGATCGACCCCGTCAACCGGGACCTCCTGCCGGGGGCTTCCGCGGAAGTGATGACGTTCACCGGCGAGACCATCCGGCACACCTACTGGATGGGCTCCGACAGCTACGGCAGGGATATCCATAGCCGCGTGCTGTACGGCGGCCGCGTGTCGCTGATCGTGGGGGTGACGGTCGCGGCGCTCAGCCTGTTCTTCGGCCTCATTACCGGTCTGATCGCCGGCTACGTGCGCTGGCTGGACGGCGTCGTGATGCGGGTCATGGACGGCCTCATGGCGATCCCGGGCATCCTGCTGGCCATCGCACTCGTCGCGCTGTGGCGAGCGTCGCTCCTGACGGTGATCGTCGCCATCACCATCCCCGAGATCCCGCGCGTGGTGCGGCTGGTCCGCGCACTGGTGTTGTCGATCCGCGAGGAGCCCTACGTCGAGGCGGCGATCTCGGTGGGCACCTCGACGCCAAAGCTGCTCTATCGGCACATCCTCCCGAATACGCTGGCGCCGCTGATCGTGCAGGGCACCTACATCTGCGCCTTCGCGATCCTGGTCGAGGCGATCTTGAGCTTCCTCGGAGTCGGCCTGCCCACCGACGTGCCCACGTGGGGCAACATCATGGCCGAGGGACGGCTGCAGTTCCAGCAATATCCGCACAACGTGCTGTTCCCCGGCCTGTTCCTCGCGGTAACCGTTCTGGCGGTGAACATGCTCGGCGACGGCTTGCGCGATACGCTGGATCCGCGCTTCAACAAGCGCGGGGAGCGGGCGCTGTGAGTGCGGTTCTACGCATCGAGCAGCTGTCCGTGCGGCTGCCAGCCGGCGCCGACCGCGTGCACGCCATCGACAAGGTCAGTCTGGAGGTCCCGGCCGGCGAGCTGCTGTGCCTGGTGGGCGAGTCGGGCTCCGGCAAATCGATCCTCGCCAGCACCGTGATGGGGCTTCTGCCCGGCAACATCCGCGCCAACAGCGGCCGCGTGCTGCTCAGCGGCGAGAGCCTGCTGGACCTTGCCCCCGAGCGTTTGCGCAGGCTGCGCGGCGAGCGCATGAGCATGATCTTCCAGGAGCCGATGACCGCGCTCAACCCGGTGATGACCTGCGGCGCGCAGATCGATGAGCTGCTCGTGCAGCACACCCGCATGTCGGCCACTGAACGCAAGGCGCGCGCACTGCAGATGCTGGAGCACGTGCGCCTGCCCGATCCGCAGCGGATCCATGCCGCCTATCCGCATCAGCTCTCCGGCGGCCAGCGGCAACGCATCATGATCGCCATGGCGCTGATCCTCAAGCCGGCCCTGCTGATCGCGGACGAGCCGACCACCGCGCTGGACGTCACGACCCAGGCCGAGATCCTGAGGCTCATCCGTGAGCTGCAGCGCGAGGAAGGCACCGCAGTCCTGTTCATCACACACGACTTCGGGGTCGTTGCGGAGATCGCGGATAGGGTAGGCGTGCTCAGGCTCGGAGAGCTGGTGGAGTCCGGACCCGCCGCGGAGATCCTCTCCCACCCGGCGCATCCATACACGCGCATGCTGCTGGCCGCGGTGCCGAGCCTCACTGCGCGCAAAGCCCCGCTGCCAGAGACCGCCGATCGGGTGTTGCGTACGAGGGGGTTGAGCAAGGTGTTTGGCGGGGGCGGCTGGTTCCGGCGCGCACACCTGGTACGCGCCGCAGACGCAGTGGACATCGAAGTCCAGCGGGGCGAGACGCTGGGCATCGTGGGCGAGTCCGGCTCGGGCAAGTCTACGGTTGCGCGCATGCTGGCGAGGCTCATCGAGCCCAGCGCGGGCGAGATCGAGCTCGACGGGCAGACCACCGCCGGCCTTCGCGGCTCACAGGCCCGCGCCTTCCGGCGCAAAATCCAGATCGTGTTCCAGGATCCCTACCGCTCGCTCAACCCGCGCCGCACGGTCGGTGCAGCAGTTGCCGAAGGGCCGCTGAATTTCGGCGCCACGGTTTCCGAGGCGTGGAAGCGTGCGGGCGAGCTGATGGACCTGGTGAAGCTGTCCCCCGGCGCGCTGAAGCGCTACCCTCACGAGTTCTCGGGTGGCCAGCGCCAGCGCATCTGCATCGCACGTGCCCTCGCGGCCGACCCGGAGGTGCTCATTGCCGACGAGGCCGTCTCCGCATTGGACGTCTCGGTGCAGGCGCAGATCCTCGAGCTGCTGGAAGACATCCAGCAGCGTCTGCATCTCACCCTGGTGTTCATCACCCATGACCTGCGCGTGGCGGCGCAGATCTGCAATCGCATCGTGGTCATGCAGAACGGTCGTGTGGTTGAGCAAGGGCCGGTGGCACAGGTGTTCCACCGGCCGCGGCACGAGTACACACAGACATTGCTCGCGGCGGCGCCCGGGCGCGGGTTCGTGTTCGGAAATCGCTGACGCGGGCGCGCAGCCGCCCCAAGCGCGGTGGTGAGCAGTCGCCGGTCTCACCCTGGCCAGTCGGGAAGGTGCGGCGCCGTTGCATCCTCGCAATCTGTAAGGCATACGTAAGTCCCGGCGGCGTAGTCTTCTCCCGCGCGCCCTGGCCATCGCTGCACTCCATCTCCCTGTCCGGCCGCAGCGACCAGGCGTCGCCATGCCAACCGAGGAGGAGGTCAAGTCATGAACGAGCCCTGCTCGAACCCGCGTCCGCGGGGACTCCCAGCTTCACTCGCAAGCCTGTGTGCAGCAGCCGCATTCACCGCGTCAGCATCGCTGGTCAGCGCAGCCGACGTCACGCCTGCCCGGTTGCTTAACGCCGAACAGGAGCCTCACAACTGGCTCACCTACTACGGCAACTACAAAGGCTGGCGCTACAGCAACCTGGCGCAGATCAATACGACCAACGTCCAGAAGCTCACGGTTCAATGGGCATTCGTGCCGGGGGCAGAAGAAGTTCCAGGTCACACCGATCGTGGCGGACGGTGTGATGTATATCACGAGCCCCATGCACGCCGTCTACGCCTTGGACGCAACCAACGGCAGGATTCTGTGGCGTCACAATCACAAGTTCCCGGAGAAGATGCCGGCTGCAGTCTGGGGTCCGAGCAAGCACCGAGGGGTCTCCCTGGCGGGTGACCGCGTCATCCTTGCCACTAACGACGGCCAGATCCTTTCCCTGGATGCAAAGACCGGCAAACAGCAGTGGACCACCCAGGCGGCGGACTACCAGGCAGGCCTCGGATTCAATCAGCCCCCGCTGATCGTCGGCGATAAGGCGATCGTCGGGACGTTCACGGCGGAGTTCGCTACGCGCGGGTTCGTCGCCGCCTACGACGTGCACAGCGGCAAGGAGGTGTGGCGATTCAACACCGTACCGGGGCCGGGCGAGCCCGGTAACGAGACCTGGGCCGGCGACTCCTGGAAGCACGGCTGCGGGCCGGTGATCCTGCCGCCGACCTACGACCCAGAGCTGAACCTGATCTATGTCGGGACCGGCAACCCCTGCCCGATGTGGAACGGGGACGTACGCAAGGGCGACAACCTGTACACGGACTCCATGCTGGCGCTGAATCCGGACACCGGCCGCCTCGTCTGGTACAAGCAGCTCATCCCGCATGACGTGTGGGATCTCGATACCTTCGGCGAGGTCGTGCTGGTCGACACCCGCATCGATGGTCGTCCAGTGCGCGCCGCGCTGCAGGCAGGCAAAAGCGGCTATTTCTACGCGATGGATCGTGCCGAGGGTCGATTCCTCTACGCCAAGCCCTTTGTCTCGCGAATCACCTGGGCCAAAGGGCTGGACAGCGAGGGCAAGCCGATTCCGGGTGCGATACCGGGCAGCTCCGCAGAGACGCTCTGCCCCGGTGCGTTGAGCGGCGGCAAGTCCTGGAACCAGACCGCCTACTCGCCGAAGCTCGACTACCTCTTCATCCCCGCCGGGGACGTCTGCGACGACGTCAAGCAGGCCGCAGTCAACCCGACACCGAAGGCGAGCGACCTGCACTTCGGCGGTCAGCCCGAGAAGTGGAGCAGCGGCGGCGGCACGTTGACGGCCTTCGACGTGAAGACGGGCGAGCCGAAGTGGCAGTACAAGTCGCGCTATCCGATGCGCAGCTCTGTCCTGGCCACTGCGGGCGGCCTGCTGTTCACTGGAGATCTGGAGAGCAACGTGCTCGCCTTCGACGCTCGCGACGGGCGACTCCTTTGGAGCTTCCCGGCCGGCTCCATGCCGCAGAACTCGGTGACCTACTCGGTCGAGGGCAAGCAGTACGTGGCAGTGGGTGTGGGGTGGGGCCAGGTGCTCGCCAACTTCTTGCCCTCCTATGTCCCGGAGCTCGCCCAGGTCCCCCGCGGCAGTCTGCTGCTCGTCTTCGGCTTGCCGGATTGAGGTGCCGCACCGTTACCCTCCCTCGCTGGTCCCGCTGGCAAGGGAGGGTTTCGGGGGGTCGAGTAGTCGCCACGCTCGACTCGCTCTTCGCATCCCACTAGCGTACGAACACCCACTAGCGTACGAACATCTCGTACAGCGTCAGCAGGATCTCCATCACGATGAGGATGACGATGTACCACTCCACACGCAGCGAGTGGCGGCTGGACAGCAACTCGAGCAGCGTGTGCGAGGTTCGCGAGATGAGCCCGAGCTTGCGCTCGAGCGCGGCATGCCGCTCGCGCAGCTCGAACTCGTCCTCGAGCCGCGCGAACAGGCCCTCCAGACCCGGGTTGTCCCACAGGATCTCGGGCTTTTCGGTGATCTCGGCGCGCCCCACCATGCGCTGCTCCACCAGCAGCAGGGTGCCGATCTTCTTCAGGAACTCCGGGCCCTTGCCGGGGATGCGCCCGGTGCGCTGCAGCTCGGTGGCGAGCTGCTCTACGCGATCGAATTCGCCCGCCACCTGTTTCTCGTACAGCGACAGCAGGGCGCTCTTGGAAAGGATATCGGCGATAACCTGCAGGCGCTCGATCGCCGCGTCTTCGAGATAGACCACCCCAGTCTTGACGATCTCCTTCGTGCCGGGTTCGAGCTGGACCTCCAGCTCCTCGATCTCCGGCGTGGGATAGGGGTTGGCGATCAACGGTTGGAGGTTGCGCAGGAAGGCCACCTCCTCGATCGGCGTCACCGCGAAGAACACGACCACCCCGAACCGGAACAGCGTGGCCGCGCCGCCACCCTGAACTGTCACAGTCAGCGGATTCGCCGCCAGGGCCTCGATCGCCCCCAGCGCCTTCAGATCGATGCGCTCCCCGACCAGCACGGCGCGGGCGCGGAAGCTTGAGTCGCGGGTTGTGAGGGCTTTTTTCATAGAGCGGGCCGGAGCCCAGGGAGTCGGGATAGTCGGATTGTAACGTCCGGCCCCGGTTCTACGATTCCCCGGGGCCTGCAAAGTGACTCCCGGTTGCGACACCCCACCGATCGACAAACTTCACAATTTTCTGCAGGCGATTTGACCACAATTCACTTTCGCCTCTACCCGCCGGGAGGCCGCAGTCCTACACTGCTTTCCACGGGTTGCGCGTTCCCGCAGCCGCGTCGGAGTCAGGAGTCGACCCGGGCAGGGAGTAAGGAGACCGAGCAGTACGAGGGACATCAGCCAGCGCGGCAAGCAGCTCAGGGGAGGCCTGCCGCGTCCGACTGGAAAAGACCCCCGAAGTAGCGAATAACAACCAGGAAGCAAGCAGTAGGCAGTTCACGGAAATCTCCTGTGGTTGAGAGCGAAAAGCCCTCGGTGCAAACAACCGAGGGCTTTTTTTTTCGGACTGCGGGTAACAGGCCGGGCTCAGGGAAAGCATCCGGCCTGGGTGGGGGACAGCACACACCGCCCAGGCAGGGTATCCTCTCGCGCGGCCAGACACGCTCCCGGGAACCCTATGCGCATCGCAGTCGGCGGCTTCCAGCACGAAACCAACACCTTTGCCCCGGCCAAAGCCACCTTCGACGACTTCGCCCGCGGTGGCGGCTGGCCGCCGCTGCTGAAGGGCGACGACGTCTTCGACGGCACCGCGGGGATCAACCTGCCCGTGGCGGGGTTCGTCGAAGCCATGCGCAAGACCACGCACCGGCTCGTTCCGACCGCCTGGGCTGCCGCCAGCCCGTCCGCCCACGTCACCGAGGACGCCTACGAGCGCATCTCAGGCATGATCGTCGACCCCCTGAAGTCGGCCGGAAAGCTGGACGCGGTCTATCTCGATCTTCACGGGGCGATGGTCGCAGAGCACGCGAACGACGGCGAGGGCGAGCTGCTGTCCCGCGCGCGCGCAGTCGTCGGACCCGGTATCCCGGTCGTGGCAAGCCTCGACCTGCACGCCAACGTCACGCAGCGGATGCTGGAGCATGCCGACGTGCTGATCGCGTATCGCACGTATCCACATGTGGACATGGCCGAGACCGGCGCGCGGGTGGCGCATTTCCTCCAGCAGCGTCTGGCCGGCAAGCCGCGCCCCGAGCGGGTGGCACGCCGCGTGCCTTTCCTCATCCCGCTGCAGACCCAGTGCACGATGCTCGAGCCGACGAAGTCGATCTACGAGGAGCTTGCGCGGCTGGAGGATCGCTCCATCACCTCGCTGTCCTTCACGCCCGGCTTCCCGGCTGCGGATTTCCCCGAGTGCGGACCGGTGGTGATTGCCTACGCCGACGATCCCGCTGCGGCAAGCCGCGCTGCCGACTCGTTGCGCGCCGTCGTGGAGGAGCAGGAGTCGGCCTTCGACTGTCCGGTCTACACGCCGGCCGAAGCCGTCCGGCGCGCCATGGCGCTGGCCGCGCGCGCGAGCCGTCCGGTGGTCATCGCCGACACCCAGGACAATCCCGGCGCGGGCGGTGCCTCGGATACCACCGGCATGCTGCGCGCACTGGTCGGCGCCAACGCCCAGCGTGCCGCCCTCGGCCTGATGGTCGATCCGGCCGCTGCGAGGGCGGCTCACGAAGCCGGAGAGGGCGCAATCATCGAGATCGCGCTCGGCGGGAAGTCGAGCATTCCTGGAGACGCGCCCTTTCACGGCCGCTTCGTCGTGGAGCGTCTGTCCGACGGCAAGATGACCTGCACCGGGCCCTTCTACCGCGGCGCGCGCATGAGCCTCGGTCCTTCCGCATGCCTCAGTATCGGCGGCGTGCGCGTGGTCGTGACCTGCGAGAAGCCGCAGATGGCCGATCAGGAGCTGTACCGCTTCATCGGCATCGAGCCCACCCGCCAGGCCATCCTGGTCAACAAGAGCTCTGTGCATTTCCGCGCAGACTTTGCACCGATCGCGGAGGAGATCCTGGTGTGCAAGGCCCCGGGGCCCATGCTGGCGGACACCAGCGACTTCCCCTGGAAGAACCTGGCACCCGGCATCAAGCTCAAGCCGAACGGGCGGCCTTTCCTGCCCGGATAGTACTGCGACACACTAAACCCACCTCTCACCACGAAGGGGCTGCGAGGGCTTCCGGCGCTCGCCAGCTCTACCATATGATGCTTCGGAACTAACGTGTCTCTGTTCCAGCGCTCAGCCCGCGGCACGCCGTTTCGGCAGCCAGTACCGCATCAGGAGCCACCCGCCCAGCATGCCGCCGAGATGCGCGAAATGGGCAATCCCGTCCTGCGTCTCCATGAGCCCCAACCCGAGCTCGAGCACCCCGTAGAAGGTCACGAACAGCCAGGCCGGCACGGGGATCGGGAGAATCAGTGGCACCAGCTTCTGGCGCGGGAACAGCATGCCGAAAGCAATCAACACGCCGAACACGCCGCCCGACGCGCCCAGTGTAGGGCGGTCGACATTGCCCATGATGATGGCAACTGCAAGCTGCACCAGCGCGGCGGCAGCGACGCAGCAGAGGTAGTACAGCGCAAAGCGCCACGAGCCGAGCTCGTGCTCGACGTCGCCGCCGAACATGAGCACCGCCAGCATGTTGACCGCGAGGTGCGTCAGGCTGGCGTGAAGGAAGCTGTAGGTCAGCACCTGCCCCGGCTCGAACCGGCCGCTCTCCACCGGCCACAGACCGAAGGCGAGGACCAGGGAATCCCCGGAGCCCTGCTGCAGATAGAACGCTGCGGCGTTGGCCAGGACGAGCAGGAGCGTGACCGGTTTGAGATAGGACATCCGACTGCAACAATCTCATCGAGTGCTGTGAGCAGCGCGATGATGCGATAACCGCGCTCGCCAAACAAGCGCAGCACAATTCCGACGAGTCGGGCTACACTGCGGCGGACCGTGCGTGCAGGCGAGGATCGCCCGCGCGCAGTGCCAGTCCGGCGGCTGCGGGCTTCGGGCACGGCTGGATTTCGGAGGAGACGAACAGATGGACAATCTTGCGCGCCGTCGGTTCTTTCAGCAGGCAACGGCCCTGGCCTTGTGGCCTGCCGGTCTGACCTTCGCAGACCAGCGCTTCGACCTGGTCGTGCACGGCGGCGAAGTGATCGATCCGAGCCAGGGCCTGCGCGCCAGGCGAGATGTCGGCATCCGCTGGGGCCGCATAGCCGCGCTGGAACCAGAGATCGCGCCCGCCAGTGCGCTGAAGTCCATCGATGCAAATGGCAAGCTGGTGGTGCCGGGACTCGTGGATCTGCACACGCATGTCTATCCGCTGGGCTCCGCGCTCGGCCTGCCGGCGGACGAGTTGACGCCTTACACCGCCACCACGACCTACGTGTCGGCAGGCGACGCCGGCGCCAACAACTTCGGCGCCTTCCGGCACTACGTCATGGCCGCCTCGCGCAGCCGGACCTTCGCCTTCGTCCACATCTCTACCATCGGGCTCACCGGCTTCCCGGTGGGTGAATCATTGAACATCGATTACGCGGACGTGGATGCGGCCGCAAAGACCGTTGCCGAGAATCGCGACGTCGTGCTCGGCATCAAGGTGCGCGAATCGAAGAACGTCGTCGGCAGCACTGGACTGGAACCGCTCAAACGTGCAATCCTGGCTGCAGAGCGCGCCGGTACGGGCGCTCGCGTCATGTGCCACATCGGCGATGCACCGGGAGATCTGTCTGCCCTGCTCGACCTGCTGCGCCCCGGAGACATCCTCACCCACGCGTACAGCGGCGCCGGCAACAACGTCGTCCAGAACGGGCGCGTGCTGCCCGCCGCACTCGAGGCCAAGCAGCGCGGGGTCATCATCGATGTCGGCCACGGCGGCGGCAGCTTCGACTACACCGTGGCAACGCCCGCCATCGAGCAGGGCTTCACCCCCGACACCATCAGCAGCGATATCCACGCGGTCAGCGGCAACACGCCGGGCAAGCCGTACCTGCCCTGGGTGATGAGCAAATTCCTCAACCTCGGATTCTCGCTGGAGGAGGTCGTCGCGCTGGCCACGAGCGCTCCGGCACGCGTCATCGACCGCATCGACAAGCTGGGCACGCTGCAGATCGGGGCGCCGGCGGACGTCGCGATCCTGGAGCTCATGGAGGAGCCGGTGGAGTTCGTCGATACCCGCAACAACCGGCGACCCGGCACGCGCTGGCTCAAGCCGGTACAGACGGTGCGCGCTGGGGTGCCGTTCGGGCGGCCGTATCCTCAGCCCTTTACCTACCCCTGAGGACGAGCGCTTCGCTCTAGGCATTAACGTCACCACCGCCGGCGGCGACTGTGGCGCCAGTACTGGATCAGTGCAAAGCCCACCACCATCCCGCCCAGGTGAGCGAAATGCGCTACGCCGGACTGCGAGCCAGTGACACCGAGCACCAGCTCGATGATCCCGTAGAGGGTGACGAACAGCCACGCCGGCATCGGGATCGGCGGGAAGATCAGCAGGATCATGCGGCGCGGGAACATCATGCCGAAGGCGAGCAGCAACCCGAACACGCCACCCGAGGCGCCGATGGTGGGATAGGGCAGCCCGCCCTGCAGCGTCACCACCGTGAGTTGCGCGAGGGCCGCGCCGACCATGCAGGCAAAGTAATAGATCGTATAGCGACGCTCGCCCCAGACGCGCTCGATCTCACTGCCGAACATGAACAGCGCGAGCATGTTGAACAGCAGGTGCATGAGGCTGCCGTGCAGGAAGCCATAGGTAACGAGCTGCCAGATCTGGAACGTGCCTACGCCCGGCATACCATACTCTCCCGCAGGACTCGGCGGCCAGAGAGCGAAGTTGCCGATCAGGAAGTTGCCGATCGCGAACTGGGAGACGAAGATCGCCACATTGGCGATGATCAGGGTGCGAGTGACCGGGGGCAGGGCAGCAAACATGCAGGGGCCTGGGAGAAAGCGGCGGGCGAAAGGCGAATCTTGCTTGCACCCGTGCGACAGCGCAACCTGCTTGACCGTTCGGCCTCACAACTCGTCGGTGGAAATCGAGCCGACCGCGTCGAGCCCTCCGTAGGGCTCAGCCTATGCGGACGCTTGCGGCCCTGACTGCCTCGGTCCGCGGCCGCGCTGCGCGCAGCGGGCGCAGCGTCACACCACTTCTTTCCAGTACCCGTCGACGTACGCCTGGATCTCGGCGATCGCTGCGTCGTCGCGCTGCGGCTCGAACAGATGCGCGAACCGGCCCTGCAGCTTCAGGTACTCCTCGACCGGCACACGCGGGTGGGGGATGCGGGTGTGAGCGACCTGGCCATCGACGTACTCCTTGAGCGGCCAGATGCCTGTCTTCACGGCCAGATGTCCGATCTCGACGGACAGCTTCGGATCGTAGTCCCAGCCGGTGGGACAGGGCGCCAGCGCGAGGATGAGACGCGGACCTTTCAAACTCGCCGCCTTCTCGAGCTTCTTCGCCAGGTCGAGCGGCTCGGAACCGATCACCGTGGCCACGTACACGGGCCGATGTGCGGCCCAGATCGCGAACAGATCCTTCTTGTAGCCGGCATGCCCATGCGCACCGGTGGTCGTCGCGGTCCTGGCCGCGTGTGGCGTCGCGCCGGAGGCCTGCTGACCTGTGTTCCCATAGCCCTCGTTGTCGTAGCACACATAGACGAAATCGAGGTTGCGCTCGATCGCGGCCGACGTCGCCGACAGGCCCATGCCATAAGAGGCGCCATCGCCCGCCACGACCACCGCTGTCATGTCCTCTTCCGCCGTGAGTCGCCCCTTCTGCCGGAGGATATCGAGCGCATCGCGCACCCCCTGTGCACCGGCAGGAGCCGAGGACATAGAGGTGTACAGAAAGCCCGACTGGAACGGCGTGAAGGGATAGACCGAAAGCAGCGTCATGCAGCCGGCCGCGTTGACGAACACGGTTCGCCGGCCGAGCAGGTCGTAGATCTCGTGCAGCGCCTGCAGCCCACCACAGCCTGCACACATGGCAGTGCCGCCGCCCAGCAGATGGGTCGAGGGCAGGTCCTTGAGGCTGCGGATGATCGCTTCGCTCATGGCTGGCTGCGCTCGTGGAGCGCGATGGCTTGCAGCTTTCTGAGCTCGCGCAGCTCGCCGCTCGTATACAGAAGCCGCGGCTCGGGTGTCATGCCCGTCTCCGCAGCATTCTGTGCGGCCTTGGCCATCTCGTAGAACTCCTCGGGCGGCAGGTCGCGCCCGCCCAGCCCGCCGACGAAGGACAGCAGCAGCGGCGCGCCGGGTTGGCCGTAGAGCACGGAGGCGAGCTCGCTGTGCAGCACGCCGCCCTTGCCCATCGAAAGGTTCTGGTCGATCACCACCACGGCGCGCTTGCCGCGCAGGATATCGCGCAGCAGCGCCGTCGGGTAGGGACGCAGCAGCCGCGGTCGGACAAGCCCCACTTTCCAGCCCTGCTCGCGCAGCCGGTCCACTGCATCCTTGGCCTTTGTGGCGAAGGCGCCGATCATGAAGAAGACGATTTCCGCATCCTCGCCGCAATACGCTTCGACCGCCGGATGGCTGCGGCCGAAGCGTACGGCAAAGTCCTGCGCAATCTCGTCATACACCGTCAGCGCCTGCAGTGCGGCCAGGTGCGCCTCGTAGCGGAAATAGGAGTAATGCGAGCCGCCCAGCACCGCGACCGCCTGGCTGATCGGCTTGGTAGCACGAAACTGGATGGCGTCGGGATCGAACGCCGGGAGAAACCCACGCACCGCTTCGAGGTCAGGGGTTTCCACCGGCTCGCGCGTGAACGAAAGGTAGAAGCCGTCGAGGTTGACGATCACCGGCAGCCGCACGCGGGAATCCTCCGCCAGCCGGTAGGCGAGCAACACGCTGTCCAGCACTTCCTGGCAGGTGGCGCAGTGGATCTGCAGGAAACCGCTGTCGCGCGCGGCGAGGATGTCGGTGTGGTCAGGTTCCAGCGTGATCGGGCTGGCGAGCGCGCGCGACACGTTCACCAGCACGAAGGGCACACGCCAGCCGGCAACGGTGTAGATCATCTCCATGCCGTACAGGAGCCCCTGGCTGGACGTGGCAGTGAACACGCGCACGCCCGTGGCCGCGGCGGCCGCAGCGGCCGTGATCATGGAATGCTCGGATTCCAGCATCACCAGCCTGCCCTGCGCCTCGCCGCTGTCGTACCACTGCGCCAGCGTCTCGATGATCTCGGTCTGCGGCGTGATCGGGAACGCAGGCACGTAGTCCACGTCCGCGAGGCGGGCGCCCCATGCGGCGGCGGCGTTGCCGGTCAAGAGGGTGCGCGTCATGGCCGCGGCTCCACCCGTCGTCCCGCTCTCGCGGCGCTGAGACCAAGCATCGATGACACCACGCATTCCACCTTCGTCCTTCACACTTCGTCCTTCGTCCTTCGCACTTCGTCCTGCCGTTCCAGTTCCGCCCGAATCGCGTGCGGCGGGCACACCGCCACGCACACCATGCAGCCCTTGCAGTGGTCGTAGTCAATGTGCGGCGTGTGATCCGCGGCGACCTTGATGGCGCTGTCTGGGCAGAGCGTGCTGCAGACCCAGGAGCAGCGGTTGCACAGCTCGTAGTCGATCACCGGCCGGTGTGTGCGCCAGGTCCCGGTGTTGGTCAGCTCGCTGGTGGCCGGCGCGCGGATATCGGGCGCGGAGACGCTGGCCTCCTCGACCGGCACGTCGATCCACCGGGGAGAGCGATAATCTGCCGCGCCGATTTCGCTGCCTTGGCGGACGATGCCGGCGTGCGCCTGCATGGCTTCGAATGCGTGCAGCGCCTGCTCCAAGTTCTTGGCAACCGCCGCAGCGCCGAACTTGGCGATCTCCTCGCGGATGGCCTGCTCCAGGCTGTCGCGGCGAACGACACCGAGCAGTCGCGCAGCCGCACCGGTGCAGGTAGCGCCTATGAAGGGCAGATCGGCGCGCTCCTTCACCTCGGCTCTCACCGGCAGCGTAAGGACCGGCCCCGCCAGCTTGAGGCGGGCCTGCCACTCCGGCGGTGGCTCGGCGCTGTTGATCAACATCACCGTATCCGGACCTACGCCCTGGAGCACGCCCGCAGCGGGGATCGGCACCAGCGTGTCGTCGGCCACCACCACCAGGTCCGGCCGCGTGATGATGCCGCGCTCGTGGATCGCCTCTCGGGCTGCACGCACGTAGGCAAAGATCGGCGCGCCGCGCCGCGCCGCACCGTAGCGCGGCGCGTCCTGCACCTCGAAGCCTTCGAGGAACAGCGCGGTGCCAAGCACCTGGCTGGCGGTCTTCATGCCCTGGCCGCCGCGGCCGTGGAAGCGGATGCGGTACATGGTATGAGTGAGGCGTGAGGCGTAAGGCGTGAGGCGTGAGGAGTGAGGGGTGAGGAGCGCTCCCACATTAGCCCTTCCCCTTCCCGGGGATCCAGGGGGAGGGAACGATTTCTGGTTTCACCATCGGCCTGCAAGCAGTACAGAGCAGGTAGGCCGGTTTCGGCCGGCGGTTCGGAAAAGGCTCCATGTCCTTTACGCCTCTCGCTTCACGCCTCTCGCGTCACGCCTCACATTATTCCAAACCGTCTCGTGCTCATCGCCTCGCGAATCCGCCGCTCCGCCAGCTCGACCGCGGCCTGCCGCGGGAGCGCGCCCTTGTCCCGGACCTGGCTCAACACCGCTGCGGTATTCACGCGGATCTTCTCGGCGATGGCTTCGAACGCTGCCGCCTGCGTCGCCCCTCGATACTCCAGTGCGGCACAGATCACGCCCCCGGCGTTGGCGATGAAGTCCGGCACGACCAGCACACCCCGCTCATGCAACAACTTCTCCGCGCCTGGCGTGCAGGGAATATTCGCGCCCTGCAGCATGAGCTTCGTGCGCAGCCGTGCAGCATTGTCCTCACGGATCACGTCCGGCCGTGCGGCGGGAATCCAGATGTCGCAGTCGACGTCGATCACGGCGTCGACCGCGCGCTTGTCGCCGGAGGCGAAGTCCACAACGCTGCCGCCTTCATGCTTGAGGTTGATCAACGCCTCCACGTCGATGCCGCCGGCAGCTACGAGCGTGCCTTTACTGTCGGAAGCAGCCACGAGCACCGCGCCCTGCTGCGCGAGGAAGCGCGCGGCGTGCTTGCCGACCGCGCCGAAGCCCTGGATGACGACGCGCGCACCCTTCAGGCTTACTCCGCGGTAGGGCGCTGCGATCTCGGCCGCGTGTCGGAGCCCCCAGCCGGTCGCGCCGATCTGGTCCAGCGGGATGCCGCCTAGCGCTGCCGGCAGACCCACCGCCCGCCCGATCTCGTCCTGCACCCAGGCCATCGCGGTCTCGTCCATGCCCATGTCCGGGCCGAAGATGTAGTCGGTTTCGTTGCGCACCGCGTGGGCAAATGCGCGGACCAGCGCCTCCTTGCGTTCCCGCGGCATGTGCGGGTCGCCCCACAGCACCGACTTGCCGCCGCCATGTGCCAGGCCGGCGGCCGAGTTCTTCATGCTCATGGCGCGCGCCAGGCGGAAGCACTCCGCTACGCTCGCGTCTGGCGCCATGCGCAAGCCGCCGATCGCCGGACCCCGCGCGACGTTGTCCACCACCAGAACGGCCTTGAGCCCAAGTGACGGCTCGTGCACCTGAATGACCTTCGCCGGCCCCAGGTCGTCAGCCAGCCCGAATACCTCTGCCAAGTCCACCTCCCTCATCCCCCTCCGAGCACCCACGATACGCTGGACCATAGGCGCGCCCGTTGACTCATGTCAACCGCCCCGGGGCCGCCCGCTTCTTGATCTAGATCTAATGCGGCGGGCTCCGCCTGCCTTACAGTGCCTGCTCCTAGCGGGGGAGGAGGATCGGCATGGCGTGGAAGGACCTGTTCTCGACCGACTATGGACTGATGAGCCTGGCGGTCATCGTCGTCGTGATCGTCATCGCGGTGTTTTTGTATCGCAAGCTCACCAAGCTGATGGCCGAGGAACCGGACAAGAGAGCCTGAGCCTGCGCAGCCCCCGCAGCCGCGTCGTTTGCTTCCCGTACCCCCGCACCGCCCCACGACGGGCGCGCGCGAAGTATCCTATCGTGCATCGGCCGGACCCGGCCGCAACCGCCCGGCTCGCGACTTCTCATTTCTTATCATGCACCACAAGGGGCCGCCCCGACCGGGGGAGCTCACGCTCAGGCAGGACGTAGTGCAGGTGATCTTCGCCCGCGGCGAGCTGCGCCGGGACGAGATCAAGGACCTCTGGGGCCTGGACGACGAGCGCTATGAGAGCCTGCGACAGGAACTGCTGCGGGAGCGGCTGCTCGAGCCACTGCGCGGAACCGGGGGGTTCCGCGCCCGCATCGCACGCCGGCCCCTGCCCCCCGAGGAGCCTGGCACGCTCGCCGGACTCTTCTCCACCGAGTGGGAGACGCAGGGCGCCGAGCGTCTCGCCGAGCTGCTGAGTCACGCCGAGCTGGAAGGGCTGCTCGGCGATCTCGTGTACACCTTGCGCCGCGCACGCATGAAGCTCACGGGAGAGGACCGGCGCGGCACCAAACGGGAGCTGGCGGCGGCGCTGATCATCGCGCACGGTGTGGACCTGTTCCGCCACCGCGGGATTCGCTCCCTGGTGGCCAAGCGCAGCGATGCTTCGTTTCCAAACCGCTGGCATCCCGGCAAGGGTGCAGCACTGGAGTTCGTCCGCCAAGCCGGCTTCCCCGCGGATTTCACCGGCATCCCCGCGGAGGACACCCCCGCGGACTTCGAGTACCTGGAGGGGCGCGTCGATCTCAAGCCGCTGGAACCCTTTCAGCTCGAGGTGCAGCGCAAGGCGGCGCGCGTGCTGGGCGAGCCGGGCGGCCGCGCCATCGTCACGCTTCCCACCGGTGGTGGCAAGACCCGTGTCGCGGTCGACACGATCCGCGATCTGCTGACCACCCGCTGGCGGGAGGGTAACCCTGCCGCCTGCGTGCTGTGGCTTGCTCACACCGAGGAGCTGTGCGAGCAGGCTTACGTCTGCTTTCGCCAGGTGTGGCAATCCTCCAACGCCGTGTGCCCGCTGCTGCTGTTCCGTTTCTGGGGCCGCTTCACCCAGGACCTGGTGGCGCACAGCGAGACCCTTGCCGCGCTGCACACCCAGCCTGCGGTGCTCGTCTCCACGCCCCAGCGCATCGTCAACCTGCTGAGCGGCCGTATCAAGGGCGGGCGCGCGGTGGTCGACGACATCCAGCGGAACGCGGTGCTGCTGCTGGTGGACGAAGCACACCGCGCGGCGGCGCCGTCCTACCGCACCATCATCGAAGCGTTCGCATCCGTCAACCCGGCGGCTGCGGTCATCGGGCTCACCGCCACCCCCTTCCGAGAGGAGTACGACCAGCGCGACCCCGATGCCGGCACACGCGAGCTGCGCCGCCTATTCAAGGCGATCATCGAGCCGACGGCCACTCTGGGCGAGAATCCGCGCGCGGCGCTGGAAGCGCAGGGATACCTGGCGCATCCCACCTGGGAGACGGTGAAGACACGCACCTATCTGAAGGCGCCGGTGCTGGAGGATCCCGAGCACCTGAGCGAGGCCGACATCGATCGTGTCGACTATGCGCTGAAGATCCGCGCCGACAACCCCGACCGCCGCCTCACGGTGCTGGAGCGGATGCTGACCATCTGCGCAGATCCGCAGGCGCAAGTGCTCTACTTCGGCCCCAGCGTTCTGGATGCGGAGTGCATGGCTTTCCTGCTGCGCAGCCGCGGCATCCCCGCCGCGTTCGTCAGCGGCGCGACGCGCGAGGTCACCCGACGCAGGATCGTGGCCGACTTCAAGTCCGGCGGCGTCCAGGTGCTGTGCAACTGCGAGGTGCTCACCACCGGTTTCGACGCGCCAAGGGTCACTCATGTGGTAATGGCCCGGCCCACCGTCAGCCAGGTGCTTTACGAGCAGATGATCGGCAGGGGCCTGCGGGGTGCACGCTTCGGCGGCACGGACCGGTGCGTGATCATCGACCTGGAGGACAACTACCGCTCGGACCGCCCGACGCTGGGCTATCAGGCCTTTCGCGAGCTGTGGGTGCGCGGGCGGCGGAGCGCTGCGACAGCCCCTGGCTCACCGGAGAATGCCCTGTTCACCGGGCAGGAAAAGCCATGAAACAGCGAAGGACTCCGGCCGATAGCTCTGCGCCCGATATTCCTTGCCCGGTGATGGTCCCCCTCCCCTTGAGCCATCCCGCGACACGTGATACGGTTGCTCTCCCATCCGGCAACCCGGTTCCCATCGAAGTTCCGAGTGCGCGCATGAAGTATCCGATCACGATCCTAGCGGCGCTGTTGACTATCCTGCCGATGGCAGCCGCGCCGCAGACCGACCCGCAAAAGGGCAAAGAGATCTACGACCAGATGTGTGCCGGCTGCCATGGCTACCGGGGGGATGGAGGCGAAGGACACCGAGGCGGATTCAGTCCCCATATCGGAACGCTGGCCAACAAGGAGTACATGAGCCAGGTCCCGGACGACTACCTCATAATGATCATCAAGAAGGGCGGCGCCTACATGGGGAAGATCGCGACCATGCCCGCGTGGGAGAAACGACTGAGCGATGATGAAATCCGCAGCATCGTCGCGCACATCCGGACGTTCTGATTCGATCCTGTTGCGTCAGCGCGTCGGCCACGATCGGAAGGAAAGGATCCGATGCGGTCGATGGGTGAGTGGTACGGCAAGTCGAGGTGGATGTCGATGTCGGAAAATCAACCCAGGAGGAGATGAACATGAGAATACCAATATACGCAGCAATCGTCGCATTGGCAGTGGGGTCGGTATCAGGGTCGGCTTTCGCCCAGGATCGCGCGGTGGCGGAGCCGGGCGGCCCGGCCGGGAAATGGTCCACGCGCACACCCGTCAAGCCGGACCCGAGCAAGATCAAGGTTCCCCCAGGGTACAAAGTCGGGGTGTTCGCCGCAGGCCTCGACACGATCACGTCCATCACGGTCGATAAGAGCGACAACGTCTGGGTCGCCATTTCGGGCAATACCTTCGGCTTTCCACCGGAAGGCATCGACAAGCCGCATGTGAAGATCTTCGACAAGTCCGGCAAGCTGATCAAGGACAACGTCGGTCTGGGCATGTTCAAGTCCTTTGCCCTCAACGAAATCGGCTATTGCGCGGAAAACGGCCGCACCTACGTCGGAGATTACAGCTACGGCATCTGGGAAATCGACGGCGTGAACGGTACCCCCAAGCTGATCATGAACGAGGTTCCGATCGGTGACCACGCGCTGGGCGGCATTACCTGCCGGGACGGTTGGCTGTACTACGCGGTGGGCGCCCCGACCAATTCGGGCTTTTCCGACCCGAACATCCATGGCTGGACGGATGCGGTCGATCCCTACTGGGAGAAGCGCACGCCCCCCGGCGTGCCTGCACTGCCGCGCGACCCGCCCTGCCGGGATATCGTGCTGACAGGGCTCAACATACGCGACACCGAAGGGAATCTCACGGGCGCGTATCTGCCCAAAGGCACCCCGTCCAAGCCGGGTCAGGTGATCAAGGCGCAAAAGCCCTGCGGCGGCGCGATCCACAGGGCGAAGCTGAAACCCGACAGCAACTACACCCGCGACGACTGGGAAGTGTATGCGATGGGGCTGCGCAACTCATCCGGTGTCGCCTTCGGCCCCAAGGGCTCGCGCTTCGAAAAGGCCTTGGCCGTCAGCGACAACGGGCACAACGACAAGGGCAATCGCCGCGTCGCCAACGGGGCCGAGAAGCTCTTCATCATCACCGAGAAAGGTCAGGACGCGGGCTTTCCGGACAAGGAAGGCCTGAACTTCGTGAACATCAAGCGCTACGGGCCTGACGTCTATCGCGGAAACAAGTTCGACAGCACGCGGCCGAACCCCCAGTTGTACATCGGGGACAAGCCATTCGTTCCCACGCTGCCTCCCTATCGTTTCATCGACCATTCGATCGGGATTCGGGGCACTCCGCTGATCGTGGCAAATCCCAATCCTAACGGGTACATCAACCCGGTGATGGAGTGGGACACGAACAACCCGATGGACGGGTTGGCCTGGTCGTCGCAGGCCTTCGGTGCGACGGACACGATCTTCACCGCCGTGTTCGGCATCATCGACAACGGTCCGGAAAGCTTGCGGCCGATGTGGCCGGCGATCGTGAAGATCGAGTTTCTCAACCCGACGGGCATCAAGTGGTCGATCTTCGCCGAAAACATCGATCCGGGACCCAATGCCTACCAGAAGAAGGAAAACCGGGGCGGATTCGAGCGCACCAACGACGTCGAGTTCAGCACCGACGGCAAGACGATGTACGTGGCCGACTACGGCGAGCTCTACGTGAACTACCAGATGGAATCGCCGTTCTACACGACGCCGAAATCCGCGGTCGTCTGGACCATCACGAAAGAGTAGTCAGGTCTGTTCTTCCCATCCCGGTGGCGGCATGCGCCGGGATGGGCGTTTCTTCAGCATCCGGCCACTCGGAACGGCCGGCACACCGGCGGCAGGCCCCATCTGCGCAACCTGCAGGGCGTCCCGCTCCAGACTCCCCTTCCTTGCGGTCCCCAGTGCGCCCTACGGCCGATCCGCGCCCTACCGCCTCTTCCCGGCAAGCTCTTCGCGTAACTCCACGAGAAGCGGGTCCGACGCCAGCGCCTGACCGTTCACTGTCACCGTCGCCGCGAATGTTCCGTCGTCCAATTCGCGCAGATCATGCAGCACGATATGCTTGGACTGGTGGATCATGCTGGCGAGCAAGGCATTGAGGCGGTCGCGCACCGCAATCCGGGTGGCCTCGTCGCCAGGCATTTGCAGAACGCCGTTGGGACGCACACGATGCAGTGACGTCGCTAAGGGATCCAGCGATTCGATCCAAAACCGGCACCAGCCCGCGGACTCGCAGCCGCGAAACTGGGCCTCCAGCGGCTCGACGTGCCTTGGATGGGGTGCCGGGGGTTCTGCGCGAATCGCTATTGGTGCTGACAGCAAGCCAAGCAACGCGGCACCGCAAGCGAGCAGGCTCGCTGAGGCTCTGGTCACGAAGGGCATGAACGGTCTTATATCATTTTGGGTCGGGGCCTCCCACAGGGAACCACGCGGACACATACAATAGCGGTTCCCATCCGCAGGCCCCGCCTGCGGTTTTCCCCGCATTCCGGTTCCCCATGAAGCCACGCGACGCGCAGCTTGCCCCGCAGGGCGCCATCACCATCCACGGCGCCCGCCAGAACAACCTCAAGAACCTCGACATCGCCATTCCGCTCAATGAGTTGGTGGTAGTGACCGGAGTATCCGGCTCGGGCAAATCCTCTCTCGTGTTCGACACCCTGTACGCGGAAGGGCAGCGTCGTTACGTGGAGACCTTCTCGCCCTATGCGCGCCAGTTCCTCGATCGCATGGACAAGCCAGCGGTGGATCGCATCGAGGGTATCCCGCCCGCCATCGCGATCGACCAGACCAATCCGGTGCGCACCTCCCGCTCCACGGTCGGAACGATGACCGAGCTGAACGACCATGTGAAGCTCCTATTCGCGCGCGCCGCGCATCTGTACTGCCGCGGCTGCGGCGCGCCGGTGCGGCGCGACACGCCCGACTCGATCTTCGCCGAGATGCGCAGCCGCGGCGAGGCCGCCGGGGATCCGCGCCTCACTGTTACCTTCCCCGTGAGCGTGCCGAAGAACTTCTCCGAGGCGGAAGTGCGCCAGTTGCTGGAGCAGCAAGGGTACACGCGCATTCACTCGCAGACGGGCGGCCAGTTGGAAGTGGTACAGGACCGCTTCCGCATGTCCAGCGCCGAGCGCGCGCGAGTGGTGGAGGCGCTGGAGGCCGCGCTGCGCGTCGGGCAAGGACGGGTAAATGTGCACGCGCTGCTCGAGGCGCCCACCACCCCGTCGCCGGAGCCTGCCCCGGGCAGTGACCCGGGGGCGCCACCCCTCCTCAGGGAGGAGGGGAGGGGTTCCCCCTCTCCCCTTGCGGGAGAGGGCGGGGGTGAGGGGGAAGAGCGCCTCACGCCTCACGCCTCACGCGTCACCGAAGCGCCCGTCTGGCGCTTCAGCGCCGATCTGCACTGCCCCGACTGCGATATCCACTACAGCGATCCTTCGCCCAGCCTGTTCTCCTTCAACTCGCCGCTGGGCGCCTGCGAGACCTGCCGCGGCTTCGGGCGCGTCATCGGCATCGACTTCGGTCTGATCATTCCGGACGAGTCCAAGACGCTGCGCGAGGGCGCCATCAAGCCCTGGCAGACGCCGAGCTTCAGCGAGTGCCAGGACGACCTGAAGAAGTACGCGCCCAAGCACGGCGTGCCGATGGACGTGCCCTGGCGGGACATGCGCGAAGCGGACAAGCGTTGGGTGCTGGAGGGCGACGACGACTGGGTGAGCTGGAGAAAGAGCTGGCCCGGCAAATGGTACGGCGTGCGGCGGTTCTTCGACTGGCTGGAGAGCAAGAGCTACAAGATGCACATCCGCGTGCTGCTCTCCAAGTACCGCGCCTACACGCCCTGCACCGCCTGCGACGGCGCGCGGCTCAAGCCCGACGCGCTGCTGTGGCGTCTCGGCACCAAGGAGGATGCGGACACGGTACTGGCGCAGGAGCACCGCTTCCGTCCGCATGGGTCGACGCTTTCCGAGGAGAAGCTGCGCGCACTCCCCGGGCTCACCGTGCACGACCTGGTGCTGCTGCCGATCGACCGCTCTCGTGAGTTCTTCTCGCAGCTTCATCTGCCGGCGCCAATGGATGAAGCAACAGACCTTTTGCTCACCGAGATCCGCACACGGCTCGCGTATCTGAATCAGGTCGGGTTGGGCTATCTCACGCTGGATCGCCAGTCGCGCACCCTGTCCGGCGGCGAGGTCCAGCGCATCAACCTGACCACCGCGCTGGGCACGTCGCTCGTCAACACCCTGTTCGTGCTGGACGAGCCTTCCATCGGTCTGCATCCGCGTGACATGGGACGCGTGATCGAGGTGATGAAGCGTCTGCGCAATGCCGGCAACTCGCTGGTGGTGGTCGAGCACGACCCGCAGATCATGCTGGAGGCGGACAAGATCCTCGACATGGGTCCGGGTCCCGGCGAGCGCGGAGGCAGCATCGTCTTCTTCGACCGGCCGGCGGCGCTGACGCAGGCGAGCACGCTTACTGCCGAGTATCTGTCCGGCCGCAAGCGCGCCGATGCGGGCACCGCACCGACCTCGGTCGACCCCGCCGGCCCGCATATCGACGTGCTGGGTGCGGCCGAGCACAACCTGAAGAACATCGACGTGTCGATCCCGCTCAACCGACTGGTGTGCGTCACTGGGGTGAGCGGTTCGGGCAAGTCCACGTTGGTGCAGGACGTGCTGTACGCCGCACTGCTCAAACACAAAGGCAAGCCCACCGAAGCGCCCGGCGCACACCGGGCGGTGATCGGGCACGAGTTGATCGGCGCAGTGGTGATGGTAGACCAGACCCCGATCGGCCGCACCACGCGCTCCAACCCGGCCAGCTACGTCGGCGCCTTCGATGCGATCCGGCAGTTGTTCGCCAAAGAGCCTCTGGCAAAGGAGCGCGGATACACACCTGGCACCTTCAGCTTCAACTCCGGCAACGGCCGCTGCCCGACTTGCGGCGGCAACGGCTTCGAGCACGTCGAGATGCAGTTCCTCTCGGATGTCTACCTGCGTTGCCCCGACTGCAACGGCAAGCGCTACCGCGACGAAGTGCTGGAGATCACGGTGCAGGGCAAGAGCTCCACCGCCGGGAAATCGATGGCCGAGGTGCTGGAGATGACCGTGTCGGAGACCGTGCAGTTTTTCGCCGACCAGCCGGAGGTGCTCCGCACACTGCAGCCGCTGGCCGACGTCGGACTCGAGTACCTGAAGCTAGGCCAGCCCGTGCCCACCCTCTCCGGCGGCGAAGCGCAGCGCCTGAAGCTCGCGGGGCATCTCGCGGAGGCGACCGCCTCACGCCTCACGCCTCACGCCTCACCCAGCCGAGCCTCACTGTTCCTGTTCGACGAGCCCACGACCGGCCTGCACTTCGACGACATCGCCAAGCTGTTGCGCGCCTTCCGCAAGCTGATCGCTGCCGGTCATTCCCTGGTGGTGATCGAGCACAACCTGGATGTTATCCGTGCCGGCGACTGGCTCATCGACCTGGGACCTGAGGGCGGCGAAGGCGGCGGCGAGCTGGTGTGCGTGGGAGCGCCCGCGGAGGTTGCAGCGCACGCGACCTCCCACACCGGCGTAGCGCTGCGTGAGTACGAAGCCTCGCTTGGCAAGCTGGCGAGCCGTATGACGGCGGCAGAGCCGCCAGCGAACCTCGCTCCTCACCCCTCACTCCTCGCGCCTCACGCAATCAAGATCCACAACGCCCGCGAGCACAACCTCAAGAGCGTGGACGTGGACATCCCGCGCGAGAAGTTCACCGTGATCACCGGCGTTTCGGGCAGCGGCAAGAGCACGCTCGCCTTCGACATCCTGTTCGCCGAAGGGCAGCGGCGCTATCTGGAATCGCTCAACGCCTATGCACGTCAGTTCGTGCAGCCCGCGGCGCGACCGGACGTGGATGCCATCTTCGGTATCCCGCCCACGGTGGCGATCGAGCAGCGCACCAGCCGCGGCGGCTCCAAGAGCACGGTCGCCACGCTCACCGAGCTGTACCACTTCCTGCGCCTGTTGTACGTCAAGCTCGGCACCCAGTTCTGCCCGACCTGCGATGTGCCGATCCAGCCGCAGAGCTTCGAGTCGATCGCCGCGCGCCTGCTGCGCGACTATCGCGGCCAGCACATCGGCCTGCTCGCGCCGCTGGTGGTAAACCGCAAGGGCTACTACACCGACCTCGCCAAGTGGGCGGCAGGCAAGGGCTTCACGCACCTGCGCGTGGACGGGCAGTTCCTTCCCACCGGGAAGTGGCCGCGGCTGTCGCGCTTCCAGGAGCACAGCATCGAGCTGCCGGTGGCCGACCTGCGCGTGTCCGCCGAAACCGAGGGCGAGCTGCGCGATGCGCTCACCCGCGCACTGGATTTCGGCAAGGGTGCAGTGCACGTTGTGGCGCCGCTCGACGGTTTGATGGAAGGCAAGGCCGAAGTCACGGAGACGGTCCTGTCCACCAAGCGCGCCTGCCCGTCCTGCGGCACCAGCTTCCCGGAGCTGGACCCGCGGCTGTTCTCCTTCAACTCCAAGCACGGCTGGTGCGAGAGCTGCTTCGGGACCGGGTTGCAGATCGAGCAGGTGGGGTGGGACGAGGAGCGCGAGAAGTCCGGCACCGAAGACCACGTGCTCGACTCGTGGGTCGAGTGGCTCGAGCTGGACGAGCCCTGCCCAGCCTGCGCGGGCAAGCGGCTGAACCCGACAGCGCTGCACGTGCGCTTCCAGGACCGCTCGATCGCGGATCTGGCAGCCTTGCCGGTGGCCGAGGTCGCCCGCTTCTTCCAGGCGCTCGCCGTGAGCGGGCGCGAAGGCGAGATCGCCCGCGACCTTCTCGCCGAGCTGCGTGCGCGGCTGTCGTTCCTGGAAGAAGTGGGGCTGGGTTACCTCGCGCTGGATCGCGCCGCCCCGACGCTCTCCGGCGGCGAGGCGCAGCGCATCCGGCTGGCGTCGCAGCTCGGTTCCAATCTGCGGGGCGTGTGCTACATCCTCGACGAGCCGACCATCGGCCTGCACCCGCGCGACAACCGTATCCTGCTCGACACCCTGGCCAAGCTGGAGGCCAAGGGCAACACGCTGGTCGTGGTGGAGCACGACGAAGAAACCATCCGCCGAGCGGAGCACGTCATCGATCTGGGACCTGGCGCCGGGACGCAGGGCGGGCATATCGTCGCGCAGGGAACGGCCGAGGAGCTGACGGCCAATCCCGACTCGGTCACCGGTCGCTTCCTCGCACGGCCGCTCCAGCATCCGCTGCAGCCGCGCCGGGCGGTGGACCGCAGCACAGCGTCGATCGAGGTGCGCGGCGCGAGCCTGCACAACCTGAAGGACGTGAATGTCCGCATCCCGCTCGGCCGCCTGACGGCAATCACCGGCGTCTCGGGCAGCGGCAAGAGCACGCTCGCGCGCGACATCCTCTACGCCAATCTGCAGCAAGTGGTGGGAGAGCAGCGCCGACAGCGCACGGGCGGGCTGTTCGGCTGTCGTGCCATCGAAGGCTGGGAGCAGATCGGCCGCGTGCTGGAGGTCGACCAGACCCCCATCGGCAAGACTCCCCGCTCCTGCCCGGCAACCTACGTGGGCTTCTGGGATGCGATCCGCAGGATGTTCGCCGAAACCACCGAGTCGCGCATGCGCGGTTACGCACCCGGACGCTTCTCCTTCAACAGCGCCGGCGGGCGCTGCGAGAACTGCGAGGGTCAAGGCGTGAAGAAGATCGAGATGAGCTTCCTGCCCGACGTAAAGGTGGCCTGCGAGGCCTGCGGCGGGCAGCGCTTCTCGCCCGAGACGCTGATGGTGCGCTTCAAGGGCAAGAGCATCGGCGAGGTGCTGTCGATGAGCGTCGACGAAGCCACTGAGTTCTTCGCCGCCCACCGCTCGATCCATCATGCGCTGCGGCTGCTGCAGGACGTAGGGCTGGGCTACCTCACACTCGGCCAGCAGAGCCCGACGCTATCGGGCGGTGAGGCACAACGCATCAAGCTCGTCACCGAGCTGTCGAAGGTGCGCGGGCAAACACCCCCTCTCCCCTCGCGGGAGAGGGCTGGGGTGAGGGGGCCAAACCACACCCTCTACGTCCTCGACGAACCCACCGTCGGCCTGCACATGGCCGACGTGGAGAAACTCCTCCGTGTGCTGCACCGTCTGGTCGACGCCGGCAACAGCGTAGTGGTCATCGAGCACAACCTGGATGTCATGGCGGACGCAGACTGGATCGTCGATCTCGGCCCGGAGGGTGGGCATGCGGGCGGGCGCGTCGTGGCACAGGGACCGCCGGAGGCAGTAGCCGAGGCTGGAAACCGTTCACACACTGCCGGCGTGCTCGGGGCGTTCCTGCGTGAGCGCAGGACTTAAAAAGCACGCGGAGCCATTGCGCCCATCCGTCGGGAGGTTCCCGACAGTGGTCTCTTAGCGCAGAGACTCCAGCAGGCTGCGCGCTGCTTTCAGATCGTGCGTATCGAAGCCTTCGGTGAACCAGTCATAGATCGGGAGCAGCAGCGAGCGTCCAGCATCGCGCTGGCCGCGCTCGACCAGCAGTCCGGCGAGGGTAGTGGAGGCACGCAGTTCCCAGGACTTGGCGTGCTGCCTCCGGGCCCAGTCGACTGCGGCGCGCAGAGGTGCTTCGGCCTCGTCCCGCCGACCTTGCCGCATCAACATCCAACCCTTAAGACGCAGCACCTCGGCCAAGTGCGAGCGTTCCTGCCACCCAGGACGTTCGATCTGCTCCAGGACCTCTGCGATCAGCCCGAGGGCCGTGTCCAGGTCACCCTGCAGCGCCACAGCTTCTGCGAGAGCTGACTTGAGGTAAGGAACGCGGCTGTATCCACCTCCCTTGTTCCAGGCATCGAGGCCCCTGCGCAAGCAGGAGACTGCTTCGGGTAGCTGGCCGCCGCGCAGCCGCGCCAGACCTTCGACCTGCGGAACCATCACCTCGTGCATGAATGGAACACTCTGCTCGCGCTCGAGCCGCTCCGCCTCGCCCACATGCTCCAACAGTCGCTCGGGCTCGCACCGGTAGTCGAAGACATATGCGCCCAGGGTGAGTGCAAAGGCGCGATTGAACGCGTTTCCCAGGGCTTGCGTGTAAGCATCTCGTTCATCGCTCAAACGCACGGCTTGATCCGGATACCCCAGCATCCAGGTCCACTGGCACGACCAGATTCCTACCAGAGTCCTGAAGTCGCTGGCAGTCACCTGCATCCACCGATCGGCATGCTGCGGATCGTACAGCGCCAGCACCTGATTCCCGTGCTCGCGCGCTTCCACCAGCTCGCCGAGATAGAAGTGCGAAATCATGGCCGCGCCATGCCCGAATATCCGCAAGTCCAGGTGACCGGCTAGATTGCCCTCGGTCAGCAGCTGCTGCGCGGCTGCGAGCGAGTCCGCGACGCGCCCCTGGGTGATGGTATTCACCCAGATTGCCCACAGCCCAACCGCGAGAGTCCGCGATTCACCGCGACGCTTGGCCACCTCCAAGAGCGCTGCCGCGTTCGTGTTCACCTCGGGCGCCGCCCAGCCGCGCAATCCAGTCCAGACCCCATTGAGCGGCTCCCGGATCGACAGCTCGAGCTCATCGCGCTCGGAAGAAGCGGGCAGACGCTCGATTGACGTCAACGCCTTCTGGAAATGGCCGGCTGCCTCCCGCAGGGCGACTCTTCGAGCTGCGAGCTTGCCTGCCTCGCCCCACAGAGGGATGGCTCTGGTCAGATCGCCGGACTGCGTGTAGTGATGGGCCAGCAGCTCCGGTTCGTTGGCGACACGGGCAGCAAAGTTGACCGACAGGGCGTGCGCGAGTTGGGCATGCAGTTGCTGCCGCTTGCTGGTGGGCAGCGAATCGTATGCGACGTCCTGCACCAAGGCATGCTTGAAGGTGTAGGTGGCATCAGGTGGCATACCGCGTCGATATATCAGCCCCGCTTCGGTCAGCTTCCGCAGGGCCTCCTCGAGATGCGCGTCGGACAGCGCCGGGATGTGCGCGAGCAGCTCATAGGAAAACGTCCGTCCGATGCAGGCACCGGCCTGCAGGATGTTCTTCGCTGGCGCGAGATGGTCCAGCCTCGCCAGCAGCGAGTCGCGCAACGACGTCGGGATGACCAGCGCGGGCAACGGCATCTGCAGCAGGTATTGGTCACCGGCCTCGCGCAGCAGCCCAGATTCCAACACCGACTTGGTCAGCTCCTCCACGAACAGCGGCACCCCGTCGGTATGCGACAGGATCAAATCGAGAACCTCCGTCGGCAGCGCCCGGCCTCGAGTCAACTTGGCCACCAGCTCTTCACCCTGGCGCCGCACCAGGCGACTCAGACCCAGCATGGTGACGTGGGCTTCCTCCGACCAATGGGGCGTGTACTCCTGTCGGTGGGTGATCACCAGCAGGATGGACAGGGCCTCTACCCGGGGAACCATCACATCTAGCACCTCCTGGGTGGTGGGATCGATCCAGTGGACGTCCTCGACGACCATGAGCACC
>Ga0105095_10000017_pt1 | contig 56875 bp, 51 predicted proteins | sample PPLLak2March2015_2_FD_79180 | JGI IMG/M metagenome (GOLD analysis project Ga0105095, IMG submission 79180) | Freshwater sediment microbial communities from Prairie Pothole Lake near Jamestown, North Dakota, USA - PPLs Lake P8 Core (3) Depth... | ecosystem: Environmental > Aquatic > Freshwater >...
CTCGATGAAGCGCAGGATGTAACCCTTGTCCTTGAAGTAGCGCGCCATCGGCAGGACGTCGTGGTCGTTGACGCCGCGCTTGACCACCATATTGATCTTGATCGGCAGCAAGCCCACCATGGCGGCTTCCTCGATCCCCTCCAGCACATCCTGCACCGGGAAATCGACATCGTTCATCGCCCGGAACACCGCGTCATCAAGCGAATCGAGGCTTACCGTGACGCGCTTCAGTCCGGCGTTCCTCAGGTCTCGGGCCTTTTGTCTGAGAAGCGAGCCGTTGGTCGTAAGCGTAAGATCGAGGTCGTCCCAGTAGGCGATCATCTCGATCAGGCGCTCGAGCTTGCGGCGCACCAGCGGCTCACCGCCCGTGATGCGGATCTTCTCCGCGCCGTGATCCCGGAACAGCCGCACCAGCCGGTGGATCTCGCCGAACGACAGCAGCTGGCTGCGTTCCAGGAACTGGAAGTCCTTGCCGAACACTTCCTTGGGCATGCAGTAGGTGCAGCGGAAGTTGCATCGATCCGTCACGGAGATGCGCAGGTCCTGCAGCCGTCGGCCGCGCGTGTCCTGCAGCGCGCCATCGAACCTCCGCCGAGGCGGCTGATGGCGCCCTGGAGAGCCGGGATCTTGATCCATCGACGCGGCACTGCTGCTCATCGTCCGTAGTCTCCGTCTTAACCGTTCATCCCATCAAGGAATGACGATTATACCGGGTCGAGCCAGTGCTGCCCGCGATGGAAAACCCTGTTGACAGTACCGATTTCCGTCTACAAATAAGCGATCAGACGCCCGCACACGATCACCGACAGCCAGAGCATGAGCGAGAGGGCGGCCTGAGCCCTTGCCAGCAACGGGGTCGGCACGCTTGAGCGCCACTGGGCCACACTTCGATAGGGGCCAATGTGAAACGCGGCCGCGTTGCATCCGGCGAGGAAGACCAGGCACAGCTTCGTGAGGAGGGCGCGGTTGGATACCAGTGCGCCCGCGTCGCTGGCGAACATCGCTAGGCCGGACGGGACGATGACCAGAAGCGCACCCGCCGACCAGGGGAGCAGGTGGCGCGCCAGATCGTCCACTGGCAGGCGCCGCGACAGCCCGAGAACGCGCAGGTCGAACATGATCACCGCCCCGACCAGGACAACAAAGCCCCAGATATGGACGGTCTCGAGGATCGGGTACAGCCAGGTCGACTCGCGCACGAGCCGAGACAACGGGCTGGCCTCAAGATGCGTGGCCAAGTCCGTGACCGGTGCCGCGGACTCCGCGGCCCAGGCGATCATCGGAGTTCGACCGTCTTGCCGCCGACCGTTATGCGTTCGGCGCGCATCTCATTGGGGTTCGAGCGATGCGGGTGCCCGACCAGCGTGACCTCCATGCCCGACCTCAGGGAGCCGCTCGGCAGCCCGCGCGTCTGCATGCCGTAGACAGGCGCCATGATCGCCTTCCAGGTCTTGCCACCGGCCTCTACCTTGATCGAGACGTGCGGGTTGGTGAAATCGACTTCCGTGATCAGCCCGGTGATCGTCACGGTCTGATCTCGGTGGTACTGGCTCCAGCCATGGTGGGCGAGAAGCCGGCTGGGCAGAAGCGCAACAGCGAATAGCAGTAAGAGGGTCAGCGGTCGCATCGATCTCTCCTGGGCTGGAATGCGGGGCGCGGGCTCGCGTTGGATCCTCCCCGCGCAGTGGCGGCTATCTTAGCCGAGCATCCGGCGCAAGGCAGGTATAATTCGCCATAGGGGCCAGCAACCCCATGAGGAATGTCATGGACAGGGTCAATCTGCCCGGCGGACCAGCGGTGATACCCGACGCAGCATCGCGTCCTGCGATCGTGCTGCTGTTTGCGCGCTTGCGCGAGGCCATCGGGACCGCGCAGGAGCACCTCACACTGCCGGACGAGGTTCGGGATGTCGCAGGGCTTCTGGCTTGTCTGCGCGCCCGTGGCGGCGCCTGGGAGGCGGAGCTTGCCCCGGCCAAGCCGATTCGCGTCGCGGTCAACCAGGAGATGGCTGACAGCGCCACCCCGGTGCGGCCGGGCGACGAGATCGCGATCTTCCCGCCTGTCACGGGAGGCTAACATCACCGTCCGTGTGCAGACGGAGGACTTCGACATCGGCGCCGAGATTGCCGCCCTGCGGCGCGCCGATGCCAGGATGGGTGCCATCGCGAGCTTCATCGGTGTGGTGCGCGATGTCAACGAAGGTGAGAGCGTCAACGAGATGACGCTCGAGCACTATCCAGGCATGACCGAACGGGCTCTGGAGCAGATCGTCGCCGAGGCGAAGGCGCGCTGGGACATCGTAGACGTCCTGGTGGTGCACCGAGTGGGGCGACTGGCACCCAACGACCAGATCGTGCTGGTGGTGGTGACCGGCGCGCATCGTGGGGAGGCGTTTGCTGCCTGCGAGTTCGTGATGGACTATCTCAAGACCCGCGCGCCCTTCTGGAAGAAGGAGGCCACAGCACAGGGGGCCCGCTGGGTAGAGGCGCGTACGGCGGACGATCTGGCGGCGGAACGCTGGAAGCAGTAGTCCGAATGCCCGGAAAGTCGCGCACGCCCTCGCTGAACAAGCCCGCCGCGGCCAGACGCAAGGTCGGGTCCGAGGCGTTGCGCCCTCAGCTTCGCATCAGCTTCAAAAAGTCCATCGCCATGGGACCGGGGAAAGCCGATCTGCTCGATGCCATCGCTGAGACCGGCTCCATCTCGGCCGCGGCGCGGCTGCTGGGCATGTCTTACCGCCGGGCATGGCTTCTGGTCGAGACGATGAACCAGTGCTTCCAGTCGCCACTGGTCGAGACCGCGACCGGTGGCCAGCACGGCGGGGGCGCGGAGGTCACCGATCTGGGGCGGGAGGTCGTGCGGCGGTACCGGGCTATGGAGAAGAAAGCGGCGGCGAGCGTGTCGCGCGAGATGGGTGATTTCGCGGCGTTGCTGGCTGCTGGCTAGAGCCGTTCCGGGTCATCGTCCACTGGGTCCGCTGGCTCCACGCGGATGCTAGCCTGCTTCGGCTCCCTTGAAGAGGGGAGAAGAACACCTCTGAGCTTCACCGCTGCTACGCAGGGCCGGACATACCTTGACGAAGTCGCTATATCTATGTAAATATAACGTGTGGCGCGGGATTACCCGGTAGCTCCGGGTAATTAGCACCATCCCTTCGAGTTGAGAGCAGCACCCCGCTGGGTCGCTGCTCTTTTTTTTGCGGGGGGCGGCCATTCCCGGCGCGGCGGGCGGCCAGCAGAGGCCAGGCGTGAAGGTCTTCTTCGGTACGGCTTGACATGCCTCTCGCAATATCCTTAAATGCACAACGGCGTTATATCTTCCAGGATATAACCATGCACTGCCTCGGGGCCGCGTCGGCCACTCGCTCACGCGCAGGGGGACAACATGATCGGAACAATTGCATCGCGCCGGCTCTTTCGGCTCACTGCAGCCGCATTGCTCGTGTTCGCGGCCTGGAGTTCCGGCCAAGCCTCGGCTCAAAGCACCGAGGAGCGGATCCGGCAACTCGAAGAGCAGCTCAAGGCTGTCAGCGAAGAGCTGAAGGCTCTGAAGGAGCAGGTCGCCGAGCAGAAGGCGGAATTAGCTCCAGCGCAGGCCGCCCAGACAGCAGAGGAGGCGCCGATCCTCCCCAAGCCGGCTCCGGCCCCGACGGCCCAGCAGGAATCCGCCTCCGCTGTTTCCAGGCGCGCGGCCGACGAGGCCGCGCAGGCGAATGAGAGGGTCGACAAGCTGGAGCAGCAAATGGGTCGGGTATGGACGCAGGGTCCCGACGGCATTATCTGGCAGGATTCCAGCGGCCGCTGGTCGACGCAACTGTTCGGTCGGCTCCAGTTCGACCATCGCACCTACGATCCCAGCGGAATGGTCCCTTCGGGCTTCAGCATCAGGCGGATACGGCTCGGCGCCGGGGTCACCTACGACAAGTACTACAGCTTCGTTCTCGAAGGCGAGTATGCGACAGGGAACGCAAGTACCACGACGCAAACGGCCAGTTTGATCAACGGTTACCTGCTGCTCGACTGGTTCCGGCCCGACGCCCGCATCTATCTCGGTCAGTTCAAGACGCAGTTCGGGCTGGAGAACACCGGATCGGACAACCTGACCGACTTCACCGAGCGCAGCCTGCAATACAGCTTCCTGCAGAACCTCACCTACGATCGAGGCGTGATGGTCACCGGCACACCCCTGCCGGGGTTCAACTACGGTCTGGCGGTCACCAACGGCACCGGCATCAATACCGAGGAGCAGGCCAGCAACGCGCAGTCCGTGTCCGCGGACGGCAAGATGCTGACACTGCGGTTGACGGAGAACTTCGCTGCGCTGCTGAACCAGCCCCGGAACGTGGTTCACCTGGGGGCCAACTACAAGAGCGGAAGCGCAGCCAACAGCCCGGCATCGCCTTATACGGCCGCCAGCGTGCAGACAGAGGGGCGCGGGGTGCTTTTCTTCACTCCGCAGGCGTTTAACGCTGCGACCGGGGTCACCGCTACCAATGTCGATCGCACCTTGACGGCGTACGAGCTGGCGCTCGCGCACGGACCCCTGAAGCTGCAAGGCGAGTACTGGACAGCTAACTACTCCGGCACACGCACGGCCCCCACACCTGTCACGCCATACGATCTGGATTTGTCCGCGTACTACATCGAGCTGCTGTGGATGGTCACCGGCGAAGAATACGCCGACTGGTACAGAGGCGGCCAGTTTGGGCGCATCCGTCCGCGCAACAACTTCAGCTGGAGCGACCGGACCTGGGGTGCATGGCAGGTGGGCGCGCGCTACAGCGAGTTCGACGGCAAGGACTTCAGCCTGACGGCGCCGAGCCGGGCGGGGCGGCTCAGCACCAATGCGCCGACGACAACACCGACCAACCAGGCGAGCGCCTGGACGCTGGGCCTGACCTGGGTGCCCAACGCCTACACCCGCTTTCTGCTCAATTACGTACACACCGACTTCGACACGCCGATCACAGTGAACGGCGTGACCACGGATCACGAGAACGCGCTCGTTTTCCGTGGGCAGATCGACTTCTGAGGCGCGGCAACGCGCGAGCGAGGATCAGATAACCTATGACCAGACTGCTCTCCATCCCCGCCGGGGCCCTGCTGCTCACCGCATCGATGCTGACTGCAGCGGCCGACCTTACCGTCTCGGCAGCCTCCAGCCTGACCAATGCCTTCACCGAGATCGCCGGGAGCTACGAGAAGGCCAACCCGGGCACACGCGTGCTGCTCAACTTCGGCTCCTCGGGGTCGCTGCTGCAGCAGATCTCCCGGGGCGCGCCTGTCGATGTCTTTGCTTCCGCCGATCTCGAGACGATGGACCGGGCGCAGAAGCAGAACCTGTTGGTACAGGACACGCGCAGCGACTTCGTGGCCAACAAGCTCGTTGTGGTGGTTCCATCGGATTCGATCAAGCGAATGCAATCGCTTGCAGATCTCAACGCGGCAGAGCTCGTGCGACTGGGGATCGGCACGCCGGAGAGCGTTCCAGCAGGACGCTACGCCAAGCAGGCTTTGGAGGCGGCCGGGCTGTGGGACGTGCTGAGCAGCAGGTACGTTTTCGGCCAGAACGTGCGCCAGGTCCTGGACTACGTTGCGCGCGGCGAGGTCGATGCGGGGTTCGTCTACGCGACCGATGCAGCGGTGATGAAGGATCGGGTCACAGTTGTACTGGAGGTGAAAACGAGCCAGCCGATCCTGTATCCCATCGCGGCGGTCAAGGGCGGCGGCCACGAGAACGCCGCCCGCCGGTTCATCGATTTCGTGAAATCCGAACCCGGCCAGCAAGTGCTGGCCAAGTTCGGCTTCTCAAAACCGTAGCAGCACCTGGAGAATGCCATGAAGATCAGTGCGCGCAATCAGCTCAAGGGTAGAATTACGAAGGTCGTCCACGGTCCGGTGGGGGCGGAGATCTCCCTTCATGTCGCGCCGGGTGTGGAGATCGTATCGGTCATCACGGACAGCTCCGCTCGGGAGCTGGGCTTGAAGGAAGGCATGGAAGTCTACGCCGTCATCAAGGCGAGCAACGTGATGATCGCCATGGATTGACTGGCAGGCCGCGGGGCAGGCCGGTGATAGAACAACACTGATACACCGGTCCGATGCTCGGGCAAGCCGCTGTACCGCTCGTCCTCACGCTCAAGGTCGCGGGTTTCGCGACGTTGTTCGCCCTGCTGCTCGGGGCAGGCGCGGGATTCGCGCTCGCGCGCCGTGCCTTCTGGGGCCGTGACGTGCTCGACGCGGTGTTCACCCTGCCCATGGTGATGCCCCCGACCGTGCTCGGGTATTACCTGATAGTGGTGATCGGACGCCGCGGCTGGATCGGCGAGTGGCTGTGGGAGAGCTTCGGCATCGCTCTCATGTTCACCTGGCAGGGCGCGGTGTTCGCATCGGCCATCGTCGCATTCCCGCTGGTGTTCAAGTCCGCCCGCGCCGCCTTCGAGGGCGTCGACGCGCAACTCGAGAACGCCGCGCGCACTCTTGGGGCCTCGGAGCCGCGGGTGTTCTTCCGCATTACGCTGCCGCTGGCCTGGCGGGGCATACTGGCCGGGACCATGCTTGCCTTTGCCCGCGCCATGGGCGAGTTCGGTGCCACGCTCATGGTGGCCGGCAACATCCCGGGCCGGACGCAGACGCTGTCCCTCGCGGTCTACGATGCCGTCCAGGCGGGCCAGGACGACCTGGCCAACTTCCTGGTCATCGTTACTTCGGTGGTGTGTGTGCTGATCCTGGTGGCGTCGGGCAAGCTGCTGCGGCCGCGCCACTGAGCCCGTGAAGATCCGTCTCGACATCCGCAAGACCCTGCGTGCCGGGGACCGCGAGTTCACGCTGGAGGTCGCGTTCGATGCCGAGCACGAGCGCACCGTGGTGTTCGGACCGTCCGGCTCGGGCAAGAGCATCACGCTGCAGTGCATTGCCGGCCTGGTTCGTCCCGACCGCGGCCGCATCGAGGTCGGTCAACGGGTGCTGTTCGACTCGGAGGCGGGAATCGACCTGCCGCCGCAAGTGCGCAATGTGGGTCATCTGTTCCAGGACTATGCCCTGTTCCCGCACATGACGGTCGAAGCGAACGTGGCCTTCGGTCTGAAGGGGCGCTTCGGCCGCGGCAGCAAGCACGATATTGCCGGGCGCGTTCGCAAGTTCCTGGAGCAGTTCGAGATCGCCGCGCTCGCACGCAGCTACCCGCGCAGTCTTTCCGGCGGGCAACGCCAGCGCGTGGCCCTGGCGCGTGCGCTGATCCGTCAGCCCGATGTGCTGCTGCTGGACGAGCCGCTATCGGCGCTCGATCCCCTCTTGCGGGCGCGTGTGCGGCGGGAGTTGCTCGACTTGCAGACGCGCTTCGAGGTGCCCATGATCGTGATCACGCACGACCCTGCGGACGTGGAAGCGCTGGCACAGAACGTCGTGGTGTTCGACCACGGGCGGGTCGCCCGCACCCTCAACCTGTTGGAGACGGCCGGGGAGAGCGCAGACGCGCGGCATATGCGCGTCGAAGGCACACTCGCCGAGCTGTATGGCAACGGCGTAGGCGGGTGAGCTGGGTGGCGGGCCGCCCCGGAGCTCGTGAAGCCCCTCCCCGTATAATGCAGCGAGGCAACTGGGGGAGAGACGATGAGTGCGAGCGCATTCCTGGCGGTCGGGTTCGGTGCAGCGATCGGCGCATGGCTGCGCTGGGTGCTGAGTCTGCTGTTGAATCCAGTAGTGCCGCCGCTGCCGATCGGCACCCTGGCGGCCAACCTGATCGGCGGCTATCTGATCGGAGTGGCGATCGAGTATCTGGGGCAGCACACCGCAATCGCGCCGGAGGTTCGCCTGTTGGTCATCACCGGGTTTCTCGGCGGGCTCACGACCTTTTCCAGCTTCTCGGCCGAGGCCGTGCTGTTGATTCAGCGGCTGGAGTGGGGGTGGCTGATGCTGCTGGTGTCGGTTCACGTGCTGGGCTCCATCGCCATGACGCTGCTCGGCGTTGCGAGCGTGCGTGCCTTGCTGGGAGTGAGCACATGAGCAGGCCAGCGCCTTCTACGTGCTGAGTCCGGTCGAGGTCGGGTTCACGGCGACGTCGCGGTAAATCGCCTCGTTCAGCGCCGCGCGGGCAGCGTCGATCACCTCTGAGGCTGTCAATCCCAGAGGGCCAGACATCTGCCGCCAGAGGCGATCTGCTGCGTGGCCATGCAGGAATACGGCCGCACAGGTGGCCGTCTCGGACGTGGCACCCTGCGCCAGCAGCGCGCCCAAAATCCCACACAGGGCATCGCCCATGCCGGCGCTGGCCAGTCCCGGGTTGCCCGATATATTGATGTAGAACTGCCCGTCGGGCCGTGCAATTACGCTTCCCAAACCCTTCAGGACCACATGGGCACGGTAGCGCCGCGCCAGCTCGCGTGCTGCGTGCACCCGGTCCTGCTGCACCTCGCCGGTGCTGGTTTGCAGCAACCGGGCCGCTTCAGCAGGATGCGGCGTCAGGATCGTCGATGCGTTGCGTGCGCCGCAGATCTCCTGCAGCTCGGTATGCATGCCCAGCATACTGAGGGCATCGGCGTCGACCACGGTGGGAACCGGCGCCTGCAGCGCCTGTTCGATGGCATCGAAGGCAGCGACGGATTGCGACAGCCCGGGGCCGAGCACCATGCAGGTCAGGCCGTCCATGGCGAGCACCTCCGAGGCGGTGCGCAGCATCAGCTCCGGCTGCAGCACATCCAGGCGCGGGGCGTCGCTGCCGAGGAATCCGACGTACACGCGCCCGGCGCCGAGCTTGAGGGCTGCGCGGCCGGCGAGCAGGGCCGCACCCGTCATGCCGGTTGCTCCGCCGACGATTCCGACGCTCCCGAAGGTGCCCTTATGGCTGTTCAGTGTGCGTGGGGCCAGAGTCTGGGTCAGGATCTGCGACGTGACCAGCCGCCCCGGCGCTTCTGCCAGCGCCTCGGCTGTCAGGCCCAGATCGCGGAGGTGCAGCTGCCCGCAGTGATCCGGTCCGTCCAGAGTCAGGAGTCCAGGCTTGAGGGCAATGAAGGTGACGGTATGGTCGGCACGCACGGCCCGCCCGAGCACCCGGCCACTGTCCGCGTGCAGACCGCTGGGGATGTCGATCGCGAGTACCGCACCGGGCTGCCGGTCGATGTACTCGATCAGCTCCGCGTAGCTGCCCGAGATCTCCCGCTCGAGGCCGATGCCGAAGAGGGCATCCACCACGAGGTCGAAATGGCGGTGTGGGGCGGCGTTGAGGGTCGTTCCGCCGGCGGCCAGCCAGGCATCGTGGGCGGCGGCGGCATCGGGCGAGAGCCTGGCGCGCTCACCCGCGAACACAACCGCGACCTCATACCACCAGGACTTCAGATGACGCGCCAGGACGAAGCCATCGCCGCCGTTGTTGCCGGGGCCGGCAAGAACCAGCGTTGATTTTCTATCGGCGAGCAACTGATCGCGTGCCAGCTCGGCGGCTGCGAGCCCCGCACGCTCCATCAGCGGCGGGGGGCCCGCCTGCGCCGATGCGAGCGTCTCGATCCTGCGCACGTCCGCCGTCAAGTAGATCGGCAGGGAGTTGGCGACCACCATGGTATGAAAGTGTAACGTCAAAGGACGCAGCGCTGCCAACGGTGGGGGCCGCCGAGTCGAACGAGGCGCTCACCATTTGTACGCCAGAGGGCATGCCTCTGTCCTTCAAGCCTCGATGCGGCCGGCTATAATTGCACTTTGCGGTTCTCTCCCGTCTCGATGCCGACCATCCTCAGGCTTCCGGGCAGTCGCGCCCTCTCGGATTTCCGTCTCGACAAGCTCCTGCAGCAGGCTCGCAAAGCTGTCCCCCAGCTCAAGGGAATCCGTACCCAGTACTGGCACTTCGTCCAAGTCGCGCGCCCGCTCGTGGACGCGGAGCGCGATGTGCTGGAAAAGCTGCTGACCTACGGGCCGAAGTCTGCGCACGAAGACCTGCACGAGGCGGTCCTGTTGGTGGTGCCGAGGCTGGGGACGATCTCCCCCTGGTCATCCAAGGCAACCGATATCGCGCACTCCTGCGGGCTGGATGCGGTAGAGCGCATCGAGCGCGGTAGCGCGTTCCGCCTCGAGTTCGCACCCGGCTCATCCCGCGAGCAAGCGCTCCGGCGCGCACTACTGCCGTTGCTCCACGACCGCATGACGGAAACCGTCCTGGCTTCGTTGGAGGAAGCGGACGCGCTGTTTCACCACACCCAGCCGCAGCCGCTGAAGCAGGTCGACCTGCTCGGGCGCGGCACGGCGGCGCTCGAAGAAGCGAACCGGGCCATGGGTCTCGCGCTTTCCGAGGATGAGATCGTCTACCTCGGCGACTACTTCGCGCGCATTCGCCGCAACCCCACCGACGTGGAGCTCATGATGTTCGCCCAGGCGAACTCCGAGCACTGTCGCCACAAGATCTTCAACGCCGATTGGGTCATCGACGGACAGGCCATGCCGGAGTCCCTGTTTGGGATGATCAAGCATACGCATGCGCAGCATCCCGAGGGGACACTGGTCGCCTACGCGGACAACGCCGCCGTGATCGAGGGGGCCAAGGTCGCGCGCTTCCGCCCGGACGGGCAGGGTGTATATCGCGCGAGTGAGGAGTACTCCCATATCCTCATGAAGGTGGAGACCCATAATCATCCGACCGCCATCTCCCCATTCCCGGGCGCGGCAACGGGATCGGGGGGCGAGATCCGCGACGAGGGCGCTACCGGGCGAGGGGCGAAGCCGAAGGCCGGATTGACCGGATTCACGGTCTCGCATCTGCGCATTCCCGGCTTCGTACAACCCTGGGAGAAGGACGACTATGGCCGCCCAGGCCGGATCGCCTCCGCGTTGCAGATCATGCTCGAAGGCCCGATCGGCGGCGCCAGCTTCAACAACGAGTTCGGGCGGCCCAACCTGCTGGGCTACTTCCGCACATTCGAGCAGCCGGTGGCGGGCGAGCAGCGCGGCTATCACAAGCCCATCATGATCGCGGGCGGCGTGGGCAACATAGCCCAGGCGCAGATCCACAAGCGTCCGCTGTCGGCTGGTGCCGCTCTGGTGCAGCTCGGCGGGCCCGGCATGCTGATCGGGCTGGGAGGCGGCTCGGCGTCCAGCATGGGCACCGGTCAGAACGTCGAGGACCTGGACTTCGACTCGGTGCAGCGGGGGAACGCGGAGATCCAGCGCCGCGCCCAGGAAGTGATCGACCGTTGCTGGGCGATGGGCGAGGACAACCCGATCCTGTCCGTTCACGATGTGGGTGCGGGCGGGCTCTCCAATGCGTTGCCAGAGCTCGTCCACGGCGGAGGCGTCGGGGGACGCTTCGACCTGCGCAAGGTGCCGAGCGAGGAGCCGGGCATGTCGCCCGTGCAGGTCTGGTGCAACGAGGCCCAGGAGCGCTACGTGCTGGCCTTGCGCACGGACCGGCTGGATGTGTTCCGCGCGCTCTGCGAGCGCGAGCGATGCCCGTTCGCTGTCGTGGGCACTGCAACGGCCGAGCACCAGCTGGTGGTCGAAGACCCGCTGTTCGGCAACTGCCCGGTGGACATGGACTTGTCCGTCCTGCTGGGCAAGCCCCCGAAGATGACGCGCAACGTGCGGCGTGTGTGGCGGGAGCTGCCGGCGTTGAAGCTGCAGCGGGTCGATCTCGCCGAGGCGGCCCTGCGCGTGCTGCGACTGCCTGCAGTGGCCGACAAGACCTTTCTGATCAGTATCGGCGACCGCACCGTCGGGGGCCTGTGCAGCCGCGACCAATTCGTCGGTCCCTGGCAGGTGCCGGTGGCGGACGTCGCGGTGACGCTCATGGGTTTCGATACCTACCGAGGCGAGGCCATGGCAGTGGGTGAGCGAACGCCGCTCGCGCTGATCAACGCGCCAGCCTCCGGTCGGATCGCAGTCGGTGAGGCGATCACCAATATCGCCGCGGCGCGCATCGATTCGCTCGGGGACGTCAAGCTCTCAGCCAACTGGATGGCGGCGGCCGGCCACCCCGGTGAGGATGCCGCGCTTTACGACACCGTCAAGGCCGTCGGCATGGAGCTGTGCCCGGCGCTCGGCATCAGCATCCCAGTAGGCAAGGATTCCATGTCGATGAAGACCACCTGGCAGGAGGCAAAGCAACCCCGGGAGGTCACCGCACCTGTCTCGCTGATCGTGTCGGCCTTTGCCCCCGTGACGGATGCCCGGCAGACGCTGACGCCGCAGCTTCGGGCGCTGCGCGAGAACACGGTATTGGTGCTCATCGATCTGGGCGGCGGCCGCAACCGGTTGGGCGGATCGGCTCTGGCTCAGGTCTACGGCCAGCTCGGCGACAGCGCGCCCAACCTCGACGATCCGGCCAAGCTCAGGGCCTTCTTCGACACGGTCCAGCGGTTGAACGCCGCGGGTCTGCTGCTGGCCTACCACGACCGCTCCGATGGCGGGCTGTTCGTCACGTTGTGCGAGATGATGTTCGCCAGCCACGTCGGCGTGACCGTGGACATCGACGCACTCGTCGACACGGACGGTGTGCTGGCGGCGCTGTTCACCGAAGAGCTGGGCGCCGTGCTGCAGGTCCGGCGACGCGACCTCGTTGCGGTCGAGGAAGCCTTCGAAGGCGCGGGCCTGGCAGCCGAGTGCCAACCGATCGGCAGCGTCAACCGGACGGGGAACCTCATCGTGCACGCGCGCGGGCGAGAGATCTACTCGGAATCCGGCATCGCACTGCAGCGCGTGTGGGCAGATACGACGCACCGCATCCAGAAACTGCGAGACAACCCGGTTTGCGCACAGCAGGAGTTCGATCGGCTGCTCGACGCCGCCGATCCCGGGTTGCACGCGAAGCTCACCTTCGATCCCGCCGATGATATCGCTGCCGCATTCATCGCCACCGGAGCACAGCCGCGGATGGCCGTGCTCCGGGAGCAGGGTGTCAACGGCCAGGTCGAGATGGCTGCAGCCTTCCACCGCGCCGGGTTCGAAGCGGTGGACGTGCACATGAGCGACATCATCGGCGGGCGCGTGAGCCTGCGGGACTTCCAAGGCTTCGTGGCCTGCGGCGGCTTCTCCTACGGGGACGTGCTGGGCGCAGGGGAGGGCTGGGCCAAGTCCGTCTTGTTCAACCCCCGCGCGCGTGATGAGTTCGAGAGTTTCTTCCGTCGTGGCGATTCGTTCGCCCTCGGAGTGTGCAACGGATGCCAGATGATGAGCAATCTGCGTAGCCTCATCCCGGGCGCAGAGCACTGGCCGCACTTCGTGCGCAATCGCTCCGAACAGTTCGAGGCGCGCTTCGTGATGGTCGAGGTGACCGCCAGCCCGTCGCTGTTCTTCGCAGGTATGGCTGGCAGCCGCATGCCCGTCGCCAACGCGCACGGCGAAGGCTACGCCGAGTTCCCGAGCCAGGCCGACCTGGATGCAGCCCGCGGGCTCGTGGCGCTGCGTTACGTGGACAACCGTGGCAAGCCGACAACGCTGTTCCCCCTCAATCCGAACGGCTCGCCAGAAGGCATCACCGGCCTGACCACGCCGGACGGGCGCTTTACGATCCTCATGCCGCACCCGGAACGGGTGTTTCGCACCGTGCAGAACTCGTGGCGTCCCGACGAGTGGGGCGAGGACGGGCCGTGGATGCGGATGTTCCGCAACGCCCGCAAGTGGGTGGGGTGACCCCCGCCTGCATGAGCCACCGAGGACACACAGAAACGAGAACGGCACGCCTCTCGGCCTGCCGTCCTGTCCTTGCGGTGAATTGAGCGTCGCGTCGTTTGCGACGCTGCAATTCACCGAGTTATTCCGTCAGCGCACCTGACGGAATGACTGCTACTCGATCTTCGCCGCCGCTCGCAGCTCCTCGATCGCCTTGTCGCGCTTCTGGGCCATCATCTGCTCTGCGATGCGCTCCTTCACCTGATCGAAGGGCGGGAACTGCATCTCGCGCACATCCTCGACCATGATGATGTGATAGCCGTACTGGGTCTTGACCAGCTGCTTGGTCCACTCGCCCTTCTTGAGCTTGGTCATCGCCTCGCCGAACTCGGGGACGAAGTTGCTGCCGTCGCTCCAGTCCAGCAGGCCACCGTCGGCCTTCGAGCCGCTGTCCTCAGACTTGGCCTTGGCGAGCTGGGCGAAGTTCTTGCCCTTTGCCTTGTTGATCTGCCCGAGCACCGCCTTGGCCGCCTTCTCGTCCTTCATCAGGATATGCCGGACGTGGTACTCCTTGCGCTCTCCGCCGCCGGTCTGCTGCGCCTTCACCCGCTCGTACTCGGCTTTCAGCTCGTCCTCGCTGACGGCATTGTTCTTGATGAAATCGTCGAAGTAGGCGCGGATCAGGAACTCCTGTTTGGCCATCTCGACGCCGGTCTGCACTTCGGCGGACTGGTCCAGTCCCTTCTTGATCGCCGCTTGGGACAGCAGCTCGCGGGTGACGAGCACCTCTTTGGCCTGCTTGCGCAGTTGCTCGCTGTCCTGCTGGCCCTGCTGGATCTGGCTCTTGACCACGTACTCCATCCGCGCCTGGGGAATCGGCACTCCGTTGACGATCGCGACGTTGTCCTCTGCGTTGCAGGCGGTAAGCGTCAGCATGCCTGCCAGGGCAAGGCCGGCAGCGCATGCGGGTTTGATCAGTTGCATCATGGTTCCTTCTGGTGGAGAAGATACGGCTGTTGGATTCGCTGCAGATGCTCGGGTTCAACGTGTGAAGGCACTCCGGAACTCCGCGGGGGTCCATGCGGTGATCGCAAGGGCGTGGATCCTGGACTGCATCAACCCACTCAACGCGGCGTAGACCATCCGGTGGCGTGCGAGCCGCGACTGACCGTCGAAGCGTCGCGAGACAATGGTGAGCTGATAGTGCCCACCACCGGACTGCGCACCTGCGTGCCCGACATGCTCGCCGCTCTCGTCGTAGATCTCGACGACCTCGGGCTCCAGTCCCGCAAGCCGCTCCCGGATCAAGGCGGGGGTGTCGGGCGCGGCTACGGCAGCGGCCGGGTTCACGCCGGGAAGACCTGCTTGAACGGCCTGACCGTGACCCGGGCGAATACGCCCTGAGTCACGTAAGGGTCGGCGTCGATCCAGCGACGCGCCGCTTCCAGCGACTCGAATTCCGCGACGATGAGGCTGCCTGCCATGCCGGCGGGTCCCGGGTCGGGGCTGTCCACGTTGGGCAGGGGCCCGGCGAGCATCACCCGACCGGAATCGACCAGTTCCTGGATGCGCTCGAGGTGTACTGGGCGCGCCGCCGCCCGCTTCGCCAGGCTGTCGGCGCCGTCCTCGCCATAGATCATGTAGAGCACGCTATCTCCCGTCCTCGCTCTCGGCCGGCTCATCGGCCTGAACGTAGCGCGAGAGGTACATTCCCTGGACCAGGACCAAGAGGACCATCAGGCCGATGCCGCCGAACAGCTTGAAGTTCACCCAGGTGGTCTCGGAAAAGCGATAGGCAACGAAGAGGTTGATCGCGCCCATGAGGATAAAAAAAACACCCCAGCTCAAGTTCAAGCGCGACCACACGGCGTCGGGCAGGGTGAGCTGCTTTTCCATCATTGCGCGGATGAGGTTCCGTGCGAACAGGAACTCCGCGCCGAGCAAGACGCCGGCAAACACCCAGTATAGCACCGTGGGCTTCCACTTGATGAACGTGGCGTCGCGCAGCCAGAGTGTTGCCCCACCCATCACCACGATGATGGCCAGGCTGATCCAAAGCATCCGATCCACTTTCTGGCCGCGGGCGAGCAACCAGCCGACCTGGGCCATCGTCGCCAAGATCGCGACGGCCGTGGCCAGCAGGATCGGCGCTTGCTGTAGCGAGACCTCAGCTCCAGCGCCAACCGCCCCGAGCAGCCCGGCGACCAGCCCCATGGCGGTCTCCGGTGCCTGCTTTCCTCCCATATAGGCGAGGAAGAACAACAGGACCGGGAACATGTCGAACAGCAGCTTCATCCTGAGCGCGCGCAGTAAGGTGCGGATTTGACTAAAGAAACGCCATTATGCGGGCAGCGGCAACGCATGTCCAATCGCTCCGTGGTCGGCAGAATGGCAGATGGTAAGATCTCCAGGCGATTCAACCCTGAGGAGGCAGAGCATGGCATTGGTGAAGTTGCAGGACGAAAAGAGCGCCAAGCCCGAAGCGCGCGAGGTGTTCGACGACATCCGCAAGACCCGCAACACCGACTATGTGAACAACATCTGGCGGGCGCTGGCGGTGCATCCCCCGATGCTCAAGCGCTTCTGGGGCTACATGAAGGACGTGATGGTCAAGGAGAGCAAGCTCGATTCCCTGACCAAGGAGTACATCTATCTCGCGGTGAGCGTCACCAACAACTGCGAGTACTGCATCCATTCCCACATCGCCGCTGCCCGCAAGAAAGGCATGGACGACGAGATGCTGGCTGAACTGGTCGAGATCGTGGCGCTCGCGAACGCCGGCAACCGCCTGACCATGGGGTTGCAGGTGGAGGTCGACGAGCGCTTCAAGCCCAGCTTCGATAAGGCGTGACAGATGCCCCGTGACAGGTACTGCGTGACAGGAAGGACGTGACAGAGGACGCGGCTTTCCTAAGGAGCGCACGCCTCACCTGTCACGTTTCACCTGTCACGTCTCACCTGTCACGCGCCACCTGTCGCGCCGTTCAAGGCCATGGAACTCGAAACCGCAATCCGCACCCGATTCAGCGCCCGCAAGTTCAAACCCGACCCGGTGCCGGAGGACCAGCTCCAACGCATCCTGGATCTCGCCCAGTGCACGCCATCTTGGTGCAACTGCCAGCCCTGGCAGCTCGTCATCACGCGGGGGACAGCGACAGACCGGTTCCGCGAGGCCGTCTCTGCGCATGCGAGGTCGGGGGCGAGGCCGAATCCCGACTTCCCCTATCCCGCTGCCTACGAGGGCGTCTACCGCGATCGCCGCAAGGTCTGCGGCGTCCAGCTCTACCAATCTCTGGGAATCGGGAAGGACGACCGAGCGGCTGCCGCCGAGCAGGCGCTGGAGAACTTTCGGCTGTTCGGTGCGCCGCATGTCGCGATCGTCACGACAGAGGAGAAGCTTGGGGTGTATGGCGCTCTCGATTGCGGGCTCTACGTGCAGACCTTCATGCTCGCAGCCCGCGACTGCGGAGTGGACACCATCGCCCAGGCGGCGCTGGCGTCGTACCCGGACCTGATTCGCGAGTTCTTCGGGCTCGCACCCCACCGCAAGGTGATCTGCGGCATCTCCTTCGGGTACGCAGACGCGCGCGACCGGATCCATTCCTACCGCACGGAGCGTGCATCTACGGCCGAGGTGGTCCGGCTCTTCGATCGTTGAACAAAGGAAGGCCGGCTCGCGGCCAGCTTTCTCGCGGCGGCCGGGCGCTTACGCGGCCTGCAGGATCTCCCGCAGCACGTAGGGCAGGATGCCTCCATGCTTGTAGTAGTCGACCTCGATGGCGGTGTCGATCCGGGACTTGACCGTGACGTGCTGGATCGAACCGTCCCTCCGCTGGATCGCGAGCGTCAACTCCTGCTGCGGCCTGATCTCGTCCATGCCGAGAATCGAGATCTGTTCCTCTCCCGTGATGCCCAGTGATCCGGCACTGTCGTTGCCCAGAAACTGCAGCGGAAGCACGCCCATCCCCACCAGGTTCGACCGGTGGATGCGCTCGAAGCTGCGGGCGATCACGGCCTTCACGCCCAGGAGCTGAGTACCCTTCGCAGCCCAGTCGCGCGATGACCCCGTGCCGTACTCCTCGCCGGCGAACACGACAGTGGGCGTACCCTGCGCGATGTATTTCATCGCTGCATCGTAGATGGTCATTTGCTCGCCGGAAGGCTGGAACAGGGTAAGGCCGCCCTCCACCCGCGTGCCGTCCGCCCCCGTAGGCAGCATCAGGTTCTTGATGCGCACGTTGGCGAAGGTCCCGCGCATCATGACCTCGTGATTGCCCCGCCGCGCACCGTAGCTGTTGAAGTCCGCCTTGACGACCCCGCTCGCGATCAGGTACTTGCCGGCAGGGGAGGTGTCCTTGATCGAGCCGGCCGGGCTGATGTGGTCGGTGGTGACCGAGTCGCCGAAGATACCCAGGATGCGCGCGCCGGAAATCCCGCTCACGCCGCGCGGCTGCATGCCGAAGCTCTGGAAGAAAGGCGGCTCGGCGATATACGTGGACTTGGGCCAGTCGTAGGCCACGCCTCCGGCCGAGGGCACGCCCTTCCACAGTTCGTTGTCCTCGCCTAGATGGCTGTAGCGCCGTTGGAACGTCTTCGGATCCATGGCGTACTTGAGGCAATCGTAGATCTCCTGGCCGGTGGGCCAGATGTCACCGATCCACACATCCTTGCCGTCCTTGCCCTTGCCGATCGGCTCGCTCATGAGGTCCTTGAGCACGGTCCCAGCTATCGCGTAGGCCACCACCAGCGGCGGCGACGCGAGGAAGTTGGCGCGCAGGTTGGGGTGGATGCGTGCCTCGAAGTTGCGGTTGCCGGAGAGCACAGCTGCGCACACCAGGTCGTTCTGGACGATGGCTTCCTCGATCGGCTCGGCCAGGGGACCGGCGTTGCCGATACAGGTCGTGCAGCCGTAGCCGGCGAGGTAGAAGCCGAGCTTCTCCAGGTAGGGGAGCAGCTTGGCCCTGGTCAGGTAGTCGGTTACCACGCGCGAGCCGGGCGCCAGCGAAGTCTTGATGTGCGGCTTGACCGACAGACCCTTTTCCACGGCTTTCTTGGCGAGCAGCCCCGCAGCGAGCAGCACGCTGGGGTTCGAGGTGTTGGTGCACGAGGTGATGGCGGCGATGAGCACGTCGCCCGAGCCGATGTCGATGCCGTCCCGGGTCTTGACGCGCTTGGCGAGTTCCTCGGGCTTCTTGGCGAAGCCGTTCTCGGCGATTGGTTTGGAGAACAGGCTCGTGAAGGTGCTCCTGACTTTGCCGATCTCGATGCGATCCTGCGGGCGCTTGGGCCCTGCGAGGGAGGGTGCGACAGTGCCGAGTTCCAGCTCGAGCGTCTGGCTGTAGTCGATCTGACCGGCTTTGGGGATGCCGTACAAGCCCTGAGCCTTGAAGTAGGCCTCGAAGGCGGCGATCTCGTCTCTGGTGCGGCCGGTGCCCTGGAAGTACTCGATCGTGGCGGCGTCGACCGGGAAGAAGCCCATGGTGGCGCCGTATTCGGGAGCCATGTTGGCGATGGTGGCTCGGTCCGGCACCGCGAGGTTCTCCACGCCCTCGCCGAAAAACTCAACGAACTTGCCGACCACCTTGGCCTTGCGCAGCATCTCAGTGATGGTCAGCACCAGGTCGGTCGCAGTCACCCCGCCGCGCAGCTTCCCCTTCAGGTTCACGCCGACCACATCCGGCGTCAGGAAGTACACGGGCTGGCCGAGCATGCCGGCTTCGGCCTCGATGCCACCGACCCCCCAGCCCACCACCCCGATGCCATTGATCATGGTGGTGTGGCTGTCGGTTCCCACCAGTGTGTCGGGGTAATAGACGCCGCCCTTCTGGTGCACGCCGCGCGCCAGGTACTCCAGGTTCACCTGGTGCACGATGCCGATGCCCGGCGGCACTACTTTGAAGGTGTCGAAGGCTTGCATGCCCCATTTCATGAACTGGTAGCGCTCCTGGTTGCGCTGGAACTCGAGCTTCATATTCAGGTCGAGGGCGTTCTTGCTGCCGTAGTGGTCGACCTGCACCGAGTGATCGACGACCAGATCGACCGGCACCAGGGGTTCGATGACTTTGGGGTCTTTGCGCATCTGGCCGGCCACGCTGCGCATTGCGGCCAGATCGGCGAGCAACGGCACCCCCGTGAAATCCTGCAGCACTATGCGGGCGACTACGAACGGAATCTCGTCCACGCGCGGGGCGTTCGGTGCCCAGCTGGCGAGCTGCCGGACGTGCTCTTCGGTCACCTTCTTGCCGTCGCAGTTGCGCAGTACCGACTCGAGCACGATGCGGATGGACACCGGCAGGCGCGAGATCTTTGCGCCCAGGGCTTTCCCCAGCGCCGGGAGAGAGTAGAGCTTGCCGGTCTTGCCGGCGCCGACCTTGAACTCTTGCAGCGTGTTGTGCAGGTTGTGGCTCATCGCAGAGGCCTCGGGTTCAAAAGCGAGAATCTTTCAACGCAAAGGACGCAAAGGGAAAAACAAAGGACGCAAAGGAGATCCGAACACACCCGAGTCACGCCCAGATCGGAACAGGCAGGCCACACCGGAGCGAACTCGTGATCGGTTTTCTCTGCGTCTCTGCGCCTGTGCGGTTAACGCCGTTTAGATGTCGTTTAGATGGGTTTGGATGGTCTAGATCACAAACATGTCGACGAACTCGTGAACCGGCGTGTCCTCGAGCCGCTGCTGATCCTTGGTGAGCGCCAGGATGGCGGCGGCCTGCTTGGCCGGGAAGCGCCGCAGCAGATTGGTGCGGAACTTCGCCTCCAGCACAGGGATACCCTCGGCTCGGCGGCGGCGATGCCCGATGGGGTACTCGACCACCACCTCGCTGGTCTTGGTGCCACCCTTGAAGTGGACGGCGATCCCGTTGGCGATCGAGCGCTTCTCGGGATCCAGGTAGTCGGCGCTGAACTGCTTGTCCTCCACACACTCCATCTTTTCGCGCAGTGCGTCGACACGGGGGTCGGACGCAACATCGTCCTCGTAGTCGGCTGCCGTGAGCCGGCCGTGAATGAGCGGCACGGCGACCATGTACTGGATGCAGTGGTCGCGGTCGGCGGGGTTGTTGAGCGGCCCTTTCTTGTCGATGATGCGGATGGCCGACTCGTGGGTGCGGATCACGATCCTCTGGATCTGGTCAAGCCGGTCCTTGACTTGCGGGTGCAGCTGCATGGCGCACTCTACCGCCGTCTGGGCATGGAACTCGGCGGGGAAAGAGATCTTGAACAGCACGTTCTCCATGACGTACGAGCCGTAAGGCCGTTGAAACTTGAACTGGTTGCCCTTGAACAGGACGTCGTAGAAGCCCCAGGTCTTGGCCGTGAGCACCGAGGGATAGCCCATCTCGCCTTTCATGGTGATGAGCGCCAGGCGCACTGCGCGGCTGGTCGCATCACCCGCCGCCCACGATTTGCGCGACCCGGTGTTGGGAGCATGCCGGTAGGTGCGCAGCGACTGGCCGTCGACCCACGCCTGCGACACCGCGTTGATGATCTCGTCGCGGTTGCCGCCCAGCATGCGTGTCACCACCGCCGTGCTGGCCAGCTTCACCAGGACCACGTGGTCGAGCCCCACCCGGTTGAAGCTGTTCTCCAGGGCCATCACGCCCTGGATCTCGTGAGCCTTGATCATGGCGGTGAGGACGTCGCGGACGATCAGGGGCTGCTTGCCGCCTGCCACTGCGGTGCGCGACAACCAGTCGGCGGTGGCGAGGATGCCGCCGAGGTTGTCCGAGGGGTGGCCCCATTCCGCGGCCAACCAGGTGTCGTTGAAGTCCAGCCAGCGGATCATGGCGCCGATGTTGAAGGCCGCCTGTACCGGATCGAGCTGGAACTGCGTGCCGGGCACCTTGGCGCCGTTGGGCACCACCGTCCCGGGCACGACCGGGCCGAGCATCTTGGTGCACGCCGGATAGGACAAGGCCTCGAGCCCGCAGCCCAGAGTGTCCATCAGACACAGGCGCGCGGTGTTGTACGCCTCCTGGCTGGCGACGTCGTGGTGGAGAGCGTACTCGGCGATGTCGACGAGGACTCTGTCGGGATCGGGGCGGACGTTGGAGATGTGTGCGGACATATTTCCTGCCTGAAGATTGAGCCGCAGAGACGCAAAGAGCGCGAAGAAAAGCTCCGGATCTCCTCTGCGAACCTCTGCGCCCTCTGCGTCTCTGCGGTGGGGAGGCTTAAGTGCGCTTGTCCAGAGGGACCCACTTGAGATCCTCGGGTCCCGTGTAGTTGGCGCTCGGCCGGATGATCTTGCCGTCGATGCGCTGCTCGATGACGTGTGCCGACCAGCCCGAGGTGCGGCTGATGACGAACACCGGAGTGAACATCGCGGTCGGGACCCCCATCATGTGGTAGCTGGTGGCGCTATACCAATCCAGGTTGGGGAACATCTTCTTCTCCCGCCACATGACCTGCTCGACCCGTGTGGAGATGTCGAACAGCTTCATATCACCGGCGTCCTGGGACAGCCGGCGGGCGACCTCCTTGATCACCTTGTTGCGGGGATCAGAGATCGTATAGACGGGGTGACCGAACCCGATGATGATCTGCTTCTCGGCGATGCGCTGCACGATGTCGGCCTCAGCCTCGTCCGGCGTATCGTAACGGCCGATGGTGTCGAAGGCGAACTCGTTGGCGCCGCCATGCTTGGGGCCCTTGAGCGCGCCGATCGCCCCGGTGATGGCCGAGTACATGTCCGAGCCGGTGCCGGCGATGACTCGCGCGGCAAAGGTCGAAGCGTTGAACTCATGCTCGGCGTAGAGGATCAGCGAGGTGTGCATGGCGCGCACCCACAGCGCCGAAGGCTTCTTGCCGTGCAGGAGATGGAGGAAATGACCGCCGATCGAGTCGTCGTCGGTCTCCACGTCGATGCGCCGGCCCGAGTGGGAGAAGTGATACCAGTACAGCAGCATGGAGCCGAAGCTGGCCATCAGCCGGTCGGCCACGTTGCGCGCCTCGGCGATCTTGTGGTCGAGAGGCTCCGGCAGTACCGCGCCCAGCGCGGAGCAGCCCGTGCGCAGCACGTCCATGGGGTGCGTACTTGCCGGGATACATTCCAGAATGTCCTGCACGGCGGCCGGGAGGCCGCGCAGGGCCTTGAGCTTCTGCTTGTAAGCAGCGAGCTCGGCCGCAGTAGGCAGCTTGCCGTGCACCAGCAGGTAGGCGACCTCCTCGAACTCCGCCGCTTCGGCGAACTCCAGGATGTCGTAGCCCCGATAGTGCAGATCGTTGCCCTGGCGGCCGACGGTGCACAGGGCCGTGTTTCCGGCCGGGACTCCGGAGAGCGCGACGGACTTCTTCGGCTTGGGGGCGGCGGTGGCTTGGCTGTCGCTCATCGTTTCCGTTCCTTTGCGAAGAGGTCGTCGAGCTTCTGCTCATACTTGTGGTAGTCGAGGTAGTCGTACAGCTCGTCGCGGGTTTGCATGCCCCCGAGTACGTTCTTCTGGGTGCCTTCGCGCCGGACCGCTTCGTACACCATGAGCGCCGCCTTGTTCATGGCGCGGAAGGCAGATAGAGGGTACAGGACCAGGCTGACGTTGGCGGAGCGCAGCTCGTCGACAGTGAACAAAGGCGTCTTGCCGAACTCGGTGATGTTTGCCAGGACCGGTACCTGCACGGCGTCGGCGAACTTCCGGTACATGGCCAGCTCGGTCATGGCTTCAGGGAAGATCATGTCCGCCCCCGCCTCAACGCAGGCACGGGCGCGCTCGATGGCGGCGTCCAGGCCCTCCACCGCCAGAGCATCGGTTCGGGCCATGATGACGAAGTCCGCGTCGGTGCGTGCATCGGCGGCGGCCTTGATGCGATCGACCATCTCGTCCTTCGGGACGATCTCTTTGCCGGGACGGTGGCCGCAGCGCTTGGCCTGCACCTGGTCCTCGATGTGCATGGCCCCGGCGCCGAACTTGATCAGGGACTTTACCGTGCGGGCGATATTGAAGGCGCTGCCGAACCCGGTGTCCACGTCTACCAGCAGTGGCAGGCTGCAAACGTCGGTGATGCGGCGCACGTCGGTCAGCACGTCGTCGAGAGTGCTGATGCCCAGATCGGGCACTCCGAGCGAGCCGGCCGCCACTCCACCACCGGATAGGTAGATGGCCTTATAGCCCACCCGCTCTGCAAGTCGTGCGTGGTAGGCGTTGATCGTGCCGATGACCTGCAGCGGCTTTTCTGCCTGCACCGCTGCTCTGAACTTCGCTCCCGCCGACTGATTGCTCATCCCGACCTCTAGAACAGAGCCGCCAAGACGCCAAGACGCCAAGAAAACGAGAAAGGCATCACCGGTGGAGCAAGGTCAACGGGAAAGCCTTCTGGCACGTCGATGCTGAAGGGCCCAATTCCCTTACCACGGACAAGCTTTTCTTGGCGGCCTTGGCGTCCTGGCGGCCATTATGTATTCCGGCCTTGGCCCCGTCAGCTGAACATGCCCTTGACAGCGTCGCGCTCCTCGAGCAGCTCCTTGTGAGTGGCGTCCATGCGGGCACGGCTGAAGGGGCTGACGTCGATGCCTTGGACGATCTGATAGCTGCCATTGCGGCAGGTTACAGGATAGCCGTAGATCACACCCTCGGGGATGCCGTAGCTGCCATCCGAGGGGATACCCATAGTGACCCAGTCGCCATCCCGCGTTCCGTTAACCCAGTCGCGAATATGGTCGATGGCCGCGTTCGCGGCGCTGGCTGCCGATGAGGCGCCACGCGCGTCGATGATCGCGGCGCCGCGCTTCTGGACGGTGGGGATAAAGGTGCCTTCGAGCCAAGCCTGGTCGTTGATCATCGGCCACAGCTTCTGCCCGCCAACCTCGGCCTGGAACAGGTCGGGATACTGGGTAGCGGAGTGGTTGCCCCAGATTGTGATCTTCCGGATATCTGCAACGGGTTTGCCCACCTTCCCGGCGGCCTGCGAGATGGCCCGGTTGTGGTCCAACCGCATCATGGCGGTGAAGTTTCCTGGCTTGAGACCGGGCGCGTTCTTCATCGCGATGTAGGCGTTGGTGTTGGCGGGGTTGCCCACCACCAGCACGCGGACGTCGCGTTTAGCGGCCTCGTCGAGGGCTCGCCCCTGCTCGATGAAGATCTTGGCGTTCTCCATCAGCAGGTCCTTGCGCTCCATGCCGGGCCCGCGCGGCCTGGCGCCGACGAGCAGCACGATATCGGCGTCCTTGAATGCCTTGCGCGGCTCGTCCGTGCCGACCATCCCGGCCAGCAGCGGGAAGGCGCAGTCTTCCATCTCCATCATCACACCCTGCAGCGCCTTCTGCGCTTTCTCCACCGGGATTTCCAGCATCTGCAGGACCACCGGCTGATCCCTCCCCAGCATCTCGCCGGCAGCGATCCTGAACAGCAGGCTGTAGCCGATCTGGCCGGCGGCACCGGTGACGGCGACTCGGACGGGGGCTCTCATGATGATTGCGCTCTCCTGGCGATGACGAAACTTAACTGGGCGATCGGGGCTTCGAACCGCGCGAAGATCGTCGCTACGCGGGGCGAGGCGGGCGCGGCACGAGCCGATGAAAGCGAACGCGAGATGTTAGCCAAGGCCCCGCGGCGCTGTCAAACAGGTCTTGTATCTTATATAAGACCGCTTGGCGGAGGGGTATGATTCGTGCTACAAATCGACTCCGATCATGAAGCCAGGTCCGGATTTTCCCGCGTTTCAGCCGCTGTACCGACAGATCAAGGGGCTGATTACTCAGAGCCTCATGTCCGGCGAGTGGCGTCCAGGGGAGCCAATCCCCAGCGAGATTGAGCTGGCCGGGCGCTATAGCGTCAGCCAGGGCACCGTCCGCAAGGCCGTTTCCGAGTTGGCCGAAGAGCGGGTGCTGGTACGCCAGCAGGGCCGCGGCACGTTCGTCGCCTCGCACGCCGAGGAACGCAGCCAATTCCCCTTCCTGCGCATCACGCCCGACGATGCCGAGCTCAAGGAGCTCACCGCGGAGCTACTGGACCTCAAGCGGGTGCGCGACGCCGCCTCCGCCCGCCTGCTGGGCCTGAACGCGGGCAGCAGCGTGTTCCTGCTTACCCGGATCCTCAGGCTCAACGATACCCCGGTTTGCTATGAGGAGGTGCGCCTGCCGCCTCCCCGTCTCAAAGGGCTCACTGCAGCTGTCGTTCGCCAGCACGAGTGCATGCTCTACAGCATGTATGAAACCCGCTTCGGCATGCGCGTGCTGCACGCCGAGGAACGTCTCAAGGCGGTCGGTGCCCCGCGCGAGGTGTCCGCTCTGCTGCAGGTTCCGGCCGGCACGCCGATGCTGCAGATCGAGCGTATCGCCTTCAGCTACCGACACGAGCCGGCCGAGCTGCGACACTGCCTCTGCGATACGCGCCTGCACCACTACCGCAACTCGATCACCGGTTGAGCGGAGCCATCAATGAACAAGAGCAGACCCAAGTACCTGGACCTGACCAGAATCAAGCTCCCCGTTCCCGGGCTGGTGTCCATCCTGCACCGGATTAGCGGCTTCGGCTTGTTCCTGTTCCTGCCGCTGCTGCTGTGGCTGCTGCAGTCCAGCCTGGCTTCTCCAGACTCCTATGTGCGCTACCGCGATGCGATCGCCCAACCGCTCATGAAGCTGATCCTGATCGGCCTTCTGTGGGCCTTCCTGCACCATCTCTTCGCGGGGCTGCGCTTCCTGATGCTCGACATGCACTACGGGACCAGCCTGGCCGCGGCCCGCAGCAGCAGCCGTGCCGTGCTGGGAATCGGCATCGTGCTGACCATCGTCCTGGGAGTGTTCCTATGGTGAAGCGCATCGTCGTCGGGGCCCATTACGGGCTGCGCGACTGGATGATCCAGCGCGTCAGCGCTGTGGTCATGGCCCTATACACGCTGCTGTTCGTGCTGATTCTGATATTTGCCCCGCCTCGCCACTACGGCGCCTGGAAGGCGCTGTTCGCGAACCAGGCGATGAAGCTCGCTACCTTTGTCTTCCTGGTGAGCCTGTTCCTGCATGCCTGGGTCGGCATGCGCGACATCCTGATGGACTACATCAAGCCTACGGGTGCTCGGCTGAGCCTCGAAGTCCTCGTCGCGCTCGCCCTGGTGGCCTACGCGGGCTGGGCGTTGCAGATCGTGTGGAGCGTGTAAATGGCAATCCCGATTCGCAAGTTCGATGCGGTGATCGTGGGGGCGGGCGGCGCCGGCATGCGCGCGTCCCTGCAGTTGGCGGAGGCCGGCTTCAAGGTCGCCGTGCTGTCCAAGGTGTTCCCGACCCGTTCGCATACGGTCGCAGCGCAGGGCGGCATCGGCGCCGCGCTCGGCAACATGGGGGAGGACAGTTGGTTGTGGCACATGTACGACACCATCAAGGGGTCGGACTACCTGGGCGACCAGGACACCATCGAGTTCATGTGCCGCATGGCGCCCGAGGTCGTCTACGAGCTGGAGCACTTCGGCATGCCGTTCGACCGCAACCAGGACGGCACCGTCTACCAGCGTCCCTTCGGCGGGCATTCGCAGGACTTCGGCGCACGCCCGGTGCAGCGCAGCTGCTGCGCAGCCGACCGCACCGGTCACGCCATGCTGCATACGCTGTACCAGCGCAACGTGCGCGCCAACACGCACTTTTTCGTGGAGTGGATGGCGCTCGATCTGATCCGCGATGCCAGCGGCCAGGTGCTCGGCGTGACCGCCCTGGAGATGGAGAGCGGTGAGCTGTACGTCTTCCATGCGCGTGCGGTACTGTTTGCGACCGGCGGAGCCGGGCGCATCTACGCTGCCAGCACCAACGCCTACATCAACACGGGCGACGGTCTGGGCATGGCTGCGCGCGCCGGCATCCCCCTGGAGGACATGGAGTTCTGGCAGTTCCACCCGACCGGGGTCGCCGGTGCCGGCGTGCTCATCACCGAGGCCGTGCGCGGCGAAGGCGGTTATCTCCTGAACAAGAACGGGGAACGCTTCATGGAGCGCTACGCCCCCACCATGAAGGATCTTGCCAGTCGTGACGTCGTTTCGCGCGCCATGGCGACCGAGATCAAGGAGGGCCGCGGTTGCGGCCCGGACGCCGACCATGTCCTGCTCAAGCTCGATCACCTAGGCGCGGCGCTGATCGAGAGCAAGCTGCCGGGCATCCGGGAAATCGCGCGGAAGTTCTCCAACGTCGATCCGGTCACCGACCCCATCCCGGTCGTGCCCACCGTCCACTACCAGATGGGCGGCATCCCGACCAACTACCACGGTGAGGTGGTCGCCCCGGCGGGCGGCGACCCCGAGGCGGCAGTGCCCGGCTTCTACGCTGCTGGCGAGTGTGCCTGCGCTTCGGTGCACGGGGCCAATCGTCTGGGCACCAACTCGCTCACCGACCTGCTGGTGTTCGGCAAGGCCAGCGGGGACCGGGTCATCCGGTTCCTGCGCGGGAACCCCGGTCACAAGGACTTGCCCAACGATGCAGCGGACCACACGCGGGCGCGTCTGGACCGGCTGCAGCACCAGACCGGCGGCGAGAACGTCTATCAGGTTGCCAATGACATGCGCAGGACCATGCAGGCGCACTGCGGCGTGTTTCGCTTTCCCGATCTGCTAGCCGAGGGGGTCAAAAGGATCCGGGAGATCGCACAGCGCGCGACGCGCACCGAGATCAAGGACAAGAGCAAGGTGTTCAACACTGCGCGCATCGAGGCGCTGGAGCTCGACAACCTGATCGAAGTGGCGCGCGCGAGCATGGTTTCTGCCGATGCACGCAAGGAAAGCCGTGGCGCCCACGACCGGGCCGACCATCACCAGCGCGACGACGTCAACTGGCTCAAGCACACTCTCTGGTTCAAGGAGGGCGATCGGCTGGAATACAAACCGGTGCACCTGAAGCCGCTGACCGCTGCTACCTTCGAACCTAAAGTCCGGACGTACTGACCACTTCCTCCTTCCAAACGCAAAGGCGCAGACAACGCAGAGGAACGAAGAGCGAACCAATGAAACGATCCTGTGTCTGTCTGCGAACTCCGCGTTCTCTGCGTCTCTGCATTGGGTGTTGCCCTAGAGGGTAAGACATGCACTTTAGAATCTACCGGTACGACCCGGACAAGGACAGCAAGCCCTACATGCAGGACTACGACCTCCAGCTCGAGCCGGCCGACCGCATGCTGCTGGACGCGCTGATCCGCATCAAGGCGCAGGACGACACGCTGACGCTGCGGCGCTCCTGCCGTGAGGGCGTTTGCGGGTCGGATGCCATGAATATCAACGGCAGGAACGGGCTCGCTTGCATCACCCCGCTCAAGGACCTGAAAGAGCCCGTTGAGCTGCGGCCGCTGCCGGGGCTGCCGGTGATTCGCGACCTCGTGGTCGACATGTCGCAGTTCTTCAAGCAATACCACTCGGTGCGGCCTTATCTGGTCAACAACGAGCCGGCGCCGGAGAAGGAGCGGCCGCAAACCCCTGAAGAACGGGCCGAGCTGGACGGTCTCTACGAGTGCATCTTGTGCGCCTGCTGTTCCACGGCCTGCCCCTCGTTCTGGTGGAACCCCGACAAGTTCGTCGGGCCCGCCGGCTTGCTGCAGGCTTATCGCTTCCTGGCCGACTCGCGCGACCAGGCTACGAGCGAGCGGCTCGACAATCTCGAGGACCCGTACCGGCTGTTCCGGTGCCACTCCATCATGAACTGCGTTGACGTCTGTCCCAAGGGCCTCAACCCGACTCGCGCCATCGGTCGGATTAAGGAGCTTCTGGTGCGCCGCGCCGTGTAGAGCCACGAGGCATGCTTGGGCACCGGGGCAACACCCAACGCAGAGGCGCAAAGGACGCAAAGGTCGTAAAGAAAGACGACAGATCTCTTCGGGGTTCCTTTGCGTTCTTCTCGTCCTTTGCGTCTTTGCGTTGAGGTTTGGGGGAGAACGATGGCAGAGCTCGACCGGATCCGCTGGCACTGCCGCCGCGGCCTGCTGGAGCTGGACATCGTGCTGAACCGCTTTCTGGACCGGGAGCTCGGGTCCCTCAGCGCGGCCGAACTGCAGGCCTTCAAGGGCCTGCTGGACCTCTCCGATAACGACCTCTGGGATCTGGTCTCGGGGCGGGCAGAGCCCGGAACCGGGGTGAAGGGCAGGGTGGTCGAGCTGTTGCGAAGCTCCTAGATGTGCACATGCACAACGGCTGGCGAGCGCTGCTAAACTGTTGTAGCATTGGGAAATTAGCAATCCGGACGGCGGAGACAGCGATGACCCAGCAGCGCACGGCAACGATCAGCTTCAACGACGGTACGCCGCCCACCGAGCTGCCGGTGCTGGCAGGCACCATCGGGCCCGACGTGATCGATATCCGGTCTTTGTATGCCCAGACCGGGAAGTTCACGTACGACCCCGGGTTCATGTCCACCGGGAGCTGCAAGTCCGCCATCACGTACATCGATGGTGACAAGGGTGTGCTGCTGTACCGCGGCTACCCCATCGAGCAGCTCGCCGAAAAATGCGACTTCCTCGAGGTCTGCTTCCTGCTGCTGAAGGGGGAGCTGCCCACACTGGCGCAGAAGCGCGAGTGGGACCAGCGCATCACGCGCCACACCATGGTCCACGATCAGCTGACGCGCTTTTTCAATGGCTTCCGCCGCGATGCCCACCCAATGGCGGTCATGGTCGGTGTGGTGGGCGCGCTGTCGGCCTTCTACCACGACTCCCTCGACATCAATAACCCGGAGCATCGCGAGATCTCTGCGATCCGGCTGCTCGCCAAGGTGCCGACCATCGCGGCCATGTCCTACAAGTACAACATGGGGCAACCCTTCATGTACCCGCGCAACAGTCTCGGGTACGTCGAGAACGTCCTCCACATGATGTTCGGCACCCCCTGCGAGGAGCACGAACCCAACCCCGTCCTGGTGCGAGCGCTGGACCGCATCCTGATCTTGCACGCCGACCACGAGCAGAATGCGTCCACCTCCACCGTGCGGTTGGCCGGCTCGTCGGGCGCCAACCCTTTCGCCTGCATCGCGGCCGGCATCGCATGTCTGTGGGGTCCGGCGCATGGCGGCGCGAACGAGGCCTGCTTGACCATGCTGGAGGAGATCGGCGACGTGTCGCGCATCGGCCATTTCCTCAACCGGGCCAAAGACAAGAACGACAACTTCCGGCTGATGGGCTTCGGTCACCGCGTGTACAAGAACTACGACCCCCGTGCCAAGCTGATGCGCGAAACCTGTCACGAGGTTCTGGCCGAGCTTGGGCTGGAAAACGACCGTCTGTTCAAGCTCGCGATGGAGCTGGAGCGCATCGCTTTGGAAGACGAGTACTTCGTGGAGAAGAAGCTGTACCCGAATGTGGACTTCTACTCGGGCATCGTGCAGCGGGCCATAGGCATCCCCGTCAGCATGTTCACCGCGATTTTCGCGCTCGCCCGCACAGTCGGTTGGGTCGCTCAGTGGAACGAGATGATCTCTGATCCGGAACAAAAAATCGGCAGGCCTCGCCAGCTGTTCATCGGCGAGCAGTCGCGCAACGTTGTCCCCATTGCGATGAGGGATTGAGAATGGCCGCATTGCTGAAGGAGTATCTGGGCACCTCCTATCTGTTCGGCGCGAACGCGCCCTTCATCGAGGAGTTGTACGAAGCGTACCTGGCGGACGCGGAGTCGGTGGCACCTGAGTGGCGGCGCTACTTCGACCAGCTGCAGCGACTGCCTGGCTCACCGGACGTGGCGCACGAGCCGATCCGGCAGTCGTTCGTGAAACTGGTGAGGGCGCCACGTGCAGCCGCGGTCCGCGCGCCGACGGCCACAGCGGCGGAGGTCGGGCGCAAGCAGGTCTGGGTGCTGCAGCTGGCCAACAACTACCGCCGACTGGGCATGCTGCAGGCCAATGTCGATCCGCTCAAGCGCTTCGAGAAGCCGAACATCCCCGAGCTCGACCCCGCCTCCTACGGCCTCAGTGAGGAGGATATGGAGGCGACGTTCAATACCGCCTCGATGTTCGGCCCCGAGCAGATGCCCCTGCGGGAGATCCTGCGCGCGTTGCGCGAGACCTACTGCGGGTCGATCGGCGCGGAGTACTGGAACATCGCCGACCCCACCCAGCGGCGCTGGATCCAGCAGCGTCTGGAGCCGATGCGGGCTCAGCCGAGCTACTCGGTCGACTTCAAGCGCTTCATCCTCGAGCGGCTTACCGCCGCCGAAACCCTCGAGCGCTACCTGCATACGCGCTACGTCGGGCAGAAGCGCTTTTCGCTCGAAGGCGGAGAGAGTCTCATCCCGCTGCTCGACCATCTGCTGCAGCGGGCCGGGGAGCAGGGCGTTCAGGAGACGGTGATCGGCATGGCGCATCGCGGGCGGCTGAACGTGCTGGTCAACACCATGGGCAAGACGCCCAGGGATCTGTTCTCGGAGTTCGAGGGCAAGCATGCCGAGCATCTGCCGGCGGGGGATGTCAAGTACCACATGGGCTTCTCGTCCGATATCAACACCCCGGGCGGGCCCATGCACTTGTCGCTCGCCTTCAACCCTTCACACCTGGAGATCGTCAACCCGGTAGTCGAGGGATCGGTGCGGGCGCGCCAGCATCGCCGCAAGGATCGCGAGGGCAAGCAAGTGTTGCCGGTCCTGATCCACGGCGACGCTGCCTTCGCCGGCCAGGGCGTGGTGATGGAGACACTGAATTTGTCGCAGACGCGGGGCTACCGAACCGGCGGCACGGTGCACGTGATCGTCAACAACCAGATCGGCTTCACCACCTCCGACACGCGCGATGTCCGCTCCACGCTGTATTGCACGGACGTGGTGAAGATGATCGACGCGCCGGTCTTCCACGTAAGCGGTGACGATCCCGAGGCCGTGTGCTTCGCGACCGAGCTCGCGCTGGACTTCCGCATGGAGTTCCAGAAGGACGTCGTGATCGATCTGGTGTGCTTCCGGCGCCATGGGCACAACGAGCAGGACGAGCCCATGGTGACGCAGCCGTTGATGTACAAGCTCGTCAGCCAGCATCCGGGCACACGCAAGCTCTACGCGGACCGGCTAGCTACGCAAGGGGTGGTCCGGCCTGAGGACAGCGATGAGATGATCAGGACCTACCGCACCGCGCTGGACCAGGGCTATCACACCAACCAGAACATCCTGACCAGCTTCCATCCCCCCTACGCGGTGAACTGGGAGCGTTTCCGTGGCGCAAAGTGGACCGATTCTGCGCAGACCGGCCTGCCCATCGGCGAGCTCAAGGCGCTGGCGGACAAGCTCACCAAAGTCCCGGCCGCGTTCAAGCTGCATCCGCGCGTAGAAAAGGTGATTGCCGACCGGCGGCAGATGGCGCAAGACAAGCTGCCGCTGGACTGGGGCATGGCCGAGAACCTTGCCTACGCCGCGTTGATCAAGGACGGGTACGGCGTCCGATTGTCTGGCCAGGACACCGCCCGCGGCACGTTCTTTCATCGGCACGCGGTTCTGCATGATCAGGCCCGCGAGCGCTGGGATGCCGGTACCTACATTCCGCTTCAGCACATTGCCGAGAACCAGCCCACATTCGTCGTGATCGACTCGGTGCTTTCCGAGGAGGCGGTGATGGGGTTCGAGTACGGCTACGCCACCGCCGAACCCAACGAGCTGATCGTCTGGGAAGCCCAGTTCGGCGACTTCGCCAACGGCGCGCAGGTCGTCATCGACCAGTTCATCGCCTCCGGCGAGGTCAAATGGGGCCGCCTGTGCGGTCTCACCCTGATGCTGCCGCACGGTTACGAGGGTCAGGGGCCGGAGCACTCGTCGGCACGTCTGGAGCGATTCCTGCAGCTGTGCGCCGACTACAACATGCAGATCGTCGTGCCGTCCACGCCTGCGCAGATGTTCCACGTGCTGCGGCGGCAGATGGTGCGGCCGTTCCGCAAGCCGCTCATCATCATGAGCCCGAAGAGCATGCTGCGCCACAAGGAGTCCGCCTCGAGCCTCGAAGAGCTTGCCGAGGGGCGCTTCCATCCTGTTATCGGCGAGACAGACGACATCGATCCGGCGAACGTGCGCAAGGTGGTCTTCTGCAGCGGTAAGGTCTACTACGATGTGCGCGCGACACGACGCGAGCGCGGCATCAAGGACATCGCCATCGTTCGGCTGGAGCAGCTCTATCCCTTTCCGCACGATGAATACACAGCGCAGATCCAGAAGTACGCTGCGGCGAGGGACATCGTTTGGTGCCAGGAGGAGCCCGGCAACCAGGGCGCCTGGCACCGCATACAGCACTATCTGTTGCGACACATGCTCCCGCATCAGGAGCTTGCCTACGCTCTGCGGCCGTCGTCGGCGTCGCCCGCAGCAGGCTACATGGCCTTGCATGCCGAGCAGCAGAAAGCTGTCATCGAAGCAGCGCTGGCACCTGCCGCCTGAAGCATCGCGTCGTCTCGTGGCGGCGGCAGACGCGAGGCAGAACTGGAGAAGATATGCTCGTTGAAGTGCGTGTCCCGCAGCTCTCGGAATCGGTCTCCGAGGCTACGTTGCTCACCTGGCACAAGAAGCCAGGCGACTTCGTTCAGCGGGACGAGAATCTGATCGATATCGAGACCGACAAAGTGGTGCTGGAGCTTCCGGCGCCCGAGGCCGGTGTGCTGACCGGCATCGTCAAGGCCGAGGGCGGTACGGTCGTGAGCAACGAGATTATCGCCACCATCGACACGGAGGCCAAGGCGACCGCTGCGGCGCCTGCAGCGCTGGCTCCGCCGGCAGCCAGGCCGACGCCTGTGCCCACGCCGGCGGCAGTCAAACCCGCCGCGCCTGCAGCAGTGCCCAGGACTGGCGAGGCTGTGGTGATGCCGGCGGCCCGCAAGCTGGCCGCCGAGAAAGGCCTAGACCTCACCATGATCGAGGGCTCGGGCCGAGGCGGGCGCGTCACCAAGGAGGACGTCGTCGCGCAGCTCGCGAGACCTTCCAGGCCGGCTCCCGCACCCATGCCGGTGGACATCGCGCAGGTGTTGGGCGACCGTCCCGAGCAGCGTGTGCCCATGTCGCGGCTGCGGCAGCGCGTCGCGGAGCGGCTGGTGCAGTCGCAGTCCACCGCCGCGATCCTCACGACTTTCAACGAAGTGAACATGCAGCCTGTCATGGAGCTGCGCAAGAAGTACCAGGAGCGGTTCGAGAAAGAGCATGGAGTGCGCCTGGGCTTCATGTCCTTCTTCGTCAAGGCGTCGGTGCATGCGCTGAAGAAGTTCCCGGTGGTCAACGCCTCCGTGGACGGCAACGATATTGTCTATCACGGCTACTTCGACATCGGCATCGCCGTTGCCAGCCCGCGCGGGCTGGTGGTGCCCATCATTCGCAACGCCGACCAGCTTTCGCTCGCGGACATCGAGAAGCAGATCGCCGATTTCGGCAAGCGGGCGCAGGACGGCAAGCTCACCATCGAGGAGCTGACCGGCGGCACGTTCTCGATCTCCAACGGCGGCGTGTTCGGCTCGATGCTGTCCACGCCCATCATCAACCCGCCGCAGAGCGCGATTCTCGGGGTGCACCTGACCAAGGAGCGACCTGTGGTGGAGAACAGCCAGATCGTCATCAGGCCGATGAACTATCTGGCGTTGTCGTACGATCACCGCATCATCGACGGCCGCGAGGCCGTGCTGTCGCTGATCGCGATCAAGGATGCGCTGGAGGATCCCGCGCGCCTTCTCCTGGACCTCTGATCAAACCACAGAGGCACAGAGACACAGAACGAAACCAGAGAGACTAGCGGCCCGACGACCAGGGCGGCGCGGCGCACGATGCGCCTTCACCCGCTCCTGCCTTTCTCTGTGCCTCTGTGCCTCTGTGGTTCAAGAAGGGTTAGACAATGGCACAGAGTTTCGACGTCGCAGTCATCGGCGCGGGCCCCGGCGGCTACACGGCCGCCATCCGGGCCGCGCAGCTCGGTCTCAAGACCGTCTGCATCGACGACTGGAAGAACGCGCAGGGCAAACCCAGTCTCGGCGGGACCTGCCTGAACGTGGGCTGCATACCCTCCAAGGCGCTGCTGGAGTCCTCCGAGAACTACGAGCGCGTGGTCCACAAGTTCGGCGAGCATGGCATCACGATCGACGGAGCGAAGCTCGACGTGGCCGCCATGCTGGCGCGCAAGGACAAGATTGTCGACGCCTCCACCGCCGGCATCGCGCTGCTGTTCAGGAAGAACAAGGTCGCATCGCTGCACGGCCACGGCAGTTTCCTGTCCGGTGGCGATGCCTATCGTATACAGGTCAAGGACGGCGAGCGGGTGGACGAAATCGAGGCCCAGCACGTCATCATCGCCACCGGGTCGGTGGCGCGTGCGCTCCCCGATGTGCCGTTCGACAACCAGCACATTCTCGACAACGCTGGCGCGCTGGCGCTGGCGCAGATCCCGAAGCGATTGGGGGTCGTCGGGGCCGGCGTGATCGGCCTCGAGATGGGCAGCGTCTGGCGCCGGCTCGGGTCGGACGTAACCATCCTGGAAGCGCTGCCGGCCTTCCTTCCGGCAGCGGACGAGCAGGTGGCCAAGGAAGCGTTCCGCGTGTTCAACGGCGCGCTGGACCTCAAGATCTACACCGGCGTGAAGATCACATCGGTCAAGACTTCCAAGAAAGGGGTCTCGGTCACCTATACCGACCGCGAGGGCAGCACCCAGATGGCCGACTTCGACAAGCTGATCGTCGCTATCGGCCGGATTCCGAATACCGCCGGCCTCAACGGCGGGGCGCTGGGGCTCAAGCTCGATGCTCGCGGCTACATCGAGGTGGACGAACAGAACCACACCAATCTGCAAAACGTCTACGCCATAGGCGACGTCGTGCGCGGTCCCATGCTTGCTCACAAGTCCTCGGAGGAAGGCGTGGCGGCGGCAGAGACCATCGCCGGCGAGGTGAGCCACGTCAACCTGGACACGATTCCATGGGTGATCTACACCTCGCCTGAAATCGCCTGGGTGGGCAAGACCGAGCAGCAGCTCAAGGCCGAGAACGTGCCTTATCGCGCCGGCCAGTTCCCCTTCCTGGCCAGCGGACGGGCGCGGGCGCTGGGAGAGGTCGCAGGCTTCGCGAAAATGCTCGCGCATGCCGAGACCGACCGCATTCTCGGTGTCCACGTCATCGGGCCTTACGCATCGGAGCTGATCGCAGAGGCGGTGGTGGCAATGGAGTTCGGCGCCAGCAGCGAGGACATCGCCCGCATCGTGCATGCGCACCCCACCCTGTCCGAGGCCATGCACGAGGCTGCGCTCGGCGTGCACAAGCGGTCGCTCAACATCTGATGCAGGGAACCGCAGAGGCGCAGAGGCGCGGAGTTGCGCGGAGGGATTCACCGATTCTCCGTCTGGCGTTTTCGGCAACCAGCAAGCGCGCATCGGCAAGAATCCGCCTTCAACGGATGGCGGTGCTCTCTCACTCACGCGAAGGTTCTTCCTCTGCGTTCCTCCGCGCCTCTGCGCCTCTGCGGTTAGGGTTGCAGTAGGTGGGGAGTGCCGATTTCCGTAGCCAGCTCAGGCACGCAGCCGCGCACCACGGCTTCGAGCTGGATCCCGCTCAGGAGCGGGTGGCGGAGAGCTTCGAGCGCCTCGCGGCAGAACTGGGTGACAACGGCGGTGTGCTCGACCGCCTGCTGGGTCGGCGCCGGCCGGTGCGCGGGATCTACCTGTGGGGCCCGGTAGGGCGCGGCAAGAGCTTTCTGATGGACGAGTTCTTCAAGCTCGCGCCGGTGCAAGCCAAGCGCCGCCTGCACTTCCATCGTTTCATGCAGGGCATCCATCATCGGCTCAAGCAGCTACAAGGCCAGGCCGAACCGCTCGCGATCATCGCCGAGCATGTTGCGAACGACACCCGCCTGCTGTGCCTGGACGAGTTGCATGTCACCGACATCGGCGACGCTATGCTCATGCGCGGCCTACTGGAAGGGCTGTTCGTACGGGGTATCGCTCTGGTGACGACGTCCAACCAGCACCCCGACCAGCTGTACGAACATGGCCTGCAACGCGCGCAGTTCGAACCGGCGATCGCGCTGCTGAAGCAGCACACCGAGGTGGTCGAGCTGAATGGGGAACAGGACTACCGGCTGCGTACTCTGGAGCGCGCGGGCGTGTACCACTGGCCGCTAGACACGGCCGCGCGCCGCCACCTGGAGCAAGCCTTCGAGGGGGTGGCGGGCGAGCATGGCGAGGACGCAGCCTCGGTGGAAATCGAAGGGCGCACGATCCGGGCGCTGCGTCTCGCGCCGGGCACCGCGTGGTTCGACTTTCGCGAGCTTTGTGAGGGTCCGCGCGGGACTGCCGATTACATCGAGCTCGCCCGGCGGTACCATACGGTCTTGCTATGGGGCTTGCGGCACTTCGGCCCGGGAATGGCCGAGAGCATGCGACGCTTCACCTGGCTGGTCGACGAATTTTACGACCGCAACGTCAAGCTGATCGTGGCCGCTGAGGTGCCGGCTTACGAGTTGCACGCCGGTATGCCAGCCGCCTCGGAGCTGGAGCGCACGCGCAGCCGCCTGATCGAAATGCAGACCGCGCAGTACCTGAGCAAGCCGCATCTTGCGTGACTCGGATCTGTCGGGGCGGGAGCGGCGCAGGCAAGCAAAACAGGAGACCAGATATGGCGAAGTTCAAGGCATTCCGGATCTTCAGCGAAGAGGGCAAGGTCGTCTCCCGGCTGGTGGAGATGACTCTCGATGAGCTGGATCCCGGCGAGGTGGTCATCAAGACCGCGTTCTCGAGCATCAACTTCAAGGACGCGCTGGCGGCGACGGGCACCGGCAAGATCATCCGGCGCTTCCCCTGTGTGGGTGGCATCGACGGTTGCGGTACCGTGGTCTCCTCGACCGACTCCCGGTTCCGGGAAGGCGATGAGGTCATCGCCACATCCTACGACATCGGCGTTGCCCACGACGGCGGCTACGCCCAATACATGCGTCTGCCGGCTGGTTGGGTTGTGCCGCTGCCCAAGGGCATGTCGCTGTTCGATTCCATGGCGCTCGGTACCGCCGGTTACACAGCGGGTCTGGCGGTCGTGCGCATGGAGCACGAAGGCCTCAAGCCTGACAACGGACCGGTTATAGTCACCGGCGCGACCGGCGGCGTGGGCAGCATCGCAGTAGATATCCTCGCCGGGGCCGGCTACCACGTGGTCGCGCTGACTGGAAAGGAAGCCGAGAGCGACTATCTGAAAGGCCTGGGCGCCAAGGAGGTGATGCTGCGCAGCGCGCTCGATCTGACGAAGATCAAGCCACTGGACAAGGCAGCGTGGGCGGGTGCGGTGGACAATCTCGGCGGCGAGGTGCTGTCCTGGCTTGCCAGCACGATGAACGTGGGCGGAACGCTGGCGAGCATCGGGCTCGCGGCCAGCCATACTTTCAACACCACGGTCATGCCGTTCATCTTGCGTGGCGTCAGCCTGCTCGGTGTGGATTCCGTGAACACGCAGATGCCGGTGCGGCGGAGCGTCTGGGAGCGGCTGGCAACCGACCTGAAGCCCCGCCACCTTCAGTCCATGGTAACAACGGTGGAACTGGATGGCATGAAGCCAGTGTTCGATAAGATCCTCAAGGCGCAATTCCGGGGGCGCGCTGTGGTCAAGGTTGGTGGTTGAGCTGCGCGCTGAAGTTACTACCGCTCACCACGAAGATACGAAGAAAGCAAGAAAGGACGACCTGCAGGCTGAGCAAAGCGCGAGAAGTTCGAGGGAAGCGGTGGGATTGGGTCACCGCATCGCCGGATCGAGTGATGACGCTCGGTTGGTGCTCTTCTTGGTCTTGTCTTCGTGCCTTCGTGTCTTCGTGGTAAGAGGTTAGGGGTAGTAGTGAGCGGTCTAGGGAGAAGAGCATGGCAGGCGAATACAAGGCGTTCCACCGACGATCGATCGAAGACCGCGAGGGCTTCTGGGCCGAGCAGGCGCAACTGGTGCACTGGCACAAGCCGTTCGAGCGCGTGCTCGACTTCAGCCGGCCACCATTCGCGAAGTGGTTCCTGGGCGGACAGACCAACCTGTGCTACAACGCCGTGGATCGACATCTGGCGACGCGTGGCGAGCAGAAAGCGCTGGTCTATATCTCGACTGAGACCGGTGAGGAGAAGTCTTACAGCTTTCGCGAGCTGCACGACGAAGTGCGGCGTTTCGCAGCGGCCATGCTCGGCCTCGGTGTGGGCAAAGGCGATCGGGTAATTATCTACATGCCGATGATCGCGGAGGCCTGCTTCGCGATACTTGCCTGTGCCCGCATCGGCGCCATCCACTCGGTGGTGTTCGGCGGGTTCGCCTCGCACAGCCTCGCGACACGCATCGACGACGCGCGGCCGAAGCTGATCATCTCGTCCGATGCCGGTATGCGTGCCGGCAAAGCGGTCCCTTACAAGCACCTGCTCGACGAAGCCATCCGCCTGGCGAAGTCTCCGCCAGAAAAGGTGGTACTGATCAACCGGGGCATCGACAGAAACATGCCGATGACTGCGGGCCGTGACGTGGACTATGCCTCGCTGCGCAGCCAGTACCTGGATGCCGATGTGCCGGTCGCGTGGCTCGAGTCCAACGAGCCCTCGTACATACTGTATACGTCGGGCACGACCGGCAAGCCGAAAGGGGTGCAGCGCGACGTGGGCGGATACGCGACGGCGCTCGCCGCCTCGATGAAGCACATCTACTGCGGCGACGCCGGCGAAGCTATGTTCACCACGTCGGACATCGGCTGGGTGGTGGGCCACTCGTACATCATCTATGGCCCGCTTATCGCCGGGATGACCACGGTCATGTACGAGGGCGTACCGATCCGCCCCGACCCGGGCATCTGGTGGAAAATCGTGCAGGACAACCAAGTGCGAGTGATGTTCTCCGCGCCGACTGCCATCCGGGTGCTGAAGAAGCAGGATCCTGCCTATCTGAAGAAGTACGACCTGTCATCGCTGAAGCATCTGTTCCTGGCGGGCGAGCCGCTCGACGAGCCAACCCATCGCTGGATCATGGACGCGCTGGGCAAGCCGGTAGTGGACCACTACTGGCAGACCGAAAGCGGGTGGCCGATTCTGACTGCCGTGCCTGGAATCGAGAACACGGCAATCAAGTTCGGGAGCCCGTCGTTTCCGGCTTTCGGGTACGACCTGCAGCTGCTGAGAGAGACCGACGCCAGCCCTGCGGCCGACGAGGAGAAAGGAGTGGTCGCTATCGCGCCGCCCCTGCCGCCCGGTTGCATGAGCACGGTATGGGGCGACGATGAGCGCTTCGTGAACACCTATTTCAAGACGTTCAGCACCCGGCAGGTATACTCGACCTTCGACTGGGGGATCCGCGACAGGGACGGCTACTACTTCATCCTGGGGCGCACCGACGACGTCATCAACGTCGCGGGTCACCGTCTCGGCACACGTGAGATCGAGGAGGCCATGCAGGCGCATCCCAACATCGCCGAGGTTGCAGTAGTGGGCGTCAGTGACCAGCTCAAGGGGCAGATGCCGCTGGCTTTCGCCGTGGTGAAGGATCTCTCGAAGATCGCTACGCCGCAGCTGGCGGCGTTGCATGAGAAGGAAGTCATGGCCACCGTCGACCAGCAGCTGGGCGCCATCGCGCGGCCTTCCCGGGTGCACTTCGTCAACCTGCTGCCGAAGACGCGCTCGGGCAAGCTGCTCCGGCGCAGCATCCAGGCACTGGCCGAGGGGCGCGACCCGGGGGACCTGACGACTCTGGAGGATCCGGCCGCGCTGGAGCAGATCCGCTCTGCTGTTGCGGCGTCGCGCGACTAATCAGGTCAAGGTCGAAATCTCAACGCAAAGGCGCAAAGGACGCAAAGAAAAACTGGATAGAGTGGCCCAACCATACCGTCGCGATAAGAGCAACAGAGGATCCAGCCATGCTGGCACGACAAGCCGCCGTCCTGCCAGACTCTCTTGCTTTCCTTCGCGTCCTTTACGCTTTTGCGTCGAGGTGTAGGTTGGTTCCTACTTGCGCGGGTCGTCCGCCGGGTTGCCGTACTCGACGGGCGAGGACACCGGCCCCATCCCCATCTCCTGGATGATGACCTCGGTCTCGGCCCAGGCGAAGTGGCTCACGCCTGCGTCGGTCGTGTAGTAGTCGCGCGGACCGAACTTCTTCAACTTGGACTGATCGTAGCTATCTCCCACTGCGGACCAGTAGCTGCCGGTGAGCACCGTCACCGAGCGGGCGTCCTGGTGATGATGGGGGGGCAGCTTGTAGCCGGCCGGGAACTTGACCCGGAAGATGTAAGGCCCCGGCTTGTCGGGGCTCCCGTGCAGCATGATCATCCGTGCGCCGGGCGGAATCGATTCCGCTTCTACCCACTGAAGCTCCGGCGCCGCGACTGTGTCGTGTCCCTTCATCAACAGCGTCTGCTCGGCAACGGTCGGCACGCCCGCGCCCAGCAGGGCGAGACCGAGCACGGCCGCCGGCACCGATCGTTTGGTCATCTTGGTCACTCAGGCCTCCTGTTCGAGAACGCGAAGGGCGGCGCTGTGCGCCGCCCCTCGGATCGGGTGATGCCTACTTACTGCGTGCGAGGATCGTCGTCGGGGTTGATGTACGTCACGGGGTTGTCGATCGGTCCGAATCCTACCACTTGCAGAATCAACTCCGTGCGAGCCCACTGGTAGTGCGGTGTGTTGGCGGGAGTGACGAACATTGTTCCCGCCTCCCATTCCTGCATCTTCATCGGGTCGTAGCGCTCCCCCTCCGCGTTCCACATCTTGCCCTTGAGCACGGTGGTGACACGATCGTCGGGGTACTTCACTGGCGGAATCTTGTAGCCGGTAGGCACCCGGATACGAAGCACGTACGGTCCCGGTTGCGAAGGGTCGCCATGGAGATACATCATTCGCATGCCGTACGGCATGTCCTTGCTCTTCTGCCACTGCTTGTCGCCCGGGACGATGATGGTCATCCCGGAGCCTGTCTCCTGCGCGAAAGCGACTGGGATGGCGCACACGCCGAGCGCCAGGGCTGAGCCGAGCAAGGAAACAAGGGCTTTGTGCATTGTCTGCATCGAGCTTGATCCTATACGTTTGGGTTGCTGCTCCCTTGGCACATCCGTCTGATTGTCGTTATGGGCCGCAATGTTAGCACGAAGGGCCAGAACGCCGTGCGGCCGCGTCCCGGTGCGGCCGCCGGGTGACGCGCGACGTAGTACGCATCCTCGACACCAGATGGCCCCAAACTCGGCGGTGCGAGGATGTGCCTGTTACTATTCGTCCAGATGGACCGAGGAGACCATGACCCGCATCTGGGCCGCGCTGGCCGTATCACTTCTGCTGACGTTGACAGGGCCGGTCGCGGCCTTCGACGGCATCCGCCTCACTCTGCTCGGTCGGTCCGTGCCGGACGGGTCCGGCGGACCCAGTACGCTGGTCGAGGCCAGCGACGAAGTGCTGCTGTTCGATTGCGGGGCCGGCACGCTAGAGCAGCTGCAACGCGCCCGCGTCCTCCTGCGCGAACTGACCGCCATCTTCCTCACCAGCCTCGAGGTCACGCACGTCGCCGGCTGCGGCGAGTTGCTGGGTGCACGCCGCGAGACGGGAACGGAACAGCCGCTCATGGTGTGGGGGCCAGCCGGAACCATCCAGGCGGTGCGAGAATGGGCCGGGGCAACGAACACCGACGGCCCCGACGGAATCTATCCCTACGAGATCAACGAGAACATCGTCTACGAGACCGCTGATGTCAGGGTGACGGCGATTGTCGCCGACGACCCGACGCAGCCGCATGCCTATGGCTATCGTATCGACCGCAACCGTCGTGCAGTCGCACTGCTCGCTGGCTCGCGCTACACGGAAAACGTCGCGCACAGCGCACTTGGCGTCCAGGTACTGTTGAACGAGGCCACCGCGGGCGATGCCCAGCGTGCGCCAAGCGATGCTCGTTCGGGAGAAGCGTCGGCGCGTCATGCCTCCCCTGAGGAGGCCGGGAGGATATTCCGCGCCGCGCGACCTTATCTCGCCGTGTACTCGCATCTGCGGCTGTTCGGCGTCACCGAAGAAGAGCTCGTGCGCAGGACCCAGCGGTACTACAGAGGTCCTCTGCAGGTCGGACGCGACCTGATGATCGTCGAGATCCAGAACGAAGTGCAGATTCGCACGGCTCCATCGGACGGTCCACGGGAGTAGCGCGCGCGCTGCTGTCGTCCGACGACGTCACCTTCGCGGCGATGCCCACCGCAGAATCACATCGGGTTTCAGCGCATTCAATCGCCTGCACATCCTCTTGCGTGTTTTTCTCGCCCGGTGCAGTTGCGGCTTGCTACAATGCGACGCTTCTGCGAACCAGGGTTTGAGCCGCCGAGCTGAATCGACTGTGCATGTGTGGCGCGCGGGAACGCGCGCCGCGTCTTCGAGGTGCGGCCTCTACACGCGCGAGGGCCGGCCCGCAGAGACGCCTCAGCATCGGCACATGGGTGTGTCTTTCAGATTGAAAGGAGACTAGATGAACAAAGCAGAGCTGGTGGAAGCAATCGCGAAGAAGACCGGTGGCACCAAAGCTGCCGTGGAGGGAACGCTGGATGCACTCATGGACACCGTCACCCTTGCTCTCGGCAAGGGCGATTCGGTCGCGCTGATCGGGTTCGGTACCTTTTCGGTGTCGAAGAGGGCTGCCCGCAAAGGCCGCAACCCCGCGACCGGTGCTGAGATCAAGATCCCCGCATCGAAGGTCGCCAAGTTCTCCGCCGGCGCCAAGCTCAAGAAAGCGGTGAACAAGCGCTGACCACGACAACCAGACATGGCAAAGGGAGGGCGTCCCGTCGGACGCCCTCTTTGCTTTCGCGGCACTGTTCCTGATCCCTTCAGAGACCCCAACGGTTCACGCCGCGCATCGATGGCGGAGAGGGCGGGACAATCAGCCTTTGGCTGATTGCGGCGAAGGTTAAGGTCATCGCCAAGCGATGGCGGAGAGAGCGGGATTCGAACCCGCGGTACAGGTTTTGCCCGTACACACGCTTTCCAGGCGTGCACCTTCAACCACTCGGTCACCTCTCCGTTTCTGCGCCGTGATGCCTGGTCAGTGACGTAACGCCCAGGCCTGCGCGTTCAACCACCCGGTAGCGTCTTCGTCCGTCGCGACATGCGCTGATTGGCCGCATGGAAGGGGCCGAAGATTAAACCAGAAGCCATTGTCTGTCAAAGCAAAAACGGGCGCTCCGAGCGCCCGCTTCCCGACACGGCTGAGGTGCCCGAACTCATTTCACCGTGAGCTTGAGCTGCTCAAGGATCGCAGGATTCTCCAGGGTGGAGACATCCTGCGTGATCTCATCGCCTTTGGCCAATGCGCGCAGCAACCGGCGCATGATCTTTCCGGAGCGAGTCTTGGGAAGATTCTCGCCGAACCGGACGTCGTCGGGCTTGGCGATCGGACCGATCTCCTGTCCCACCCAGTCGCGCAGCTTCTTCGCGATTTCCTGGGCGGCGCTCCCTTCGGGGCGCGGCCCTTTCAGCACCACGAAGGCGACGATCGCTTCCCCCTTGACGTCGTGCGGCTTGCCCACCACGGCCGCCTCCGCCACCAGCGTGTTGGCGACCAGTGCCGACTCGATCTCCATAGTACCGAGCCGGTGGCCCGAGACGTTGAGGACGTCGTCGATGCGACCCATGATCCAGAAGTAGCCATCGAGATCGCGGTTGGCGCCGTCACCCGCGAGGTAGTACTTGCCCTTGAAGTCTTCCGGGTAGTAGCTCTTCTTGAAGCGGTCCGGGTCGCCCCAGATGGTGCGGATCATCGCGGGCCACGGGCGCTTGATCACCAGGATGCCGCCCTTGCCCTTTTCGACGGGGTGGCCGGTCTCATCGACTACGTCGGCCATGATGCCCGGCAAGGGCAATGTGCAAGAGCCTGGCTTCAACGGAACCACGCCAGGCAGCGGCGTGATCATATGCCCGCCGGTCTCGGTCTGCCACCACGTGTCGACGATCGGACAGCGGCTGCCACCCACTGTCGTGTGGTACCACATCCACGCCTCCGGGTTGATCGGCTCGCCGACGGTGCCGAGAAGGCGCAGGCTCGACAAGTCGTACTTCTTGGGCAGATCTGCGCCGGCTTTGATGAGCGAGCGGATCGCCGTGGGGGCGGTGTAGAACACGCTGACCTTGTGGTCGGCGATCATCTTCCAGAAGCGTCCGGCATCGGGGAAGGTCGGCACCCCTTCGAACACGATCTCGGTTGCGCCCACCGCGAGCGGCCCATAAGCAATGTAGGTGTGGCCCGTGACCCAGCCCACGTCGGCGGTGCACCAGAACACGTCGGTGGGCTTGTAATCGAAAGTCCACTGCATGGTCAGCATCGCGTGCAGGATGTACCCGCCGCTCGCATGCTGGACGCCCTTGGGCTTTCCGGTAGAGCCCGAGGTGTAGAGGATGAACAGCGGATGCTCTGCATTGACCCAGGTCGGCTCGCAGACGTCGGCCTGGTTGTGGACGACGTCGTCCCACCAGATGTCCCGTGGGGAATGCACGTGGATGTCACTGCCGGTGCGCTGGTAAATCACCACGTTCTTGACGGCGTCGCAGCCGCCCATGGCGAAAGCCTCGTCGACCGCCGGCTTGAGCGGGATCTCGCGACCGCCGCGCATCTGGCCGTCGGCTGTGATGACGGCGACTGCCCCCGCATCCACGATCCGTTCCTGCAGGCTCTTGGCGGAAAAGCCGCCGAACACTACCGAGTGCGTGGCACCGATACGCGCGCAGGCCTGCATCGCCACGACCGCCTCGATGCTCATCGGCAGGTAGATGATGACCCGGTCACCGGTCTTGATGCCGAGGGACTTGAGCCCGTTGGCGAACTGGCAGACGCGGTGATAGAGCTGCTTGTACGTGATCTTGGTGACCGAGCCGTCGTCCGCTTCGAAGATGATGGCAACCTTGTTCGGCTGGGTCTGGAGGTGCCGGTCGAGGCAGTTGTAGGAGACGTTGAGCTCGCCGTCGTGGAACCACTTGAAGAAGGGCGCGTTGCTCTCGTCCAGCACGTGCTTGAATGGCTTGTGCCACAGCACATGCTCGGAGGCAAGCCTGGCCCAGTAGGAGGCGTAATCGCGCTGCGCCTCGTCGCACAGCGCCTGATAGGCCGCCATCCCGGAGACGTTGGCATTCTTGACGAACTCGGCCGGCGGCGGGAACAGCCGCCTTTCGTTCAGCACCGATTCGATCGTGCTCATCGAGCTTCCTCCCCTTTTAGAGTGTTCAACGGTCTTCTGACGCCGGGAATTATAGCGGGAAGCCCAGCCATCAGGCCTGCGCAGGGACGGCGGCACAGGTCGGGGTGGTACAATTGCGGGCAGAGAACATCGCATCGGGCTCACCATCACTATGAGCACCATCCGGCAGGACGATCTGGTCGACAGCGTGGCGGACGCGCTGCAGTTCATTTCCTACTATCACCCGGCGGACTACATCTCCAATCTTTACCGCGCCTATCAGAAGGAGCAGGCCCCGGCGGCCCGCGACGCGATGGCGCAGATCCTGATCAACTCGCGCATGTGCGCCGAAGGCCACCGGCCGATCTGCCAGGACACCGGGATCGTGAATGTCTTCCTGCGGGTCGGCATGGGTGTGCGGTGGGCTGCAACGCAGAGCGTGGAGGACATGGTCAACGAGGGCGTGCGCCGTGCCTACCTGCATCCGGACAACAAGCTGCGGGCATCCGTGCTGGCAGATCCGGCGGGAACCCGCAAGAACACCCGCGACAACACGCCGGCGGTGATCCACGTGAGCCTGGTTCCCGGCGACACCTTAGAGGTCGAGGTGGCCGCCAAAGGTGGCGGTTCCGAGAACAAGTCCAAGTTCGTGATGCTCAACCCCTCCGACTCGATAGTCGACTGGGTGCTCGAGACGGTTCCCGCGATGGGCGCCGGGTGGTGCCCGCCAGGGATCCTGGGCATCGGCATCGGCGGCACTGCGGAGAAGGCCATGCTGATGGCCAAAGAGGCGCTGATGGAGCCTATCGATATGCAGGAGCTGCTAACGCGAGGGCCACGCAGCCGCATCGAAGAGCTGCGCACCGAGCTGTACGAAAAGGTCAACGCGCTGGGGATCGGGGCCCAGGGGCTGGGGGGGCTGACCACCGTGCTGGATGTCAAGATCAAGGACTATCCGACCCATGCCGCTAGCCTGCCCGTCGCGATGATTCCGAACTGCGCCGCTACTCGCCACGTTCACTTTACCCTCGACGGGAGCGGCCCGGCCCGCCTCGAGCCGCCGTCGCTGGACGACTGGCCCAGTCTGACCTATGACTTTTCGAAAGGCAGGCGGGTGTTCCTCGACAAAGTCACGCGTGAGGAGGTCGGCGCCTGGAAACCGGGCGATGTGCTGCTGCTCAACGGCAGAATCCTGACCGGCCGCGATGCAGCCCATAAGCGCATCGTCGACATGCTAGCCCGGGGCGAGAAGCTGCCGGTGGATTTCACCAACCGGTTCATCTACTACGTGGGGCCGGTCGACCCGGTACGCGACGAGGTGGTGGGCCCTGCCGGTCCCACGACCGCCACGCGGATGGACAAGTTTGCCCGCACCATGCTGGAGAAGACCGGACTGGTCGGCATGATCGGGAAAGGCGAGCGGGGGCCTGCGGCGATCGAGGCCATACGGGACTATGCGGCCGTCTACCTCATGGCAGTGGGCGGCGCGGCTTACCTGGTGTCCAAGGCGATCAAGGCCGCGCGCGTAGTCGCTTTCGAGGACCTGGGCATGGAAGCCATCTACGAGTTCGAGGTGAAGGACATGCCGGTCACCGTCGCAGTCGACAGCGCCGGCAACTCCGTCCACAATACGGGGCCCGCGCAATGGCGGGCCAAAATCGGGAAGATCCCCGTCGTCCCGGCGTAACCCCGGGACGACGATGGCGAGAGGCTAGAGGCAAGAGGCTAGAGGTGGGGGAGACAGGCGCGTGGCGATCGCTCGATCGGAAACGCCGTAGGCTTGTTCCTCTCGCCTCCCGCCTCTCGCCTATCGCCTATCGGTTTCTATGGCGGGCCTCCCCGCATTGCAGGCTAGTGAATCTGGTCAGGTCCGGAAGGAAGCAGCCACAGCTATTACCTGCAAGTGCCGGGGGTCAGGCTCGCCACCCTATCGGTGCGGCGGAGCGGACGGCACGGGTCCGCTCCGCCGCCCTCCCGCCCTTCCGCGCATGAGTCCCGCCGTCCCCGCCGGGTCCGGCCAGGCGCTGGCGCGCAAGTGGCGCCCCCGCAGCTTCGATCAGATGGTCGGCCAGGAGCACGTGGTGCGTGCCCTGACCAACGCGCTGGAGCGCAACCGCCTACATCACGCCTACCTCATGACCGGCACCCGCGGCGTGGGCAAGACGACACTCGCACGGGTCATGGCCAAGGCGCTCAACTGCGAGACCGGAGTGACGGCCTCGCCCTGCGGAAAGTGCTCCGCCTGCATCGAAATCGACGGTGGACGCTTCGTCGACCTGATCGAGCTGGATGCCGCCTCGAACACGCAGGTCGACCAGATGCGCGAGCTGCTGGAGAGCGCGCTCTACGCGCCGACCCGGGCGCGCTTCAAGGTGTACATCATCGACGAAGTGCACATGCTGTCGCGCTCGGCATTCAACGCGATGCTGAAGACGCTGGAAGAGCCGCCCGAGCACGTCAAGTTCATCCTTGCCACCACCGACCCGCAGAAGGTTCCGGTGACCGTGCTGTCGCGCTGCCTGCAGTTCAACCTGAAACAGATTCCGGTGGCGCAGATCCGCGACCAACTCAGCCGCGTGCTCGAGCAGGAGAGCGTCGCCTTCGAGCCGGCAGCGCTCAATCTGATTGCCCGTGCGGCACACGGCAGCATGCGCGACGGGCTGAGCCTGCTCGATCAGGCCATCGCTCACGGCGCCGGCAGCGTGACCGAGGCATCGGTGCGGGAGATGCTCGGTGCCGTCGACCAGACCTACCTGTACGCGTTGCTGGAGGCGCTGGCCGGCCAGGACGGGCCGCAGATGATGCGCATCGCAGAGCAGATGCAGAGCCGCAGCCTGTCTCTTGAAGCTGCGCTGCAGGAGCTGGCGGGCATGCTGCACCGGCTCGCGCTGCTGCAGACTGTGCCCGACACGATGCCGCCCGACGAGCCCGACCGGGACCGGCTGCAAGCGTTGACAGCCAGCTTCACCGCCGAGGATCTGCAGCTGGACTACCAGATCGCCCTGCAAGGACGTGCCGATCTGTGGCTTGCTCCAGATGAGTACGCAGGCTTCACCATGACCCTTCTGCGGATGCTTGCCTTCGCACCCCGGGAGGCCGGAGGGAGCGATCGGGGGGCTGGTCAAGCTCAGCCCGGAAACAGAAACCCGTCGGCGCAACCGCACGGGACCAGCCAGTCGGTGCGGCCGCAGAGCGACGCACTGCCTCCCAGCACTGCGGCTGACATCCAGGCGGTACCGGCACCAGCCGCCACAGGCGAACCCGGGAAGGTCGCTGCGCATGAGCGACTCGACTGGGGACAGCTGCTGGTCGAGCTGAAGGTCGGCGGCATGGCACGCATGCTCGCCCAGCACAGCGAACTGAGCATGTGGGACGGCCAGGGCATGCGGCTGCGCGTGCCAGAGGCGCACAAGCATCTTCTCGAGAAGCCCTACCGGGACAAACTGCAGGCGGCACTGGAGGAGCATTTCGGGCGGCGTCTGCGGATCGAGTTTGCGCTCGGGCAGCCGACCGGCCAGACGCCGGCGGAGCTGGAAGACCGCGCGCTGCAGGTGCGCCAGGAGGCCGCGGTTCAAGCGATCGACCAGGATCCATTTGTGCGCGAGCTGGTGGAAAACTTCGACGCGCGTGTCATTGACGAATCGATACGCCCCATCGGACCAGGCGATAGGCAAGAGGCGAGAGGAGCTAAAGCATGATGAAAGGACAGCTGGCAGGGCTGATGAAGCAGGCCCAGCAGATGCAGGAGAACATGCGCAAGCTACAGGAACAGCTCGCCACCGTCGAAGTCGAGGGCCAGTCCGGCGCCGGCCTGGTCAAGGTGGTGATGACCTGCAAGCACGATGTCAAGCGCGTCAGCATCGACCCCAGCCTGCTGGGCGACGACAAGGACATGCTGGAGGACCTGGTCGCGGCGGCCTTCAACGACGCGGTGCGCCGGGCGGAGAGCACCACCCAGGAAAAGCTCGGCAGCTTGACCGCCGGGATGGGCCTGCCGCCGGGCTTCAAGATGCCGTTCTAGCCCGTCGCGGCGGTTGGAGCATGTGGCAGGCGCCTCGCGTGCCACGCACATGTATCACGTGTCGCAGTTCACGTTTACCATAAGCGCATGAACACGCCGTCCAGCCTGGATGATCTCATCCAGGCGCTGCGCTGCCTCCCCGGGGTCGGGCCGAAGTCGGCCCAACGCATGGCCTACCACCTTCTGCAACGCGACCATCCCGGCGCTGCGCGCCTGGCGCAGGCGCTGTCACGGGCGCTTTCCCTCGTGCGGCACTGCGAGGGCTGCAACACCTTCACCGAGGAGTCGCTGTGCGAGCTCTGCCGCTCGCCGCGTCGCGACGAGTCGCTGCTGTGCGTCGTCGAGACGCCCGCCGATCTGCTGATGATGGAGCAATCGCAATCCTACCGTGGGCGCTATTTCGTGCTCATGGGCCGGCTGTCACCGCTCGACGGCATCGGCCCGCGCGACATCCACCTTGACCGTCTGGTCCGGCGCGCCAGCGATGGCACGGTGCGGGAGGTGATCCTGGCGACCAACTTCACAGTAGAGGGTGAAGCGACGGCGCACTACATCGGCGAGCTGCTGCGGGCGAAGGGGCTGAAGGTGACCCGCATCGCGCGAGGAGTGCCAGTCGGGGGCGAGCTGGAGTATGTCGACAGCGGTACCCTGGCCCAGGCTGTGCTAGAGCGGCGAGAGGTCTGACCGCAACGACCGCGCCCGCATCCGCCAATCGCATGTCCAAACCCAAGGCATACAGGGACCGCCGCCCGCAGCGCGATAGTCGCACCTCTCCCCGCCCGGCTGCGAAGTCGCGCGACGCCGGCCACAATCGCCGGCAGCAGACGCAGCCTGTCGCGCATTCCGAAACGCTGGACGCCGGCAGCGGCCCGCAGAAGATCCATAAGGTGCTGGCCCAGGCCGGGCTGGGATCGCGGCGTGAGATGGAGGAGCTGATCCGCGCCGGCCGGGTGAAAGTCAACGGTTCGCTGGCCCAGGTGGGCATGCGCGTGCAGCCGGGCGACGTGATCCGGGTCGGCAAGCGTCAGGTCACCGTGCGCGACAGCGCGAAACTTCCGCGCATCATCCTCTATCACAAGCCGGAAGGGGAAATCGTCAGTCACGACGATCCGCAGGGGCGTCCCAGCGTGTTCGACAAGCTCCCGCCGATGCGCCGTGGCAAATGGCTCGCGGTCGGCCGGCTCGACTACAACACCTGCGGGCTGCTGATGTTCACCACATCCGGAGAGCTCGCCAACCGCCTCACGCACCCGCGCTACGAGGTGGAGCGCGAGTATGCCGTGCGCATCATCGGCAAGCTGGGGGACGATGAGGTGCGCAGCCTCAAGAAAGGCGTGCACCTGGTAGATGGCGTAGCGCGCTTCGAAGAGCTGGAGGAGCGGGGCGGACGGGGGTTGAACAACTGGTACCGCGTCGTGCTGCGGGAGGGGCGCAACCGCATCGTGCGACGTATGTTCGAAGCCGTGGGATACAAGGTCAGCCGGTTGATGCGTGTGCGCTTCGGCACGGTGTCGTTGCCTTTTGCGTTGCGGCGGGGCGCCTGGCGCGAGTTGGACGACGAGCACACCAATGCGATCCTGGCGTGGTCTGCTACTCTCGTGAGACCAGCTCCCGAAGCGGAGCCACCCCGCCCGCCAGCCGTCAAGCTGGGAGCTGGTCCCGCTCGAGCAGGAAAACCTGGTCGCCGCCCGCACTGGTCTCCAGCCAGGTAGGCGACAGCTCCGGGAAGGCCGTCTCGACCGCGGTGCGGCCGCTGCCGACCTCGATCACGATCACCCCGCGCGGCTTCAAGTGCGCACGTGCCTGGGCCAGGATCCTGCGCACCACGTCCAGCCCGTCGTTGCCGCCTGCCAGAGCCAGCGCCGGCTCCCGGCAGTATTCCTCGGGCAGCCCCGCCATCTCGGCGGCAGCGACATAGGGCGGGTTACTCACGATGAGGTCGTAGCGCCTGCCCTTCAGGCCGTCGAACAGGTCCGACTGCAGCACGTGGACGCGTGGTTCAAGCTCGTAGTCGGCGACGTTACGCCGCGCAACATCCAGGGCGTCGGACGAGATGTCGACGGCATCGACCTCGCCCGCAGGCAAGGCGAGCGCCAACAGGACCGCGAGGCAGCCGGAGCCGGTGCACAGGTCCAGCGCGCGCTGGACCCGGCCGCCGTCGGGCAGCCAGGCGCCCAAGCCCTGTTCGATCAGCTCGGCGATGTGGGAGCGGGGCACGATGACCCGCTCGTCCACGTAGAACCGGTAGTCGCCCAGCCACGCTTCGTGCGTCAGATAGGCCGCCGGGGTGCGCTCGGTCACGCGCCGCTCGACTATGCCCAGCACCCGCCCAATCTCCTCCGGCAGGAGCGTCGCGTCGAGGAACGGGTCCAGTCGGTCCAGGGGCAGGTGGAGGCTATGCAGGATCAGATAGACGGCTTCGTCGTAGGCGTTGTCGGTGCCGTGGCCGAAGGCGAGCTGCGCAGCGTTGAACCGGCTGATGGCGTAGCGCAGCAGATCACGTACGCTGCGCAGGCTGCGCGCCGCGTCAAGATCCATGCAGCAGTCCGGCCAGCGTGCGGTAGTAGACCCGGCTCAGAGCCTCCACGTCGGCCAGGGCAATCCGCTCGTTGACCTTGTGAATGGTGGAATTGACCGGACCGAGCTCCACCACCTGCGGGCAGATGGTGGCGATAAAACGTCCATCGGAGGTGCCACCGGTTGTGGACAGCTCCGGCTCGATGCCGAGCTCGGTCGTGACCGCCCTGCCGATGACCTCCACCAGCCGCCCGCGCGGGGTCAGGAAGGGCATGCCCGACAGGGACCAGTCCAGCGCATAGTCCAGGCCATGCCGGTCCAGGATCGTCTGCACGCGCGACTTCAGGCTCTCCACCGTGCTCGCCGGTGAGAAACGGAAGTTGAACAGCACTCGCAGCTCGCCAGGGATGACATTGGTCGCGCCTGTCCCGGCCTGCACGTTGGACACCTGGAAAGTGGTGGGCGGGAAGTATTCGTTGCCCCGATCCCACTCGCTCGCCGTCAGCTCGGCCAGAGCAGGCGCTGCCAAGTGCACGGGATTTCGCGCAAGGTGCGGATAAGCGACATGCCCCTGTACGCCCTTCACGCGCAACTCACCGGACAGCGAGCCGCGCCGCCCGTTCTTGATGGTGTCGCCGAGCCGCTGAACGGAGGTCGGCTCCCCGACAATGCAGTAGTCGAGGTGCTCGCCGCGCGCGCGCAGCGCCTCCACCACCCGTATTGTCCCATCTATCGCCACACCTTCCTCGTCGGAGGTGATGAGCAGCGCGATCGATCCGGGATGATGTGGGGTTTCCGTGACGATGCGCTCCACCGCAGTCACGAAAGCCGCGATCGAGCTCTTCATGTCCGCCGCACCGCGTCCGTAGAGATAGCCGTCGCGCTCCGCCGGCCGAAACGGATCGGACTGCCATTGTTCCAACGGTCCGGGCGGCACGACATCGGTGTGACCAGCGAAGCAGACCACCGGAGCATTGCTCCCACGCCGCGCCCAGAGATTGTCCACCGCGCCGAAGCGCATCGGTTCCGTGGTGAAGCCTATCGCCTGCAGGCGCTGCGCGAGGATGTGCTGGCACCCCCCGTCGTGGGGGGTGATGGAACGGCAACGGATCAGCGCTTCGGCGAGCGCCAGGGTGGCGCTGGGTGCGGCATCGTTCGGCATGGCCACGGATTATAAGGCGTGACCGAGGAGCGTGACAGAAAGGCGTGACAGGCAAGGCGTGACAGAAAAGCGTAACCGGAAGGCGTGACCGGGAAGCGTGGTCTTCACGCTGTCACGCCTTTGTGCTCAGTTCCCAGCGTTGATATTGATCTTGAAGTCGTCGAAGGAAGACGAGGTGGCCAGGTCGGTTCGAATGGGACCCTTCGCGCCGACGCGCGCCGCCGCCTGCTCGGCATTGTTCATGATCCAGGACAGGTTCGTTGCGGAGTCGGAGTTGCGCAGCGCCTCGTCCTTGGTGATCTTGCCTTCGGCATAGAGCTTGAACAGCGCCTGCTCGAAGCTCACCGAGCCCGGCGAGAGGCTCTTCTCGATGGCTTCCTTGATCTGGTCCATCTCACCCTTCACGATCAGCTCCTGGATGTGCTTGCTGTTGAGCAGCACCTCGACTGCGGCTACCTGGGAGCCGTCCACCGCCTTGACTAGGCGCTGGGAGATGATCGCCTTCAGGCAGACTGCCAGGTCGTTCAACAGAGCAGGGCGCGCATCGTAGGGAAAGAAGTTGATGATCCGATTGAGCGCGTGGTAGCTGTTGTTGGCGTGCAGCGTGGACAGACACAGGTGGCCGGTTTGTGCATAGAGCAGCGCCTGCTGCAGCGTTTCCCGATCCCGCGACTCGCCGATCATCAGGATGTCAGGCGCCTCGCGCATGGCGTTGACCAGGGCGCTGCCGTAGGACTTGGTGTCGAGCCCGACCTCCCGCTGGTTGATCACAGAGCGGTTGTGCTTGAACACGAACTCGATCGGGTCCTCGATTGTGAGGATGTGCCCACCGCGGGTGTTGTTGCGGTGCTCGATCATGGCTGCCAGCGTGGTCGATTTCCCCGAACCGGTGGCCCCGACTACCAAAACGAGGCCGCGCTTCTCCATGATCAGGTCTTTGAGGATCGGCGGCAGGCGCAGCGCCTCGATGCCTGGCGTCTGGGTGCGCAGGTAGCGGATGACCAGCGCGACGTGTCCGCGCTGCCGGAAGACGTTGACGCGGAAGCGCCCGACCTCCGGGACCGGAAACGAGAAGTTCATCTCCCAGGTCTGCTCGAAGTCCTGCTGCTCCTTCTCCGACATCATCTCGTAGGCGATCTTTCTTACCGTCTCAGGGTCCAGCACGTCCGCGTTGACGGGCATGATCGTGCCCAGGATTTTGATGGAGATGGGCATGCCGGCCGAGATGAACAGGTCGGATGCCTGTTTTTCGGCCATCAGCTTGAGCACAGGAGTCAGGTACATGGCAATCCTCTTTGCACGCGGTCAGTCCAGTCACCAACCCGGGGGGCCAAAGCAAGTTTCAGGCGCAGCCTGGATGCGGCCGGCGATAGCCTGGCCGCGCCCCAAGGCGGGGCGACCAGCCGCAGCCGAGCGGCAGCGGCGAGACCCCCCGGCGTAAGGCTATGCGGGGAAGCTAGATGAGTAGAGTCGCGCCGCTGCTAGTCGCCGCGCAGCAGCTCGTTGATGCTGGTCTTGGCGCGGGTCTTGGCGTCGACCTGTTTGACGATCACTGCGCAATAGAGGCTGTACTTGCCATCGGCGGACGGAAGATTGCCCGACACGACCACCGACCCCGGCGGAATGCGCCCGTAGGTGACCTCGCCGGTCTCCCGGTTGTAGATCTTGGTGCTCTGCCCGATATAGACGCCCATCGAGATCACCGATCCGGCGCCGACGATCACTCCTTCGACGACCTCGGAGCGCGCACCGATGAAGCAATCGTCTTCGATGATGGTGGGATTGGCCTGCAGCGGCTCCAGCACGCCGCCGATGCCCACGCCCCCTGACAAGTGCACGTTTCGGCCGATCTGGGCGCAGGAGCCGACGGTGGCCCAGGTGTCCACCATCGTTGCTTCATCCACGTACGCGCCGATGTTGACATACGAAGGCATCAGCACGACATTGCGGGCGATGAAGGCGCCCCGGCGCACCGCTGCCGGGGGCACCACCCGAAAGCCGCCGGCCTTGAAATCCTGGGCGCCATAGGCGGCGAACTTGGCCGGCACCTTGTCGTAGTAGTTGGTGTAGCCGTCGCGCACCACGGTGTTGTCCTCGATCCGGAAAGACAGCAGCACGGCTTTCTTGATCCACTGATGAGTAATCCATTCCGCGCCGGTCTTCTCCGCCACCCGGAGCTTGCCGGCGTCCAGGCCGGCCAGGACTTCGTTCACCGCATCGCGCAGTCGCGGGTCGGTATTGGCCGGAGTGATGGCGGCGCGATCCTCAAAAGCGGTTTCGATGACCGATTGCAGTCCCGTCATGGTCGTCTGTTCCTGTTGCTTAGTGCTTGGAGAGGAAGGCCCGGATGCGCTCAGCAGCCTCGATGCATTCCGCCGGCGTGGACACCAGCGCGACGCGCACGAACCGCTCACCGGGGTTCACGCCGTGTGCTTCGCGGGCCAGGAATTCCCCGGGCAGGACCTTCACATTATAGGTTTCGTACAGGCGGCAGGCGAACTCGGCGGCCGGGATCGGCGTGCGCAGCCAGAGATAGAAAGCAGCCTCCGGCATCTTCACGTCCGCGACTTCGCGCAGGATGCGGGTGCA
>Ga0105095_10000018_pt1 | contig 56114 bp, 61 predicted proteins | sample PPLLak2March2015_2_FD_79180 | JGI IMG/M metagenome (GOLD analysis project Ga0105095, IMG submission 79180) | Freshwater sediment microbial communities from Prairie Pothole Lake near Jamestown, North Dakota, USA - PPLs Lake P8 Core (3) Depth... | ecosystem: Environmental > Aquatic > Freshwater >...
CCATTCCGCTCGATCCCACGAACAATACCGATCGGCTCAACTGTTCGTGATTCTCGCCCGGGCAATGGCATGGTTGCTGCTAGGGGATCCTCAGCGTCTAGGAAAAACAACATCGGCTTCTACTTTGGCTCTCAACCCATCGGAGATTATGAAATGAAGCAGAACGGTTTCACGCTCATCGAGCTTATTGTGGTCATCGTGATCCTCGGCATTCTGGCCGCGGTCGCGCTGCCGAAGTTCATCGACCTGCGAGAGGAGGCGGGCAATGCGGCCTCCGCGGGAGTCGCCGGCGCGGTGGCTTCAGGGACCGCCATCAACTTCTCGGCACGGTTGGCCAATCCCACCAAGCCCGGCACGTTCGTGATCAACGGCTGTACAGATGCAGACATTCCCGCCCTGCTGACGGGTGGAGCCATGCCGTCGGGCTACAGCATGGCGAACGGCGCCGGCCAGAATTCGTGTAACGCCACGGAGCAAGACCAGGGCCTCGCCCTCGGTTGCGTAGTGAACGGTCCGAACAGCACCAGCGCCACGGCAACGATCATCTGCTCGGACTGAAGCGATCCCGGGTTTGAGACCAGTCCTTGCAGCGCCCGGCCGCCTTTCAGGTGGCCGGGCATCGTGCTTGTCTGAAGCAGGTCCAACGGCGATGACCTGAGCGGCAACGCCGCAGGACACCATGCGGCAAACCGGGTTCAACCTCATCGAGCTCACAGTCACGATCCTCATCCTGGGGATCCTGGCGGTGGTCGTGCTGCCGAGGTTCTTCGATCGGCGGGACTTCGACACGCTCAAGTTCTACTATCAGTGCCTGGCGGCGGTGCGCTACGCGCAGAAAGTCGCCATCGCCCAGCATGCCGATGTCTTTGTGCTGGTGGGTCCGACCTCGCTTGCGGCCTGCTTCGACGGCGCGTGTGCTACGCCCGTCACCGACCCGAGCACGGGGAATGCGTTGAGCATCGATGCGCCCAGCGGGATTGCGCTTTCGGCCTCGTCCGCAAACTTCTCGTTCGACGCTCTGGGCCGGACCAGTGAGCCGGGCGCCGTGACGGTGACCGTCGCCGGCTCCCCGTCGCGCAGCTTCAGCGTCGAGCCGGAGACGGGGTATGTCCATCCCTGACCGGCCCGGGGCTCTCCAGCGCGGGCTGTCGCTGATCGAGCTGATCCTGTTCATCCTGATCGTCAGCATCGCCCTGGTGGCGATCCTTCTGCTGATGAACACGACCACCGCCCGCAGTAGTGACCCATTGGTGCGCAAGCAGGTGCTGGCGATCGCCGAAGCGCTCCTCGAGGAGGTCGAGCTCATGCCGTTCAGCTACTGCGACCCGGACGACGCCAACGCGACCACGGCAACCAGCGTAGCGGGATGCGCGACTACACCGGAGGCGCTCGGCCCGGAGCCGGGCGAGACGCGCTACGACACCACGACGCCCTTCGACAACGTCAACGACTACGATGGCTTCACCATGGCAGGGGTCAGCGACATCAACGGGACTGTGATCCCCTCACTGGGCAGCTATGGTGCAACAGTCACGGTAACGCCCGATGCGCTGGCAGGCACCGCCCTCACGGTCGCGAGTAGTGCGTCTTTGCGCATCGCCGTGACCGTTACCGGTCCCGGCAACGAGTCGGTGACGCTCGAGGGTTACCGCACCCGCTACGGTCCCAACTCGCCGTGATTTGCCCACCCGCCACGCGCTCGCATTGCACCCGCCGATCGGTGCGGCTGCGTTGCGCCGGCTTCACGCTGACCGAGGCCATCGTGGTCATCGTGATCACCGGCATCATCGCTGCGATCGTCGCTGTATTCATCCAGAGCCCGGTAAAGGGCTATTTCGACACGACGCGCCGGGCCGAGCTGGCCGATCTGGCCGATACCGCACTGCGCCGCATGACACGCGATCTGCGGCTGGCGCTTCCCAACAGCGTTCGCGTGACCAGCAACGCCGGGGTGTCCTACCTCGAGTTCCTGATCACCAAAACCGGCGGCCGCTATCGCGCCGAGGTGGACAGCGGCGGCAACGGCGACATCCTGGAGCTCGGGACTGCATCCAATCCGTATCGCTTCGATATGATCGGCCCTGCACCCGCGCTCGCCGTCGGCTCCGATCAGGTTGTCGTCTACAACCTCGGGCCCGGGGTCACCGGTGCAGACGCCTATGCCGCAGCGGGAAACAACCGGCGCACGGTGACCGGCCTGAGCGGCAACACCATTACTGTATCGCCGGCGGTGGCCTTCCCGTTCGACTCGCCGGCGCAGCGCCTCCACGTGGTGGAAGGCTCCGTCACCTATGCGTGCAGCCCCAACCCAGGCACGCCGGCGCTCGGAACGATTGTCCGGTATGCGGGCTACACGATACAAGCGACCCAGCCCGATACGTCGGGCGAACTCGCCGGCGGCTCCAGCGCGCTGCTAGCGCAGGACGTGAGCGGCTGCGCGTTCACCTACGATCCCAACGTCGTGAACATGCGCAACGGCGTGGTCGGGATTGCCGTGACGCTCACCCAGTCGACACCGACTGGCCCGGAGAGCGTCACGCTGTTTCAGCAGGCGCACGTCAGCAATGTTCCGTAAAGCACAAACCGGCTTCAGCATCGTCGCGGCGATCTTCATCGTGGTGGTGCTGGCGGCCCTCGCGGCGGCGCTGCTGACAGTGGCGAGCCTGCAGCACAGCAGCGCCGGGCTCGACGTGCAGGGTGTGCGCGCCTACCAGGCGGCGCAGGCGGGTGTCGAATGGGGCATCTATCGCATCCTCAACCCCGACAACGTGTCCGACCCGCCGGTAGTAGGGCCGGACCCGGCACAGGTGCCGCAATGCTGGGGCGGCAGCGCTACGGTGACACCCAGCGGGTCGCTGTCGGGATTCTTGGTGATGGTGACCTGCAGCCGCACCGCGACCACGGAGCTGGCACGCAACATCGGCGTTTACACGATTGCGGCAACGGCTGCGCTCGGGACGCTCAACCAGCCGAACTATGTTGCGCGCGAGCTTACGGTTACCGTGAGCCGCTGCAAGGACCCGGCAAACACGCCCACCTACAGCTGCTGAGCGAGGATCGAACCTATGCGGCACTCGTTGCCTTCGATACTGCTCCTGCTCTGCCTGCTGCAGGCGCCGCCCGCGGCTGCGTTGCTGGTCGGCTTTCACGAACAGGCTTCCAACGGGGCCAATGCGAACCGCATCACAGTGAACGTCCCGGCGGGCACGCGGACCAACGACGTCATGCTCGCGGGGGTCACGCTGCGCAGCAACGCAACGGTTACCGCGCCGGGCGGATGGACCCAGGTCCTAAACACCTTGAATACGGCGGGCGGGAACAGCCTTCGCACGGTTCTGTTCTATCGGGTCGTCATCGGAGCAGAGCCCGCCAGCTATACCTGGAACCTCTCGGCCAGTGTGCGGACGGCGGCCATCATCGCAACCTACCGCGGTGTGGACACCGCCAGTCCCATCGCGGTCAGCGGTGGTCAGGCGAACGCAAGCTCGGGCACGATCACCGGGCCAGGCGTGACCACGCCGGTGGCCAACGTGCAGCTGGTGGCTTTCTTCAGCACGAGATCGACTACGACCATCACCGCCCAGGCCAGCATGGACCAGCGTGCAACCGACGACTCGGGTGGCACCGGTGTGACGATTGCGCTTGCAGACGAGGTGGACGCCACAGCCGGCGCAAGCGGGAACCGCACCGCGGCCGCCGGCGCATCCGCGCTCAACATCGGTCAGTTGGTCGGGCTGCGACCGTCCGCTACCGTTCCGGGCCCGCTGGTCTGGTACCGCATGGATGAAGCCGCCTGGACCGGAGCGGCCGGCCAGGTTGCCGACAGCAGCGGTAACGGATTGAACGGCACTGCGCAGGGTGGCGCCACGACGGCGGCGGGAGTCAAGTGCCGTGCCGGCAGCTTCACCGGCTCTCCTACGCGGGTAGATATCCCCTACAACAGCCTGATGAGCGTGCAGACCACGCTGACGGTCACCGGGTGGATCCGGCCGGCCAGTTGGCCCGGCTCCGACCTCATGTCTTTCTTCTCGAAGGATACCAACTACGAGTTCCACGTCGCCCCGAACGGTCAGATCAACTGGTGGTGGGGCGGCGGTACGCAATCGTTGTTCACGGCGAACAACACCGCGCCGCTCAACACCTGGACCTTCGTGGCTTTCGTCTTCACGCGCGGCGCCCAGACCGTCTACCTGGGCAATACCACCACTGCCGCCACCAGCAGCGTGACGGGTTCCGACACCCAGCAGCTCACCACCAACACGCTGAAGCTACAGATCGGAGATGACCAGGACTTCGGCGGCGGCAGCCGGCGCTGGAACGGGCTGCTCGACGATATCCGCGTGTACGACGCGGCACTGACACAGGCCGAGGTCGACGCGATCCGCGCGTCCGCGAATCCTTGCGGCGTCGATCACTACCGGGTGCAGAACAATGCCTCCGGGGTGAACTGTCAGGCCGAGAGCGTGACGATCACGGCGCACGATGCTTCCCACAACCCGGTGACGCTGACCAACAGCACGACCATCACGGTAACGGCGGCGTTCGTATCGGGCTCCGGGGGACCAGGCAGCCGTGGGGACTGGAGTGTGGTCAGCGGTGGCGGGACGCTGGCCAACGGCACCGCCGATGACGGGGTGGCAACCTACACCTTTGCGGCGGCGGGCGAGAGCAGCGTGGTGCTGGCGCTCAAGGAGACCTGGGCGCAGACGGTCAACATCGCCGTGAGCGACGGATTTGCGACGGATACCAGTGGCACGGCCAGCGCCGACACCGGTTACAACCAGAACCTAACCTTGAACGCCGCGGGATTTCGCTTCACCGACAGCGGCAACAACCTCATCCCCAACCAGGTCGCGGGGGTGAGCTCGGGCAACCTGGTGCTGCAAGCGATTCAGAGCTCGGCCTGCGCACCCACCGGCGCCTGCACCGGGGTGTGCACAGCACCGCCGGGGTTTACCGGCGGCACCAATGTGAGCATCGAGCTGGCCTCGGAGTGCGTCGATCCGATCGCGTGCCAGGCCGGGCAGCAGGTGAGCATCAGCAATAACGGCACCAGCGCCATCGCTGCCAACAACGCGGGCAGTGTCACCGGCTACACCGCGAAGTCGGTTGCGTTCGGCGCCAACGCGCAGGCCGGCTTCACACTGAGCTATCCCGACGTGGGCGCCATCCGCCTGCACGCGCGCTACACCATCCCGCTAGGCACCGGCGGGGCTTCCCCAAACGCCATGACCGGGGCGAGCAACGCATTCGTGGTCAAGCCCTTCAGCTTCGTGGTGTCCGGCGTGCAGCGCACCTCGGACGGTTTTGCCAACCCGGCGGCGGCCAATGCCGCAGGCGCGGCATTCATTGCCGCTGGGGAGGACTTTGGCGCCACCGTCACCGCGGTGAACGCCGCCAATGCCGCCACCCCCAACTACGGTCGCGAGATCGTCCCCGAGGGCGCACGGCTGATTTCGACGCTGGCCGGCGGGCTGGGGCTCACCGCGAATCCGAGTATTGCCAACAACACCGCCTTGGGCAGCTTCAGCGCCGGGGCGGCCAGCGGCAGCACCTTCAGTTGGGGCGAGGTGGGCATCATCACCCTGAGTGCCGGGGTCGCCGACGGCGATTATCTGGGTGCAGGCGAGGCTGCGGTGTTCACCCAGAGCGGCAACGTCGGCCGCTTCACCCCGCACCACTTCGTGCAGTCGGGCGCCAGTGTCACCAACCGCGCTGCGCTGGCCTGCAGCCCCGCCTCGAGCTTCACCTACCTGGGCGAGGGTATCGGGCTGCAGTTCACCCTGACCGCCCGCAACAAGGCCGGGGGCACCACCCAGAACTACGCCACCGCCAACAGCTTCTCGAAGCTGCCTACTACCCCGGGCAACCTGCCTCCGGCGGTGCCCACCCTCGGCTATGGGGCGCGCGCGCTGACCCAGGGCGTGAACCTCACCGGGCGGCTGGATCTGACCACCGTCAATGCGCTCACCTGGAGCGCGGGGCAGGCGGCCGTGGACACCCGCATCGCGGTGGCCCGGGCGGCCAGCCCCGACGGGCCGTTCACCGACGTGCGCATCGGCATCGCGCCGCGCGATGCCGACGGGGTGGGCATGCGCAGCTCCGACTTCGACCTGGATGTCGACGGGGCAGGGGGGCTAGACCACGCACAGCTGAACCTCGGCGGGGTCGAGCTGCGCTACGGACGCCTGCGCGTCTTCAACGCCGTGGGCTCGCAGCTGCTGGACCTGCCCGTGCCGGTGGAGACCCAGTACTTCAGCGGGCTGGGCTTTGCCGCCAATGCCGCGGACAGCTGCACCAGCCTGGCCAAGAACAGCGTCATGTTCCTGAACTTCGCCAGCAACCTGTCGGCCTGCGAGACGCAGGCACAAAGCTCCGGCACGGCGTTGAGCTTCGTGAGCGGCAGGGCACGGCTCGTTCTGAGCAAGCCCGGCAGCGGGGGTGACGGCAATGCAGGCAGCGTAGACCTCAAGCCCAGGCTGTCGGCTGCCGAAACCGGAAACACCTGCGTGAGCGCAGCGCCCAGTGGCGCGCTCGATGCCAACTTGCCGTACTTACAGTTCAACTGGGGCGGTGCGGCAGCCTACGACCAGAACCCCGTGGGGCGCGCCAGCTTCGGCCAGGCACGCTCCACCCCGGAGTTCATCTACTTCCGGGAGAACTACTGAGGACCGCCGAGTTCAGCTAGCTGGCCCGGAAAATGCATCGACCGCAATAGGTTAATCGGTTATGTTGAGAAATCAGCTTATTAGCAACCTCCATCCGGCGGGATAATGGCCCTCTTTGCTGCAAAGGACCGGGCAACGGATTGGCTCGCCATATCGTTGTTTCCCGATCGGGTGGAAGTCGCGCAGGTCGAGCGCGGAGCGGGCGGTCGGCCTGCGGTGCGCATCTGCGACTCCTACGCCAAGCACGGCTCGCCAGTCGAGACCCTGCGCCGGTTGCGCAAGTCGCTGCGGGCGAACCGCTTCCAGTGCTCGGCGCTGCTGCAGCCTGGCGAATATCAGATGCAGCTGGTGGAGGCGCCCCCCGTGCCGGTGGCGGAGCTGAAGTCCGCCGTGCGCTGGAAGCTGAAGGACCTGCTCGACTATCCGGTCGACGCGGCCACAGTGGATGTGGCCGATGTTCCGGTCGACAAGTCGGGTGCCCCGCGCAGCCACTACGTCTATGCGGTCTCCGCCCGCAACGAGCGCATCGCTGCCTGCATGAAGGCATTCCACGACGCTGGCTTTCCGCTGGACGCCATCGATGTCCCTGAAATGGCTCAGCGCAACATCGCTCGCCTGTTCGAGGAGCCCGGCCGCGGGCTGGCGATGCTGGTGTTCGACGATCGCGGGGGTCTGCTGACCTTCACCAGCGGCGGCGAGCTGTACATGGCGCGCCAGACCGATATCACCCTGGATCAGCTCACCGGATTGACGGGAAGCGCCAGAGACGGCGCGCTCGACCGCCTGGTGCTGGAGCTGCAGCGCTCGCTGGACCACTTCGACCGCCAGTTCTCGTACATCACCCCGTCGCGCCTGCTGCTCGCACCACTGGCGGAGGGCGCAGGTGTACAGGAGTACCTGGCAGAGCACCTTTATGTTCCGGTGCAGACCTTCGACTTGAGCGAGGTCCTCGACTTCCCAGGCGCCCCCGAGTTGCGCGATCCCGAGCGGCAGAGCTCTCGGCTCCAACTGATCGGCGGCGCCCTGCGCGAACAGGGCGCGGAGTAGGCAATGAGCCAGCAGATCAATCTCTATAACCCGGCGCTCGCGCCGAAGGTCGAAGTCCTGAGCGGGAGCAGGATGCTGCTGGCCCTGGTCGCGGTCGTGGCGGTCTGCCTGCTGGTCTGGGGCGTAGCCGCGGGAGACGCCGCGCGGCTGGCGAAGCAGGAACGCGCGCAGGCAGCACGGCTGGCTCGGCTTAAGGGTGAAGTCACCTCGATGACGCAGCAGGTTGCCGTGCGCAAGCCCAGCGCGCAGCTCGAGGCCGATCTGGACAGTCTCGTGGCGTTGCTCAGCGCGCGCCACGAGGTGATGGCACTGCTGGAGAGCGGGCGCCTGGGCGACACACGGGGGGTATCCGAGTATTTCCGCGCCTTCGCGCGCCAGGCCACCGAAGGGCTGTGGCTTACCGGCTTCAGTATCGGCGGGGCCGGCAACGACATCGTCATTCAGGGGCGCACCGTCGACGCCGATCTTGTGCCGGCTTACCTGCGCAAGCTGCGGCGCGAGAGCGCGCTGCGGGGACACGGCTTCGAGTCCGTGTCCGTGTTCCAGCCGCAGCCACAGGCCGGCGCCGATCGCGCACCACCCGGCTATCTGGAGTTCCGCATGGCGACCTCGGGGCACGATTCCGCGGCGGACCTGGAGGCTGCGTCCAAGCCTGGGGGTGCGCGTTGAAGCAGATCTGGACCAAATGGGTTCGGCGCCTGGATGCCCTGACCGAACGCGAGCGGGTGCTGATCTTTCTGGCGGGCGTCGCGGTGGCGCTGGCCGTGGCGTTCCTGGCCGGCATCGAGCCCGCCCTCAAGCAGCGCCGGATGCTTTCCGCGCGCATGGTCGATGAGCAGGCGCAGCTGGTGGCAGCCGATGCGCAGAAGCAGGCGCTGACGCGGGCGCTGGCGCAGGACCCGGATGCCGCAGTTCGCGAGCGCATCGCGGAGAGACAGCGCGAGCTTGCCGAGCTGGATGCGCAGCTCGCCGGGCTGCAGCGCACCCTGATAGCTCCCGAGCGCATGGCTATCGTGCTCGAGGAGCTCATCGGTCCGCAGCCGGGTGTGCGCCTGGTCTCTTTGCGCAATCTGCCGGCGGCGCCGTTGGTCGAGAAGGAGACAGCGGCTGCAAACGCGGACCAGGCTGCCGCGCAGCACGTGTACAAGCACGGCGTGGAGGTCGTGGTCGAGGGCAGCTACCTGAACCTGCTGGCATACGTCGGGCGGCTGGAACGTCAGCCGTGGCAGGTGTACTGGGGCAAGACCGTGTTGAGTGCAGAGTACCCGAAGGTAGTGGTGTCTCTCACCCTCTACACCCTGAGCCTGGACAGGTCCTGGCTCGTGGTCTGAAGGATTCCCGCGGAGGCCGCTTGGGCATGCGAGCACTGTTTGGGCTGGCGGCGTTGTGGCTGTGCGCATCGGCGCAGGCACAGGGCTTGGATGATCCGACCCGCCCGCCGCCGGGCTTCCGCGGCGGCGCCGGGGCGGCGCGCCCCGCCGGCAGCCCGGAAGGGCTGGTCCTGCAGTCGGTCATCATCTCCGACGCCAACCGCTCGGCCATCATCAGCGGCGAGCACGTTGCGCTCGGCGGGAAGATCGGGGCGGCGCGGCTGGTCAAGGTGTCCGAGGCCGCGGTCGTGCTGTTGACGGGTGGGGACCGCCGGACGCTGAAGCTGTTTCCCGGCGTGCAGAAGCACGCAGTGGATACCGAGATGAATGATGGAGAAGAGCCGTGAGCCACCGCCCGCGGTTGAAGAAAAAGGCAGGGACCGGATGAAACGCACACTGCTGCATGGATGGGTGTTGCTGCTGGCTGCGGGCTGCGCGCAGCAGCCTGGCAAGCCCGACCTGAGCCAGCCCGTCAAGGAGCTGGACCAGGCCATCGCTTCGAAGCCCGCGGTACCCCAGCCGGAAGCCGTCAACCAGGCCCTCCTGCCGCCCATCGTGGTGGAGATGCCGAAGCTGGACGGCCAGCCGGTCGAGCCGCGCTTCGACCTGTCGGTGAACAACGCGCTCGCTTCCGAAGTGCTCATGGCCATCGTCTCGGGCACACGCTACAGCATGGTGGTGCATCCGGGCATCAAGGAGCGGCTGTCGGTCAATCTGAAGGACGTGACCGTGCGCGAGGCGCTCGAAACCATCCGAGACATCTACGGTTATGAGTACAAGGTCCAGGGCACGCGCATCCTGGTCGAGCCGGTCAGCCTGCAGACGCGCGTGTTCCAGGTGAACTATCTGTTGAGCGCGCGCAAGGGGCGCAGCGAGATCCGCGTGAGCTCCGGCGCCATTTCGGACACGGCCGGGCAGCAGCAGGCGGGCGCCACGACGGTTGGTACCCTGCCACAAGCTACGGTGAAGGCGCTGGAGAGCAGCCGCATCGAAACGACCGCCAACAACGACATCTGGAGCGACATCATCGATGCCGTGCGCACGATCATCGGCGCGGAAGGCGGGCGCAACGTGATCGTCAACCCGCAGTCCGGCATCGTGCTGGTGCGCGCCATGCCGGCCGAGCTGCGCGAGGTCGCGAAGTTCCTGAGCACGATGCAAGGGGTGGTGGCGCGCCAGGTGATGCTGGAGGCCAAGATCATCGAAGTCCAGCTCAAGGATGGCTTCGCCACCGGGATCAACTGGGCCGCGTTCCGCACGGGCGACAACAGCCGGCTGGCGACCGGCATACTCGCGCCCGGCACGGTCCTGAGCCCGCAGGGCATTCTGTCGACCTTCACGGCGCGCGGACCCGATGGCAACCTGCTGGCCAACTCGCAGCTGGCGTCCAACCCAGCGAGCCCGGGCGCTATCGCGGCCGAAGCCGCGGTGCCGGGAACCCTGTTCGGGCTGGCCTTTCAGACCACCAACTTCGCCGCACTGATCGGCTTCCTGGAGACACAGGGTGACCTGCAGGTATTGTCCAGCCCGCGCATCGCGACGCTGAACAACCAGAAGGCCGTGCTCAAGGTCGGCACTGATGAGTTCTTCGTGACCAACATTACGACGAACCAGACCACCACCACGGGCGGTGCAATTCAGAACTCCCCCTCCATTACGGTGCAACCGTTCTTCTCGGGGGTGGCGCTGGACGTGACGCCGCAGATCGACGAGAACAACGAGATCATTCTGCACATCCATCCCTCGGTGAGCCGGGTGATCGACAAGGTCAAGGATATCGATCTGGGCGAAGCCGGGACCTTCCGCCTGCCGCTCGCGTCCAGCGACATCCGGGAAACCGACACGATCGTGCGCGTGACCAACGGTAACATCGTGGCCATCGGCGGGCTCATGACGGAAGCGAGCGAACGTAACAAGTCCGGGTTACCCTGGGCAGGCGACATCCCGGTCGTCGGGCATGCCTTCAAGAACACCAATCGGCGTTCCGCGAAGGCCGAGCTGGTAATCCTGCTGAAGCCCACGGTGATCCAGGGCGACGAGACCTGGAAGCAGGACCTGCGGGACACCCGGGAGCGCATGGACAGCCTGGAGTACACGCCGAACCCGCCGCTGTGGGAGCAGGACAAGCAGCAGCGGGGGGCTGGCAAGCGCTAGCCAGCACGGTGCCGAGCCCGATCGTCCGCACCGGGACCGCGCCACCTTGCGTACGCGCCGAGTAACGGCGACGAGGTGCACGCGCGGCGATTTCCCCATAGACTGATAGGTCATGTACCGAGCTCACTTCGGGCTGCGCGAGCCGCCCTTCGGCATTACCCCCGACACCAGCTTCGCGTTCTCCTGCAGCTCGCATCAGGAGGCGTTGAACACGCTGCTGGTGGCCACCGGGAACGGCGAGGGCTTCATCAAGATCACCGGCGAGGTCGGCACTGGCAAGACGCTGCTGTGCCGCCGGTTTCTGTCGACGCTGGACGAGCGCTACGTCACGGGCTACCTCCCCAATCCCTCCCTGGAGCCACGCGCTCTCATGGCGGCCCTGGCCGAGGAGCTGCACCTGCCCATCGACGCCGGCGCCGATCAGCATCACGTGCTCAAGCAACTCAATCATGCCCTGCTCGATTTCGCGCGCAGCGGCAAGTGCGTCGTGATCTGCCTCGACGAGGCGCAGGCGATCCCGCTCGAAACGCTGGAGGCCCTGCGCCTGCTGTCCAATCTCGAGACCGAGAAGCGCAAGCTGCTGCAGGTGGTCCTGTTCGGACAGCCGGAGCTCGACCAGAAGCTTGCCCACGAGTCGGTCCGTCAGCTGAGGCAGCGCATCACTTTCCAACATCGCCTCGGCGCGCTGACGCGGCGCGAGCTCGAGCTGTATCTTGCTCATCGCCTGCGCATAGCCGGCTACACCGGCCATCGCCTGTTCACGCCCGGCGCTGTGGGCCTGCTGTATCGTGCTTCGCGCGGGATTCCGCGGCTGGTGAACGTGATTGCCAACAAGGCGCTGCTGCTCGCCTACGCCGAAGGGGAGTACGAGGCGCACAAACGCCATGTCCGGCTCGCCGTCAGGGACACGCCCGCCGCGCGGTCCAGCCGCTTCTGGTGGTGGAGGGCCGCGCTGCCTGCAGTGACCGCTGTTGCGCTCGGCGCCTGGTGGTGGCTGCTGTGAGCCTGATCAACCAGGTTCTGAAGGATCTCGAGAAGCGCCACGCCACTCGCGCCGACGTGCGCGGGTTGCCGCCGTCCGTTCGCCCGCTGCCCGACCAGGGCGGACGGCGCACCGGCTGGCTCTTCGCCGCAGGCGGCGTGCTGCTTCTGGCGGTCGCCGGCGCAGCAGCCTGGTGGTTTCTCCTCCGACCTGCACCTGCCCCGCACCCGGCGCTGCCGGCGCAGCCCATGGCCGAGAGACCGCCGTCTCCGATCAGTCAACCGGCAGCCGGTGGGGAGGAGTCGCTCGCCGCGGCGCCTGCGTCGGCAGGCCCAACGGCTTCGACTCCTGCCGTGACAGCGCCCCAGCCGCTGCAGCCCGCCGCGCGTGCACCTGCCGGGGCAGGCCAAGCGACCGGAGAGGAGCAGCCAAGTGCCGCTGCCTCGCCGGCGGCGACTGCATCCATGCCGGCTGAGGCTGCTGACGCCGAGACTAAGTCCGCCCCGCCTAAAGCCGTCGCTGCGAAGCCGCCCGCGCCGCGCAAGCCGGAGCCTGCGCCAGCCGAGCCTGTCGACCGCCCGGAAGAGCTGGGTGCGCCGCCTCCTTCCCAAGCTGCCGGCTCCATCGACAAACAGATGCGGCCGCTGTCTCCAAACGCGCGCGCGGAGTCGGAGTTCCGCCGCGGCATAGGCTTGCTGCGGCAGGGGCGCGCGCAGGAAGCGGAGGCCGCGTGGCGCGCGGCACTGGAGTCGGATCCCTCGCATGAGCAGGCGCGGCAGGCATTGCTCGGGGCGCTGCTGGAGAAGGGCCGCCGCGGCGAGGCCGAAGCGCTCCTCCAGGAGGGCCTGCAGGCCAACCCGCGGCAGGTCAACCTGGCAATGCTGTTGGCGCGGCTGCAAGTCGACCGCGGCGCGCAACAGGAGGCGCTGGCGACGCTGCAGGCCAGCCTGCCCAACGCTCAATGGAGCCCCGACTATCTGGCCATGACTGCTGCCGTACTCGCGCGCGCCTCCCGCCATCGCGAGGCGGCCGACCTCTACGAGGCAGCGCTGCGGATCGGTCCGAACAATGCAGTGTGGACCATGGGCCTGGGTCTGGCGCTACGCGCCGATGGACGTCCGCAGGAGGCACTGGCCGCGTTCGAGCGAGCGCGCGATCTGAGAACGCTCAATCCGGACCTGCAGGCGTATGTCGAGCGGCAGATCCGCGAGCTTAAATAGCCAACCGCACCTCTGCGGTTGGATGTAAGCTGAAGGGCTTAAGGTCACGGCCGAGGCGTGCGAGCCAGCACCCACGCATCGACCTCCTGCGCACCGGAGCGCTTCAGTGTGCGCGCCAGCTCCTCCAGCGTCGCGCCGGTCGTCATGACGTCGTCCACGATGACGACGCGCATTCCGGAGAGGTCGACTCGGCAGCCGAAGGCGTCGCGGACGTTTCGCGCACGTTCATCCCACGGCAGACTCGCCTGCGGCAGGCCGTCCCTGACGCGAGTGACCGCGTCCTGTTCCAGCCGCAAGCCGTGGCGGCCGGCGACCACCCGTGCAAGCTCGGTTGCATGGTTGAAACCCCGGCTGCGCAGGCGCGCGTGTGACGCGGGCATGGGCACGAGCAGCTGCGGCCGTGGCTCGCCGTCTGCGAGATTGGCGAGGAGCGCAGCGAACGGCGCAATCAGCGTGAGGTCGGGCGAGTATTTGAGGCGCTGAATGGCTGCATCGATGGGGAACGCGTAGCTGCAGGCCGCGCGAACACGGTCGAAAGCGGGGCGCTGGTGTAAGCAGCTGCCGCACACCTCGGCAGTCTCGAGATCGATGGCGCAGACCGTGCAGCGCGAATGCTCACGGCCGGGGAGATCCCGCAGGCACCCGGAGCAGATGCCGTCGCGCGCGCGTCCACCGCCGCAGAACAGGCAAGGCGCGGGCAGCACGGCGTGGAGCACGAGGTCCCGGGCGGATCTCAGGCGCGCACGCCAGTCCACCGGCCGGCACACAGGGGGCTGGCAGTCCATCGCAGAAACAATATACGCTTGCCAGGCGAGGCGCCAACCTGTGCTGCCGTACCGACCGGACCGGATATGACTGGCGCCCGGCGCCTGCCAGATCCTGGAACGCATTGTCCCTCGTCTGCGTACTCTGCGCCTCTGCGGTCCGGTCTTCGGCTTATAGAAGTCGGAAGTGAAGTCCCATGTCAGGCCATCCCATCATCGACAAACGCCTGGTCAGGCGGCGCTTCGAGCGTGCTGCTTCCGGGTACGACGCCGCGAGCGCGCTGCAGCGCGAAGTCGGCACGCGCCTGGTGGAGCGCCTCGGTCTGGTCAGACTGCAGCCGGCGCGGATCCTCGATGCTGGCAGCGGCACGGGCTGGCTTGCCGCCCAGGTGGCGCAGCGCTACCCGAGGGCCGGTGTGGTGGAGGTGGATTTGTCGTTGGCGATGCTGCGCGCCGGCCTGCGCAGCGCCAACTGGCGGGGACGGCTATTCAATCTGGTGCGTCCTGCGAGGCGACAGCCGGTGTGCGCAGACATCCAGCAGTTACCTCTGGCGCCGGCCAGCGTGGAGCTCATCTGCTCCAATCTCGCCCTGTCCTGGGTCGATCGGCTGGAAGTGGCGCTGCGCGAACTTCACCGCGTGCTTGCGCGCGGCGGGTTGCTCATGTTCACTACGTTCGGGCCCGATACCTTGAAGGAGCTGCGCGCCGTGCTTGCGCCAGCGGGCGCGCCCGCCGTCCATCCCTTTGCCGACATGCACGACGTCGGCGATCTGCTCGTGCGCTGCGGTTTCGCCGACCCTGTGATGGACATGGAGCGGCTCACGCTGACCTATCCCGATCTTGCGGCGCTGCTCGCGGAGCTGCGGGCCGCCGGCGGGCGCACTGCCCTGACCGGCCGGCTGCAGGGCCTGCGCGGTCGTGCCTGGCGGGCGGGGCTCGAGGAGCGCTACGCCGCATTCCGGGTGGACGGCCGCGTGCCCGCTACGTTCGAGATCGTATACGGCCATGCGTGGAAGCCGGAGGAGGGGCCGCGCGTCGCGCCGGACGGACGCGCAGTCATCCGCATCGCCCGGCGCGGGGGCAGGCGCTGAGCGCAACGGTGCGTCCTTGCTTTGGCCGTTGGCCCTGTGCTACATTCCAACGCGGTCGAGGAGGGAGACCCGTAGTTGAGAGCAGTCAGAGCCATTAGATGCGAGTCGCCAATGCAGGGGAATCGGTCGGCTTCACGCTGGTCGCGCGCAGGAACAATTCCCTCTCTACCGCCGGCCGGAATCTGGTCCTCGGTTCGCTGTTTGTAATATCCTTCCTCATTTCCCTGGGCTTTGCTCTCCAAGGTGCATGGATGATCCTGCCCTTCGCGGGGCTTGAGATGGTCTTCGTGTATCTGGCGTTTCGCTGTCTCGAGCGGCACGCCGGCGACTTCGAGAGCCTTTCCATCCAGGGTGACCGGGTCCTGATCGAGCGCCGCGAGCGCGGCGAGGTCAGCCGGCACGAATTCAATCGGTACTGGGCGCAGGTAGTGCTGCAGCCGGCCCGCTGGGGCCGGCAAGCGGTGCTGGCGTTGCGCTCGCACGGCAGACAGGTGGAGTTCGGGCGCCTTCTCACCGAGGAGCAGCGGTGCGAGGCGGCCAGGGCAATCAGGGACGAGCTTGGCAACCGTTAACACGCGAAGTCTCCATCGGGGGGAAAGGGAACATGACTAGAAGAATGCGCAACGGGCTATGGCCGGCTGTTGCGGTCTCGCTCTGGGCAGGTGCCGCGTCGGCTGAGATGCGGCTGAACTTGCAGGACCAGCACACTGCGCTGGGGCATGCCATCTACGATCTGCACACGATCGTACTGCTGATCTGCGTGGTGATCTTCATCGGTGTGTTCGGTGCGATGCTCTATTCCATCGTGTACCACCGCAAGTCGGTGGGCCACAAGGCCGCCCACTTCCACGAGAACACCACGGTCGAGCTGATCTGGACCGTGGTCCCGTTTCTGATCCTGGTCGGCATGGCCTATCCCGCCACCAAGACACTGCTGGCACAGCGCGACACGTCCGCGCCCGACATGACGGTCAAGGTCACCGGCTATCAATGGAAGTGGCAGTACGACTACCTGCAGGAAGGGGTGAGCTTCTTCAGCACGCTAGTCACGCCGCAGGCGCAGATCCATAACACCGAACCCAAGGGGGAGAACTACCTGCTGGAAGTGGACAATCCATTGGTCGTCCCGGTCGGCAAGAAGGTGCGCATCCTGGTTACCGCGGGTGACGTCTTGCATGCCTGGTATGTCCCCGCGCTGGCGGTCAAACAGGACGCGATCCCCGGCTTTATTCGCGACACCTGGTTCAAGGTCGAGACCCCGGGGACCTATCGCGGCCAGTGCGCGGAGCTGTGCGGCAAGGAGCACGGCTTCATGCCGATCGTCGTGCGGGCAGTGACGGACGACGAGTATCAGCAGTGGCTGGCAGAGCACCAGGGCAAGCAGGGCGGCGGCGTCGCGGCCGCGGAGCCTGCCAGGGCGGTCTCCCCCGAACCTGCCGCTGGAGCAGCCGCAGGTGCGCAGGTCGCCGCTGCCGATGGCAAGGCGGTCTACGGGCAGACCTGCCAGATGTGCCACGCAACCGGGCTGGCCGGTGCACCGAAGCCGGGGGACAAGGCGGCCTGGGAGCCGCGCCTCGCGCAGGGTGAGGCGACGCTGGTGAGCCACGCGATCAACGGCATCCGCACGATGCCGCCCAGGGGCGGCAACCTCACGCTGTCCGACGCGCAGGTCAAGGCGGCCGTCGACTACATGATCAGCACGGTGCAGTAGAACGCCCCGAGTCACACGTTTCGAACATCAGAGGCAGGAGAGGACACATGGAAGCGGCACACGGCCACGCCCACGATCATGGGCACGAGCATGTCCCGTCGGGGATCATGCGGTGGGTCACCACCACGAACCACAAGGACATCGGCACGATGTACCTGTGGTTCTCCTTCACGATGTTCATGGTGGGCGGCGTCATGGCGCTGGTGATCCGCGCCGAGCTGTTCCAGCCCGGCCTGCAGGTCGTGCAGCCCGAGTTCTTCAACAGCATGACGACCTACCACGGTCTGATCATGGTGTTCGGCGCCATCATGCCGGCCTTCGTGGGTTTTGCGAACTGGTTGATCCCGATGCAGATCGGCGCGCCCGACATGGCCTTCCCGCGGCTGAATAACTGGAGCTTCTGGCTGCTGCCCCCGGCTGCCATGCTGCTGATCCTCGCGCAGTTTGTCCCCGGTGGTGGCGCGGGCGTGGGCTGGACACTCTACCCGCCTCTCACGATCCAGCAGCCCATGAGCATGGACCTGACCATCTTCGCCGTGCACATCCTGGGCATGTCCTCGATCCTGGGCTCGATCAACATCATCACCACGATCCTGAATATGCGCGCGCCCGGCATGACGTTGATGAAGATGCCGTTGTTTTGCTGGACCTGGCTGATCACCGCCTACCTGCTGGTTGCGGTGATGCCGGTGCTGGCCGGCGCGGTCACCATGCTGCTCACCGACCGCCACTTCGACACACACTTCTTCAACGCCGCCGGCGGCGGCGATCCGGTGCTGTTCCAGCACATTTTCTGGTTCTTCGGGCACCCCGAGGTATACATCATCGCTATCCCGGCCTTCGGTGTGATCTCCCAGATCATCCCGGCGTTTTCGCGCAAGCCGCTGTTCGGCTACAGCTCGATGGTGTACGCGACCGCCTCGATCGCCATTCTGTCGTTCCTGGTCTGGGCCCACCACATGTACACCGTGGGGATGCCAGTGCAGGCGCAGCTGTATTTCATGTTCGCCACCATGTTGATCGCGGTGCCCACCGGGGTGAAGGTGTTCAACTGGGTGGCCACCATGTGGAAAGGGTCGTTGACCTTCGAGACCCCGATGTTATTCGCGATGGGGTTCCTGTTCCTCTTCACCATGGGCGGCTTCACCGGCCTGGTCCTGGCGATCACGCCGGTCGATGTGCAGCTGCACGACACCTACTATGTGGTGGCCCACTTCCACTACGTGATGGTGGCCGGCGCGCTGTTCTCGGCGTTCGGCGGCATTTACTTCTGGCTGCCCAAGTGGACCGGCAAGATGTATAACGAGACGCTCGGCAAGTGGCACTTCTGGCTCTCGTTCATCTTCTTCAACATGGCCTTCTTCGTGCAGCACTTTCTCGGGCTCGCCGGCATGCCGCGGCGCATTCCCGATTACTCGCTGCAGTTTGCCGATTTCAACATGATCTCCAGCATCGGCGCCTTCGGCTTCGGGCTGTCGCAGCTGCTGTTCCTCTACATCGTGGTGAAGACCATCACGAGCGGCAAGAAGGCGGCCGACAAGCAGTGGGAAGGTGCCGACAGCCTGGAGTGGACGGCTCTGCCGAGCCCGCCCCCCTACCACAGCTTCGAAACGCCGCCGGTGGTGCGGTAACTTCGGCATGGGCATGGGGGCGCACGCCAACCAAGCGCAGGACAGAGCGGCGCGCAATCTGCGTACCGCTCTGATACTGGCTGCGATCGCACTGGCGTTCGGCATCGGCTTCGTGGTGCGGATGTGGCTGACAGCATGAGCGTAGCCGACTCGAACCGGGTGATGCTGCGCAAGCTGGTGGTGGTCGCTGTGGCCATGTTCGGCTTTGGCTTCGCGCTGGTGCCGATCTACAAGAAGATCTGCCAGACCACCGGCATCTACAACCTGGAGCGGCCGGATGAGGTGCGCAACACCCAGGTGGACGAGCGCCGTCTGGTGACCATCGAGTTCGACGCCAACACGCGCGGGCTGCCGTGGGAGTTCCGGCCCCTGCAGCGCAGCGTCCAGGTGCATCCCGGGGAGCTGGTGCAGGTGCTGTACGAAGCCCACAACAGCACTTCAGCGCCGGTAGTGGGCCAGGCCATCGCAAGCTACGGTCCGCAGGTTGCCGGCCAGTACGTCAAGAAGCTGGAATGCTTTTGCTTCACCCGTCAGGAGCTGAAGGGAAACGAGACGAGGCAGATGCCGTTGCAGTTCGTGGTGGATCCCGAGCTGCCCGGCGATGTGAGCGTTATCACCTTTTCCTACACCTTCTTCGAGCTGCCCGGAGGGGCGCCGGCGAAGGCGAGCTGAGCCGGATGAGTGCGGATGAGGAGCGTGGCGACAAGAGATCGAACCCGCTGCGAGCGGTCTCTGCCGTCCTGGGGGCTTTCATCGGCATCCGCAAGAGTGCTGCACGCGACAAGGATCTCGCCAGCCTCAAGCCGATCCATGTGATCGTGGCGGGGCTGATCGCCGCGGCGGTGTTCGTCGCGACGATCGTGACGCTGGTGCTGGTGATCACGAGCTGATAGTCGGTTGCAACAACTACAAGTCAGGAGAGGAGTTGTAAGAATGGCCACAGATACCACGCGCTACTACCTACCCGCGCCGTCCCGCTGGCCGGTGACGGGGTCCACTGCGCTCTTCATCATGGCGATCAGTGCCGTGCTGCTGGTCAACGGGATCAGCACCGGATGGATCGTGCTCGCTGCAGGTGCGGCGGTACTGATCTACATGCTGTTCGGCTGGTTCGGCACTGTGATCCGGGAGAGCGAGAGCGGAAAGTTCAACAAGCAGGTGGATCTGTCGTTCCGCTGGGGGATGGGCTGGTTCATCTTCTCCGAGGTGATGTTCTTCGCCGCGTTCTTCGGGGCCCTGTTCTACATGCGTGCCCTGTCGGTGCCATGGCTGGCGAGCGCGGATACCGCGGAGCTGCTCTGGCCGGCCTTCAAGGGCAACTGGCCGGCCTCCGGCCCGGCCATCGAGGCGGCCTTCGAGCCGATGGGCGCGTGGGGCATCCCAGCGATCAACACCTTGATCCTATTGAGCTCGGGCGCGACCGTCACCTGGGCGCACTGGGGCCTGAAGAAGGGCAACCGCGCTCAGCTCATCTGGGGCCTGTTCTTCACGATCGCGCTGGGCTGCCTGTTCCTCGGCCTACAGGCCTATGAGTACCACCACGCCTATACGGAGATGGGTCTGACGCTTGGCGCCGGTGCGTACGGTGCGACGTTCTTCATGCTGACCGGGTTCCACGGCTTCCACGTGACGCTGGGGACGATCATGCTGATCGTGATCTTCTTGCGCGCGCTGAAGGGGCACTTCACGCCGGAGCACCACTTCGCCTTCGAAGGCGTGTCCTGGTACTGGCACTTCGTGGACGTAGTCTGGCTGCTCCTGTTCGTCCTGGTGTATTGGCTGTAGCCCGGCCGCAGTGGCTACCCGATAGGAGAGCAGAGGGGGAGGAGAGTCCGCCCTAGCCCGCGGGCTAGAGGCGGACCCGGACAAAGCGCCGCACCGGCGAGTGCGGCGCTGTTTTTTTTGCCTCCCGGTGCGCGCCGACGGGGGAAGGGAAGAGCACGATCGCGCCGTGCCGCTCACAGTCCGGTCTTGGGGATGAGCCCGAAATAGTAGCCGGCCATCAGGAGCACGAACAGCACGATCGAGAGCGAGACGCGTATGGTCAGCGCTTTCACCGTCCGGTCCGACGCCCCCTTGTCGCGCACCAGATAGTAGAGTGCGGAGCCGAGGCTGCCGACGATGAGCACCAGGAAGACAATGACCAGGATCTTCACGGAAACCCCTGCAAAGCCAGCAGTCTAACAGCCCATGGAGAAGATCACGACGCCGTCCCTGTTGCGCGGTCCTGCGGCCCTTCGCGCAGCCGCTGGCGCCATTGCGCAGCCCTAGGCTGTGCCTCCCCAGGTGGAACGATACTTTTCGACCGGGGGGCCACCGATGCCGCTGCAGCGCAAAGCCAAGCTCGTCCCGACACTGGCGGCCGTCCTCGGGGTCATTGCCACCGCGTACCTCGGAAACTGGCAGCTCAACCGCGCCGCCTACAAGCTCGAACTGCAGCAGCGCATCGACCACGCCCGTGCGCAGCCGGCGCTGCAGCTTCCTGCGACACCCGTGCGCACCGACGACGTCGCGTTCTATCGGGTTGCAGCGGAGGGCGAGTTCCGTCCCGAGCTCACCGTGTTCCTGGACAACAAGGTGCGGAACGGCGCGGTCGGCTACGAGGTCGTCACACCCGTGCGGCTCGGGGAAAGCCAGCTTCACGTTCTGGTCGACCGCGGCTGGGTCAAGGCGCCCCCCACGCGCAGCGAGCTGCCGCCCGTAACCACCCCTTCCGGCCCGGTCCGCATCGAGGGGATCGCATTGCCGCCGCCGAGCCGGTTCGTCGAGCTTTCCGATCAGACGGTGACTGGCCGCGTGTGGCAGAACCTGCGCTTCGACCGGTACCGTGACGCCTACGGCGTCGATCTGCAGCCCGTGCTGATCCAGCAGCACAACGACATGAGCGATGGCCTGGTGCGGGTCTGGACCCGCCCCGACACAGGAGTGGACGTGCATCGCGCCTACGCGCTGCAGTGGTTCACCATGAGCGGTGCTATCGCCATCCTCTATATCGTGCTCAATGTCAGACGAAAGAAGCAGACGCTCGACGCGGCTTAACCTCATCGCCATCGCCACCGTCGGGCTGTTGCCCTTCGTCGGCAGTTACCTGCTGTACTGGCTCTGGAAGCCGGACGCGTTCGTGAACTACGGCGAGCTGCTTGCGGCGCCGCTTCCCGAGCTGCAGGCGCAGACCGCGCTGCCCCAGCTGAAGGGGAAATGGGCTTTTCTGATGGTGGACTCTGGCGCCTGCGACCACTGGTGCCGGCGCAAGCTCTACATCATGCGCCAGGTTCGGCTCACCCAAGGCAAAGACATGGAGCGCGTGGAGCGCGCCTGGCTGGTCGACGATGCGCTAGTGCCCTCCGCGACGCTGGTCGGCGAGTACGCAGGGACCTATCTTCTGCAGGCGCCGGGGAGCGCACTGCTCGCGAAGCTGCCAGCCGCAACGTCGGCGCGCGACCACCTCTACCTCGTCGATCCGTTGGGCAACCTGGTGCTGCGATACCCGCGTGACGCCGACCCGAGCCGGGTCAAGAAGGACCTGTCGCGTCTGCTGCGCGCATCCCGGATCGGGTGAGGCTGACCGGGCGTTGCGCCTCTCCCAGTGCTAGAATCTGCGCCTTCGCCGAGCCACCCTTCGCCCACAACTCCTCCCATGCATAGCGGTGTGCAGACCCAGCAGGCCGGCGTCCGGCTGCAGCAGTTCCTCGCCCTGACCAAGCCACGCGTCGTTTCGTTGATTGTGTTCACTGCGGTCATCGGCATGTTCCTGGCCACGCCGGGCATGGTGCCGCTGCGCGCGCTGGTGTTCGGCACGCTCGGCATTGCCCTGGTCGCGGGCGCAGCGGCAGCCATCAACTGCCTGGTCGAGCAAAAGATCGATGCGCTCATGGCGCGCACGCGGGCCCGGCCTCTGCCGATGGGCCAACTGAGCTCGCCGCAGACACTGGCGTTCGCGGGGGTCGTCGGCGGGGCCGGGCTGGCACTGCTGTATTCGCTGGTGAACCCGCTCACGATGTGGCTGACGCTCGCCACCTTCGTGGGGTACGCGATCGTGTATACCGTGATCCTCAAGCCGCTCACGCCGCAGAACATCGTGATCGGCGGCGCCTCGGGCGCGATGCCGCCGGTGCTCGGTTGGGCGGCGGTTACGGGTGAGATCCATTCCGATGCGCTGCTCCTGTTTCTGATCATATTCGCCTGGACCCCACCGCATTTCTGGGCGCTTGCGCTCTATCGCAAGAAGGAGTACGCGAGAGCCGGCGTTCCAATGTTGCCGGTGACGCACGGCGACCGTTTCACCCGGTTGCACGTGCTCCTGTATACCTTGATCCTGGCGGCCGTCAGCGTGCTGCCATTCACCACTCGCATGAGCGGCATCATCTACCTGGCCAGCGCATTGGTACTGGGTGGGGTGTTCCTCTGGTACGCGGTACGGATCTACGTCGACTACAGCGACCGCCTTGCCCAGAAGACCTTCCGCTACTCGATTGTCTACCTCTCGCTGCTGTTCGCAGCGCTGCTGGTCGATCACTACGTTCGCATCCTGTGGTGACGTGATCCTGCAATCGCGGAGATCGCGGGCTGGCGTGTCGGTGCAGATGATCTCGCGTTATCTCCTCGCCGTTATCCTGACCGCCCTGTTGCTCGGCTGCGACCGGGGGCCGAGCTTCCGCTCGACCGACATCACCGGGGCGGACTTCGGGCAGGACCTCCAGCTCGTCGACCATAACGGGCAGCCACGCTCGCTCGGCGATTTTCGCGGCAAGGTGATCGTTGTGTTCTTCGGTTTTACTCATTGCCCCGACGTCTGCCCGACCACGCTGGCCGAGCTGGCCCGTGCACTGGAGAAGCTCGGCGCGGACGGCGACCGCGTTCAGGTGCTGATGGTCACTGTCGACCCAGAGCGCGACACGCCGGGGGTCCTGAAGCAATATGTCACGGCCCTGGATCCTCGCTTCCTCGGGCTGACTGGAGACGCGGATGCCATCGCGCGCACCGCAAGGGAGTTCAAGGTGTTCTACCAGAAGAGCCCGGGTGCGACACCCGAAGCCTACAGCGTGGATCACTCATCGGGCAGCTACGTGTTCGATCCGCAGGGGAGGCTACGCCTGCTCGTGACGTACGGGCAGGGCGCGGACGTGTTCGCGCACGACATTGCGCAGCTGCTCAATCGGTCCTGACTCGCTTTCACCACAAAGGCACAGAGACGCAGAGAAATTCGGGGCTGACTGTGCAGGATCCAGCTGCGTGGGCGCGCTTGGCGTCGGGCCTCGCTCTGAATCGAAGATCTCTGTGCCTCTGTCGTGGATGTGATTCAGGTGCAGAAGCGCAAAACAAAACGCCGCCCAAAGGCGGCGTTTACATTCGATGCGTTGGGACGTCAGGCGACCGGGATCAGCGCCCGCATCTTCTTCATCGCTTGCGCTTCGATCTGCCGGATCCGCTCGGCGGACACGCCGAACTCCTCGGCCAGATCATGCAGCGTGAGTGAATCCTGCTCGCGCAGCCAGCGCGTCTCGATGATCCGGCGGCTGCGTGGATCGAGGCTGTCGAGCGCACGCCCGAGGCCTTCGCTACGCAGGCGCTCGGTCTCCTCGTGCTCCAGGATGCCGCCCGGCTCGTCGTCCGGATTCGACAAGTACGCAATCGGGCCGTACGCGTCTTCGTCGTCGTCGCCGACGGGCTCGAGGGCCAGATCCTGTCCCGACAGGCGCGTCTCCATCTCCGACACGTCCGAGGGCTTCACCCGCAGGTGGCTGGCCATATCGGCCGTTTCCTGAGAGGTCAGGGCGCCATGCCCTTTCTTCATGCTGCGCAGGTTGAAGAACAGCTTGCGCTGCGCCTTCGTCGTAGCGATTTTCACGATCCGCCAGTTGCGCAGGATGTACTCATGAATCTCCGCGCGGATCCAGTGAACTGCGAAGGACACCAGCCGTACGCCACGATCGGGGTCGAAGCGCTTGACGGCCTTCATGAGGCCGACATTGCCCTCCTGGATGAGGTCGCTGTGGGGCAGCCCATAACCCATATAGCCGCGCGCGATCGAGACCACCAGCCGCAAGTGCGACAGCACCAGCTGGCCGGCTGCTTCCAGGTCTTCGTTTTCCCGGTATTGGCGGGCGAAACGCAACTCTTCCTCCTCCGATAGAAGCGGGAACCGATTCACAGCCTGGATGTAACTCTCCAAGCTTCCGGCCGCCGACGGAACTGCGAGGGTTGCGGGCAAGAAACTGGTCATAGCGGGTGTCTCCAATCTAGTCGTTGTAATTTTAGCACTCGCTGATTCAGAGTGCCAAAGGAGCCGGAAAGTTCCCCGCTGCCCGGGTCAGGACGAGGTGCGTAAGTGACGACTCACTGATAGCCAAGCCCCCAACCATCCTAGTCCTGCGGAGAAGGCCAAGAGCGACGCTGCGTCCGTTGCAGGCAGCGGTGCAAGCCGCCAGGTCGATGCATACAGGGCGGCCAGACCCGCCAAGTCCCGGTTCAGGATCCAGACCGCTATAACGACCACCAGCCAGGCCGTGACTCCGCCTGCCAGGCCCTGGATCGCACCGAAGTACAGAAAGGGCCTACGAATGAAGGGGTTGGTCGCACCGATCAGGCTGGACACTTCGATCTCTTCGCGCCGGGTCAGGATTTGCAGGCGGATGGTGTTGAACGTCACGGCGACGAGCGCGCAAGCGAGCAGCGCTCCGAGCAGGAGCGTAAGAGTTCGGCCCACGCGCAGGGCCGCATGCAGCCGGCGCGCCCAGTCCGAGTCGAGTTGCACGTGGGCCACCTTCGGCCAGTCGGCCGCCTCGTCGCGGAGGCTCTCGAGCCATTCCGGGCGGTTGTCCTCGATTGTGACCACGAATGCGTCGGGGAGCGGGTTGCGCTGGAGACTGTCGAGGACGTCGGACAGCCCAGCGTTGCGCTTGAGGTCGTCCAACGCCTCGGCTCTGGGGATGAAGCGCAGCCGTGCCACTCGGGGATTCGCGCGCAACCGCCTCTCCACCTGCGCGACGTCGGTGGACGCAGCATCCAGCGCCAGAAAGATGCTGAGCTGAGGATCCCCGGAGAGCTGGCGCGACAGGCCCTGGAGCTGGCTCAGCCCCAGGTAAAGGCCCAGGGGCAGGCTCAGCGCGACGCCGATGACCAGAACATTGAGCAGCGTGGCCAGCGGGCTGGCCGTCAGCCGCCTGAACGAGTCGCGCAGCGCGGCGCCATGCTGAGCGAGCCAGCCCGTCACGCCGCTCTAGGCTCCACGAGCCGTCCCCCGGACAGCTCGATGGTACGGGCGCGCAGCCGTTCACGCACGACCCGGTCGTGCGTGGCGAGGACGAGCGTGACGCCGACCTGGTTGAAGGAGCGGAACAGCTCGACGATGTCCATCGCGTAGGCCTCGTCGAGGTTGCCGGTCGGTTCGTCGGCAAGCAGCACGGCGGGCCGGTGCACCACAGCGCGGGCGATGCACACGCGCTGTTGCTCGCCGCCGGAGAGCGTGATGGGCATTGCGCGCTCCTTGCCGAGCAGGCCCACCTTGTCCAGCGCGGCGCGGGCGCGGCGCCCGGCGTCGCGCCGATCGAAGGCGGCGATCTGCAGGGGCAGCAGCACGTTGTCGAGCACACTGCGGTCGAACAGCAGCTTGTGATCCTGGAACACCAGCCCGAACCGGCGCCGCAGGAATGGCAGGGCGCGGGGCTTGAGCGCCCGGGTGTTCTGGCCATTCACGATCACTGTGCCCGCGCTCGGCAGCTCGATGGCAGCCATCAGCTTGAGCAGCGTGCTCTTGCCCGCGCCCGAGTGGCCGGTCACGAGCACCGCCTCGCCGGGTTCGATGGCCAGTGAGATGCCTTTCAGCGCCTCCTGGCTGCCGGGGTAGCGCTTGGTGACGTGGGTGAACGAGATCAAGAGGCTAGAAGACTGGCGACGCGGGACCGGAGCCGGGATGGAGGCTGCTGCCGGATCAGCCCTGGCCCCTGGTCCTCAGCCCCTGACACTCACTCGAACAGCGCATCCACGAACTCCTGCGCGCTGAACGGGCGCAGGTCCTCGATCCCCTCGCCCACGCCGATGAACCTGACGGGGATAGGCTTGTAGCGCGCGATGGCGGCAATGGTTCCGCCGCGCGCAGTGCCGTCCAGCTTGGTGATCGTCAGTCCGGTCAAGCCGAGCGCGTCGTCGAAGGCCTTAACCTGGCTCACGCTGTTCTGTCCGGTATTGGCATCGAGCACCAGCATGACTTCGTGCGGAGCGTCGGCGACGACCCGCGTGATGACACGCTTGACCTTCTTGAGCTCTTCCATGAGGTGCAGCTGCGTGGGCAGCCGCCCCGCGGTGTCCACGATCAGCAGATCGGTCCCGCGGGACTGCGCCGCCTGCAGCGCGTCGTACACCACTGCAGCCGGATCGCCAGCGGACTGGCTGATTACCGGCACGTTGTTGCGCTCGCCCCAGGCCTTGAGCTGCTCCACCGCAGCCGCCCGGAACGTGTCGCCGGCGGCCAGCATCACCGTCTTTCCCTGGCTCTGGTAGTAGTGCGCCAGCTTGCCGATGGAAGTCGTCTTTCCCGAGCCGTTTACGCCGGCGACCAGCAGGACATAGGGCCGCTTGCCGTCGACCGACAGGGGCTGCGCAACCGGCGCGAGCAGCTCGCGCATACACTCCTTGAGCACGTCCTTGAGCTGTGCAGGATCGGTGAGCTGCGCGCGCGAGGCCCGCTTGCGCGCTTCCGCCAGGAGAAAAGCCGTCGAATCGACGCCCACGTCGCAGGTCAGCAGCAAGCCTTCCAGCTCTTCGTAGAGGGCATCGTCGATGCGCGCGTACCTGCCGAGCAGCGCCGAGAGCGGGGCTCCCAGCTTGGCCCGCGTCGCGGCGAGCCCGCTCTTGAGCCGCGCCAGCCAGCCGCCGCCCGCCTTGTTGTCGTCTGTCTTGTCACTCTTGAGGAAACCCAACATACTTGACCGCTCTTAAGATCCCGTGTTCCGCACCCGTTATCGGTGCCGTACGGCTGCATTCTAGCCCGTAAACATCCCGTCTTCCGTCGCCTTCGCCGCATGCCCGCCTCTGCCTCGCCGCTCATGCACTCCAGCCCGCCCCAACCGACCGTCCGTATCCGCGCCGCACCCGTGTGGGCTCTGGTCCTGGCGCTGGGAATGGCTGCCGGTCCGGCGCATGCCGCACCGGTCGAGCACGTCCTGTCCAACGGGATGAAGGTGATCGTGAAAGAGGACCGCCGCGCTCCCGTGGTGGTATCGATGGTGTGGTACCGCGCCGGCAGCATGGACGAGAGCACGGGCACGACGGGTGTGGCGCACGTGCTCGAGCACATGATGTTCAAGGGCACGCGCTCGCTCGAGCCCGGCGAGTTCTCGCGCACCATCGCCCGCGCGGGCGGCCGCGACAACGCGTTCACCAACCGCGACTACACTGCTTACTACCAGCAGCTTCACAAATCGAACCTGTCGCTGGCGCTCGAGCTCGAAGCCGATCGGATGGCCAACCTGCAGCTCTCCGAGGCGGAGTTCGCCAAGGAGATCAGGGTCGTGATGGAAGAGCGCAGACTGCGCGCCGACGATCAGCCACGCTCGCTGCTGTACGAACGGCTGCTGGCTAGCGCGTGGCAAGCTCACCCGTACCGCACGCCGGTGATCGGCTGGATGAACGACCTCGAGAACATGCGGGTCGACGACGCGCGCGACTGGTACCAGCGCTGGTACGCGCCCAACAATGCCACCCTCGTTGTTGTCGGCGACGTGTCGGCACGAGAGGTAGTGCAGGCGGCGCAGCAGTACTTCGGTCCGATCCCCGCTCGCACGCTGCCGATTCGCAAGCCGGCGCTGGAGCCGCCGCAGAATGGCATCCGGCGTGTGACCCTCAAGGCACCGGCCGAGCTGCCCTACCTGCTCATGGCCTGGCATGTGCCGAGGCTCGAGGACGTGAATGCCGACCGGGACGCTTATGCGTTGTGGGTGCTCTCCGCGCTGCTCGATGGCGGCGACGCGGCATGGCTGGCGCGCGAACTGGTCCGGGGCTCGCGGGTGGCGGTTTCCGCGAGTGCCAGCTACGATGCGATCGGCCGCGGGCCTGCGCTGTTCGTCTTGAAGGCCAGCCCGTCGCCCGGCAGGACCGTGGAGGAGATGGAGGCTGCGTTGCGCGAGCAGCTGCGCAAGATCGCCGACGAGGGCGTGGACGACGATGAACTGGCGCGCGTGCGTGCCGGTGTGGTGGCCAACCAGGTCTACCAGCTCGACTCGATGTTCAGCCAGGCCATGCAGATCGGGGCGCTGGACAACGCGGGGCTGCCGCCCGGCTCGGTGCAGACCCAGGTCCGGCGATTGCAGGAAGTGACTCCCGCGGACGTGCAGCAGGTCGTGCGGCGCTACCTCGTAGACGACAGCCTGACCGTCGCGGTGCTCGACCCGCAACGTGTGCCTGGCCACCGCGCACCCGCCGGCGAAAGCGAATGACTCTGCGTGGCCCGATCCTTGGCGTGCTGGGCGCTGTGCTGCTGACGAGCGCCACCTCTGCCCTTGCGCTGCTGCCGATCGAGCATTGGGAGACATCCACCGGCGCCCGCGTGTATTTCGTGCGTAGCGACAATCTGCCGATGGTGGACGTGAGCGTGGAGTTCCCGGCTGGGTCGGGGCGTGACACGCGCAGCCGCTCCGGTCTGGCCGCCTTGACCCTGCGTCTGCTGCGCGGGGGGACCGACGAGCTGAGCGAGGAGGAGGTTTCGCGAAGTCTGGCCGCGGTGGGCGCGAACCTCGGCCAGGTCTTCGATTTCGACCGCTCCGGGCTGTCGCTGCGCTCGCTGAGCGACGACGCTCACCTGACTCCTGCCCTCGTCGTGCTCGCCGGCGTTCTGCAACGGCCGAGCTTTCCGTCGGAGGCGCTGGAGCGGGAGAAGGCGCGGGTGCTGGCCGGGATGCAGGAGACCGATGCCAAGCCTGCAGGCATCGCCAGCCGTACCTTCGTGCGCCTGGTCTATCGCGAGCATCCCTACGGTCTGCGTGCCAGTGGCGAGGCTGGGTCCGTGACGCGTCTCACGCGCGCGGATCTGGCCGATTTCCATGCGCGTTTCTTCAACCGCCGGGATGCCGTAGTCGCGATCATGGGCGACGTCACCCGGTCGCGCGCCGAGGCCATCGCCGAACAGCTCACCAGAGGGCTGCCGCAAGCGCGCGAGGCGCTACCGCCATTGCCTCCTGTGACGCCGCTCGACAGCGCGAGCAGCCGCTACATCGCCCACAGGTCGGCACAAGCGCACATCTTCCTCGGCGCGCCGGGGATGACCCGCAGCGATCCCGACTATATTCCGCTCTGGGTTGGCAACTACATGCTGGGCGGGAGCGGGTTCGGCTCGCGACTGACGGAGGAACTGCGGGAGAACCGCGGTCTCACCTACAGTGTGTACAGCTCCTTCTCGCCGTACGAGCAGGCCGGCGTGTTCCAGATCGGCTTGCAGACCCGCAGCGACCAGGCGAGTGAAGCTCTCGAGGCGGTGCGCGAGACGCTCGGGAGATTCATCGCGGAGGGCCCCACTGCGCAGGAGCTGGAGCGCGCAAAGCAAAGCCTGGTGGGGGGCTTTCCGCTGCGGATCGACAGCAATCGCAAGATCCACGAATACCTCGGCGTGATCGGGTTCTACCGGCTGCCGCTGGATTACCTCGATCGGTTTCCGGCCCGAATCCAGGCGGTCACCGTAGACGAGATCCGGGACGCCTTTCAGCGCCGCGTCCACCCCGACCGCATAGTCACGGTGGTGGTGGGCGGCGCCCAGGCGAAGTAGGGCGCGTTGCGCAACCGCGTGCGCATCGTCGGCGGCGAATGGCGCAGCCGTTGGCTGCGCTTCCCCGCGCTGCCGGGGCTGCGCCCGACCCCGGACCGGCTGCGCGAGACCCTGTTCAACTGGCTGGGGCAGGACCTGACCGGGCTCACCTGCCTCGATCTGTTTGCCTGCACCGGCGCGCTGGGGCTGGAAGCCGCCTCGCGGGGCGCGAAGCTCGTCGTGCTGGTGGAGCGCGACCCGCGCCTGTTGCGGGCCCTCGAAGACAATATCCGGTTGCTCGATGCCCGCGCCGTCCAACCGGTCCGGGCGAATGCGTTAGAATTCCTGGCGGCCGACGCCCGTGCCTACGATGTGGTGTTCCTCGACCCACCCTACGCGATGCAGGAGCGGGGCCTCCTTCTCGATGCGGTCCGCCCACGTCTGGCGCCTGGTGCCCGGGTGTACCTGGAGTCGGCCAACTATCTGCCGCCGCGGGCGCAGTGGGAGATCCTCCGGCAGACCCGCGCTGGCGCAGCGCATTGCCAACTGATGAGAGTTGCCTCGTGAAGAAGGCTGTCTACCCGGGAACCTTCGACCCCCTGACGCGCGGTCACGAAGACTTGGTGCGCCGCGCTGCGGGGCTGTTCGGCGAGATCATCGTCGCGATCGCCGACAGCAGGGCGAAGCAGCCCATGTTCAGCCTCGATGAGCGGGTCGACATGGCGCGCGAGGTCCTGGCGAGCTACCCCAACGTGCAGGTGATGGGCTTCTCCGGGCTGCTCATGGACTTCATGCGCAGCCATGGCGCGAACGTGATCCTGCGGGGGTTGCGTGCGGTGTCCGACTTCGAGTACGAGTTTCAGATGGCCGGCATGAACCGGCAGCTCTATCCGGATGTCGAAACCATGTTCCTGACGCCATCCGAGCAGTACATGTTCATCTCTGCCACCATGGTCCGCGAGATCGCCACGCTGGGCGGCGACGTCAGCCTGTTCGTCAGCCCGGTAGTGGCGGCGCGCATCGCGCGCATGCGCAAGCCCAAAAAGCAACCGTAAAGACGGCTGAAGCGATGGCTCTGCTCATCACCGACGAGTGCATCAACTGCGACGTGTGCGAGCCCGAATGCCCGAACCAGGCGATCTCGCAGGGTGAGGAGATCTACCTGATCGATGCGGCGCGCTGCACCGAGTGCGTCGGCCACTTCGCCACCCCCCAGTGCGTGGAGGTGTGCCCGGTGGACTGTATCGTCACTAACCCGGATGCGGTCGAGACGCGAGAGCAGCTTCAGGCCAAGTATCAGGCCCTGATGAAACAGAATGCGGTGGCGAGCGCGGACTGACCTCAGGCCTACCTCTGAATGCGTTCCAGCGGTAGGCAGTAAGCTCAGCGCTGACAGCGCGGGCAGTAGAAAGCCGAGCGCTGTCCAATACGCGTAGCGCGGATTGGGGCCCCGCACTTCCTGCAGGGCAGACCTTCCCGGTCGTAGACGAAGTACTCTTGCTGGAAGTAGCCGGGCGCACCGTCGGCGTTGACAAAGTCGCGCAGCGTGCTCCCGCCGGCGCGGATGGCGTCCAGTAACGTCTCCTGCACACAGGTCACCAGCCGGGCGTAGCGCGCCTGGCTGATGCGGCCGGCGGCGCGCGCGGGGTGGATGCCGGCACGAAACAGGGATTCGTTGGCGTAGATGTTTCCCACGCCGCACACCAGGTGGCTGTCCATCAGCAGGCTCTTGATGGACGCCGTCCGCCCGCGGGTCCGGCCGTGCAGCCAGCATGCGTTGAACTCCGGCGCGAACGGCTCGGGGCCCAGGTTGCGCAACAGCTTGTGGCGGCTGGGCTCGCCCTTCTGCCACAGCACCGCCCCAAAGCGCCGCGGATCGGTCAGCCGGAGCGCCTTGCCGTTCTCCAAGACCAGATCGAAGTGGTCGTGCTTGGCTGGTGGTGTGTCGGCAGGCACCATGCGCAGGCTGCCCGACATGCCCAGATGGATGATCAGCCAGCCGCTGGTGCAGCCGATGAGCAGATATTTGCTGCGACGGTCGACCCTGTTGATCCGTTGCCCCCCAAGCAGTCTGGCGAGGTCGGCACGCACCGGCCAGCGCATGCCGCTGTGGCGTACGACGGCAGTGCGGATCAGCTGTCCGCTCAGGTGGGCTTCAAGACCGCGGCGCGTCGTCTCGACTTCCGGCAGCTCGGGCATGATTTCACGGCGTCTACGGCGGAACCGCGGAGGCCGCCGAGTCGCCAGCTGGCGTGGCCACCTCGGGCGGGGTGAGCAGACGCCTGCCCATCTCGCCGGAGAAGTGGAACTGCAGCTTTTCGTCCGGCCGCACCAGGATGAGCTCCGGCTGCTTCTGCAGCACGCCCAGCCTGAGCGTCCTGCCGTCGGCAAGGCGCACTTCGATATGTTCGGCGGATGCCTTTGCGCCCGCACGCCGCGTCAGCAGGCTCGAGGCGAAGCGCCACCCGTCCACCCAGCGGTTGAAGTCGTCCTGGCTGGGTTCCTCAGCGCCGGTGGCCGGCCGACGCGCCCACTTCGCGTCCTGCAGCTCGATGCGGGCCCCCGGTAGCACGAACGCGACCGGGCTCTCGCCCTCGACGAACAAGGAATGAGTCAGCAGCCGTTCGGCTTTTTGCGGCACCAGCGACGAATAGAGCGAGGACAGCAGGTACACGGCATCGCCGGCCAGCACGTACTGCTCCTGGCTCAGGGGGTTTACCGTGCCGAACGCGAAACGTTGCCCCTCGAGGGTGACGGTGAGCGAAGGCCGATCCAGGTCGAAGCGCCCGAGATCGCTGGCGGCGAGCCTTTCCTTGCTGGAGGCGCTGGCGAGCTCTAGCAGGCGTTCCACCTGGCTGCGGTCCGCGCGCGCCTCGATGGGGCGCGCCAGGTACCACGCATCCCCGCGCTTGGCGAGTTCGATGATCTCGCCGTCCCGCGGCTCGATCACAACGCGGGTCACGGCGCTCGGCGCCAGCGTGCTCAGCTTGTGCCGGGTAGCGTCGTTGTCGCCCGGGCGGTAGTAGATGTAGAAGCCCAGGCCGACGACAGCGGCCAGCAGGAGCAGGTTGATGATCCAGCCGCGCTTCATTCCACGCATTTCTTCGTAGAGTAGGTCACCCCGGAGGACGCAGAGGACGCGGAGGGAAAACAGTGAGATCGAGCCTCAGCCGGTTCACCCGCCGGGAGAGTGCGTCCGCCTGGATGACAAATTGGCCTACCCTGTGTCCTCCGCGGTTCATCCTTCGTCTCCAGCTTCAATCGGGCGCTTGCGTGCTCTCGTGGGCCCGCCGGCCGCACCCGCTGTCGCATCAGCCGCGGCGCCGCCGCCACCAGATCATGCCGCCGGCGAACAGGAACACAGCAGGGAGCACTGCCAGAAAGCCGATCGCGATCACGGCCAGCGATGTCCGGGTGAGGTTGAGCTCGCTATCCACCCGCGCGCGCGGCTGGATGGTGATGAGGCTCTCGTCCTCGGCCAGCCAGTTGAGGATGTTGGTGCCCAGATCCTGGTTGCTCAGCAGGCCGACGAAGGCGTTGGACAGGAAGCTGCTGCCGCCAGTCGCTACTACGCGCTGCATGCGTTCGCCCTTGCTGCGTTCGATGGCAACAGCGATCGGCACCGGGCCACGCGTATCGCGTCCCTGGTCGAAGCGTGCGCCCTTCTCGAGGGCTCCGGTTTCCACCCAGCCATTGGCTGCCACCTCCACCAGCGTCGTCGCGCGCCAGTCCTTCGCTTCCGGATCCACCGCGATGCGCCGTACGAAAGGGAAGGCGGTGTTAAGGGCCGAGAAGTCCTCGGTGATCGGATGCAAACCATAGCTCGACGACAGCGCGATGGTCGGTTCGATGCCCAGCCGCGCGGCAGCTGGATCCACTACGACGCCGGTGGTCAGATCGAGGTGCAGCTGCTCTGCGATGGGCTGCAGTCCATGCAGCGGCTCCTGGTCGATGAGCCAGAGCAGATTCCCGCCGCGCTCGAGGAAACGCTTGATCTTGTCCACCTCGCCCTTGAGCATGTCCACCCGCGGCGGCGTGAGCACCAGCACGCTGATGTTGTCCGGGACCTCGGGCGCGACGGCCAGATTCAGACCCTGGATGCGAAACCCCTTGGTCCCGAGCTGACGGCCGAAGTCGCCCAGGTCGAAGTTCGCCTGCCCATCCAGCTTCGGCTCGCCATGGCCGTCGACGTACATGACCAGCCGCTCCTGGCTGCGCGCCAGGCGCTGGAGCAGGTTGGCCAGCGCCTGCTCATTCAGCTCGGTCAGGTGCTCGGAGCGAGTGCCGTACTCGATCACCAGCTCGCCGTTGCTGCGCACGTTGGCTGCGGCCGTCTGCTTGGGCTGCTCGCGCGGGTCGACAAAGGCCAGTGTAAGGTCGGGCTTCGCGCGCTTGTAAGGTGCCACGAAGTCGCTGATCAGCCGCCGAACATCTCCCAGCATCGGGTCCTGTGTCGTTGCATAGGCCGTAATGCTGATGGGCCCGGTCATCTTTGCCAGCACGTCGCGCGTGCCCTGAGAAAGGGTGTTGCGCTGGTTCTGGGTGATGTCCCATTGCAGGCGGTTGTCCTTGACCGCGTACACCGCCAGGAAGGCGCCCGCCGCCAGCAGCAGGGCGAACAACCCGTTCTGCGCCAACATCTGCAGCCGGAGCCTCGCGCTCGTCTTCATGCGCGCAGCCGGTCGCCATCCAGCCGGCGGATGGACAGGAGCAGGAACAGGGCGATCAGCGCGACATAGTAGGTGAGGTCGTTCAGCGCGATCGTCCCTTTTCCGAAGCTGTCGAAGTGGCGGATCAACGACAGCAGGTGGAGCACGCTGTCCGGATTGTTGGTGGAGATGTTGATCAGCCACAGCGCCAGCAGCACGGCGAAGGTGCCCACCGCCGCCACCAGAGGCTGCGCGGTCAGACAGGACAGATACAGCCCCACGGCGGCGAAGCTCCCGCACAAGAGCAGCAGGCCCAGCGCGTTGGCTGCCAGCAGCCCGAGGTCGAGCGCTCCGCCCGCGTACAAGGACAGGGACATGACCAGGATGAGGCCGACCGCCAGCATGAGGAAAGCGAGCAGCGCGAGGAACTTGCCGAGCACGATGCCACTGATCGACACCGGCGCTGACATCAGGAATGGCAAGGTCTGGTTGCGCCGCTCCTCGGCGATCAGCCGCATGGACAGGAGCGGGACCACCATCAGCAGCATGATGGATGCGGTGGCGAAGACCGGCGCCGCGACGACCTCGGTTGCCCCCGGCGCGGCCGGCTGCATGGCAAGCTGGGGCTGCAACTCGAGGTAGATCTGCAGGCGCGACAGGAACACCCAGGCGAACATGAGCTGGAGAAAGGCCAGAACTACCCACGCCAGCGGCGATGCGAACAGCACCCGCAGCTCCTTCGCCGCGACCACCCGGATCATGCTGCCGCCTCCTCTGCCGCCTGCGGCGCGCCTGCGGCTTCCTGCCGGGTGAGCTGTACGAACACCTCTTCCAGGGTGGCGCGCTCGGGGGTCAGGTGGAACAGCCGCCAGCCGCGCTCCGCCGCGGTCGCGACCAGTGCATCGGTGGGGTCCCCTCCCGGTAAATGGAGCACCCGCAGCAGCTGGCCGGCCAAGGGCTCGACCCGAACCACCCCGGGTAGGCGGGCAAGCTCCTCGGGCGGGGGCGGGTTGCGTAAGCCGACCAGCAGTGCCTGGCCACCGCGGAACTGGCGCAGCCCCTCGATCGTGTCGCTGTAGACGATGCTGCCGCGGTGCATGATCTGCACGCGGTCGCACGCCGCCTCGACCTCGGGAAGGATGTGGGTGGATAGGATTACGCTGTGCGTACCCGAGAGCTCTCGGATCAGCGCCCGAATCTCGCGGATCTGGATGGGATCGAGCCCGACCGTAGGCTCGTCGAGGATGACCACGTCCGGCGCGTGGACGATCGCCTGCGCGATGCCGACGCGCTGTTGATAGCCCTTGGACAGCGTACCGATCAGGCGATGCCCGATGTCGGCCAGCCCACAGCGCTGCTTGGCCCGGTCCAGCGCTTCGCCCAGCCGGCTGCGCGGCACGCGGTGCAGCCGCCCGGCGATGCGGAGGTATTCATCTACCGTCAGCTCCCGGTACAGCGGCGGGACCTCCGGGAGATAGCCGATGCGGGCCTTGGCGGCGGTCGGGTGCTCCAGCAGGTCGACCCCGCAGATGGTTATGCTGCCGGTGCTCGGCGCGAGGTTACCGGTCAGCATCTGCATGGTTGTGGTCTTGCCGGCACCGTTGGGGCCCAGCAGGCCCAGCACTTCGCCGCGCCGGAGGTCCAGATCGAGCGCGCGCACGGCCGGGGCGCCGCCGAAGCTGCGCGACAAATCGCGCACCGACACGGTCGTTTCCTGCGAGTGGGTGCTTGCGTTGGAGCTATCCGACATGGCTAAGGGTAGTGCGGCAGAGAACTTGCTTTGGCCCGGGGGAAAGCATGCCGCACTGCAGCGCCCCGGGCCGGCGGTCAACGCGTCGAAAAGGGCCGCGGACGACTTGAGGCGCGGCGCAAATATACCTAAACTGACTTCGATGTTGAAGCTATCGCGAACGACGCACGCTAGGACTAGCGCCAGCCCGGACTAAACCCCGGTGCGGCGCCAGCGTCTACGCCGGGAAAAGCGCGCAATCCAAGCCGTCCCCTATCCCTTCGTCTAAGAGTTCCGCCCAGGCACGCTATGCACAAGATCCAAATCCTCGCGGTGGCCGCCTTGGCGACACTCGGTGGCTGCGCGCACCAACTGCAGACCGACGTGCGCGCTGGCGATCCCTTCGGCACCCGCACGGCCGCCGCCGACGGGATGCTGCCACTGGAGCCCTGGCCCAGCCTGGCCCAGGCCGGCGACGACGAAGACGAGGATGCGCTGGAAGAGCGGGCGCGGCGCATATTCGGCGACGCGCCGCCGGCGCCCACCAATCTGCCGGACAAGACACTGGACCAGGAACTGCTGTTCAAGTTCCTGTTGTCCGAGATCGCCGGTCAACGTGGCAACCTGCAGCTTGCCGCCCAGGGCTATCTGGACATGGCCAGGTCCACGCGCGATCCGCGTCTGGCCCGGCGTGCCACGGAGATCGCCAATTATGCCCGCCTGCCCGCCATCGCTCTCGAGGCGGCGCGGCTCTGGTATGACACGGACAAGAGCAGCCCGCAGGCGCGTCAGACGCTGGTGAGCGTCCTGCTGAGCAACAACAAGCTGCAGGAAGCCAAGCCGCACCTGCAGGCCATGCTCAACGCCGATGGCGACCTCGCGCACGGTTTCCTCCAGCTGCACAACATGCTGGCCAAGAGCGCCGACAAGGCGGCCGTGCTGAGCGTCGTGCGCGATCTGGCCAAGGGCTACCCGCAGATGCCCGAAGCGCACTTCGCGGTGGCCCAGGCGGCCTTGGCAGCGGGCAAGTACGACCTTGCTAGCAGCGAAGCGGGCGAGGCCATGCTGTTGCGGCCCGACTGGGAGCTGGGCGCGCTGCTGCAGGCGCAGATCATCCAGCAGCGCGAATCCCCTGCCAAGGCGGCCGAATACCTGGAGCGCTTCCTCGCCGCCCATCCCAAGGCCCGCGATGTGCGCGCCAGCTACGCGCGTCTGCTGATCGGCAACAAGAAGCTCGAAGAAGCCCGTGCACAGTATCAGATCATGCTCGACGAGCAGCCCGCCAACGCGGACATCGCCGTCACCATCGGGTTGCTCTCGTTGCAGCTGAACGACTTCGACGCAGCCGAGGCGAAGCTCAAGCGCGGTCTTGAGTTGGGGTACCGCGACCCGGATACGCTGCGGTTCTACATCGGCCAGTCCTTCGAGGAGCGCACCCGCACCAGCGAGGCCATGGATTGGTACAGGCAGGTGGAGGGCGGCGACCAATACGTCCCTGCGCAGGCCCGCTATGCCTTCCTGCTCGGCCGCCAGAACAAGGTTGCCGAAGCACGTGAGTACCTGCAGAGCGTGCAGGTGCAGAGCGACGAGCAGCGCGCCATGCTGGTCCAGGCCGAAGCCCAGCTCCTGCGCGAAGCCAAGGACTATCAGGAGTCCTACGACGTGTTGGCACGCGCACTGGACAAGCAGCCCGAGAATGCGGACCTGCTCTACGACAGCGCTCTGGCAGCCGAGAAGCTGAACAAGCTGGATGTGGCCGAGGTCAACCTGCGCAAGCTGATCAAGCTGAAGCCGGATCACGCTCAGGCCTACAATGCGCTGGGCTATACGCTGGCCGATCGCACCGACCGACTGAAAGAAGCTAAGGATTACATCGAGAAGGCGCTCAAGCTTGCTCCCGACGACCCCTTCATTCTCGACAGCATGGGCTGGGTGCACTACCGCCTGGGCAACCACAAAGAGGGGCTGGACTATCTGCAGCGCGCCTACACCCAGCGGCCCGACCCGGAGATCGCCGCGCACCTGGGAGAGGTGTTGTGGGTCAAGGGACGCTCGGCCGACGCGGAGAAGGTCTGGCGTAACTCCGCCCAGGAGCATCCGGACAACGAGCTGCTTCAGCAGACCATGAAGCGGTTCCTCAAGTAGTGCGGGCGCGCCGCGGCCACCGCTGGGTGGCCGTGCTCGCCGCTGTCCTGCTATCCGCGTGCGCGGCCCTGCCGCGTGGCGGCCCTGTGCCCAGTGTAGATGCCAGGGCAGTCGATGCTTTTCAGCTCGACGGCCGCATCAACGTGCGCGTCGAGAACGAAGGGCATCCAGGGCGCGTTCGCTGGCAGCACAGCCCGCACGCGGACGAGCTGTGGTTCTATTCCCCGCTGGGTGCCACCGTTGCACAGCTCAGACAGGACGCATCCGGAGCGCTGCTGATTACCTCCGACGGGCGCGAGTACCGGGCGAGCGACCTGCAGCAGCTCGCCTTCGATGTGCTCGGATGGGATCTGCCGCTTGGTGGCCTGCCGTATTGGGTGCGCGGTTTGGAGTGGCCGGGGGTGGAAACGCAGCAGGAGACGTTCGACCCGCAGGGCAGGCTCAAGTATCTGTCCCAGGGCGGCTGGGAGGTCTCTTACCTGGACTGGGCGCCAGCCGGCGTGTCAGGGCTCCCGAGCAAGCTCGACTTAAAGGGGGAACGCTTGCGCATGCGGCTGCTGGTCGAGAAGTGGAGCGTGAGTGGACGCGAGCTGTGAGCAGGCTCTGGTGTGTCCGGCACCTGCCAAGCTCAACCTGTTTCTACACATTGTGGGCCGGCGAGCAGACGGCTATCACCTCCTGCAAACCCTGTTCCGCTTCGTCGATCACGCCGATACGCTGACCTTCCGGGTCCGCACGGATGGCCGCATCGAGCGAAGCGGTGACCTGCCGGGGTTACCGCCGCAACAGGACCTGACCGTGCGCGCGGCGCGCCTGCTGCGCGAGGCCTCGGCCACGCACGCTGGTGTCACCATAGTGCTGGACAAGCACCTGCCACTAGGCGGGGGTGTGGGCGGGGGCAGCTCGGACGCGGCGACCACGCTGATCGCCCTCAATCGCCTGTGGGGGCTCAAGTGGACGCGCTCGCGGCTGCAGGAGCTTGCCCTGCAGCTCGGCGCCGATGTGCCCGTGTTCGTGTTCGGTCGCAACGCCTTTGCCGAGGGTGTGGGGGAGCGGCTGCACGCCGTCGAGCTACCGCCCGCCTGGTATGTCGTGCTGGCTCCGCAGCTGGCGGTGTCCACCGCAGAGGTCTTCTCCGACCCTGATTTGACACGAGATTCGACTCCAATCAGAATAGCGAGCTTTTCCGCGGGGGCGGGCCGCAACGACCTCGAGGCGGTCGTGTGCCGGCGGTATCCTGTCGTGGCCCGGCATCTGGAATGGCTCCGGCAGCACGCCCCGGCCGCAATGACAGGGTCGGGCGCGTGCGTGTTCGCCGCTTTCGACAGCGAATCCGCCGCGCTGGACGTGTTCCAGCGCCGGCCGCAGGGTATGCAAGGTTTCGTTGCGCGCGGATTGGATCGTCATCCCCTGTGGGAGTGGCTCGAGTAGCGCTCGCTGCGGGGGTGGACACAGGTTGCGTCGGTCTCGGCGCGGTTGCGCCGGGGCGCTTGGGGAGTCGCCAAGCTGGTTAAGGCACCGGATTTTGATTCCGGCATGCGAAGGTTCGAATCCTTCCTCCCCAGCCAGAAAAATCAGGGGCTAGGGACTGAGGACCAAGGACTCAGGACCTAGTGCCGTTTCAGTTTTATCGTGCCGATCGGCAGACAAGTGCAATGCCTGACGTGCTGGAGTCCTCAGTCCCTATCCCTATTTAAGACCCCCAGCCCCTGAGTCAAGATGGCCTACGACAGCCTGATGGTGTTCACCGGCAATGCCAACCCCAAGCTTGCCGAGGACGTCGTCAAACATCTGAACATCCACCTCGGCCGCGCCACCGTCGCGCGCTTCAGCGACGGGGAGGTGATGGTCGAGCTGTTGGAGAACGTCCGTGGGAAGGATGTATTCGTTCTGCAGTCGACCTGCATGCCGACCAACGACAATCTGATGGAAGTGATGCTGATGGTAGACGCGCTGAAGCGCTCGTCGGCCGAACGCATCACCGCGGCGATCCCGTACTTCGGCTATGCCCGCCAGGACCGCCGGCCGCGCTCGGCGCGCGTGGCGATCAGCGCGAAAGTCGTGGCCAACATGCTGCAGGCCGTGGGCGTGGACCGCCTGCTGGTGATGGACCTGCACTCGGACCAGATCCAGGGCTTCTTCGACATTCCGGTCGACAACATCTACTCCGCGCCGATCCTGCTGGGCGATGTGTGGAAGCGCGGGTATCAGGACGTGGTGGTGGTCTCGCCCGACGTGGGTGGCGTAGTCCGCGCACGGGCGCTGGCGAAGCGGCTGGACTCGGACCTGGCCATCATCGACAAGCGTCGTCCGCGGCCCAACGTGGCCACTGTCATGAACATCATCGGTGAGGTGAAGGGCCGCACCTGCGCCATCATGGACGACATGGTCGACACCGCGAATACCCTGTGCGAGGCTGCAGCTGCATTGAAGGACAAGGGCGCTGAGCGGGTGCTCGCCTACTGTACACATCCCGTGCTGTCGGGGCCCGCCGTCAAGCGCATCCAGAGCTCCGCGCTCGACGAGCTGGTGGTGACTGACACCATCCCCCTGCGCGAGGATGCGCGCGCCTGCCCGCGTATCCGGCAGCTGTCGGTTGCAGAACTGCTGGCCGAGACCATGCTGCGCATTAGTAACGAGGAGTCGGTCAGCTCGCTGTTCATGGAGTAGTTTGAACCACAGAGGCACGCAGCCACAGAGAAAAGAATCGATAGTCCGACACGCAACGCTGCTCTTGGCTGTTCGGATTCTGGCCCCGCCGTGCGGACAATCGGTATCCTCATCTATGCCTCTGTGTCTCTGTGGTCAAGAAGTTGAATCCGTCATCTGGTCGCGGATGACATCTGTCTAGGAGAAAGGAAATGGCAATCGAAGTCAATGCAACACCGCGCACAACGCAAGGCAAAGGTGCGAGCCGCCGCCTGCGTCACACTGGGCGCGTGCCGGGCGTCCTTTACGGCGCAGGCCGGCAGGCGGAGGCGATCGAGCTGGATCACAAGGAGATCGCGCTCAAGCTCAACCAGGAAACCTTCCACGCTTCCATCCTGACGTTGAGCCTGGGAAGCCAGAAGCAGCAGGTCGTCCTGCGCGACTACCAGATGCATCCTTGGCGCGCTCAGGTGCTGCACGTGGATTTCCAGCGCGTCGCAAAGGACCAGAAGATACACATGAAGGTCCCACTGCACTTCATCAACGCGGAGATTGCGCCTGGTGTGAAGGTCGGGGGCGGCAGCGTCAACCACGTCATGAGCGAGCTGGACATCAGCTGCTTCCCTGACGACCTGCCCGAGTACGTTGAGGTGGATCTGTCCAATCTCCAGATGGGACACTCGATCCACCTGTCGGAGCTGACCTTGCCCAAAGGGGTGGAGTCGACCCAGCTGCGTGGCGGGGACGACGCAGTGGTGGTGACGATCCCAGTGCCGAGGGCCGAGGCGCCGGCAGAGGAGGAAGCGGAGGCGGCGGCGGCAGCAGCAGCAGCCGCGGCGGCTGCGCCTGCGGCGGCGGCCGCGCCGGCCGGGGCGGAGAAGAAAGAAGAGAAGAAGGAAGAGAAGAAGTAGTCTTCCTCTCATCGTCGGCGCGGGAGGCCCGCTCGGTCCTGCCAGACTGGGTGGGCCTTTCTCGTTTGAGCAACGGCGGACGCAACCATCATGAGGCTGGTAGTGGGTCTGGGCAATCCCGGACGCGAATACGAGGCCACCCGACACAACGCCGGCTTCTGGTGGGTCGAGAGCCTGGCGGAGGAGCGCGGCGTGGGGCTGAAGTCCGAGTCGCGCTTCCATGGCAAGGTGGGCAGGCTCACGGACGGGGGGCAGGACTGCTGGTTGCTGCTGCCGCAGACCTACATGAACCGCAGCGGCCAGGCGGTCGGTGCATTGGCCGGCTTCTACAAGATTTCCTCGGAGGAGATCCTGGTCGTGCACGACGAGCTGGACCTTCCTCCGGGCACCGTGCGGCTGAAGAAGGGCGGCGGGGTCGCAGGTCACAATGGCCTGAAGGACATCGCCGCACGTCTGGGGCCCGACTTCTGGCGCCTGCGGATCGGCATCGGTCATCCCGGCGACCGCGCGGCGGTGACGAACTACGTGCTCCATCCGCCGCGCGAGGAAGAGACGCGGCTCATCTCCGATGCGATCGAGCGCAGCCTGGAGGTGTGGCCGCTGATCTTCGCAGGCGAGATGGAGAAGGCCATGCATCGCCTGCACACCCAACCTAAAGATTGAACCACAGAGGCACAGAGAACGGTGAAGATGCTATGAGGGCGAGGCTGGTCGCAGATAGACGAACCGCCGCAATGGCAGTCCATCGGCTCGACTGTCGCTTTCGTCTGTGCCTCTGTGTCTCTGTGGTGAAAAGGCTTTCATGAGCTTGAAATGCGGCATCGTCGGACTGCCCAACGTGGGCAAGTCCACCCTGTTCAACGCGCTGACCAAGGCGGGCATCGCGGCGGAGAACTACCCCTTCTGCACTATCGAACCGAACGTGGGCATCGTGGAGGTTCCCGACCCGCGCCTGCCCAGGCTCGCTGCGATCGCCAAGCCGCAGAAGGTCATCCCGGCCATCGTCGAGTTCGTCGACATCGCCGGCTTGGTGGCTGGCGCCTCGAAGGGCGAGGGGCTCGGCAACCAGTTCCTCGCCAACATACGCGAGACCGATGCCATCGCGCACGTGGTGCGCTGCTTCGACGATCCCAACGTCGTTCATGTCGCAGGCAAGGTCGATCCGGTCTCCGATATCGAGACCATCAACACTGAGCTCGCGCTGGCCGATCTGGCGACCGTCGAGAAGCAGCTTGCGAAATACAGCAAGGTCGCGAAGGCCGGCGGTGATAAGGAAGCGCAGCGGCTGGTCGCGGTGCTGGAGAAGCTTCTGGTGGCGTTGAATCAGGCGCAACCGGCGCGGGCGGTGAGCCTGTACGAGGAAGAAAAGGAGGTGATCAAGCCCCTGTTCCTCCTCACCATGAAGCCGACGATGTACGTTGCCAACGTGGCCGAGAACGGCTTCGACGACAACCCGCTGCTGGACCGGATCCGGGAGTATGCCGCGAGGGAGGGAGCGCCTGTGGTGGCCATCTGCGCAGCGCTGGAAGCGCAGATCGCCGACCTGCCAGAGGAGGACAAGCAGGTATTCCTCGCCGACATGGGCATGCAGGAGCCCGGGCTCGACCGCTTGATCCGCGCTGCGTATGAGCTGCTGGGGTTGCACACTTACTTCACTGCCGGACCGAAGGAAGTGCGAGCCTGGACCATCCACCGCGGCGACACGGCACCGCAAGCAGCGGGCGTGATCCACACCGACTTCGAGAAGGGCTTCATCCGCGCCGAGGTCATCTCCTACGACGACTACGTGGCGCTCAAGGGCGAACAGGGCGCAAAGGAGGCAGGCAAGATGCGGCTGGAGGGGAAGGAGTACGTCGTCAGAGATGGCGACGTGATGCATTTCCGCTTCAACGTCTAAGCCGACATCTCAACGCAAAGGCGCAAAGGACGCAAAGAAACACCGACAGGGGCGAACTGGAGGCGCCGGTCGGCCAGCTGGTGGCCTCGTCGTGACATCTGGGCCATGACCAGCTCCTCCAGATATTCCGGCCGTTCTTTGCGCTCTTTGCGCCTTTGCGTTGGGGTGTTGTAGTTGTGCTGAGCCGTTGCAGTAGCTCAGTTCACCGCCGCCGCCGAGCCGTCCCGCCACCCAGCAACCCGCCCAGCACGCCACGCAGGATCTCCCGCCCGATCTGTGAGCCGGCTGAGCGCGCCGCGCTCTTGGCGGCCGCTTCGAGCATGCCTTCGCGCCGCCCGCCGCGGGGGCCCGTGCTGCCGACGAGGATGCCGCCGAGCATGTCCATGATGCTGCCGCTGCCTCCAGCGGTGGTGGGTGCGGGCTTGGCTTGCACGGCTTCCATCCGTGCGGCTGCTGCTTCCTTGAGCTTCTCATGAGCCGACTCGCGATCCACCACTTTCTCGTAGTGGCCGAACATCGGCGAGGCCTGGATGACCCGCCTGCGCTCCTCCGGAGTCGCCGGACCGATGCGGCTCCCGGGCGCCAGCACCCAGGCGCGCTGCACGATGCCCGGCCGGCCTTTTTCGTCCAGGAAGGACACCAGCGCTTCCCCTACGCCCATCTCCGTGATGGCCTTCTCGGTGTCCACCTCGGGATTCGCCCGCAGGGTCGATGCCGCCGTCTTGACCGCCTTCTGGTCGCGCGGAGTGAAGGCGCGCAGCGCATGCTGCACGCGGTTGCCGAGCTGCCCTAGCACCGTCTCGGGCACGTCCAGCGGGTTCTGCGTGACGAAGTACACGCCCACGCCCTTGGAGCGGATCAGCCGCACCACCTGCTCGATCTTCTCCTGCAGGGCCTGGGGCGCGTCGCCGAACAACAGGTGCGCCTCGTCGAAGAAGAACACGAGCTTGGGCTTGTCTGGGTCGCCCACCTCGGGCAACGTCTCGAACATCTCCGACAGCAGCCACAGCAGCAGCGTCGCATAGATCTTGGGCTGCTGCATGAGCTTGTCTGCGGCCAGGATATTCACGACGCCGCGGCCTTGGCTGTCGGTCTGCATCAGATCGTCGATGTTCAGCGCCGGCTCGCCGAAGAACTTGTCCCCGCCCTGTTCTTCCAGTTGCAGGAGGCCGCGCTGGATCGCACCGATGCTGGCGGTCGAGATGTTCCCGTAGTCGGTGGTGAACTGCTTGGCGTTGTCGCCCACGAACTGGAGCATGCTGCGCAGATCCTTGAGATCCAGCAGCAGCAGGCCGTTATCGTCGGCGATCTTGAACACCAGGGTCAGTACGCCGCTCTGCGTGTCGTTCAGGTTGAGCATGCGGGAGAGTAGCAGCGGCCCCATCTCGGAAATCGTGGTGCGAACCGGATGGCCCTGCTCGCCGAGTACATCCCAGTATGCAACGGGGCAGCCGCCGAACTCCGGGGCGGGCAGACCGTGCTCTTCGAGACGTTGCTCGAGCTTGGTCGAGAGCTGTCCAGCCTGGCTCATGCCCGAGAGGTCACCTTTGACATCCGCCATGAACACCGGAACACCGATGCGGCTGAAGCCCTCGGCCAAGCGCTGCAGGGTGACGGTCTTGCCGGTACCTGTCGCCCCGGCGATGAGACCGTGACGGTTGGCCAGCCCCGGCAGCAGGCAGACTTCCTCGGTGGATCTCGCGATGGGCAAGGGCTGGATCATGGCTCGGCTCCGGGCTGCGCTGTGCTAGACTTTCGCAATTATATCCGTGCGATAGCGAGCCGAAGCGCGTAGTCGCAATCCCTCTTCCGTACCAGATCGAGTGCCCGGCTTCCGGGCGTTGTGCATATGGCAGGTCACAGCAAATGGGCCAACATCAAGCATCGGAAGGCCGCCGCTGATGCGAAGCGCGGCAAAGCCTTCACCCGCCTGATCAAGGAGATCACGGTGGCTGCCAAGCTGGGCGGCCCCGACCCGGGCATGAACCCGCGCCTGCGGCTGGCGATCGACAAGGCCTACGAGGCGAACATGCCCAAGGAAAACGTCGAGCGCGCCATCAAGCGCGGCAGCGGCGAGCTGGAGGGCGTGAACTACGAGGAGATCCGCTACGAGGGCTACGGGATCGGCGGGGCGGCGGTGATGGTGGATTGCCTGACGGACAACAAGACCCGCACCGTGGCCGATGTGCGGTACGCGTTCAGCAAGAACGGCGGCAACCTTGGCGCCGAGGGTTCGGTGGCGTTCCTGTTCAAGCACTGCGGGCAGCTGGTGTTCGCGCCAGGTACGAGCGAAGATCAGGTGATGAATGTCGCCATCGAGGCGGGTGCGGAGGACGTCGTCACCAACGAGGACGGCAGCATCGAGGTGATCACGACGCCCACCGAGTTCCACATCGTGAAGGCAGCGCTGGAACGTGCCGGGCTGAAGCCCGAGCTTGCGGAAGTGACCATGAAGCCGGCCAGCGAGACGCTCCTGACGGGGGAGGACGCCACGCGCATGCAGAAGCTGATGGACGCGGTGGAGTCGCTCGACGACGTCCAGGAGGTCTACACGACCGCCGTCATGGACCAGGAGTGATAGAAGCACTTGGCCACCAAGACACCAGGACAGCAAGACACCACGACACCAGGACACCGATACGGCAGAACGACACCCACTGCCGTATCTCGGTTTCCCTGGTGTCTTCGCGTTCTGGCGGTCAGGTGGTCAGGCGAGGGTATCCAGCCCACGTGACAGCACGCGCGACAGTTCGGATCCTCGGCATCGACCCCGGGCTGCGCGTCACTGGCTTCGGCCTCATCCAGCGCGCCGGCCAGCAGCTCGCCTATCTCACCAGCGGCGTCGTGCGCACGCCCGCTGGCGAGCTGCCCGACCGCCTCAAGGCGATCCTGGAAAGCCTGGGCGAGGTCATCGCACAGCACTCGCCCGACCAGGTGGCAGTCGAGAAGGTCTTCGTCAACGTCAACCCGCAATCCACGCTCCTGCTCGGGCAGGCGCGTGGGGCGGCGATCTGCGCGGCGGTGTCGCGCGGGCTGCCGGTCTCCGAGTACACGGCATTGCAGGTGAAGCAGGCGGTCGTGGGCAACGGGCATGCCGCCAAGGAGCAGGTGCAGGAGATGGTGCGCAGGCTGCTGGCCCTGCCAGGCGACCCCAGCGCCGACGCGGCCGACGCGCTCGCCTGCGCCATCTGCCACGCCCACGGCGGGCTGGGGCTGGGTAGGCTGGCGACGGCAGGCTTTCGCGTGCGTGGCGGCCGGCTGGTGTGAGGGCGGCGGCGTGATCGGCCGAATCACCGGTGTGCTGCTGGAGAAGCGCCCGCCCCAGGTGCTGGTCGACGTGCAGGGCGTTGCCTACGAGGTCGACGTTCCGATGAGCACCTTCTATCAGCTGCCCGCCAGTGGCGGTCGCATCACGCTCCACACACACCTCGTGGTGCGCGAGGACGCCCATCTGTTATTTGGCTTCGCTACCGAGGGCGAGCGCCAGACGTTCCGCCAGCTGCTCAAGGTCAGCGGCATCGGCACCCGCACGGCACTCGCGCTGTTGTCCGGCATGACCGTCGAGGATTTGTATCTTGCGGTGGCGAATCAGGACGTGGGCCGCATGATCAAGATCCCAGGTATCGGGAGGAAGACCGCCGAGCGGTTGCTGCTCGAGTTGCGCGACCGCCTCGCCGCCGGTGTTCCCGGATCCCCCGCCGCGCCCGCCACGTCGCCCCGCGGTGACGCGCTCAATGCCCTGCTGGCACTGGGCTACAGTGAAAAGGAAGCTTCCGCAGCGCTGGCCAAGCTGTCGGTCGAGCTGGGAACGTCCGAGGCGATCCGGCAGGCGCTGCGGATGCTGTCCAAGGTGCTATGATCGACTGGATTTGCCGATGATATATGCCTTGATTGCATCCCTGGCCGCGGTCTTCGGCTTGGGCGCCGCTGCTGCCGCAGACAATCGTGCTGCGCTCGAGCGCAACCCCATCGAGCGCCTTGCGGGCAGCGGCCAAGCAACTCAACAGTGAAAGGAAACGACCGACCATGCAGCTTCTGCGCAGCGCGATCCTGACTGCAGCGCTCGTCTTCGTCTGCACCGCGTCCTTGCCGGCATCCGCCTCCAAGATCGACAAGAGCCAGCAGCTGGTGAACCTGCACGATCTGCAGTGCTCGGTGGCAATCGGCGACTACTTCCTCAAGCAGGAAAGCCTGCTGGCAGCGCGGGACTATCTGGCCCGGATCGGAGGCGAGCAGGGCCTCGGCCGGGAATGGGACCCGGCCAACGTCCACTGGCAGCAGGCCGAGGACGCCATTGTGGGAGGGCTGATGCGACAAATGCAGCGGGAGTACTCGAACATGGAATGGCTGTCCGAGGAGTGGGTCGGTCTCAACGACCGCGAGCTCAGCGAGAAGGATATGGATGTCCTGCTGCAGCATTTCGGCAGCGAGATCGGACGCAAGCAGCTGATGATCATCGATCACAGCGTGGCCTTTCACGTCATGGCCTCGCTGAGCCTGGCCGGCAAGATCCAGGACAATGTGCCGGGGACCGAAGCGGAGCGCAAGCGCATGCAAGATACCTACAACGCCGAGGACGAGGCGATGCGGTTCGATCACAATGCCAGTCCCGAAGGTACCCAGTTCGCGCTTTCGCCCGTGGGCAAGAAGTACTTCACCAACGCGGTGCTGAAGGTGAGCGGTCTGATCACCGGGCGGCTGTATCAGTCGGCGCGCGAGATGCCTGGGCGCATCGACGGCTCGATACCAGAGGTGCAGGCCGCCGTCGATGCTTACCGCCGGTCCCGCTCCGGATGATGGCAACTTGAACCACAGAGGCACAGAGGCACAGAGAAAGTCGATTGACACATGATTGGGACGTCTGGAGCCGCCGCTCGTATTCGGACACACTGGCGCAGCCGCATTCATCCTTGTCTTCTCTGTGCCTCTGTGTCTCTGTGGTGAATCGACACAAGATGATCGAAACCGACCGCCTGACCGACCCCGAGCGCACCTCCATACAGGAGGAAGCGTTCGAGCGGGCGCTGCGGCCCAAGCACCTCACCGACTACGTCGGGCAGGAGAAGATCCGCTCGCAACTGTCGATCTTCATCGAGGCCGCCCGCAACCGGCGCGAGGCGCTCGACCACGTGCTGCTGTTCGGACCCCCGGGACTGGGCAAGACCACGCTGGCACATATCATCTCGCGGGAGATGGGGGTGAATCTGCGTCAGACCTCCGGCCCCGTGCTCGAGCGCCCGGGCGACCTGGCGGCGCTGCTGACCAACCTCGAGCCCAACGACGTCCTCTTCATAGACGAGATCCATCGCCTGTCGCCGGTGGTGGAAGAGATCCTCTATCCGGCGCTGGAGGACTTCCAGATCGACATCATGATCGGCGAGGGACCGGCCGCACGTTCGGTGAAGCTGGACTTGCCGCCTTTCACGTTGGTCGGCGCTACCACCCGCGCAGGCATGCTCACCAACCCGCTGCGCGATCGATTCGGCATCGTCTCGCGGCTGGAGTTCTACACTCCCGCGGAGCTGGCCTTGATCGTCGAGCGCTCGGCGCGGCTGCTCAGCGTGGAGATGCACCCCGAGGGTGCCACGGAGATCGCCTCCCGTTCGCGCGGCACGCCGCGCATAGCCAACCGCCTGCTGCGGCGTGTGCGCGACTATGCGCAGGTCAGGGCCCAAGGCGTGATCACGCGCGAGGTCGCCGACCTGGCGCTGCGCATGCTGGACGTGGACGTGGTGGGGTTCGACATCATGGACCGCAAGCTGCTGCTGGCGGTGCTGGAGAAGTTCGGCGGTGGGCCGGTGGGGCTGGACAACCTCGCCGCGGCCATCGGCGAAGAGCGCGATACCATCGAGGACGTGCTGGAACCGTATCTGATACAGCAGGGCTTCCTGCAGCGCACGCCACGCGGGCGGGTCGCCACCCTGTCCGCCTACCGACACTTCGGTTTCGCCGCCCCCGCCCGGAGTACCGGCGGCGACCTGTGGGATGCCGCGACCTGAGACGCGCGACATGGGCGCAGCGCTCGCCGCTGCCCGGGCGCCGGCGTTCCGCCTGCCGGTGCGAGTCTACTACCAGGACACCGATGCGGGCGGGGTGGTCTTCCACGGCACCTACCTGGACTACTTCGAGCGCGCGCGCACCGAGTGGCTGCGCGAGCTCGGCTTCGATATCGGCGTTCTGGCGCAGCGGGACGGCTTCATCTTCATCGTCCGGGAGCTGCGGGTGGCCTATGCGCGCCCCGCGCTGCTCGACGATCTGCTGGAAGTCACCGTGGGTGTGGAGCGCCTGGGGCGCGCCCAGTTCACGCTCGCACAGCAGGTGCTGCGCGCGGGCGCAGAGCTGGTGCGCGCGTCGGTGAACCTCGCCTGCGTGGCGAGCGTGTCTTTGCGGCCTGTGCGGGTGCCGGAAGCGTTGCGTACGGTGCTGATCGAGCGCGGGCTGTGCACCGCGGCTGAGGAGGGAACTTGAACGTCTCCACCGACCTGTCGTTGCTCGCGCTGGTCGCCAACGCCAGCCTGCTGGTCAAGCTGGTCATGGGGGTGCTGCTGCTGATGTCCCTGCTGTCCTGGTGGTACATCTTCCGCAAGTCCTTCGTGCTGCGCGACACCCGCAACAGGTCGGAGGCCTTCGAGCGCACGTTCTGGAGCGGTCCCGACCTGAACCAGCTGTTCCAGTCCATCGCCAGCGGCCGCCGGCCGGCAGCCAGCATGGACCGCATCTTCGAGGCGGGCTTCCGCGAGTTCGTGAAGTTGCGCCGCCAGACCGGCCTGACGGTGGCCACGGTGATGGATGGAACCAGGCGCGCCATGCGCGCCACCTATCAGCGCGAGATGGACTATCTCGAGTCCCATCTGTCATTCCTCGCCACCGTCGGCTCGGTGAGCCCGTACGTGGGTCTGCTCGGTACGGTGTGGGGGATCATGAACGCCTTCCGCGGGCTCGCCAACGTGCAGCAGGCCACGCTCGCCCACGTCGCGCCCGGCATCGCCGAGGCGCTCATCGCCACCGCCATCGGCCTGTTCGCGGCCATTCCCGCGGTGGTGGCCTTCAACTACTACGCGCGCGAGATCGATCGGCTGTCCACGCGCTTCGAGACCTTCATGGAGGAGTTCTCCAACATCCTGCAGCGCCAGGGCGGCGCGCCGGCCTAGGAGCGAGCGCATGATGGACCGCCGCAAGCCGACCCGCCTGATGAGCCAGATCAACGTCGTGCCCTATATCGATGTGATGCTGGTGCTGCTGGTGATCTTCATGGTCACCGCGCCGCTGATCAACACCAGCATGGTGGATCTGCCCTCCGTGGGCCGTAGCAATCAGCCGCCCGCGAACCCGCTCGAGGTGCTGATCCGCCAGGACGGCAGCATCCTGCTGCGCGACCGTGAGCGTGGCGGAGAGGAGAGGCGGGTGAACCGCGATGCGCTGGTGCGCGAGGTGAAGGCGATGATCGCGCGCGACAAGGAGCAGCCGGTCGTGATCGCGGCAGACCAGGAAGTCCAGTACAAGGTGGTGGTGGAGGTGATGGATATCCTGCAGAGCAACGGCGTAGCGAAGGTGGGGCTGCTCACCAGGCCGCGCTCTGGCTAGCCGGCGGAGCAGCATGTTCGAAGGTGTCCGCGAGCCCGGCAAGTCCGCCTCCCTGGCGCTTGCGGTGGTGGTGCATGTCGCCTTCTTTGTGTTTCTGTATTTCGGCATCAGCTGGCAGCGCAAGCCGCTGCCGCCCCTGGAGGCGGAGCTCTGGAGCGAACTGCCGCCGGTGAAGCCGCTGCCGCGCAAAGTCGCGGCAGCACCGCCCGCGCCGCAACCGCCCAAGCCAGCAGTGGAGAAGAAGCCCGAGCCGCCACCCAAGCCGCCGGAGCCACCGAAGCCGGCAGAGCCACCCAAGCCGCCCGAGCCGAAGCAGCCCACACGCGCCGAGATCGAGCTCAAGGAGAAGCAGCGTAAGCTGCAGGAGCAGAAGAAGGCCGAGGCGGAAGCGCGACGCAAGGAGGAGCTCGAGCGCAAGGCTGAAGAGAAGAAGCGCAAGGAGGAGGAGCGCAAGGCCGAAGAGCTGCGCAAGAAGGAGGAAGCGGCAAGGCAGGCGGAACTCCGCAGGCAGGAAGAGGCCAAACGCATCGAAGAAGACAAGCGCCTGGACGCCGAGCGACGGGAGCAGGAGGCCCGACTCGAGCGTGAAGCGGAGAGCCGGCGGGCGGCGATCCTGGAAGAGCAACAGAAGCTGGCGGCCGCTGCCCAGCAGCGCGCGCAGGAGGAAGCGCGCAAGCGGCAGCAGGCCGAGGCGGCCGCCGCTCGCGCGAAGGAGCTGGACGCGTGGCAGAAGCGAATCCAGGACCGGATCAGGAGCAAGGTCGTGGTGCCGCCGTCTACACCCGACAACGCCGAAGCCAAGTACGAGATCGTGATCATTCCGGGCGGAGAAGTGCTCAGCGTGCAGCTGAGGAAGACGAGCGGACACCCTGCCTATGACGAAGCGATCGAGCGGGCCATCAACTCCGCCTCGCCGCTGCCGGTGCCCAGCGATCCAGCGCTGTTTCAGCAGTTGCGCACTCTGAACCTCGTGTTCCGGCCGAACTAGCCCGATGCTATAATCCGGCGCCAATGAAAGCGGGAGACCGGCGCGACGACACCTTAGACCTCTCCACCGAGACACTGCTCGGGCGGCGCCGTGCGATCACGGCGCTGGGCCTTGCTTGTCTCGGTGCGGCGACGCCAGCCGCCGCCCAGCTCACCATCGAAATCATCGGTGGTGGTGCCGACCAGATTCCGATCACCGTCCTGCCCTTCGGCGCTGAAGAAACCTTAGCGCAGCGCATCAGCGAGATCATTTCCGCGGACCTGAACCGCAGCGGGCGCTTCAAGCTGCAGGACATCGGTGGCGTGCGGCCGTTGCCCACCGAGCCCGCGGAGGTGAACTTCCGCTACTGGAAGAACCGCGGCAACCAGACGCTGGTGCTAGGCCGGGTGACGGCGCGCAACGACGGCCGGCTCGACGTGCGCTTCCGGATGATCGACACGGTCAAAGAGTCCCAGATGGTGGGCTATTCCTACACCATCGGGTCTGCGCAGCTGCGCGCCATCGCCCACAAGATCGCCGACATCATCTACGAGAAGCTGACCGGCGAGCCTGGCGTGTTCAGCACGCGCATCGCCTATGTCGCACGCAATCCGGACCGCTTCGAGCTGCAGGTGGCCGATGCCGACGGCTTCAACTCGCAGTTCATCCTGGCGCACCGGGAGCCGATCATCTCCCCGGCCTGGTCGCCCGAAGCCACGCGTATCGCCTACGTCTCCTTCGAGCAGCGCCGGCCCATCGTGTTCATGCACAACCTGACCAATGGTTCGCGACGCATCCTCGCCAACTTCGAGGGCATCAACAGCGCGCCGGCCTGGTTCCCGGACGGGAAACGCCTGGGGCTCACACTGTCCAAGGACGGCTTGGCTCAGGTCTACCGGATCAATGCCGACGGCAGTGGTGTCGAGCGGCTTTCCTTCAGCAACGGCCTCGATACCGAGGCGAGCGTCTCGCCGGACGGGCGCTGGATCCTGTTCACGTCCGACCGCGGCGGCAGCCCGCAGATCTATCGCATGCCGGCCGCCGGCGGCAACGCGGAGCGCATCACCTTCGAGGGTACCTACAACGTCACCCCGCGCTACAGCCCGGACGGCAAGTCGTTCGCCTTCATCCAGCGCAGCGCCGGCAAATATAGCCTCGCCCTGATGGAGCTCGCCTCGCGCCAGGTACAGATCCTCACCGACGGCCAGTTCGACGGCTCGCCCACCTTTGCGCCCAACGGACGCATGATCCTGTACGCGTCCATCGTGAGGGGGCGTGGTATATTGGCCGCCGTTTCGAGCGACGGCCGCATCAAGCAGAAGATCACGGCGTCGGCCCAGGATGTGCGCGAGCCCGCCTGGGGGCCGCTGATAGGCAACCCCTGAGAGGAGCCAGCATGAAACGAATTCTGGTCGGCATCTGTGTCGCCCTGTTTATCGCCGGCTGTGGCAGCAAAGGCGGGCAGCAGCCGCCCAAGGCTGCGGTCGAGCAGCGCGACGTCACGGACCAGCAGCGGGCCGACGCCCAGAAAGCGGCCGACGAGGCCAAGCGCAAGGAAGACGAAGCGCGCCGCCTCGCGGAAGAGGAGCAGCGACGTAAGGAGGAAGAAGCGCGCCGCGCAGCCGCGGAACAACCCGTGGTGCGGCCGCTGCCCGAAACGCGCATGACGGAGCAGCCGCTCGGCGATCCGGCTTCCATGCTCAAGGATCCGTCGAGTCCGCTGTCGAAGCGCAGCATCTATTACGACTTCGACATGTACAACATCCGCGAGGAGTTCCAGCCCATGGTCGAGACTCACGCGAAGTTCCTGCTCGAGAACAAGGATCTGCGCGTGCGCGTCGAGGGCAACTGCGATGAGCGTGGCAGCCGGGAATACAACCTTGCCCTCGGGCAGCGGCGGGCGGACTCGGTCAAGCGCGCCATGACGCTACTCGGCGTGCCGGCAACCCGAATCGAGACGGTGAGCTTCGGAGCGGAGAAGCCCCGGGCCTCGGGCAGCAACGAGGAAGCCTGGGCGGAGAACCGTCGCAGCGATATCGTCTACATCGGCATCGACTCGCCGCAGTAGCGCCCGCCGGGCTGCCGCCCGGTGACATAACTCGTTGCCTGCAATGTTTCCCCCGTCGTTCCAGCCGCCCGTCATCCGCCTCGCCGTGCTGGCCGTCGGCATGATGGTCGCCGCCGCGGCGCACACCCAGCAGCCGGCGCAGCAGAACCGTAGCGTCATCGAGCTGATGACCCAGATCGAGGCCCTCAATGCCGATCTGAACCGCCTGCGGGGGCAGATCGAAGTGCTCAACAACTCCCTCGAAAACGCGCAGCGCCGTCAGCGCGATATGTATCTGGACCTCGACACGCGGTTGCGGCGCATCGAAGGCGGCGGCGATACCGCACAGAAGTCCGCCACAGACCTCGACGCACGCATCAGGAAGCTCGAGCAGCAGCTGTCCGATAGCGACGTACGCGCCAAGCAGTCCGAACCCGCTGCCGCGGCGCCGGCGGAGCCCGCCGCCGTCGCGGCACCGTCGACGGCAGCGGCAGTACCACAGCCTTCACCGCCTGCCGCGCCCAGCGTCGCAAGACCCAACGCGCCGGCCGCCGCCACTGCTGCTGTCGATGCCGGCTCCCCGAAGCGTGCCTACGACAGCGCGCTGGCACTGTACCGCGCGGGGGACTACCAGGGCGCGATCGCCGCTTTCGATACCTTCGTGAAGCGCAATCCGCGCGATGCACTGGCCCCAAACGCCCAGTACTGGATCGGCGACGCCTGGTTCAACCTGCGCGATTTCCGCGCCGCCTCGAGCGCGCAGCAGAGCCTGATCACCACGTATCCGGACAGTCCCAAGGTGCCCGACGCCATGCTCAATCTGTCCAGTTCACAGATCGCTCTGGGCGATAGCGCTGCGGCGAAGAAGACACTTGAGGAGCTGGTGAACCGCTTCCCGCAGACCGATGCTGCGGAGAAGGGGCGACAGAGGCTGGCGCGGATGAGATAGCCGGCGGCGGGCGTCGCGCACGGCGAGGCAGTCCCAGGGTGGTTCGGCGAGGCAGTGCGCATGCCGTGGATTGGCCGTCCGGTGGCGCCTGGCTGGTTTGACACCCCCTGGGGCCCTCCGTACAATGCGCGGTTTTTCGGGCGGTTAGCTCAGCCGGTAGAGCAGCGGACTTTTAATCCGTTGGTCGGGAGTTCGAATCTCCCACCGCCTACCAA
>Ga0105095_10000019_pt1 | contig 54087 bp, 50 predicted proteins | sample PPLLak2March2015_2_FD_79180 | JGI IMG/M metagenome (GOLD analysis project Ga0105095, IMG submission 79180) | Freshwater sediment microbial communities from Prairie Pothole Lake near Jamestown, North Dakota, USA - PPLs Lake P8 Core (3) Depth... | ecosystem: Environmental > Aquatic > Freshwater >...
CTTCCGGGCGAAGTCCCGGACGATGCGTAGGTTCTATCCGACAATTTCCGGATTATAAATGCGAGGATTTGCGCACTTCAGGGGTTCACCCACCCTCCAAGTGCGTAAATCCTGAATGCTTTAGATCCAGGTGGGTTCTTCGTATTTGCCGAAGACTTTCTTCATAACGGAAATGATCTCTCCTAAAGTGGCGTAGGCGCGCACCGCGTCCAGGATATAAGGCATGTTGTTCTCTGTGCCCTGGCAGGCAATGCGCAAGCGATCGAGCGCCTGTCCAACCCTGCCTGAATCTCGCTCTTGCCGTATCTGCCGCAGACGATCCACCTGGCGATGATATCCCTGAGGATCCATCTCCAAAATCGGGATGGAGACGGGCTTCTCGTCCTGGTAGCTGTTGACCCCAACGATGCTGCGCAGGCTCTGGTCGATCTCGCGTTGGTAGCGGTAGGCGGCGTCGGAAATCTCGCTCTGGAAGAAGCCTTTATCAATTGCCGGGAGCATACCTCCCAGCTCCTCGATCCGGTGGAAGTAGGCATATGCCTGGGCTTCGATGCGGTTGGTCATCGCTTCGACGAAGAACGCTCCGCCCAACGGGTCGATGGTGTTCGCGACACCCGACTCATCCGCGATGATCTGTTGGGTGCGCAGCGCAATCGTGACGGCATGCTCGGATGGCAGTGCCAGGGCCTCGTCCATGCTGTTGGTATGCAGCGACTGCGTCCCGCCCAACACGGCTGCCAGCGCCTGCAGGGCGACGCGCACGATATTGTTCTCCGGCTGCTGGGCAGTCAGTGAGACGCCGGCGGTCTGTGTGTGGAAGCGCATCAGCCAGGAGCGCGGATCTTTCGCCCCGAAAGTGTGGCGCATCTCGTGCGCCCAGATACGCCGGGCGGCGCGGTACTTGGCAATTTCTTCGAAGAAATCGTTGTGAGCATTAAAGAAGAACGACAGCCGCGGGGCAAACTCATCGATATCCATGCCGCGGCGCTGCGCCCAGCGCACATATTCCAGGCCATCTGCCAGGGTGAATGCCAGCTCCTGGGCCGCGGTCGAGCCCGCCTCGCGGATGTGGTAGCCGGAGATGCTGATCGTGTTCCACTGCGGCACCTGCCTGGCGCCGAACTCGATGGTATCCACCACCAGGCGCATGGACGGCTCAGGGGGGAAGATGTACTCTTTCTGAGCGATGTACTCCTTGAGGATATCGTTCTGGATCGTGCCACGCAGCTGCTCGGGGCGCACACCCTGCTTTTCGGCGGCTGCGATGTACATGGCCCAGATGATCGCGGCCGGGGAGTTTATCGTCATGCTGGAGGAGACTTTATCCAGCGGGATGCCCTCCAGCAGCGCCTCCATGTCCTTGAGCGATGAGACTGCCACGCCGCATTTGCCGAACTCACCCAGAGATTCGGGATCGTCGGTGTCATAACCCATCAAGGTGGGCAGGTCGAAGGCGATCGAAAGCCCGGTCTGCCCCTGGGCGAGCAGGTACTTGAAGCGGGCGTTGGTCTCCTCGGCGGTGCCGAATCCGGCGAACATGCGCATCGTCCACAGCCGGCCGCGATGCAGGCTCGGGTGTACGCCGCGTGTAAAGGGGTAGCGTCCCGGGAGCCCCAGGTCAGCCTCATAATCCATCTCCCCCACGTCCAGCGGGGTGTACAGCCGCTCGACCGGCTCGGATGAGGTGGTGATGAACTGCTCCCTGCGCTCTGGTAGGCGTGCCAGGCTCTGCTGCAGGTCAGTCTCTTCCCATTCCTCAAGCTGCTGGCGTAGGGCTTCAAGTTTTTGGCGGTCGTACATGCTCGGCTCCTTTGGCGGATGGGAGTGCATCACTGCATCCTTTCGGTGAGATACGAATGTGCAATCCCGAGCGGAAATTATAGCACGCCCTTCGATTTTTTTACGTTGACGTGCGGGAATGGGCATGGTAGAATCGCTGCGCTTAAGGCCCCCATCGTCTAGTGGCCCAGGACGCGGCCCTCTCAAGGCCAAAACAGGGGTTCGAGTCCCCTTGGGGGCATGACCGATCTAAAGACGAAAAATCGCCGGTAATCCCGGCGATTTTTCGTTGTGGTAGCTTTCCAATTATGTTTGAGGTGTAAACCTGTTCTAACGGTCAGGGAAAGAATTCCTCAGATGTGGGATACGCGCCAGGAATTTCTGTTGTATTATATAGATGGGTAGTCACCCTTTTGAGTGGTGCTAAGTATCTTGACTGGACGTCATTTCGATGGAGCGCCCTTTGCGACAGGCGCCCTTTGCGACAGGCGCCCTTTGCGACAGGCGCCCTTTGCGACAGGCGCCCTTTGCGACAGGCGCCCTTTGCGACGAGGAATCCCAGCAAACAAAGTCTTTCCGATGAGCGTCATAGGGATTCCTCCCCTTCACTGCGTTCAGGGTCGGAATGACGTGGGCTGATGCTGATCGCATGATCCCCAACAACACTGTATATGGAGACTGTCTATAGATGGGTTACAGGGAATTCGACCAATTGAGGAGGATGTGATGGAGTGGGTTATTGACACCCATGGATTGAGCAAATCTTACAAGCAAGTGGACGCTTTGAAAAAGCTCGACTTGCGCGTGCCCAAGAACTCGATCTTCGGATTCCTGGGGCCAAACGGGGCTGGTAAGACCACTACGATCAAGCTGTTATTGGGATTGATCCCGCCCAGCGCCGGGTCTGCCAGCATATTCGGATTGGATATCGAGAAAGACTCGGTCGGCATTCGCTCCCGCATCGGCTACCTGCCTCAGGAGCCGCGCTTCTACGATCATATGTCTGCCCGCCAGATCTTAGAATACACGGCGGGTTTCTTCTTCGATGGTCCTAAGGCCGAGGTCGACCGGCGTGTGTCTGAGACATTGGATCTGGTGGGTCTGGAGGAGAAAGCCGACCGCCCGATCAAGGGCTTCTCGGGTGGGGAGCTGCAGCGGCTGGGCATTGCCCAGGCGCAGGTCAACTATCCCGACCTGCTCATCCTGGATGAGCCGGCAGCCTCACTCGACCCAATGGGGCGGCGGGATGTCCTGGAGGTGATGGAGCGTTTGCGCAAGTACACTACCATCTTCTACTGCACGCACATCCTGGACGACGTGCAGCGCGTGAGCGATACCGTCGCCATCCTTAACAAGGGGGAGCTGGTAGCCTACGGCCCTATCGAGGAGCTGCTGGCAGGCGGTGAAGGGGTAGCTTACGAAGTGACCATGAAAGGCGCTGTCGAGAATATCTACCAGAGTGTCACTGCCCAGCCCTGGGTGACTGGGATCCAATCTAAGGCACACAACGGGACGACGCAATGGATTGTCAGCGTATCGGACGCCGCGGCAGCCGAGAACGGTTTGTTCCGCCTGCTGGCAGCGGATGAGAATGCCATCGTAGTCCATTACCACATCAAAGAGCATGAGCTGGAAGAGGTATTTCTGCGCATCGTAGAGGGAGGTCAGCATGGCCGCCAATGAACCCCTGGCTGGAACGGTACAACGCAGCGTTGGCAATAGCTCCATGATTTTGAAGACCGGCTCCGATTGGAGACGGGGGCTGGACAACATGCTGAGAGGAGAGCTCAAGAGCTGGTTCGGCACGCGCACCTGGTTGACGCAGATCTTGATCTGGACCGCGTCTATCAACTTTATCTACCTGATGACCGCCCTGAGCATGCCGCCGGAGGAAGCCCCTGGCGGCGGTGTCACCATGATATTTAATATCTTCATGGGGATTGTCGGACCGATCGGGGTGAGCATCATCATGCAGGGTGCAGTTGTTGGCGAGAAGAACTCCGGAACGGCGGCGTGGGTCATGTCCAAGCCTGTCTCCCGGGAGGCGTTTATCCTGTCCAAGCTGATCGCCAATACGCTCGGCGTGGCTGTCACCATGGTGCTGGCTCAAGGGGCGATCGCGTACCTGATCACCGGGCTGGTGGTAAAGGTGTGGCTGCCGGTGCCGGGCTTTCTGGCTGCCCTGGGCGTGCACATGATCCACATCTTCTTTTACCTGTCCATGACCTTAATGCTGGGCGCCATCTTCAACCACGGGGCGCCGGTAATCGGCATCCCCCTGGCATTTCATTTCGGACAGCAGTTCCTGATGAGCCTCCTGGCACAGATCTCACCAACCCTGGCAAAAGCTGTGCCGTGGACGCTGGCGATCCCGGGAAACGACAGCGCTGACCTGGCGGTTGCCGGTGCACTGATGAATGGCGCTCCGGTGCAAACCTACCTGCCGGTGTACGTGGCATTGATTGCCTCTCTCGCATTCATCATTATCGGTATACGCGCCTTCCAGCGCCAGGAGCTATGAAAAAAATGTGAACCTCTCTGTAATTGAGTCCTGGGTTCGCGCTGCTGGTGGGCTGACAGCCTTGACCGGTCTGGTGACGATATTCTCGGGCATCTTGCGTGGAATTACCAAGTCGCCAGGCAGGGTGAGCGGCAGCACACATCGATGGCTGCGCTCGCCGCTCTTCTACCTGCTGGCAAGCGTATTCTTTTTCGGAATATGCTACCTGTTATGGAAACCTGTCCCTCTGACGCTCTCGTTGGATGGACAGGTCGCCGCGCTGGTCGTGGGCGGTCTGCTGTATTTTCCGGGGATGGGATTTGTCCTGTGGGGGCGCTTGGCATTGGGCAGTATGTACTTCGTCTCGACAGGTTTCGAGGCGCAGTTGTTCGCAGATCATCACCTGGTGAGCTACGGCCCATACCGGCTGGTGCGGCACCCCATGTACGCCGGCATGATCGCGGCTGCCTTAGGGGGATTACTTATCTACCGAACATGGACGCTTGTATTCCTGGTCGTGTGTTCATTTGGCCTGGTCTTACGCGCCCGGCGCGAGGAGGCAGCCCTGGCAGCAGAATTTGGAACGCAGTGGGTGGATTATTGCCGGCGGGTGCCTGCTTTCCTGCCGAGATTGAAGGATGATGGTGATTGATTGCGAGGTTTTATTCCCCTTCGCGCTTGTGTAGTGGGATTATCCGTGTGATAATTAAGGCTAGCGGCAGGCTAGCTCACATCTAAATCACCGTTTTAGTGTTATAGTAACCGGACATGGCTCCCAGACGTATCCTGATCGACACCGATCCCGGTATTGACGATTCGCTTGCTATGTTGCTGGCATTGGCCTCGCCGGAGGTGCAGCTTGAAGGCCTCACAGTGGTGCACGGCAACTGCTCGGCAGAGCAGGGGACGACAAATGCCCTGGCTGTGCTGGAGCTGGGAGGAGCAGTTCACATTCCAGTCGCTACGGGCTGCGATCGACCGCTGGTGCAGCCCTTGCTGCTGGCGCCCGAGACGCACGGGGATACCGGCGTCGGCTACGCCCGCCTGCCCGATCCCAAATGCAAGCCGTGCCCCACGCATGCCGTGGACTTCATCATCGAGACCGTGCTGGCCTCACCCGGGGAGATCACCCTGGTGGCAATTGGCCCGCTGACCAACCTAGCTCTGGCAATCCGCCGCCAACCAGCGATCATCCAGGCCATACCCGAGATCATCAGCATGGGCGGGGCGATCCACCACCCTGGCAACACCACACCCTTGGCGGAGTTCAACGTCTACGCAGATCCGCACGCTGCCCATATCGTTTACCATGCTGGCATCCCGCTGACACTGGCGCCGTTGGATGTTACCTACCAGTGCATCCTCACTCAACAGGATGTCCAGCGCTTGTTGGCGCTCGGCTCGCCTGTAGCACACTTCATCGCGGATGCCACGCGCTATTACATGGGATTCCACGACGAGTACCAAAAAATCCAGGGCTGTGTGATCAATGACCCGCTGGCGCTGGCAATGGCTTTCGCTGAGCAGCTGGTGGACTGTGAAGAGCATTTTGTGGATGTCGATATCTCGGGTGGGGTTTCGATGGGCAAGACCTACGCCGATACCTACCATATGCTGGCGAAACCCGCCAATATGAAAGTCGCCATGCAGGTGCGCGCCCGCGATTTTATGGAGCTGTTCCTGGAGCGCATGGAGACGCTCAGTCAGTTGTGACCATAACAATTATAGGGAAATTTGATAAAATAGGAGATATCCCATGAGTTTCACCGAATCGATCAAAAAAGAGTTCAGCACTCGGACGCTGGTTCTAATCCCTGTAGCAATTGCGATTAATATTGTCGTGGGTCAATTGCTAATTATATTAAAACTGCCAATCTACCTGGATAGTATCGGCACTGTGCTCGTAGGTGCATTGGCTGGCCCTTGGGCGGGTGCATTGACGGGTGCCTTAACGAATATTATCTGGGGGCTTACGCTGTACCCACAGGCTATGCCTTTCTTTTACGTTGCAGCAGTAATCGGTGCCATGGCAGGTATTGCTGCGAAGCTGGGAGTATTCGAACGCATTTCACCCCGCTGGCTGTCTGCCTTGATCGGTGGCTTCTTCTTTTTTGGATTAACACTATTCATCCTATCAGTCACTACATATTCAAGAGAGGGGTTAATCCCAAATGCAACCGATTTAATCCGTCAATATGGTGTTGTATTTATTATCATCGCAATAATTGGTCTGGCAATCGGTTATTTTGTCCTTCAAAAGGCCGGCTATGCTGGACTCGCAGGCTTGATTACCGGGGTAGTTGCAGCGATTATCTCCGCACCAACTGCAGCTGTTGTGTACGGCGGTGTGACAGGAGCGGGCACAGATCTAGTGGTGGCTGCTTTTAGAGCCAGTGGAACTGGTATTCTGGCGTCCACATTTGCCCAAGGTGCGGTATCCGATCCATTCGATAAGATGGTGTCCTTTTTAATTGTCTGGTTGATCCTGCAAGCACTCCCGGCCAGGTTTAAGTCGCGGTGACGGCATCGATCAGCCTTTATATCGCCGGCGACTCTGGACTTCATCGGCTTCATCCGCTCACCAAACTTACTCTTACCCTGACTATCCTTCTGGGGGGCTTTGCTATTCCATATACCTGGGCAAGTTATGCCATCTTCCTCGGTATTGTATTACCCATAGCAATCTGGGGAGGAATATGGAAGCAGATGTTAAGGTCTGTCTGGAAAATAGTTTTGCCTTTTGCTATATCTATTTTCCTGATCCAAAGCCTGTTCTGGGGAGAAGGCACCGCTCTATTCGCTTTCGGTCCATTATCAATTGAGAAAGAGGGGGTTATTTTCGCTATGGGAAGTGTGGGCCGGATCATTGTAGTTATCAGTAGTTTTTTATTACTTACCCTGGCCACCCGTCCCGACTCATTGATGAATGCGCTGACGAAAATTGGCGTCCCAGCGGGGATCACCTATATTGTTGTAACAACAATCCAGATCGTACCACGCTTTCAGGCAAAAGCAGCTTCTATCATCGATGCGCAGCGCTCGCGTGGTTTGATAACGGAGGGCAATTTGCTCAAGCGAACGCGTGCGCTCGTACCCTTGGTTATGCCACTTGTATTGAGCAGCCTTGTGGATGTCGAGGAGAGAGCTATCGCGATCGAAGCTCGAGCATTCAATTCACCTGGATCAAAAACCAGCCTGAACGTAATCCCAGACACTTCGACCCAAAGGATTGCTCGCTGGATCATGTTCTTGTTAATTGTACTCATCATCGGATATCGGATATGGTGGTCATTGACGTTCACGAACTGACATATACATATCCGACCACTAACGTAGCAGCATTAAATGATGTCTCGTTACAGGTCACAGAAGGCGAATTCCTGGCAATAATCGGCAACAACGGAGCGGGCAAATCGACTCTTTGCTATGCATTGTCGGGCTTCGTCCCCCACTTTTTCAAGGGTACTATGAGAGGAAGAGTCCAAGTAGCAGGAATGGACACTCAAAATGTCACCTTGAATGACCTGGTTTTAAAGGTGGGATTGGCATTCCAGAATCCTTTCAACCAGATCTCGGGCGCCAAGTATACTGTTTTTGAAGAGGTGGCCTTCGGCCTGGAAAATACCGGTGTGCCGCGCGAGCAGATGGTGGAGAGAGTCGAGCGGGCTTTGCGCCTGACGGGTATCGATGAGCTGGCAGAGCGTTCCCCATACTCACTGTCCGGAGGGCAGCAGCAGAGGGTTGCCCTGGCATCCATCCTGGTGATGGAGCCGCAAGTACTGGTGCTGGATGAACCGACTTCCCAGCTTGATCCGGTTGGATCGCGTGAGGTGTTCCAGGTGATCAAGGAAATGAGCGATAGTGGTATGACCGTGATCCTGGTCGAGCATAAGGTGGAGTGGATCGCCGAGTTCGCCGACCGGGTAGTGGCGCTGCATGACGGCAGGATCATTGCCCAGGGGACGCCTGCTGAGGTGCTGACTTCTGCGACTCTGGCAGAGCATGGATTTGGATTATCGCGCTACACAACGACCGCCCGAGAGGCTTTGAAAAGAGGCTTGTGGCTGGTCGAGAGACGCCTACCTACCACATTACAGGAAGCCGCGGATGGATTTTCAAGGGGGAAGGCATGATCGTTGAAGTCCAGGACTTGCACTTTACCTACCCAGGCGGAGTGGAGGCGCTGCGCGGCATCTCGCTGGTGATCCAGCCGGGTGAGCAGGTGGCGATCATAGGGCAGAACGGCGGGGGCAAGACCACCCTGGTAAGGCATATTAATGGACTGCTCAAACCCACCCAGGGCAGTGTACGGGTCGGTGGATGGGATACGCGCCAGGTAAGCGTGGCAAAACTGGCCTCCCGGGTTGGTTATGTCTTCCAGAACCCGGACGAGCAGCTATTTTGTAAGACTGTGCATGATGAGATTGTGTTCGGTCCGCGCAACCTCGGGTATCCCGCTGAGCGGATCCAGTCTTTGGTAGAGGACGCTCTGGCGCTGACCGGTCTGGAGGCTCAGATCGGTACAAATCCCTACGATCTTTCACCCACCTGGCGCAAGATGGTCGCATTGGCTTCGGTGGTAGCGATGGATACACTGGTGATTATCTTCGATGAACCGACCACCGGTCAGGATGCCTCCAGCAAGGAGCGCATCGCCGGGGTAATTGCTACGCTGCGCCAGCGCGGAAGGACTGTCATCACAATCACCCACGATATCGACTTTTGCGCAGAAAACTTCGAGCGCATTATTGCCCTTGCAGAAGGCCAGGTGCTGCTGGATGGCCCAAGCCGCCAGGTGCTGGCACAAGGGGATGTGCTGGCACGTACCTTTGTCGACCCGCCCCAACTGACACGCCTGGGCGTGAGCATCGGCCTGGCAGATACGGTCTGCACCCAGGAGGAATTCCTGGAAGCCTATCAAAAGCAGTTCGGATTGTGATCAGGGGGTGTGGGATGCTGGCGGGTTGTTATTAGCGGGGACGCACGACCAGCTCATCATATCCGGATTTATCGCACGGCTCACGCTGGAAGACTAGGCCGGGGAAGGATGCCAGGACGATCTCTGCGGTTGTATATACCCGGCAGCCCGGCATCAGGCGCCCGCCAATGGTGTAGCCGTCCGGGTTGGAGATCGAGATGTGCAGGTGCGAGCCGTGCACAGAGACGGTGCCGGTCAGCGAAACGTAAACGTGTCCATAGCGGCTCCGTGTGGGTGATCTCCAAGGGCACGTCATTCATAGTAATCCTGCTGCGCACCCCCAGGCTGTGCCTCTGCCGGCAGATCCCTTTTCAGCACCAATAATGTAATATCGTCGAACTGGGCTGTGTTGGCGGCGAAATCCTGGACCGCCTCGATAAGGGCTACCTGGATCTCCTGGGCCGAGGCCTCCAACCTGGACTGGGCCACTTCGATCAGGCGGCGTTCGTTGAAGAAAGCCCCATCCTGGTTTTGTGCGTCTGGGATGCCGTCCGTATAGAGCAGCAGTACATCGCCCGGCTCGATCTGGATGGTCGCCTGGGTCCAGGTGGAATCTTCATCCACGCCGATCGGCATGCCGGTAGGTGTCAGGGCATGGATGGTGCCCCCGTCCCGGCGGCTGAACAGAAAAGGCGTGCTGTGTCCGGCATTGCAGTAGGTCAAAATGCCGGTTTCCGGCTCCAGGATTCCGTAGAATATCGTTACGAACAGGTTGGCGCGGGCGTCTTGCAGGATGCGCTCATTGGTGGAGAATAAAATAATATCTGGGGATGCCTGGTACTCCATGGCATAGGTACGAACCAGCGTGCGGCTGAGCGCCATGTAGAGCGCCGCCCCCACTCCCTTATCCGCCACATCGGCGATGATGATGCCCACCTTGCCATCTGCCAGGGGGATGAAATCGAAGAAATCTCCGGAGGTCTCACGCGCCGGAAGCAAGGTGACTGCCAGCTCCCATCCATCCAGGGCGGGGAGCTCGTTCGGTAAAAAGCTGGCCTGGATGCGCCCAGCAAATTCCAGCTCCTGCAGCGCTGACTGGTATGCCATCATCTCAGCATAGACCCGTACCTGATGCAGAGCCGAAGCGACCGAGGCGGATAAGGACTGCGCTGCTGGATACAGGGTGTGCAGAGCTTTCAGGTCCCAGGGCTGGGCCAGGCTGCGCAGCTCGATATAGACGCAGCCGATGGGGTCCCCCTCATCGACGCTGAAGATCGGCGACAGCACAACCGGGTCATGCCGTTCGCTGGTCTGGCACCACGGCAGGTTATTTCTGGCCAGGAAAGATTGAGCACCGGCTTTGTCCTTCACCCAGGTCCAGATCGGCTGGAGGTCCACCTCCCATTCCGGCGGATTCTTGAATAAACAGCCCTCCGCAGCGGTCCAGATTGTCACGCGCCCGGACGGGAACATCATCGGCACATGTTCTTCCAGCAGCTTCGAGAGAGTAGCTGCATCGGGCGGTGAATTGATGATCGCCCGTCCTAAGAGTTCCAGCTTTTCCAATTGGCGGGATTGCTGGCGGCTGGCCTCAGCGGTCCAGCTGAGCTGACGCGCTAATAGAGCTACCATTAGGAGGCCGAAGATAAAGAATAAATTGATGTATAGGCCTTCCTCAACGTAAAGACCGGCTACCAGGATTGCGAATGGGAGCGAAAGCACCGGCAGGCAGACCGCCAGGGTGAAGAACCTGATCAGCGGGTTGACGGATGTGGATCTGGTCAGCCTGAGATGGGCCCAGGTGGAGTAAGCCATGTATGGCGACCAGATGATGAGGATAAGGAGAAAATGGAAAGCCAGCGCAGCCAACGCCAGCACCAGCACCTGTACTGAGAGTCCAGGGATGGGAATGGCGCCTCCCAATCGCTGGTAGAAAACCAATGCTGCCAGGTACGCCACCGTCCCAAGGCTCAGCTCAAGGGAGAGCGAGCGTAGCAGGCTCCAGCCAGCGGCCTTGGAGCGCGCCTTGCGCCAATCCCACAAGAAAGTCATCAGGATGAACAAGACTGTCAGCCACAGCGCGCTGGCGCCGAAGATGAAAACCACCGACCATTGCAGCATGCTGGCAAGTGAGCCTTCCGCGCTGCCGTACCGGTCAGTCCGGATTTCTACGATAAAGAAATAGCGCACCCAGGTAAACAAGGCCAACAAGCCGCCAGAGAAGAACAGTGCCGGCCAATTCTCCCGAATCAATTCCCAATCGGTTGCCAGCGCCAGCCATACCAGACCGGCTAACGCGATCGGGGCAAAGATCAGAAAAATGATCACGTCGCCCACACTAACCAGGCGGCGCTGCTCGCTCATCTCGTCCAGCTCAGGCCAGAGCCGCTGTGCGATCGTGAAAAGTATGGCTCTCACGCTGTTCACCCTGTGGATTATACCCGAACGAACCCCAGGCTTGCGCAAAAGGTCGAGATCGAGTATACAAGGGCGTATGGCTGCTCGAATGCGCATCCACCTGCTCCCCCCGGTCGGTTGGATGGCGATCCTGGTCTGGGGATTGATCTTTGCTATCTCCTACTGCCAGGCACCTTTGTATACCTCCAACCAGAACCAGTATTTTCTGCATGGGCTGGCGCAGGCTGGTTATGGAGACCTGGCGCAGGATTGGCTGGCGAATACCCTTGATCCGACTCCGGTCTTCAGCAAGATTGTCGAGCTCACATACGCTGCCCTGGGGGCAGACTGGGTATTTTATATCTATTATGCGGCGCTGCAGGTTATCTATTTGTTCAGCTTGTGGGGGATTGCGTCAGAGTTTTTTGATCTGCGTTCTTCTCCAATACGGTCATTGCTGTTCTTGTCCGGGTTCACCCTCATACACTCTGCTGGCTGGCGTTATGCCCTGGCGCTGGCGGTGGGATCGAACTGGAGTTACATACTGGAAGACGGAGTTGCTGACCAGCGATTATTGGGGGTGGTCCTGCAGCCCAGCGCGTTCGGCGTATTCCTGCTGCTCTCGATCTGCTTCTTCGTCAGGGGTAATCCGCTCCTGGCAGTTCTATCGGCGACTGCAGCCGCAATCGTCCATCCCACCTACATGCTCGCCGCGGCGACTTTGACAGGCACATATGTCCTGGATACAGGTATCTGGAAACGCCAGCCGCGACAAGCTCTGCTGTACGGTGGAAGTGCGCTGGTTGTCGCTGCGCCGGTGGTGATCCCGGCATTTACGATCTTCGCTGGGGCGCCAGGTGACATCACCGAGCAGGCGCGTCGCGTGCTGGTAGAGTACCGCATCCCGCACCACGCTCTTCTCGGTGAGTGGTTTGACGCCACCGCGGTGGTTAAGATGGCGCTGGTGGTGGTTGCTATCTGGCTGGTATGGCGGGTGCACGGGCGCCGTTCGTCCCTGCTCAGGGTTCTGGGAATTTCTGCGGGGGTAATGGCGGCCCTGACGATGGTGCAGGTACTCTCGAGATCGTACAGTCTGGCGCTGCTTTTCCCATGGCGTCTATCGACTTACCTGGTGCCGCTTTCCACTGCGATTATTTTGGCAGCTTTTGTGGAATGGCTGTGCAGATTGCCGTGGATGGAAATCCCGAATGCACGCAAGGGGCTGGCGGCCGTGTGCCTGCTCGCCGTTGGCCTGTCTGTGCTGGCGGGTGGGGTGCGGTTCATCCTGGACATGCAGCGAAAAGCCAGCGGACCGGAGCGGGCAGTGGAGAACATGGTTGCAGTTCAGCGCAAGCCGGGCGATATCTACCTGACACCCGTGAAGATGCAGGACTTCCGCCTGGCAGCCGGTGCTGCGGCCTACATCGACTTCAAGTCGATCCCCTATCGGGGTGAGGAAGTCCTGGAATGGTTCCAGCGTGAGCAGCTTGCGGATCGTTTCTACAAGAGTGGTGACTGCAATGTACTGGACGAAATCCTGTTGGATGCACCGGTAACCCATGTGATCACCGAACCCTCTGAGGACGAGATCGATTGCCCACAGTTGGACATGCTCTATACAGATGCCAGCTACGCCTTGTGGCGCGTCAGGTAGAGATGGTGAGCGATAGCTCCAGCATCGATCGACACTATACCGGATGATACGAAAAGTGAAATAAAAAACGTTAATCGTTTGTATTAAAATACATGACAGCTTTAAGTCAGGCACTGGAAAATCGACATCGACCTTCTAGCCTGGGAGAAGATACCTGATTGGAGAATATATCATGCTGGAATCAATTGCCGATCCTCAAACCTGGCTGGCTCTGGTCACATTAACGGTCCTTGAGATTGTCCTGGGGATTGATAACATTGTTTTTATATCCATCTTAGCCAGTCGTTTGCCCGAACCGCAAGCTCATCGAGCCCGCCAATTAGGTCTGGCAGCGGCAATGGTCACCCGGATTTTGCTGCTCCTGACGATAAGCTGGGTGGTGAGGCTTACACAACCTCTGTTCACGATCCTGCGAATGGATATTTCTGGTCGTGATCTGATCATGCTGGCGGGTGGTCTGTTCCTGATTTATAAAAGCACCCATGAAATTCATAACCGCCTGGAGGGGGAAGAAGAACACCGCAAGGTTAAGGCGGCGCCTTCCTTTAACAGTGTGATCATCCAGATAGCAACTCTGGATATCGTGTTCTCTCTGGACTCAGTGATTACGGCGGTAGGGATGGCTAACCAGTTGTGGGTGATGGTTGCGGCGGTGATGATCGCGGTAGGAATTATGATGTGGGCTTCCGACGGAATCAGCGCTTTTGTCAACAATCACCCCACCGTAAAAATGCTGGCGCTCAGCTTCTTGTTGTTAATCGGATTCTCGCTGGTGGTCGAAGCTTTCGATATTCATATCCCGAAAGGTTATATTTACTTTGCAATGGGCTTCTCGATCTTTGTGGAAATGCTGAACCTGAGAGTGCGCACCAAGGGAGAGCCGGTCCAGCTCCGCAAGCCGTTTAAAATTCCCGATACGACTAAGAAAGAGATAACTCAGGAAACAAGTTAAGAATCTATCCAAATAATGGAAGTTTTGGGGTGTGTGTGACGGCGAAGCTGCCACACACCCCAAATATTCATTGTTTTTTGATCAACTGCCCGAAAGCAAGCGCGTACTCATCCAATGCAAACTAACGATCCGATCTCAAGCGATCCTCAACCGGCGGTAAGGCAACCGAAGAGATCCAGGATTCGATCCAGGTATCACCGGCCGCGGCTATCGACATTGCTGCTCTTGGCTCTGTTTGCACTTGCCGCGCTGGCGGTGCTGAGCCTGCCGTTGCTGGTGCTGCTGGGGGGCTACAGCTATTATCAGATCCTGGGCAGGCTCGCCCCGGGTGTGCGTGTGGGGGATACCCGCCTGGATTGGATGACTGTTGAGGATGCCGCCATCGCACTGCACAGAGATTGGAACCTGGGTCGCGAGCTGCAGGTGACGGATGGGCTGCAGAGCTGGAACGTACCAGCTTCTGAGATGGGACTGAGCCTGGATTCTATCCAGACCGCGCGGCGCGCCTTCGACGTTGGACGGCGCCAGCCGATGCTGGCTGAGCTGCGCCAGGTGATGAACAGCTGGCTGCGGGGCTGGCAGGTCGTCCCGGTGGGGGCGTTTGATCCGCTGAAGGCGCGCCAGACGCTGGAAGCGTTGAATCTTCAGGCCACACGGCCTGCCCGCAACGCGTCGCTGTACTGGGATGGAGAGCAGTTGTCAGTCATACCAGGCGAGCTGGGCTACACGATTAATATCGAGGCCAGCTTGAGCAGCATCGCCGGTGCGCCTGACCTGACGCTGGCAAGCGGCTACCTGCGCCTACCTCTGATGCCGCAAATCCCGCAGGTCAACGATGTCGGGGACGCTCTGGCAGAAGCTCAACACATCCTGGATTCTACGCTGACTTTGAACGCCTATGACCCAATTTCAAATGAACAATTCCAATGGGAAGTGCCGCGCCAATTGATCGGTTCGTGGTTGGTGATCGAGCCGGGCGCTGGCGGACCGGTGGTCAGCCTGGATCCAGACCGGATGGCATCCTACCTGGCGGACCTGAGCGCCGATCTTGGGGAAGGCCGCTTCCTGGATGGAGGTAAATATGCTGCCTCCCTGGCTGAGGCAGTGGGATTGGGGCAGCCATTCTGGATGATGGTCAGCCATACGGCGACAACCTATCCTGTCCAGGCAGGCGATACGCTGACCTCTGTCGGGTGGAAGGTGGGCATGCCTTACTGGAAGATCCTGGGTGCCAATCCGGGCATCAACCCCGATGCCCTGTATGCCGGGCAGTCGCTTGTGATCCCCTCGAAGGACGAGCTGCTGCCTTTGCCGGTGGTAATCAACAAGCGCATCGTGATCAGCATCAGCCGGCAGCGTTTGTGGATCTTCCAGGATGGTAAAGAGCTGTCAGTGCACGTCATCAGCACCGGCATCGACCGCTCGCCGACCCAACCGGGCGTATTCCAGGTGCAGACCCACGAGCCGGAGGCATTTGCCTCTGTCTGGGACCTATATATGCCTAATTTCCTCGGGATTTATGAGGCCTGGCCCGGCTTCATGAACGGCATCCATGGCCTGCCGCGCCTTTCAAATGGGCGCAGGTTGTGGGCAGGCATCCTGGGAAAACCAGCCTCGTATGGATGCATCATTATGAAGCTGGACGCTGCGGAGTGGCTCTACAGCTGGGCAGAGAATGGAGTGGTGGTCGAGATCCAGTCCTAAGCAGCTGCGGGCGCAGCCTGCCGGTCTTTGATGGCGAACGGCAGGTACAAGACCAGGCACAGGATGGCGGCGATGACCTCCAGGCTGAGGATGTACCAGGGCCATGGTCCAAGCATATCCATCAGGCTGGCAGTTTCGGGCTTATGGGCGATGAACAGGTAGTTGCTGCCGGTCAATTGGTTGAACACGAAAATCACCAGCATATACACATTTCCCCACGCGGCAACCCGCAGTATAGAGCGCCAGTAGGGACGGAAGCCTTCCACCAGCGTCATGTAGATTGCGGCTGTCACGATCGCCCCATGCGAGATGATCGCCTGGAAGAAACGGAAATGCGGGAATCCATAAATACCGGCATCGGGGGTCAGCAGCGCCTGGGTAGCTCCACCGATTCCTAGAAAGTAGACGAACTCGTAGATGGTGAAGTTTTTGGTCGCCAGCATATACGCGCTGACCCAGACCAGCAGGCTGCACAGATGAAAGGGTAGCATGGTTTGGAATGTCCACTGCCCGGTGAAGTAGTTCCATGCATGCCAGGCCAGCTCGTTCAAAACCAGGATGGCAGCCAATGTGTAGCGAAATAGCCGGCGTGCCCGGAGGCTGGACCTGTTTCGGGTATAAGCAATGTATAGATTGATGGCGAAAACGAGGGCCAAACCGATCAGGTGTGCCGCGCCAAACAGCTGAAAAGGAGCGCCGGTGTATTCTTTTGCGAAATAAATTTCCATGTATGCCTTTAAGGCTCAAGCTTCCATAATGTAGGAGTGCCGGTCGATTGGGCTACCAGCCAGAGGTTGCCCGAGGCATCGGTGGCCGCAGCCTGGACAAACAGGCCAGCCACCGGCTCGAGACCATTTCCGACCACCTGGTAGACGCTGCCGGCTGAGAATAGCCAGGGTTTACCACCTGCATCGAACAAGACCTGCTGGCCTCCTTCCAGGCTGGTCTCCCCCACCTGCTGCCAGGCGTCTCCATCCAAATGGAAGATGTCCTCGCCCACGTAGCAGCTCGCGCCGCCGCACTGGGCCAATGTGACCCATAGGTCGCCATCCGGTCCTGAAGTAAGGCCGGTTATAAAACCATAGCGCTGCTCGGCAGGCGCGGCGGGCAGGGGGATCTGCTCCCAGCTCGCGCTGGAAGGAGTGAAGCGGTACAGGCCGCTGTCCACTCCGGCCCAGACATTTCCTGCTCTGTCTTCATAGATGGTGGTGACGCAGCCCGTATTTACTTCGGATCCGGCTTCCAGCCAGGATTGTCCATCGTACTTCCGTATACCGCCGCCTCCGAAAGGGCCCGGTCCGCCCCAATCGCAACGCCCGACCCACAGCTCGCCCGATTGGCTGGCGAGCGCCAGGGTAAAGCTGCCGATCAAGTCGAGAGATTGGGCTGGGGGCATCTCCATCGTCTCGGAGGTGAACACCTGCCAGCGAGCGCCGTCGAAACGGCGCACGTCATAAGCTGTAGCCAGCCACAGATTCCCGTCCGGTCCGATCGTTATGCCAGGCTCGACCGGGTTTCCCAAGGCCTCTCCGAGAGGGGACCACCCCTCCGCGCTCCCAAAAGACCTCCAGGCGTCGTCCTCCCAGACAGCTATCTGCGAGCCATCGCGTGCGGCTGCCCATGCCCGCCCGGCAGGGTCTATTCCCACCAGCGCGCCCACTTCTTCAGTGAAATAGCCAGACCACACTCCATCCTGGTAGCGGCTGTAGCCGCTTTCTGAGAGCAGCACGAATGAGCCTTCAGCGCCGGCTTGCAGGGAAATGACCCTGCCCGCGATCATGGCTTCTTCTTTTGACACCTGTTTAAATGGTCCAACGGTTTCTTCCACGCTCACCATCGGCAGCACGACCGGTGCGGGAGTATCCGCAGGTGTCGCAGCGGCTGGTTGGCTCGGTTTTGCCTCCGCGACTGCGGCTTGGGTCTGGGTCGCCAGCAGGTTGATCTGCTCGGATAGCTCACTGGTCTGTGTTGGTGCGGGAGTAGGGGTAATTTGGATCGGTGGCGGGGTCGAAGTACAGCCTGCCAGGCAGAGTGTCAGTACTATCGAAAGGGATAAGCATTTGGATGTGGATGGATACTGTCTTTTCATCAGATTACGATTCGCCTCCACCAAATGGGAGTATAACACGGACGTGAGAACCGTTTAGAGATTAGATGCCATCCGACTGAATGTGTTGTAAAATTCTACTATACAGCATGAGGAGATACCATGGCACTGCAAATTGGACAACCAGCTCCTGATTTTTCCCTACCCAGCCATTTGGATCGTGAGGTCTCCCTGAGCCAGCTGCGTGGATCGAACGTCGTTCTGGCGTTTTTCCCGCAGGCCTGGACTCCGATATGAACCAGCCAGATCCCGTCTTACGAAGCCGAACAGGCCAAGTTTGCGGGATTGAATGCCCAGGTCCTGGGCATCAGCGTCGACCATATCCCATGCATCAAAGCCTGGGCAGACAACCTGGGCGGCATCCACTACCCATTGTTGAGCGATTTCTGGCCCCATGGGCGGATTTCCGAGATGTATGGCGTGCTTCGACCGGAGGGGTACTCCGAGCGAGCGGTCTTCGTCATCGACCGGCAGGGCATCCTACGGTACTATGAGATCCTGCCGATCGACCAGGCGCCAGATAATGAAGCGCTGCGTAAGGTCCTGCGAGATATCGAGCCGCAGACCATTATGGAACAAGCCGACGCGGAACACGAAGAGCCTGCCCCGCCGCCGCGCGGCGGGATCATCATGTACTGCACACCGTGGTGCCCCGACTGCCGCAAAGGGCGGGAGTGGCTCAAAGCCCGAGGCCTGGATTTCTCCGAAGTAAATGTGATCGAAAACCCCGACGCGGATGCCCAGTTGCGGATCTGGGGCAACGGCTACCGCATCACCCCGACTTTTGATATCGATGGCGTGATCGTCCTGGACTTCAAGGAGCAAGAATTGCTGGAAGCGCTGAGGCGGAGGCTCAAGCCATGAACCTCGATCCCCAGATGGTTCCTCAGCTGTTGAAAAGCCTGCTTCAGCCGTGGCACGATGCAGTGGCTGATCCAACGAAAGCCCAGGACGATGTACTGCATCGCTTGCTGCGGGATTATGCCAAGACTGAGTACGGCAGGCAGCACGGCGCAAGCCAGATCGATTCGCTGGATGATTATCGCCGCGCCTTTCCCGTGGCGACCTATGATGACTACCGACCGCTTATCGACCGGGTGATGGCGGGGGATATCGGCTTGCTGTTGGGTGAAGAGCCGGTGGGTTGGGCGATCACGCGCGGCACGACCAAAGGCGACTCGAAGTTCATCCCCATGACGCCGACCGATCTGTACCAGCGGGTGAGTGCCGGTCGGGCGGTGATGAATTTCGTCGACGGCAACCGACGCTACGATATCTTTGCTGGTGTCAACTTGAACCTTAACTTTCCATCCGTGGTAGGCAAGGTCCAGGTCGGGGAGCGCGAGCTAGAATACGGCTACAGCTCTGGGATTTACACAAAACATGTTTCGGCATTCACGCCGGTGCGCTCCGTGCCCAGCCAGGATGAGATTGATGCCCTGGGAGGCGGCAAATCGATCAAGGATTGGGACCGGCGCTTCGAGCTGGCATATGAGAAGTGTAAAGATCAGAACGTGACCCTGGTCGGCGGGGTGTCCCCGACGGCGATTCGCTTTGCGCGTTATATGTGGAGAGAGCACCGGGCTTACCCCAAAGATTTATGGAAAACCCAGGTAATGACCCTCGGCAGCGTGCCGGGCATTAACACCCGCTACCAATCCAGCCTGCGCGCCATGTACGGACCGGCGGCTATCCGCGAGATCTACGGCGCCACCGAAGGGATGTTCGGACAGCAGCGGGATGAGAAGCGCGCCTGGGTGCCCAATTACGATATCTTCTTCTTTGAGGTGCAAACACGCGGTGAGATAAAAATGCTGCACGAGATGCGCCCGGGTGAGATGGGTGGATTGGTGGTCTCCACTCCGATCCTGCCGCGCTACCGCATCGGCGATCTGATACGAGCCTTCGAGCCACCATACTTCCGCTGCATAGGCAGGGAAGAATGGTGGACACCTGTGCGGTATGCATGGGATGAATTTATGACCTTCAACTTCGGACAGCTTTAGAGACCCAACAGGCGCGAGAAACCTATGCAGTCCAGGAGATAGACTGGACTGTTTTCTTTATGATTTGATAAGGTGGTTGGGTTTACCTGCTGCGCTAACGGCGCAGGACGCCGCGCAAGATGATCGAGAGTCCCAGGGCGATCAGCACCAGGGGCCAGATGATTTCCCAACCGAAGATGTTGCCCAACCCAATAGCGATCAGGAATATCCCGAAGAAGATCGTCCCACCCACCGATCGGCGGTACTGCGGCATCAGCAGGCGCACCAGCACCTCGATCAGCACGAGCACACCCGCCCCGATGAAAATCAGCGCCCAGCTTTCCAGGTTGATGATGGTGTCTATGCCCGGGAGCTGCCAGCCAACAATCCGGATGCTGTCTAGGAATCCCAGATTATCTGCCAGAAGGACCAGCCCGGCCCAGATAAAAATGGCGGCCCAGATTGCCGTGCTGACTGGATCGCGCTGCCATTTTTCGTCCCAGCTCTTTTCATCTGGGGATTTCTCTTCGCGTTTTTCTCGATCTTTCTCGTCGAATTTCTCGTCCGCCATGTTGCCCTCCGCTGCCACGATACTCGCCGGTGAAAAAACGGTTGTGCCCCCGCATATTAGCAGTCATCTCAAAAATGGTTCTTTTGGGTGTGTGTGGCGGCTTCGCTGCCACACACCCAAAAATATCATGTTTTTGAGATAGCCTCTAGTATAACTGAGTTTTTCTACCAGGGCAATTACCCATTATTAAGCCAACCTCGGATCGTCTCGTTGTGTTCGCGGTAGTGCCACCACGTATTGGCTGCCACCATATGCCAGAGCGGGTCGCCCTGCCTCCAGGCGAAACGCCCCCCGTCGAACAGATCCTCCTGGGTTAGGGCGCTGACCGTTTCCTCTACCTTACGGTAAGTACTGTGGAAATCTTGCAGCACATCGTCCAGGGGGCGATCCTTGTTGGCCTCGTAGGTTAGCTGATTGAGTTTGTCGAGATCATCCCACGTCATTCCGGGTGCTGGGCGCTGAGGTGTGCCGCCGCGGAGACTCTCTGCCGTCCACAACAGCAAACGGTGCTCCCAGAAGATGATGTGCGCCAGGATATCTTTAACCGTCCAGCCATCTGATCCTTGGGGTTGGAGCATCTGCTTCTTGCCCAATCCGGTCAAAGTCTCCTCGAAAGCAGCGCGCTCGCTTTTTATCAATGCCAGAACTTGCTCCTTGTTCTCGGGGTCGTCGATTTGATCCGCCATCCGTCACCTCGCTTTGCGAATTTCTTCAACTGCTTCTGGATTAACCAGTGATGAGGTATCCCCAGGGTCTTCTCCAAGGTAGGCAGCGCGGATCATGCGTCGCATTACCTTGGCGTTGCGGGTCTTGGGCAGGTCGCTAACGAACAGTATCTCGCGCGGGGCGAGTGGTTTGCCCAGGGCGTTTACCACCATCTGGCGCAGCTCCTCCCTTAATTCCTCGCATTCCTCACAGCCTTTAACCAGCACGCACAGAGCAACTAGCTCGCTGCCTTTGATCGCATCTGGCACGCCGATGGCCGCGGCTTCCAGCACCTGAGGGTGGTTGACCAGGATCGATTCCACCTCCGCTGGTCCCAGACGCTTGCCGGCGATCTTGATCGTATCATCCGATCGTCCCAGGATGTACCACAAACCGTCCTGGTCTACCGCCGCGAAATCGCCATGCACCCAAATATCGTTCCAGCGCGACCAGTAGGCCTCCTCATAGCGAGACGGGTCTTTCCAAAAACCGCGCGTCATGCCGATCCATGGTGCTTTGATGACCAGCTCTCCTACCTGTCCGCGCACCGGGCGACCGTGCTCGTCCAATACATCGGCAGCGATCCCAGGGCAAGGTCCTGAGAACGAGCAGGGTTTGAGCGGTAGGATCGGATTGCCCATCAGAATGCCGCCAGATATCTCGGTGCCCCCGGAGTAGTTGATGATCGGTCGCTTGCCCTGTCCTACCGTCTCGAACAGCCACATCCACGGATCGGGATTCCATGGCTCGCCGGTGGAAGCAAAAATGCGCAGTGAAGACAGATCGTGCTGCCGGACGGGTGCCTCACCGAAGCGGATCAGAGAGCGGATCAAGGTGGGTGAGACGCCGAGAACGGCGATGCGGTGGCGTGCTGCCATTGACCAGAGCCGGTCGGGTGCAGGATAGTCAGGCGAGCCATCATAGATAAACAGGGTACCGCGCAAGATCAATGACCCGAAGACCAGCCAGGGTCCCATCATCCAGCCCATATCGGTGATCCAATAGATCACCTCACCCGGGTGCAGGTCGGTGCCAAGAGCCATATCCTGGGCTGCCTTGACCGGAAATCCGCAGTGCGTATGGACTGCGCCTTTGGGACGCCCGGTGGTGCCGGAGGTGTAGATCACCATCAAGATATCTTCCGCCGATGTGACCTCGGTGGGGGCGGTATCGGGCTGGCTGTCGACCAGCGCCTGCCACCTGTGATCTCTGCCAGGGGTCATCTCGACCTGCATCCCTGCCCGGTCCAATACGATCATGTGTCTCAGGCTGGGCGCCTGAGCAGCGGCTTCATCGGCTACCTCCTTCAGCGCAACCGGCTTGCCCCGCCGGGTAAAGCCATCGGCTGTGAAGAGCGCTTTAGCCTCGGCGTCTGCCAGGCGGGAGGCGACTGCGCCGGCGCCGTACCCGGAAAACAGCGGCAGGATGATGCCACCGATCTTGGCAATGGCAAGCAGAGCCATGACGATCTCGGGAGTCATAGGCATGAACAGGCCAATGGCGTCGCCTTTGCCCAGTCCCAATGATCGCAGCGCGTTGGCTACCTGATTGACCTTGCGATTGAGCTCCCCGTAGGTCATGGTCAGCGTTTCACCATTTTCGCTCTCCCACACCAGGGCAAGTTGGTCCGCCTGGGGAGTGCCTATGTATTTATCCAGGCAGTTGTAGACGATATTCAGCTTGCCACCCACACACCACTGAGGCCAGGCTATGCCACGCGACAGATCCAGGATAGATTGGTATGGCTCGTAAAAGCGGATATCGAGGAAATCGATCATCGCCTCGGTGAACCAACCGGCATCGCTGGTTGAACGCTGCATCAGCTCATCGAAATCGGCGATGCCGTGCATGGACATGAAACGTGTTAGATTGGCTGTTTCTATGTATTCCGAAGAGGGCCGCCAGACGACCGGACCACCGAAATCGAAGGGTTCGCTCATCCTACTCTCCTTTGGCTGAGTGGCGTCGAGGTCTATTTTAACCGATTTTATTATCGGATGTTCCTGCGAGCGGGATTGTACATATTGGGAAACCTATACAGATCATAGCCGAAGAAAACACGACCGCCCCTGCCGGTAATGGTTAACAGACAAGAGCGGGTAAATCCAAAGAGCAAATGCTCTGCACCCCCCTGTTTTCAAGAATCGATTGTCGAGGAGCCGGCTGAGCTAGTCGGCCTCAGCCTCGGCTTTGAGTTCTTCAGGCTCAGTTAATACCTGGCGCTCTTTCTCCAGGGTGAGGATGCCGTTGCGAACCTGGGTCAGCGAGCGATCGAGCTCCATTTCGAGCCGCCGCAGCGTATCGATCACATAATCATCTGCTTCAGCGCGGATGTGACCTGCTTCGGCGCGCCCTTGGGCCAATATTTGTTCAGCACGCGCCTGAGCTGCCTGGACGATGGCGTCGCGGGAGACAAACTGCTCACTCTTCTCCCGGGCAATCGCCAGGGTGCGGTTGGCTTCCTCTTGCGCCTGGGCCAAAATGCGATCTCTCTGAGCCATGAGCTGCTGCGCTTTCTTGACCTCTTCCGGGATCGCCACGCGCATCTGGTCGATCAGATCGAGCATACGATCTTCATCAACTATGACGTTGTGCGTGAACCAGATCGGACGGCTCCTATTGAATAGTTCTTCCAGGCGATCCACTAGATGCAGTATGTCCATAGGGTTCCTCCCCTGAATGTGCTCTCCGCGAGTGATGGGGTGTGTCTCAATAGCATTAAATTACATTCTCATCAATATTATATGATTTCTGCTTGTTCTCTGCAAGCTAATCCCGTAAAGAGGTGGTCGGGATCAGCGTTTGCCCGTCTCCCAGCTCTGAAAAGCGCTGGTGCAGGGCTATCTTCACGTGGGCGGGCACCATGCTGCTCACATCACCGCCCAGCGAGGCGATCTCGCGCACGGTGGATGATGAGAGGAATGTATGCTCCTCGGCGGTTATTAGAGCCACCAGCTCGATATCCGGTGCCAGGCGATGATTAGCCAAAGCCATGCGAAACTCATACTCAAAGTCCGAGAACACGCGCAGACCACGTACGATGACCTTAGCGCTGATCTGCCGGCAGAATTCCACGGTCAATCCACCGTAGCCCATTACAGTAATCCTGGGATTCTCCTGAAAGGATTGCCGTGCAAGTTCCATGCGAGTTTCGGGGGAGAACAGCAGAGATTTGAGCGGACGATCATAGACAGCCACGATCACCTCTTCAAAAAGGTGCGTGGCACGGTGGGCGATGTCGATATGCCCAAGATGGATGGGGTCGAAGGTACCTGGAAAAACAGCACGAACCATGAGACCTCGCTGACTTTATCTTTGTGAATTATGGGGTAGGGCAGCCGACCCGTCAGCTGACATCACCTTTACCACCCCAGAAGCGATCCAGGTAGCTGGCGAGCAGCTGGTGTTCGGGCTGGTTCAGCTCTGGATCGATTTCGAAGAGTGCCTGAGCATGCCGGCGGGCTTTATCGATCAAAGGAACGTCCGTCAGACTTGCCAGCTGCAGGTCAGAAAAGCCGGCCTGGCGTGTGCCCAGGAAATCGCCTGGGCCGCGCTGGCGCAGGTCGTGTTCCGCCAGCTCGAAGCCATCGTTGGTCTGGACCATAACCTGAAGGCGTTCATTTTCGACTGCATCCGGTGTGTCAGGGATAAGCAGGCAGTACGATTTCTCTGCTCCACGACCGATCCGCCCGCGAAACTGGTGCAGCTGCGCCAGGCCAAAGCGATTGGCGCCCTCAACCAGCATCACAGTGGCATTGGGGATGTCCACCCCGACCTCCACAACCGATGTGGATACCAGGATTTGGTATTCTCCATCGCGGAAGCGGGCCATCACATCGTCTTTCTCCTCCGGCCTCAGGCGTCCATGTAGCAGGCCCAACCGGAATTGAGGGAAGACCTCTGATTGTAAACGGCTATGATCTTCGACTGCCGCCATTGCCTCGCTTTTTTCGCTTTCCTCTACTAATGGATAGATGATGAAAGCCTGCTGCCCAGCCTCGACCTGGCTCCTGATGAGCCGGTAGGCCCGCTCACGCTCTAATGGCGCCAGGACATACGTGCTAATTGGCTGGCGTCCGGGGGGCATCTCGTCGATCACGCTCAAATCCAGGTCGCCATATATTGTCAGAGCCAGAGAACGTGGGATTGGGGTGGCGGTCATGACCAGAAGGTGGGGATCTGTGCCTTTGGAACGCAGAACAGCACGCTGCTCCACGCCAAAACGGTGCTGCTCGTCGACAATCGTCAATTCAAGATCGGAAAACGTAACAGGGTCTTCGATCAAGGCATGTGTGCCGATGACCAGCTTTATCGATCCATCCGCCAGAGCCGCACGGATTTCCCCTTTCTCACCTTCAGGAGATGCGCCGATCATCAAGCGGATCTGTTCGGGCTGCAGCAAGGGCGACCCTTCGTCCCCATCTCTGGATGGGCTGCCGCTTCCTGCCAGGAACTTGAGCAAATTGCGGTAGTGCTGTTCGGCTAAAATGCTGGTGGGCGCCATCAGCGCGGCTTGAGCGCCAGTGCGGGTCACCATGGCGACTGCAAGCGCAGCCACGATGGTCTTCCCCGAGCCGACATCACCCTGGATCAGGCGGTTCATCGGCGTGCCCGAAGCTAAGTCCAGACGCACATCTTCCATGGCGCGCTGCTGTGCTCCCGTAAGGGAGAATGGCAGGTTCTGCATAATGCCTTCAATCCATTCGGCCGGAGTGTCGAAGATGCGCCCGGTGCGCGATTTCCAGTTGCGCTTCTGGTGGAGCAGCCCGAGCTGGAGCAGGAAGATTTCATCGAAAGCCAGCCGGTGGCGGGCCGCCTCGAGCTGCTCCCAGGAATCGGGGTAGTGGATCTGCAGGATGGCATCGTTGAGGCTCAACAACCCGGCTGAACGCCGGATGCTATCCGGGAGCGGATCGTGCAGGCGCGGTGCCCAATAGGACACCACCTGGTTCAAGATACGCCGTAGCCAGGTCAATGCTATATTGGCGGTTAATGAGTAGACCGGTACGATCCTGCCGGTGTTTAACTGCTCTCGGTCGACCGATTCCCAGGATGGATTGTTCATTACCAGCCGTCCCAGGTACTGATCAGCTTTCCCGGAGACAGATATCTGCGTTCCGTTGTGCAGGTGCTTGGCGACATACGGCTGGTTAAACCACGTGATGCGTATCGTCCCACTGCCATCATTGAGGACAGCCTCCGTAGCCGGTTTTGCCCCGCCAGAATAGCTGCGTTTGGCAACACTTTGTACGGTGCCGATCACCGTAACAACTTCTCCATAAGACACGCGGTTGATCGGCTTCATCCGCGAGTAATCGTCATACCGGCGCGGCAGATAATAAAGCATGTCGCGCAGGGTCTGGATGCCCAGACGCTCCAGCGCCACTGCATTTCTTGGACCGACATGCGGCAGCACGGTAACAGGCGCATCCAGGGCAGGCGGTTGTCCCTCCGTTTTGAAGGCTTCCGCATGCTGCCGCGAGCGCGATGAGTGGCGAGGATAGCCCTGATCCGCTGTGCTCGCCCGGTCGCGGCTGCCTCGGTAGTTCACGTCCCCGGCCTCGGCTGGGGTGGGGCGTGCTTCTTCTGCCGATTTGGGTGGGGGGAAGGTGAACTCCGGCGCTCCTCCGTCGGCAACCAGACGCCGGTGTAAGCCCTGTAGGATTTCACAGCGAGAGGTTTCGCTCAGACGGGGATAATCTCGCAAGCGCGACCTCACCAGCTGGATAAATTCTTCGGATAGGCCATCCAGGCGTGCCTCAGCCTCCCACCAGTCCAACAACCGGTTAAGTCCGCCGATGACGGCACGATTCTCATACCTGCCTTCCGCCTCTAACTTAAAAATACTATGAAGTTTCGCTACCGATGGTTTCATCGGGGACAATTGTACCATCCCCCTCCCTGGATATCCCTACCAGCATGCCTGGTTGGACTATCTCCGGTCAATGCAGCACCACAGAAAAGCCGATCCCATTCGGCCCTGCATGGGTGCCAATCACCGTCGTAACGTTGACGAGCAGTGGGTTTTCAGGCAGAGGAGCGGGCAGGCTGTCCAGAAAGCGGCGCGCCAGCTCTTCAGCATTGGTGTGCAAGATCGCGAGTTTGTCGATCGGCCCCAGGTTGAGCAGCATCTCCCTCAGCCGGGCAAGACCTTTTGATGTCGTACGCGCCTCTCCAAGGCTGATCAAAGTGCCGTCCTTGACTGCGATAAAGGGTTTGATGCGCAGCAGCTCGCCCATGCGCGCTTTAGCCCATGAGATTCGCCCGCTGCGCCGCACGTATTCGAGCGTGTCCAACATAGCCACCAGGCGAATCCGCCGGTTGATATCTTCCAGATATGGCAGGATCTTCTGCAAGGGCAGACCACTGGCTATGGCCTCTGCGGCTGCCAGCACCTGGAATCCCACTCCCATGCTGATTTGTTGGCTGTCGAATACTGTTACCCGCCCACTGAAGGATTGAGCTGCCACGCTGGCGGCATTATAGATACCGCTTAACATGCTTGAGGCATGGATGGACAGCACATGTCGAAATCCGCGCCGAAAAAGGGTATGGTAGATTTCTATATACTTCCCTGATGAGGCTGTCCCAGTTGAGACAGATTTCATATCCGGCAGGCGCTCGTAGAATTCCTCCCGGGTGATATCTCTCCCATCTACCAGGGATTGTCCATCGACCATGATCAAGTTAGGGATCACCGTGATCGCATGCTTTTCTACCAGCACGGCAGGGACATCTGCAGTGCTGTCGGTGACGATGGCGATCTCGGCTTGGGGATTTGGGGCTGGATTCATCGTCTATTCGATCGAGATAATAAACAGATAGTGTGGCTGACCACCTACTTTGATCTCGATGTCATGCCGGGGATAATTCATGCGGATAATGTCGCCGATGCGGTTGGCTTCCGATTTCGTGACCTCGGCGCCGTAAAACAGGGTGATCAGCTCGAAGTGGTCGGCATGTGCCTTCTCCAGTAAACCCAGGCAGGCATCCTCCAGGTTGTTCGCTGCCACCACCAGCTTGCCGTTCAGCAGCGCGATCACTTGCCCTTCCTGAGTGGCCACCCCATCGATCTCTACGCTGCGCGTGGCAATCGTAATCTCCCCCGTCTCTACTTCGTCCAAGGCGGCGATCATCTCTTGTGAGACCTCTTTCAAGTCACCCTGGGGCGCCAACCGCAGCATGGCAGCCAGACCCTGTGGGACATTCTTGCTGGGGATGACCGAGATTTTTTTGACTGTTAGCTCGGCAGCCGCATTGGCTGCCAGGATGATGTTCTTATTATTCGGCAGGATAATGATCTTGTCGGTCGGGAGGTGTTCGAATGCCTGGATAATCTCCTGGGTGCTGGGATTCATGGTTTGCCCACCTTCAACGATCGCAGCCGCTCCCAGGCTGGCGAAGATGCGTGATATGCCCATGCCCGGTGAAACCGCTACGACGGCTATCTGGTCGGGCTCGACAAGTGCCAGGGGTAATTTTGTGCCTTCACGTGTGGCTTCGAGATCCTCCATTTGTGCGATCAGGTTTTCGATGGTAATTTTGGTTACCTTCCCCAACGAACGCGTGTAATCGATGGGGTGGTACAGGTTCTCTGTAGGGACGTGGATGTGCAGACGGTAGAATCCATCGCCCTCGCCCACCTGGATCGATGTGCCCATTTCTTCCAACGTGGAGTAGAAACCCTGGACATCCAACGAATTATTCGGGCGGAAATCAACCACCACTTCAAAATCCTGTCCGGGCTCAATCGTTTCCAAACTCTCATCGATCTGCATGGCTGCCAGCGGTTGTACGGTGGTAACTGGCACCTCGAGCGATAATCCGTTAACGTACCGGAGCATACCCTCCAGAATGTAAAACAGACCTTTCCCGCCAGAATCCACCACGCCTGCTTCTTTCAAAACTGGCAGCAGATCGGGGGTACGCTGCACGGACTGGTCTGCAGCCGCAACCAACAGATCCAGGAGCGTATAAAGGTCATCTGTGCCCGAGATAGCTTGCTCGGCGGCGGCGGCTACATCCTTGGTCACGGTCAAGATCGTGCCTTCTACCGGACGAACCACACCTTTATAAGCGGTGTCGCGGGCTCCTGCAAAGGCCCGGACCAAGTTGGATGCATCCAGCAGCTCCTGATTATCGACTGCGCGAGCGAAACCGCGCCAAATCTGCGAGAGAATGACGCCAGAGTTGCCGCGGGCACCCATCAACGCGCCATGAGCTACGGAATGCATCATTTTCCCGAAATTCTTCTCGCCAGAATTGGCGATCTCGTCCATCGCCGATTGCATGGTCAGCACCATGTTGGTGCCGGTATCGCCATCTGGGACGGGGAAGACATTCAAAGAGTTTACGATGTGCTGGTTGGTGCGCAGCCAGATCAGGCCGGCTTCGATGAGATTCTTTAACGCCTGGCCATCGACCCGTCGATGTCTTAATGCCTTAATTAAATGTTGCCGGGAGGTTGTCCTCGGTTCTGTGGTCATCGTGAATTCAATCCAGTTCGCTCACCCGCAGGCCCTGGACATGCACGTTGACCTGGTTTAACGGTAATCCGAGCGCTCTTTCTACCTGATAACGAACGAGATTGCTTACGCTGGAAGCTACAGATGCTATTCGGGTCCCATACTCTATGATGATGTATATATCAATAATAATGTTCGATCCATCATAATGGACCTCGATGCCATGAGTTGGGTCTTTGACCAAGACATTACCTATCCCTGAAACGAGGTTTTTCGATGCCAAACCGACCACACCATATGAAGCACGGGCTGCCTGGTATGCGATGGTCGAAATTGCACGTGGTGACACGTGGATGCTGCCAAGGGATGTTTCTTCGCCGGTCATGATCTCCTCTGAAAATTCCTTCTAGTCGCAGCTTGCTTTGGGTAGGATTTTATGGTAACATTGTACGGCTGTGCACCGGGAGAAAAATCCGCTTCAGGCGAAGTATTCCCGGTGGTAAGATCGATCAACTAAGGATGTGGAATTATGGCTAAATGTGCACATTGTGGTAAGAAAACAACCTTCGGTCGCAATCGTCCATGGTCGAATAAGGCCACTCAGCGTACCTTCAAACCCAATCTCCAGACCGTCAGCGTCTTTGAGAACGGCAAGATGGTTCGTAAAGTGCTTTGCGCCAAGTGCATTCGCACCATGGTGAAAACGGCTTAGTATACCAGTCTTCGACAGTAACTGGGAGGAGATCGCGGCGCAAGCCGTGATTTTTTCTTTAAACCAACCGCTCTCAGCCGACTGTGCAGCCTGGTTGATGTGAGGGACAGTCCGCAGCATGGGTATCACCTAGTGTTCCGTCCAACATGATTCTATCAATTGATATTGTCTTGGACGGAACACTTTAAGCTTTGTCCAGGCTCGCAGATGCTGAGTTGTCACTCTACTTTGAGCCTGGACAAAGCACTAGCGGTAGAGAAAGAAAACCCAAAGATAAAAAGGCAACAGCCCACCTACGGCAATCAATGCCAGCAGCCCCAGGCCGATGGTAATCCAATCGATTTCGAGCGGGTTTTCTTCAGGCGCCTGTTTGCTGACCGAGATGGGCTGGGGAGGCTGGTAAACGGGCTTTACTCCGGCGGGAGCATGAGTGGTTCTATCTTCGGTACGGGTCGAAGGCAGATTGCGTCCCTTTCCAGGTTCTTTTGCCAGCGGGTATTCGGGCATTACAACTGTGGTGGCAGCGCTTGACTGCTGACCGATTGTCCCCAGCACGCGACCAAGCTGATCTGCGGTTCGGTAGCGAGCCGAGGGTTCCTTAGACAGGACTTTAATCAGTATCTGTTCCAGAACAGGCGGTATGGCGGGGTTTATCTGGCTGGGGGATTGAGGAGGTAAATCGCGGTGCAGGCGGGCCAGCTCTTCGACAGAAGATGCTGCAAAGGGCAGCTGACCAGTGAGCATTTCATACATAACGACCCCCAGCGAATACACATCTGAAGCCGGAGATGGCGAGCCACCCGCAGCTTGCTCAGGTGCGAAGTACTGGGGTGACCCCCAAACGACATCTACCTTCTCTTCCGGCTGGATAGATGCCAACGCACGGGCGATGCCGAAATCTGCTACCTTCAGGCGCATATCGGGGGTGATAAGCATGTTATGGGGTTTGATGTCGCAGTGGACCAGACCCGCTCGGTGTGCATAACCAATTCCGGCGCATGCCTGGACAGAGAGCGAGAGCGCATCGTCAATGGACAGGCGGCCGCGTTTCTTTATTATATTTTTCAAATGATCGCCCGGCACATATTCCATGACGATGAATAGCCGCCCGCCATCGAGTCCAAAGTCGTGGATGGTGACGATATTTGGATGCGATAGGTTAGCTGCGGCTTTGGCTTCCTGGTGGAAACGGTCACGAAAAGCCGAGTCGCTGGAAAAACTCTCGCGTAGAATCTTTATCGCGACATCGCGCTCGAGCATGCGGTCGTGAGCGCGGTAGACGACTGCCATTCCGCCGCTCCCTAACAGCTCCAGCAGTTGATAGCGATTGTTCAGTAAAATGGGATCTGACATTCAGTGTTTCACCAATCTGGTTTCCCCGATTCTACCACGTGGCATTATCAGGTACAATCAGAGTGACCGAATGCTGCAGAACTTTCACAATAAGGGGTTTGATTGTGAAAACTCGGCCGAATGCTTATGAAGAAATGCTTTATCGCCTATAACCCTACTGCGGGAAGGTATCCCTCCCGCCTGCTGGTAGAGCGAGCTGCCAGGGTTTTAGAGCAGCACGATTGGAGCGTGCAGCTCGAGCAGACTTTTGATGGTGAGCATATTACCCGGTTAGCGCACCAGGCTGCTGATACAGGCTTTGATTATTTCATCATCGCTGGCGGAGATGGATCACTCAACCGGGCAGTCACCGGGCTGATCGGCTCTCACACAGCCCTGGGTGTTCTTCCCGCCGGAACCGCGAATGTCTGGGCGCAAGAGCTGGGCTTACCAGGTTTGTCCTGGACGCGCTGGACGTCGCTGGAAGAGAGCGCACGCCGTCTGGCTGACGCCCAGGTACGAACGGTAGATGCAGGCATTTGCAACGGAAGACCATTCCTGCTGTGGGCAGGTATCGGACTGGATGGTTTCATCGTCCACCACATCGAACCGCGCAAACGATGGGAAAAACATTTCGCTGTCGTTCAGTACGCAGCCTCCGTGGCCTGGCATGCCAGTTTCTGGCGTGGGATGAACCTGCTCGCTGTGGTGGATGGGCAGGAGATCAGCGGTCACTTTCTCCTGGCGCTGGTCAGTAATGTGCACCTGTACGCTGGTGGAGTGGCTCAAGTGTCTCCGCAAGCACGCTTGGATGACGGCAAAATGGATTTATGGCTGTTTGAGGGCGAAACGCTGGGGGACGTAGTCCAGCTGGCCTGGGAACTGTGGGCAGGCAACCACACCCATTCGGATAAGGTACGCCAGATAGTTTTTCAGGAGCTCCACATCGAATCGACTTCACCGCTCTTTGTGCAGCTGGATGGCGAGCCGGCTGAAGGAGATGGCAGAGTGACGATCTCGGTTCATCCTCATGCGCTGCGTGTTCTGGTGCCAGCTGGTACTCCCCAGCCTTTATTTTCCCTAGACTGATCTTATAGCTCTAAGCGATCCAGATCGATCCGCACGAATGGGCGGTGATATACTTGGAACTTATCCGGAAAGTTAATGGAACGAGTGTGCTGCCGATGCTACGCCGCTACGTGAATATTTGGGTAATCCTGGGGACGGTAGTTATCGCCCTGCTGCTGCTTTGTGTGATGGCGTCTGCCTTGTGGTTTATCCGTCCTGAGGCTGCTCCCAGCGAGCAGGCAACGGCTGTATTTAATGTGATTCCTTATCTCACCCCCACACCGCCGCCTGCCACACCCAGTCCAGTCCCCAGTGAGCAGATTGCCGGCGGAGAAATCCCTCCTGCTCCCCCGCCTGGGCAGATTGACAAAGGCGCCTTCGTCGAGGTCACCGGGACTGGTGGAGATGGGCTGCGTCTGCGCTCTGAGCCCGGCTTAGAGGGCGAGGTGCTTTTTCTGGGTTTGGAGGGCGAGATTTTCCGGGTAGATGATGGACCCGTCATGCTGGATAATTACACATGGTGGCTGCTATTAGCGCCGTACGATGAAAACGTAAAAGGCTGGGGAGTATCTAATTTTCTGAAAGCGGTGCAAAATCCATGAACAATTATTCCTGACAGTTGCGTAACAATCGATTCGGAAATAAGTTAATGATGTTAGGTAAATATTGCATATTGGTGTTAGCAAAGGGGTATACATCACGGTATGAATTCTTTTCGACCTAAGGGAATAACTGCAAACAAATACACCCGTAAATTGAGCCTCAGCTGGAATGATGATCACGAGAGCGTATATTCATTTTCCCTTCTGCGTTATGCCTGCCCGTGCGCAGAATGTCGCGGAGGGCACGATAAGATGGGATCAGAGCCTGACCCTGCGGTGTTTGCTCGTCCAGAAGTAGATTCGCCTGCTACTCGTCTGCGCGGAGTGGAGGGTGTTGGGACTTACGCACTGACGATCGAGTGGGAGGATGGTCATCACTATGGGATTTATAACTGGAATTATCTGCGCGCCTTGTGTCCGTGTCCTGAGTGCCGCGGAGGTGCGTCGTGATGCCGGATGATCCCTTGGATGTGGTTCTTGCCATGGTGGAGAAGGCGTTTATGCGTCTCCAAGCTGGCGATGTGGTTGTGGCTTGCCTGGAGCAGGGTAATCTGGCTCCGATGCACAAAATAGTTGAAGACCTTGTGCTCGCTGGACCCCAGAGCCTGGGCGTTTTACGGGAGATCCAGGCAGAGGTAGGCACCCGGCGTAGCCAGTTCCAGGATGATATCGCCGGTGAATTCTCGAAGCTCGAGCTAAGCCTTGCCAGGCATGGCATTGCATTATCTGGATTGCCAGACCGGCATTCTATGCGCGGCCTGGATGCCGCTGGCTTTCTCAGCTATCTTCACCAACAGGGAATCACCGATGAACACCGCCAGCGGGAGTGTATGCGGTTAATTCACGAAGCCAAGGAGACGATGAGTGCCCTGGCCCGGCAAACTTTGCTGCTGGAAGAGGTAGAGCTATATCTTGATGACTGGATAGGGGGGGTAATCTATCAGAGCGCGCGCCAGATGTCCTCTGGCAGCTTACTTCCTGGTCAAAAGACCAGATATTGGCAATAATTTATAAATAATCCCTCAGGTTATGTTCGACCGCATAAGCCGCAGCTTCCGCCCGGTTGCTTACACCCAGCTTGGAAAGGATGCTGCTAACATAATTTCGCACCGTCCCCTCGCCGAGGAAGAGCGCCTTGGCGATCTCGCGGTTGGTTTTACCCTCCGATACCAGCAGGAGCACATGCCGTTCTTGTTGCGTTAAGGCAGAAAAGGCCGAAGCTTCCTCCTCTTTCGCGGCTTTACGGACTTCTTGAAATATGCGTTGTGTGACAGCAGGGTCGAGCAAGGCCTCTCCTCGCCCTACTGCTTCGATTGCCTTCACCAGATCTTCCCCGCCAATTTGTTTTAGCACATAGCCAGATGCGCCGGCGCGGATTGCTGAGAACAGCATCTCGTCTTCCGCATAGGAGGTGAGCATGATTACTTTGGTACTGGGGTATTTTTCCGAGATCTCTTCACAGGCCTCGATACCGGAGCCGCCAGGAAGGCGAATATCCATCACAACGACATCTGGGGTGTGGCTGGCAACGCGCTCGACAGCTTCTCGGGCGGTGCTGGCTTCGGCGACTACTTCGAAATTGGGGTGGCGATCCAGGAGAGATTTTAAACCCAGGCGAACTACTTCGTGGTCATCGACGAGTAATATTCGCTGTTTTGTCATGAAATACACCTCCGACGGAGAGTATAGCCGATACTGCTTACGATGGCAAGTGGCATAACATAGATCAGGTGCTTGAGGGATCAAGACCCATTCATCTTCTGTCTTACCAGGGCTTCTCCCTGGATCTTAAGAATCTACCGGTGTGGATTATGGTGATTGGCGCCGGTAATCGACAAAGCGATATCCAACACCGCGCTCGGTAAGGATATACTTCGGGTTAGAGGGGTCTTTTTCTAGTTTTTTACGCAGATAATTGATGTACAGCCGCACGTAATGCGGCTCATCGCGGTATTCGTACCCCCATACCTTCGTGAGTACGTCATCATGGGTGAGCACCCAACCCGCGTTCTGGACCAGGTGATAGAGCAAGCGGTATTCTGTCGGTCTAAGCTGTACTAGCTCACCATCCACCCACACTTCACGGCGGTCGAAATCGATTTTCAACCGATCATCCACCTGGATCAATCCATGAGCCGTGCCGGAGGCCGACTCTGTCCGGCGTAATACAGCCCGCACGCGGCTGACCAATTCGCGTGGGCTGAATGGCTTGGTTATGTAATCATCTGCTCCCAACTCCAGCCCGTGCACACGGTCATCTTCTTCGCCTTTTGCGGTGAGCATGATTACTGGCACCGAGCTGACCTCGCGGATGATCCGCAGGACCTCGAATCCATCGATATCGGGCAGCATGACATCCAGCAGTACCAGATCAGGCAGCCCGCTGCGGATACGTTCAATCGCCTGCGTCCCGCGGAAGGCTTCTAAGACCTGGAAACCATCGTGCTCCAGGTTCAGACGAATGAAGCGCACCATGCGCTCTTCGTCATCTACCACCAGAATACGCCGGTCTCTAAGACGAGTTTCCACTTACGATCACTCCCTGACGAAGCCGATAATTTCTTCTTCTTCTTTACCCGCCATAATCTCGATGAAGTTCAAACGCTCCACCGGCCAGTACACTGTGACGACATTTTCCGACAGATAATGGATATCTTTCCCGTCCAACCGCCGCGGATTGTGAACCATCACCAGGGTATCATCAGGTGAGGGAAGATCGTCCACTTCGCCTACTACCGGGTCCGCATTTAATACGTGAAGGATAATTGTGTAAGGCACCCAAGCCTCCAGTTCAATGATTCTATTCCGATATTCTCCGCAGTCCAGTCAGCTCCATACATGGTTTTATATTATGGATGGATGATGATCTCGACTCGAAATTTACCCAGCGTGAGGACATCGCCATTATTTAGTGCCTGCGGAGAATGGGCGGGAACTTTCACTCCGTTGATCTGCGTCCCGTTCGCTGATCCCAGATCTGAGATAGTAACGCTCTCCGGAGCGATGTGCAGCGTAGCATGCAGCCGTGAAACACCGCCCTCGTAGGCCTGGTAGGGCGTCAGGTCAATATCTGGTAAGATCGGTTGAGTACCGCTTACCCGGCCGATCGTAAATTCCTCGCCCCCCTCCAGTGGAATGATCTGCCCGCTTGAGACGATTTTAAAAGCCACCTGCGTTGTGCCTGGGGCGGCAGCTTTACTTATCCGCGTTTCCGCGGCACTGTCGGCTGGCTGGTTTGGATTGGTGTATACAACAGTTTCGGTCGGACTTTTCGTCTGGTGTGTCAGCTGGGTGCCGCAAGCGATGCAGAACAATGCCCCCTCGAGTTCTTCATTGAAACAAGTGGGACATATGATCATATCTACCCTTCCCCAATATCAACTGAAGCAAGCGAGCTGTCAGTACCAGCGGGAAGCAGTAAACCACGGGTTCCAAATTTAATTTTCTTCTTGCCGGTCTCGCTCAAACTTAACCCGCGCTCCAGGTTCTCGGCTTCATCCAGGACAGTACGAGCCAGGTCTTTTTCACCCTGCGAGAATAGATGGGTGGCCAGGCTGTTCAGGTGTTGGGTTGCAAGGTCGAGATCGCCAGTTGCAAATGCCTGGTTGGCACGTTCCTGGATGCGGTATAGGGTTAGCTTGGAGAGAGCGTTCAGCAGCTTTGTTGGAGGCGGTTCTGGCGGAGCTTCTGCTTTAACCGGGCGCTGCAAGCGCAGGCGGGTCACTGATGTAGGTGTGGTATTCATCGGGATATCCAGGGATATCTGTCCGCTTGCCAGCGTAACCTGGGAGACATCATCCGACAGCGGGGGCACGACGAATTCCAATAAGGCGGTCAGGGTATTATCAACCGGGATGCTGCCCAGATTAATGGGTGGTAATGTCTCGAGGGGAGCGCTTTCTGGACCCAGCCGGAAGGCATACCGGACACCAACATCCTTACCGGTATGAAAATCGAAGCGCACATTCTCAGCATAGATCCGGCTGAGCCCGAGGAATTTTTCCTTTAGTATGCGCCGGATATCACTGGATTTGGCAATGTAAGCACAGCTGCCGCCAGTGCTCGATGACAGATTGTCCAGGAAGTGATCGTTCCACTCTTCGCCAATGCCCAGACAGCTAATTCCTATACCACGCCCGGATGCCTGGGAAGCCACGCGCTTGCAGTGCGGCTCATCACCATATGTGCGGCCATCTGTGAGCAGCACGATATGGTTTATGTGGCGCTTATTGTAGTTGGCTCGGATTTCCTGGTATCCGGCTTCCAACCCGCGGTAGATCTCAGTCGCTCCGCTGGAGTGGATCATCTGGATTTGAGTCTCGATCGCAGCGCGATCCAGCCGTCGACCGGCTGGGATAAGCACTTCTGCGCGGTCGCTGAAGGTCACGATCGAGAGAACATCCTCCCGGCGCAGCTGACGCACGATCTCAATGGCTGTTGTCTTCACCATATCCATCCGCTCGCCCTTCATGGATGTGGAGCGATCCAGCACCAGGCAGACATTCAGTGGGGCGCTATTCATGGTCGTTTCTGTGTGCGGCGGGGACAGGTTGATCATTGCATATACCAGCTGCGGCTCATCCAACAGGGGCAGCGCTGAACGGCTGTAGAGCAAGTTGATCTGGACCGGTGGCTGGGTGCTCTCCGGAGAGGGCAGTTGGCTGTCGTATTTACTTTTTAGTTCCGGATCTGAGAGGATTTCAAATGCACGCTGGATGTCAAGGAATAGCTCGGTATCGCCCATTTCTACATTGACGTCGGGGTGCAGCCGCAGGGCAGATTGGTGGAAGGCGTGGCGAATTTCCTCGGAGCTGGCATCCCGAGGCAATCCCAGTATGGCGTAGTAGTCAGGCTGACCTGGCATGGCGGAAATGTTATCCGGGCAGTTTTACCATAATCGCTGTGATATTATCTGGGCCTCCGGCTGCGTTGGCAGCGTCTACCAGCGCCTGGCATGCCAGTTCGGGGGTCGTGGCATTGGTAACCACTCTGGCGATTTCTTCCTCCGGGATGACGCCCCAAAGTCCGTCTGAGCAGATCAGCAAGATGCCGTTCTCGGGAAGACGGAGTGTTTTAATGTCCGGATCGAACGGTTCTCCCTGACCAAGGGCGCGATACAGCACGTTGCGCTGTGGGTGGTTTGCGGCTTCTTCTCGGCTGATTTGCCCCAGCTCTACCAGCCGCTTTACCAGAGAATGATCGCGGGTCATAGCTTCGATCTTCCCGTCGGAATCGATCATATAAGCCCGGCTGTCTCCAACATGTGCAATGGTGATCTGCTCACCCAGGATCAGTACTGCGGTCAACGTTGTCCCGCTTCCTGGCGCCTGGCTCGTTATCACACGATGTGCCTCCTGTACCCCGGCTTGCATGATTTCCTGGAGAGACACCTCCGGAGTAACCGGTTTGACGCTCAATAATGGGATAACCAACCTGCTGAGGAGATAGCCTGCCACGGAGCGGATAGCGATACCACTGGCAATTTCACCGTGCTGGTGCCCACCCATGCCATCTGCAACGATATACAGCCCGATGGGCAGGCTGTTATGGTCGCTGGTCAGGGTGGTCGTCAACATGAACAGGGCATCTTCATTATGCTCGCGCTGCATTCCGACTGATTGGGCACAGGCAGAGATCAACTGGGGTGGCTGCAGGGTGCTGACAGGTGGCGAATCATGCTCAACAACCACATCCTCGGGGCTTGAGGGAATAGATGCAGTTTCCTGGTTGTTTTTTTCGCGCCCAAAGATCTTTTCAATAAATCCCTTCACGGATGATAGCCTCCAGGTTGGTCGTCGATGGTTCAGGCAAGTAATGCATAGAGTCGATGGTCCGTCGATCCGACGTAAACCAGGTCGTCAACCGCAATTGGCGTGCCAGTTATCGGTCCCTTCGTTTTGTATTTCCAGCGCAAGCGACCGGTTCGAAATTCGAGACAGTAAATATATCCATCCACCGATCCGCAGTAAAGTGAGTCTTTATAAACGGTCGGTGATCCAGTTACCTGGTTTTCTGCGGTGAAGCTCCATACTTCTTTCGCTGAGCGGATGTCGATGCATTGAATCTGCCCGTCTATTGAACCCGTAAAAATAAAATCTCCAGAAATGCATGGCGTGGCAATGCTGGCCTTATCCAATCTGAAGCGCCAGATAACCCAGCCTGTCTTGGCATCTAAGGCGTAAAGCGTAGTGTCAACGGATCCGAAGTAGATAACCCCTTGCCAGAATACCGGTGAGGAAGTGATCGCTCGTTTTGCTTTATAGCGCCACTTAATTGTACTCCTGAAATCCATGCAGTAGAAGTCGCCGCTTTCAGTGCCCAGGTAGATGAGATCGTTCACCACCAGCGGTGTGGAGCGGACGGGTGCACCCACGTCAGCGCGCCAGGCGCGCCTTCCGCTGATGGTGTTCACCGCGTGCAGGTGACCGTCGTCCGAGCCAATGAACACGTGTCCTTCAGCAATGTGCGGTGATGATCGCACCGGACCCTCGGTGTAGTAAGTCCAATTTAACCTGCCAAAGCGGGCACTGATGACGTGCAGGCGCTTATCCTCCGAGCCAAAGAACAGGTTGTTCTCGAAGACTGCTGGTCTGGAAACGATGCCTCCATCTGTGGGGTACTTCCACAGGAATTCGCCGGTGGCGGCATTGAGCGCGTAAAGATTATTATCGTATGAACCGATATAGATATTGCCATCGAAAAATGTAGGCGTTCCGCGGATCTCGTCTTCGCATTTGAACTCCCAAACCGGCTTGATGGTCTCCCCCTCGGAGCGTGCCAATGCCTTCGTGAGAGCGATCCTGGTCAGCACTCCGGTGTCACGTGCGGCGCGGATCAGGGCTTCCTTCATCGTCTCTGCGCTTTCGTACCGGTCTTTGGGTTCATACAGCAGGGAGGTATTGATGACCTTTTCCACTTCCGGGGAAACCGCGGGATTGATCTGGCGGATCGGGCGCTCGGAAAAAGAGAATGGCGCTTCCAGCCGGGGATCACGCTTGGTCAGCAGATGGTGCATCGTCGCCCCAAGTGCGTAGATATCGGCCACACTGCCTGCCTCGCCGCGGTACTGCTCGGGCGGAGAGTAACCCTCGGTGCCGATCATTGTGCCTCGCTGTCCCGACTGGAAAGGCTTGGCGATGCCGAAATCGATCAGCACCACATGCCCGAACTGGTTAATCATCACGTTGGAGGGCTTCATATCTCGGAAGATAATCGGCTCCGGCTGGTGGTTGTGCAAGTAGCTGAGCACATCACACAGCTCGATCCCCCACTGTACGACTTTTTCTTCAGGCAGGAATCCTTCTGTTTCGCTGAGGATTGCCTCAAGATCTTTACCGTTAATAAATTCCAGGATCAGATAAGAGCGCTCGTTGTGGCTGAAGTAGTCGTAAATCTTGGGCATCGAGGGATGGTCCAGAGTTGCCAGCAAATTGGCTTCGCGTTCGAAGTTGCGCACGATGGTGCTGCGCACCAGTTCGTCGCGCGCCTGGTTGACCATCTCTTTTACCGCTATAACCTTGACCACATTGGGAAAGTGCAGATCGCGTGCGCGGTAAACCGCACCCATCCCACCGACTCCGATCACATTCTGGATCAGATAGCGATTTGTCAGGGTGGTCCCTGCATTGAGTTGTTGGGTTGTCCCCGCCGCAGAGCCGTTCTCCAATTTTTGGGTAATGCGGTGAGTTTCCAGGAATGTCCTCGCTTTCGTCGTGTAACGACCAATTTCAAACCATTATAGCCATCAATGCCCGGTTTGGCAATCGATACCCGTAAAACTAAGAGAATTGCAATGCAGCGCCCCGCTTTCCAGAGGCGGCCTGCCTGCTATAAGTGTTTCTATTCAGATTCGCTCTTCTATTCTACCATCCAACCAACAACTGCATACTCATCTTGACCCTACTTGTCAGAAGTTAATCAGGTGTACACTCCGCATTAACCTCTCTCCCTCGTGACCTTCTGTTCCGCATCTGGTGGAGGGGTGATATGATTGTAGGCGTAGCGGCTTCACTCTTCTCCAACCGGTCAAGGATAGACCCGAATGCCTGATTATGAGACTTACCAATCACCGTTTAGCTGGCGTTATGGCTCGGATGAGATGCGCAGCCTATGGAGTGAGGTCCACAAACGCCGATTATGGCGGCAGATCTGGGTCGCTCTGGCTGACGTCCAGGCCGGCTTTGGTCTGCTGCGTACGGAGCAGGTGGACGATCTGCGCGCCCATGTGAACGATGTGGACTTGCCTCGAGCACTACAGATTGAAGCTGACATCCACCATGACCTTATGGCGGAGCTGAAAGTCTTTGCTGAACAGTGCCCATTGGGTGGTGGTGCACTCCATCTGGGTGCTACTTCGATGGACATCGAAGACAATGCAGACGCACTGCGGCTGCGCCAGTCGCTTGATATTGTGATCACCGGGCTGGGACGAGTGCTGACCCTGTTTGCGGAGCAGATCGACAGACACGCTGGTTTACCCCTCATGGGATTTACTCACCTGCAGCCTGCAGAGCCTTCGACATTGGGCTACCGCTTGGCCTTTCATGCCCAGGATCTGCTGGACGATTGGGAGGACCTGCGCCGGGTACGCCGCCATTTGCGCGGCAAAGGCTTTAAAGGGGCAGTGGGCACAGGTGCTGCTTACGGAGAGCTGCTCGGCGCGGACAGGCTGGCCGAATTCGAAGCACGACTATCGACTCTCCTGGGGCTGCCCTTTTTCCCGGTTACAAACCAGACTTATCCGCGCAAGCAGGATTACCGGGTAGTCAGTGCCCTGGCAGGACTTGGCGGCACGCTGTATAAATTTGCTTTTGATCTGCGCCTGCTGCAATCCCCTATGCTGGGTGAGCTCTCTGAGCCGTTCGGCAGGCACCAGGTGGGTTCTTCAGCCATGCCGTTCAAGCGCAATCCGATAATTGCCGAAAAGATCGATTCATTGGCGCGCCTCCTGGCAGGCATGCCGCGCCTGGCATGGGATAATGCAGCCCATTCGTTGTTAGAACGCACCCTGGATGATTCCGCCAACCGGCGCACGATGCTCCCTGAATCATTCTTAATCGCCGATGAGCTACTGCGAGTCACCACGTATCTGCTGGAAGGCTTGCAGGTGGATGCACACGCAATTGCACACAACCTGGAGGCTTACGCGCCTTTTGCTGCCAGCGAGCGGGTGCTGATGGCGCTGAGCAAAGCCGGAGCAGATCGTCAGGCCATGCATGAGCGCTTGAGAAGGATGGCGATGACCGCCTGGGAGGCGCAGCAGCATGGAGAGCCAAACCCCATGGGAGAGTTAATATCCCGGGATGTCGAGCTGCTGCACTATCTCAGCCCGGAAGAGCTATCCAGCCTGATGGACGCCTCGCACTACCTAGGAGATGCTCCACAGCGTGCTCGCAGGATGGCAGAGACCATACGTGAAGCTATTGACACCACAAAATTAAATTCCGGATAGGTTCTTAGCCGAATCTAAACTGAAGCGTAAGCGGAGGTCTACATGCTAACTGCCTTGTTCTCTGTCTCAGATAAGACTGGTCTTTTGGAGCTGGCGCGTGGGCTTCACGAACTTGGATGGGATTTGCTAGCCAGCGGCGGCACAGCCCGGGTGATCCGTGAAAGCAAGCTTCCCGTACAAGAGGTGTCGGAGTATACCAGCATGCCGGAAATCCTGGGAGGGCGAGTGAAAACCCTTCACCCTGCCGTACATGCAGGCATCCTGGCGCGGCCGACCGCCGAGGATACTGCCGATCTCGAGCGTATCGCTGCCCGCCCAATCGACCTGGTAGCGGTTAATTTATACCCCTTTCAGGCGACCGTATCACGCCCGGATGTCTCGATCGAGGATGCGGTGGAAAATATCGATATTGGCGGTGTGGCGTTGATCCGTGCTGCGGCGAAGAATTTCGCACGCGTAGCCGTACTGACCGCGCCGTCAGATTATCCCGGTGTGCTGGAGGAGCTGAGAGCGAACGGGGCGCTCAGCCAGGAGACGCGCCACCGCCTGGCGCTAAAAGCTTTTGCCCATACTACCAGCTACGATGCAGCCATCAGTACCTACTTCAGCGGTCATGGAGCAGGTCAGGGCGAGCAGATCATCCTGGAGCTGTACCCTATCAGCAAGCTGCGCTATGGTGAGAATCCTCACCAGGAAGCCCTTCTGTACGGTTACACCCCCGATGCCGGGCCATTGGGGGGCCAGCTGCTGCAGGGAAAGGCGCTCTCCTATAACAACATTCTCGACCTGGATGCTGCTTGGAAAGCGGTTGTATCCTTTGAACGCCCTACGATCGTTATTGTCAAGCATCTATCCCCTTGCGGGATCGCCTCAGCCGGTCATCTGGCAGAGGCGTTCACAGCCGCCCTGGCTTGCGATCCGATCTCAGCCTTTGGAGGGGTGATTGCCGCTAATCGGCCGTTTGATGCAGCTACAGCCGGATCCCTGGGTGACTTGTTCGTCGAATGTATCGCTGCGCCTGGCTTTCAATCCGATGCGCTGCGCATCCTGGAATCACGCAAGAACCTGCGTCTGCTGAGCATGCCGGATACCCGCCTCGAACCGGGCTTTGAGCTGCGGTCGACCAACCAGGGAGTGCTGCGCCAATCCCTGGATACGGGTGATCCGCCTGGAACACGGTGGCAGGTGGTCAGCCAGCGCCAGCCCAATCCTGATGAGCTGGAAGCATTGAAATTCGCCTGGAAAGCCTGCCAGCACGTCAAATCCAACGCAATCGTCTTTGCCCGCGACCAGGCAACGGTGGGCATTGGCGGCGGGCAGCCTAACCGCGTAGACAGTGTGCGCATCGCTGCAAGCCGCGCCGGGGAGAAATCGCGCCAGGCGGTAATGGCATCGGATGCGCTCTTTCCATTCCCCGATTCAGTGGAAGAGGCTGCCCGCGCTGGGATCACTGCTATCGTCGCACCCGGGGGATCGGTCCGGGATGCAGAGGCTATCGCCGTGGCAGATGCCCACGGGATTGCCATGGTTTTTACGGGTGTCCGCCACTTCCGGCATTAGGGTTAAAACCAAAACACACAGATCACCAAGAATCCTCGAAGTACCACGAGGGATCAAATTGCATATCAAGCTGGAGGTCGAATGAACGAGGATCTTTTCAAGGCATTTGAGGCGCTGACTTTCGATGATGTGCTGGTGGTACCAGGGTATGCCGAGGTGCTGCCAGACAAGACAGATATCCGTGCCCGGCTCACCGATTCTATCTGCCTGAACATCCCTATCCTGTCGGCGGCTATGGACACAGTCACCGAGGGGCGCCTGGCGATCGCCCTGGCACGCGAAGGAGGACTGGGAATAATTCACCGCAACATGTCACCGCAATCGCAGGCATCTGAAGTAGAAAAGGTGAAACGCTCGCAGTCAGGAATGATCGTGGAGCCGATCACCTTGCCGCCAGATGCCACTTTACAGCAGGCGGAGGCGATCATGTCTACCTATCATATCAGCGGAGTGCCGATCACCGATGCAGAGGGTCACCTATACGGCATCCTGACCAACCGGGATATCCGCTTTGTTGAGCCGGCGGATTACAACCTCCCGGTTAGCCAATTTATGACCGCCGAAAACCTTGTTACTGCGCCGGTCGGCATCTCCCTGGAGGACGCCAAGCGCCTGCTGCAAAAACACCGCATCGAAAAGTTGCCCTTAGTGGATCGAAACGACGTAATCAAAGGTCTGATCACGGTGAAAGACATCCAGAAAGCGCGTGATTTTCCACTGGCAGCTAAAGATGGGCAAGGACGGCTGCTGGTCGGGGCAGCGGTCGGGGTAGGATCCGACCTGGAAGAGCGCCTCCAGCTGCTGGTCGAAGAGGATGTGGACGTGATTGTTGTAGATGCCGCCCACGGGCATTCGGTAGGCGTGATCGATGCCATCCGGCGCGTTCACCAGAGATGGCCAGCCCTGCCCGTTATTGCAGGCAATGTTGTAACGGATGAAGGGGTGCGGGCATTGGTGGAGGCTGGTGCCTGCGCAGTCAAAGTGGGCGTGGGTGCCGGATCGATCTGCACCACACGCGTGATCTCCGGATCAGGTATGCCTCAGGTGTCAGCCATCTATCACTGCGCCCAGGCAGCCAGGGAACTCGGCGTCCCGTTGATCGCCGACGGCGGCATTAAGTACAGCGGTGACATCGTCAAGGCGCTGGCAGCCGGGGCGAATGTGGTCATGCTGGGGAGCCTGCTGGCTGGATTGGATGAATCGCCGGGTGAAGTTGTCCTCTATGAGGGGCGGCGATTTAAGGATTACCGCGGCATGGGCAGCCTGGGAGCCATGCAGGGATTCGGGCGCGATCGCTACGCCAGTGGGCAGAATGCCAGCGGAAAGCTGGTTCCAGAGGGCATCGAGGGTCGCGTGCCTTACAAAGGTCCGCTGCATGAGTATGTATACCAGCTGGTGGGTGGGCTGCGCTCGGGCATGGGCTATGCAGGGGCTGTCACGTTGGAGGACCTCCGCCAGAGTGCCCGGCTGGTGCGGATCACAAACGCCGGGTTGATCGAGAGCCACCCGCACGATGTCATCATAACAAAGGAGGCGCCCAACTATCAGGCGCCTCGTGCAGAACTGTAATCCTTTTCTACCGGGGAAATCGACTGGCGAACTATTTGGGCGCCTTTCCCAGGAGCCCCCACACAAACTTGTGTGCGCGGTGGTAGAAGGCCGCGTCATGCGAGTACATCATGATGCATTCATTGTGGATGGCGCTCATGCCATGTTCTTCGCAGTAGCGGATGGCGGCCTGTGACTCCGCTCCCTGCTGCATCCAGACACGCTTGATGCCCGCTTCGTTGGCTTCTTTCACTACCTCCTCGGTTTTACGTGGAGGCAGGATGATCAGCACGCCTCCAACCGGTTCCGGTAAGGCCTCCAGGTTGGGATAGCACTTATCTCCTTCGATGGTATCCGTGTTCGGATTCACCGGGTACAGCTTGTATCCCTTAGCACGCAGCTCTTTATAGGCGGTGTTGCCGAACTTCTTACTATCCCTTGAAACTCCTACCACCGCAATCGGTTGGCTGGTATAGAAATCTTTGACTTCGGCTTTTGTGGTCATGAAATAACTCCTTTTTGCACAACACAAATAAAATTCAATTTCTTAGTCACAAACCAGCGTACCAAATTCTCGCCTCGACGTCAAATGTGATTGTTATCTCATCGGGTGTTACATATTTCCTGATTTTGACGCCAGGCTGTTTTAGCGATAATCATTGAGCGGCTCGGGCTTATTGTCCAGGATTTTTTCGATGCCCAGCAGCACATCCTCGTCCAATCTCCCGGCAATCTCCAAGGCCACCATGTTCTCGGTAACCTGGTGTGCTTTAGATGCTCCCGTGATCACAGTGCTGACATGTGGATTCTTCAAGCACCAGGCGAGAGCCAGCTGCGCCATCGAGCAGCCCAGGTCTTGTGCTACCTTGCCAAGCTTTTCGACTTTCGCAATTCTCCGACGCGCTTCCTTGCCCTGGAATTCCTTTTTCAGCCACTCGTAGCCTTTCAGTGTGGCGCGCGTTCCAGCCGGGATGCCCTGGTTGTACTTGCCGGTCAGCAAACCGCTCGCCAGCGGGCTGAAGATCGTGGTGCCCAGGCCAACCTCTGTATACAGGCGCGTATACTCACGCTCCACGCGCTCACGGCGAAACATGTTGTATTCAGACTGCTCCATCAGCGGGGGGATCAGGTGCTCTCGCCGGGCAGCAGCGTGTGCTTCCATGATCTGGTCGGCGTTCCACTCGCTGGTGCCCCAATAAAATGCCTTACCCTGTTGGATCACCTGGTGCATCGCCCACACTGTCTCTTCGATGGGGGTGTAGATATCAGGACGATGGCAGAATAGCAGGTCGACGTACTCCATTTGCAGCCGTTTCAGCGAGGCGTCAATACCTTCCAGGATGTGCTTGCGAGAAAGTCCGGTTTGGTTCGGCCCATCTCCACCCCAGAAAAGCTTGGTGGAGACCACCAGGTCAGAACGCTTCCAACCGGCCTTCTTGATCACCTTGCCCATGACGATCTCAGCTTGACCCCTCGCATAGGCTTCTGCATTGTCGAAGAAATTCACCCCGGCATCATAGGCGGCCTTCATACACTCATATGCCACGTCTTCCCCCACCTGCCCCCCGTATGTCACCCACGCTCCCAGCGATAGGGCCGAGACTTGCAGGCCTGATTTACCCAGGTAGCGATATTCCATTTTGGGACCTCCTGTTTTTGGTTTATTCTTTTGGGTTGATCTTCTGGCGAGCTTTTGCCATCAGTATTGGTGTGGCAGCTGCCAGGGTCGGGAAGGATGTGCTCCCGTAATCCATACCCGCTAATATTGGGAACGGATTGGCGCCAGCGTAGGTTTCTACCACGCCCCCGGCTTCAGTCACTAAAAGCCAGACAGCCGCAAGATCCCAGATTTTTGGGGTGGCTTCGAACGCTATCAGGGCAATGCCGCGCGCCACCGCGCAAAATGAATAGGCTGCGGATCCCAGGATGCGCGGTTTGTACTTTAATTCTATCCGGTAATTCTGGAATGTGCGGCTGCAGCAGGAAAAAAACGTCGATGGGATATCGGGATCGGGCGGCTCGGCGCGCAGCGGCTCCCTATTAAAATCTGCTCCAAGATTGCGCTTGGCAGTGTACAGCTCGTCTAACAGAGGGAAGTACAACACCCCGCTCTCAGGCTGGCCTCCCACCAGGCGGGCGATCGAGACCCCCCATATGGGCAAACCCAGACTGAAGTTGGTTGTGCCATCCAGCGGGTCGATCACCCACACCACTTCTCCAGCCTCTCCGCTCAGAGCGGGGTGCAGCTCTTCGCTCAGGATGGCCTCTCCCGGATATTTTTCCTGAATCGCAGTGCTAATCAGCCGGTCCGCTGCCAGATCGGCTTCTGTGACCACCGAACGGTCGGCTTTCAGACGGGCTCTGGTGCCCGACCGGTTGTAATGGCGCAGCAGCAGCGCACCTGCCTGGCGGGCGATCTGCACGGCATCGAGCAGCACTGCTTCAGTCATCAGGTATTGACGATCTCGATATAATCCTGGGGGACGCTGCCATCCGGGGAGACCCCCAGGATTTCGATCAGCGTTCCGGCTACCTGGGCTTTATACTCCGCGTCACGCTGGCTCCATGTGCGGCTTTTCACCTCCAGGAAATAACCCAGGTCTGGATCTTTCACCTGATCCAGGTTGATATAAAACTCCGTTCCCTGGAACAATACCCGCCAGCGCAGCCTGTCTTTATGGATAAACGTCTCGGAGCTGGGCTTAAAATATTCACGGTAAAATCGCAGGCTGTGCGTTGCAGGTGCGATGTAGCGGCTGCGGGATAGCAGCACGTCACTGGGGAAATGATGCTCGCGCGCGGGTCCAAGCAGGGTCAACCGGTAGCGCACTTTTGCTACGTTGCCTTTCTCGTCGATGAACTCGTCCTCCCGGTAGCGCAAGAATCCCTGGGCCGGGTCCGGGAAGGCAAAATAGGTGTCGTATTCGTGGTAGTGCCGGTGATGGAGGATTTCCAGGTCGCGCTCCTGGATAGCCTGCAGCACTGGCTGTGGGTCGAGGAGGCGCACTTTCGCCTGAACCTCGAAGCTCTCCGTTTCGCTGGCCCCTGCAATGGCGATCAGCTTGGAGAGCACCGACTGTTCTCGCTCGATCAGGAAAGCATCGATCCGTTTGGCGTATTCTGTGGCATGCAGGACCAGGTCGGCTTCTTTCAGCGTGGTCAGCTCCCGCTCGCGCATCAGCCACTGCCCGTTCACCATCACGTCGGTGACGTCCGTGCTCTTGCCGGCATAGACGATCTGGGCATAGACGCCGTTGGCGTCACGGCGGAAACGGGGTGAGATGTGCAGCCGGGAGATATCTACCAGGATCAGGTCGGCGCGCTTACCCGCTTCCAGCGATCCAGTCAGATCCCCGATGTGCAAGGCATGAGCGCCCAGGCGGGTTGCCATCGCCAGGGCCTGCTGGGCAGGCAATGCGGTTGGGTCGTTGCTGTGCACTTTGGCGACAAAGGCAGCCAGGCGCACCTCCTCGAACATGTCCAGATCGTTGTTAGATGCCGGACCATCTGTGCCGATGCCCACGTTCAGGCCGATTTCAAGCATTTTACTCACGGGAGCAAAGCCGGATGCCAGTTTAAGGTTTGAGGATGGGTTGTGAGCCACGCCGGCATTGTGATGTTTGAGGGTGTACATCTCTCCCTCATCGATATGCACGCAGTGGGCTGCCAATACCTTCGCATCGAATAGGTTCTGCTTCTTGACGTACGGGATGACCGGCATGCCGTTTTCCTGGCGCACATTCTCCACCTCCAAGGCGGTCTCTGCAAGATGGGTGTGCAAGGGCACATCGAATTCAACCGCCAGAGCGGCAGTCAGGCGCAAGATTTCATCGGTGCATGTATAAGGTGCATGCGGCGCTACCGACGGCACGATCAACGGGTGACCCTTCCAGCGCTGGATGTATTCTCTGGCGGCTGCCAACGATTCCTCATAAAAGCGAGCATCGGGAACCGGGAACTTCATCACCGTTTGTGAGCAGACGGCTCGCATGCCAATCTCGGCTGTGGTGCGGGCAACCTCCTCTTCGAAATAATACATATCGGCAAAACTGGTAATGCCTGAGCGGATCATCTCAGCGCAGGCGATCTGGCTGCCCAGCCGGACAAAATCGGGCGAGACATACTCGCGCTCTACCGGCATCATGTAGCCTTGCAGCCAAACGTCCAGCCGTAGATCATCTGCCAGACCGCGTAGTAAGGTCATCGGGATGTGCGTATGAGCATTCACCAGTCCGGGCATGAGCACCTTGCCGCCGCAGTCGATGGTGACTGGCGCTGTGAAATTCTTCTTTAGCTCTGCCTCGGGACCGGTTGCCAGGATATGATCTCCTGCAATTGCAACCGCACCCGGTTCGTATTGTGTAAGCTGAGCATCCATCGTCAGCACGATTGCATTGATAAACAATAGGTCGGCAGATTTTGCCACGTTGCTCTCCATTGATATTTGAACTATGAGCAGCGCTTGGGCTGCTCATAGTTCATGATCAAAGATTCCGGATCAAATCCAGGCTGTGGTGCAATGCCCAACGCGGGGCATTCTCTGGTGGGCCACCGTAAGGGCGGGTGAACTCCTGCTCACCGTCGGGGGAAACCAGCACCAGGTGTACAACCTGGCGTTCACCTTCGGGGTAGATGGCAACTCCCAGGGCTGTGTCTGCCTGCCGGGCTTGCCGCAACATTCGAGTACTCTCCAGGAGCTCCTGGGGGGATGGCGTTTGAGCCAGCATCTCGCCGCCCAGGAATGGCCCATCGGCACCTGCCAGCCTGCGTATCAAGCTGCCGTTCAAGCCGGCTTCGACGACCACCAGCGTCCATCCTTTGCGGGTGATTCCTTGCAGAGCAGCGCCTTCCAGCGTGTCTTTGTCTGTGCCGTAAATCCAATTTCCCAGCCTCTGCCGGATGGCTTCCTCGATAGGATAGATCAGGTCGTCTGCGGAGGCCTCCGATTCAGCCTTGGCAGTCACGCGCACATCAACCTGCCCGGAATGGGCTGCCAGACCGACGGTTGGGTTGCTCAAAGCTTCCAGATCGCCTATCAGGTCGTCGATTTGCGATTCACCCACTCCGGCAGTGTGCAGCACGCGGGTTTTGATGATGCCCTTGAGGTCAAAGCGCTCGCGCAGGTAGGGTAGCACCGAGCTGCGAACCAGGAATTCCATCTCGCGTGGTACGCCTGGCAAAGAGATAATGGCGTGCCGTTCCGTTTCGACGATAAATGCCGGTGCAGTACCGACCGGATTTTCGACAGCTATTGCTCCGCGGGGAACATATGCCTGGCGGCGGTTGTTCTCGGTTGGCTCACGATCGTATCGGCGAAAGCGAGCCTGAATCTGCTCCCACAATTCGGGTCGGAACTCGATCTCTGTCCCCATCGCCAGGGCAACAGCATCCCGGGTGGGATCATCCACAGTTGGGCCCAGCCCACCGGTAGTGATAATGATCTCACAGCGTTCCATCGATTGGTTAATGGCTTGAGCAATGCGCCGGGGATTATCACCGACGGTTGTCTTGCGGTACAGGTCGACACCGGCATCGCGCAGCGCCCGCGCCAGGAATTGGGCGTTGGTATCGACGATATCGCCCAACAGTATTTCTGTACCAATGATGATGATCTCAGCCGATGGCAAGGATAGATGCCTCAAAGTTAGACGACATTATACTCCTGTATCATCCGGCCTTCTGCGAAGCGAGCCAGGTCGAGCTGGGATACATCCACAGCTTGCGCCTGCCCATCCAGGAGGATCTCGCTCATCAGAAAACCGGATATTGGTCCATGCATGAAACCGTGACCGGAGAAACCGGCGCAGACACTGAAGCCATCGACAGGTGTTCTCCCAAAGATAGGGTGTGCATCGGGGGTAACCTCGTACAGCCCCGCCAACCGGGAGACCAGGCTGGCTTTCTCCAGCAGCGGCATCCGCGCTGCTGCGGATTCTACAATTGCTAACTCCCATTCGGGATCAACGTTTTGGTCGAACCCGGGCGGCTCATCGGAATTCGACATGCCGATCAGCAGCCCCTTGGCCTCGCGGTGAAAGTAAAGCGACTGGGCGAAATCGATGAGAAATGGGAAATCTGCCGGGATCTCGGGCAGCGCGCTAGTTGTGAACCATTGGCGGCGTATGGGGGTGATGGGTATATCAACTCCTGCCATCCTCCCGACCACCCCTGCCCATGGGCCGGCAGCATTGACCACGTGGGGTGTAGATACATTTCCCTGGTTGGTCTCCACCGCGTGGATGCTGCCGGCTTTCACCCGTAGACCGGTCACTTCTACCCCGGTCAGGGCAGTTACCCCGAGGCGCTTTCCGGTATTAATATAGCCCATCACCACGCTGCTAGGATCGACCAGGCCATCGCGTGGATTGTAGGTGCCTCCCAACACATCCTCCAGGCGCATCATCGGCAGCCAGCGCCGGATCTCATCGCCATCCAACCACTGTGTTCCAGCGCCCAGGCGGTTCTGCATGCCCATATTGTGTTGAAATACAGCCACATCTGTAGGATTCGTCAGAGCGAACAGGTAGCCACACTTGCGGTAGTCGATGGCCTGCCCAATCTCTTCTTCGAAACGTTCCAGCATTGGCAGAGAGACCAGCGACAGCCGGACATTGGCTTCAGTGGCAAACTGGTAGCGCACGCCTCCAGCGCAGCGCCCGGTTGCCTCCAAACCGAAGAAATCGTCTTTCTCCAGGAGAAGGATGTGTTTTACACCGCGCATCGCCAGGTGGTAAGCAATGCTGGCACCCATCACACCCCCACCTACGATAATAAATTCAGCTGTGTTAGGTAGATGCATCGTGTTAGTAACAAAATCGGGCGCTCACACGAGTCTCTTCCCTGCAAGCACCCAATTTAATCGACTAAGAATCAAGTTTACGTGATCCCCAGGTAAGCCTTCTGAACGGTCTCATCGGAGCGCAGTTGTTCTGCAGAGCCGCTCAAGGCAATTGATCCGGTTTCGATCACATAGCCCCGGTTTGCGACCTGCAGAGCCATGCGCGCATTTTGCTCAACAAGCAAGATAGTCGTACCGGCCTGGTTCATGTTCACGATCGTTTCGAAGATGCTGTCCACCAGAACTGGAGCCAGCCCCATAGAAGGCTCGTCCATCAGGAGCACCTGGGGATCGGCCATCACTGCCCGCCCCATGGCCAGCATCTGCTGCTCGCCGCCGCTCAGCGTTCCACCTACCTGTGAGCGGCGTTCCTTCAGCCGTGGAAAGAGCGAAAACACACGCTCCATATTTTCGCTGATTCGGGCTTTATCCGTCTGCGTATAAGCGCCCATTTCAAGGTTTTCGGTTACCGTCAGGCGGGCGAAAATCCGCCGTCCTTCGGGGACCTGGACAACCCCCTTGGCGACAATTTCGTGTGCTCTTGAACTCGCCAGGTCCTCGCCGCTTAACCTTACGGTGCCTTCACGAGGCTTCAATAAGCCGCTGATGGTTTTGAGCGTGGTGGACTTCCCGGCCCCATTTCCACCAATGAGTGTAACAATCTCTGACTGGTCGACTGAAAGTGAAATGCCTTTCAGAGCATGAATGTGGCCGTAGTATGCGTGCACATTCTCGAGTTCAAGCAGTGCCATAGTCATTTACTCCATCAGGGCTTGCTGATGTAGATTGACGGGCGGTAACGAATTCGCTTGCGCTCCCTTTTCCGAGATAGGCTTCGATTACTTTCGGATTGCCCTGGATCTCTTTGGGCAGTCCCTCAGCGATCTTGGCGCCGTAATCGAGCACTGTGATCAGCTCGGAAATACCCATCACTACGCGCATCTGGTGTTCGATGAGTAAGATCGTTGTCCCCAGTTCATCGCGCAGGCGCCGGATCAGATTCGTGGTCGCCTGGGTCTCACTTGGATTCATCCCGGCGGTAGGCTCATCCAGAAGCAGCAGTTTCGGCCGGTTTGCCAGGGCCCGAGCGACCTCCAGCCGCCGCTGTGCGCCGTAGGGCAAGTTTTTTGCCATCATGTCTCCCTGGCCGGTGAGGTTGACAAAACCCAGCAGCCGGCGGGCTTCCTCCAGTGCTTCGGCTTCTTCGCGCAGCGTACCCCGACTGTGCAGGACGCCTCC
>Ga0105095_10000021_pt1 | contig 52584 bp, 50 predicted proteins | sample PPLLak2March2015_2_FD_79180 | JGI IMG/M metagenome (GOLD analysis project Ga0105095, IMG submission 79180) | Freshwater sediment microbial communities from Prairie Pothole Lake near Jamestown, North Dakota, USA - PPLs Lake P8 Core (3) Depth... | ecosystem: Environmental > Aquatic > Freshwater >...
AATCTCATGCCCGCCCTGTCTGGCGGCTAGCAGCTGCTATACGACTCCTACTTTTCTCTGGAAGCTCACCCATGATCCGCCCGGTCTTGATGGACGATGCCTTCCTTGCAGATGTGGCCCGGGCAAGGGAGCAGGTAGACCACCTGCACCTGTGGTGGTTGGGGCAGAGCGGTTTCCTGGTGCAGTGGCGGGGCGCTCACCTGCTGCTCGATCCCTATTTATCCGACTCCCTGACCCATAAATACGCCGGCACCGATAAGCCCCACGTGCGTATGACCGAGCGTGTCATCGATCCGGGACGGTTGGATTTCATTGACGTGGTTACCTCCAGCCACAACCACACCGACCACCTGGATGGGGAGACTATCTGCTCGCTGCTTAAAGCCAATCCTGCGCTGGTCGTCGTGGTATCTGAAGCCAACCGGGAGTTCGCCGCCGACCGGCTGCAAGTGCCCCCCGAGCGGCTGACCGGCATCTCGCTGGAGAAGCCGGTGCGGGTAGACTCCTTTACGCTGCACGCCGTCCCCTCGGCGCACGAGGTGGTCGAGACCGACGCGGCCGGACAGCACAAATATATCGGCCTGGTGGTGGAGGCCGGTCTATGGACTCTGTATCATGGGGGAGATACCCTGCGCTACTCCGGCATGGCAGAGCGCCTGCGTCGTTGGCGCATCGACCTGGCGCTGCTGCCGATCAACGGACGCGATCCGCTGCGCGGCGTGGCGGGCAATCTCACCGGACGGGAGGCAGCCGAGCTGGCTTACGATATCCGCGCCGGTCTGGCGGTGCCCTGTCATTACGAGATGTTCGAGTTCAACCCCGCCACCCCCGATAAGTTCGTCCAGGCTGCCGTGCAGTGTGGGCAGCCTTACCGCGTCTTGAAGTGTGGGGAGTGTTTAAGCCTGTAAGGTAGCCCTATTTGAGCATCCCAAGCTGTCTGGCTTCGACTTGCGCCTGCTGGACCAGCTCGGAGATGCGCGCCATCATCTTATCGGTGAGCTTGCGGATCTCGCGGTAATTGACCTTGTCGATGATCAGGTTGGTCAGCTGCCAGGGCTCGCCGATCTCGACAAAACAGCGACCGCCAAACTGCCAGCGCCCTAAGTTATCCCGATCGTGAAAGTGGCTTTTGATCGCCAGTGCGTTTTCGTCGGGGACGTAAAATCCGAGCGGGACGATCGGTGCGCCGCTCTCCAGGGCCAACATGGCCGCGCCTGCCCCGGCGCGATGGAACGTTTTCCCGTCGTTCAGGCGCCCCTCCGGGAAGATTGCCACGGTATGTCCCTGCTTTAACCGGGCGTAAGCCGCATCCAGGGCAGCCCGCCCATGCCCGAAGTAAACGGGGATCTGGTCTGCCAGCGCCAGCAGGCGCCCGATAATGGGCAGGCTGAATGTTTCTGCCTGGATCAGGAAATGCACTTTCTCCTTGACCAGGAACGGGACAACGAAACTATCCGTGACGTTGGTGTGGTTTGCCACGATGATTTTCGGCCCCGGCGGGAGCTCCCTCTGCCCCAGAACCTGGATCTTCCCCATGAACAGGGCCATGTATGCCCGGACGATTGTCTTGGCGGTGGTGTACCAAACGTCCATCGTTTCACCCCTTCAGTGAGCCCAATCCTCCATCAGCAGCCAGCCGGCCCAGTCGGCTGTGTTTAAATTATATACGTTTGATACAGGTAGAAGTTACGCGGTTAAGGAGAAAAGTGTGGGTGTTTGGACGGGCGCAGCCCGCCCAAACACCCACTTTCTCTCTCAACTGCGTAAGTCCTAACTGGATTATGGTTGCAGGGTTTGGGGTTGTGCACTGACCGATATTGAATACAATATAATCACACATATCGATCGGAAGCATGCGATGAAAACCATCCCGACCACGCACAGCCTGCGCGCCCAGATCATCACCAGCTCGATCATCCTGGTGCTGATCACCGCTGCTGCGGCGGGCCTGCCGGCGCTGTGGCTGATCCGGCAGCAGCTCGACAACCAGGCCTGGAGCCAGATCCAGCAAGGCTACAGCGCCGCGCAATCGCTCTATGCGACAAGAAAGGACCAAATCACTTCATTAGCTGCCTTGATCGCCCAGCGACCCGGGCTGGGAGAACTGCTCGGGCAGGAAGATCAGGCTGCCCTGGAGGATTATCTCAAGGGCATGCAATCCAGCGAGGGGTTAGATTTGATCGCCGTCTGCGATAGCAGCCAGGGCCTTCTGGCGGCCTCCGCCAGCGTACAGATACCGGATGGAATTTGCGATCGCCGCCCATCAGGCAGCTTTTACCTGATTCATGGACAGACCCTCCCGCAGGTCTGGCTGATGGCAACGCACTCCCTGGGAGGTGCAGGCAGCGGCACCGGGACGGTGATTACTGGCTTCCGGTTGGATAACGAGTTCGCGCAGCAAATGCGCAGCCAGACCGGTCTTGAGCACAGCCTGCTGGCGAACGACCAGGTAGTCGCTACCAGCCTGGCCTCCCCACCTCCGGTCCAGGTTGAGGCTGCCCCGCGCACATTGGTGCTGAGCTCATCGGAGACCGTGGTGTGCTGCTCCTACGAACTGAGCGACCAGTCATATTATGCTGCCAGGCTGCCGGTCGACGGATCCGGAATCCAGGCCGAGATCGCCCTGCCGGTGACCGGTATCCGCGCCGCACAATGGAAGCTGGGATTGGTGCTGGCAGGCAGCATGCTGGCGGTAGCTGCCCTGGGCTCGGTGCTCAGCTTCATGCGAGCGCGCCAGATCAGCAAGCCGCTTACAGCACTGGCAGATGCGGCCAATCGTTTTAGCCAGGGCGACCTTACATCGCCGGTCCAGGCTGAGACCCAGGTGAGAGAGGTGGTGCAGGTCAGCCAGGCATTGGAGCAGGCGCGCCTGGATCTTTCGAAAAGCCTGAGTGCGTTGCAGGAAGAGAAAGCCTGGGTGGGGCACCTGCTGGATTCCATTGTGGAGGGTATCGTTACGCTGGACGAGAGCAGGAGGATCACATTCTTCAGCCGCGGCGCAGAACAGATCACCGGCAGGGCAGGGGCCGAAGCGCTGGGCCGTGTCTGCGATGAGGTCTTCCGGGCGGCAGAAGGGGACCCGCCCTTCAGCCAGTGCATCCCTGCCCCGGGGCAGAAGACCCAAATTGTCATCCAGGCAGCCGCCGACCGCCCGGTGGTGCTTTCCATCACGCGCGCCCAGCTGACGCCTCCCGGCGCTGCCGGACCGGAGATCGCCCTGGTTTTTCGCGATGTGAGCGAAGAAGTCACCATCCATCGCTTGCTGGGATACTTCATCGCCAATATCGCCCACGAGTTCCGCACCCCCCTGTCTGCCCTGGCGGCCTCGATCGAGCTGCTGATGGATCAGGCTCCGGATTTCAGCCCGGCCGAGATGGATGAGCTGCTGAAAACCCTGCACCTGGGCGTTCTCAGCCTGCAGACCCTGGTGGATAACCTGCTGGAGAGCGCCAGCATCGAAGCAGGGCATTTTCGCGTGTCTCCGCGCCCCAATGATCTCACACCCTTGATCCAGGAGGCCGTCGATACGATGCATCCCCTGCTGGAGAAATACGAGCAGCGCCTGAGCCTGGACATACCTACCGAGCTGCCGGCAGTGATGGCAGATCCGCGCCGCATCGTACAGGTGCTGGTCAACCTGCTCTCGAATGCCAGCCGCTACGGGCCGGCTGACGAAATCACGCTCACCGCCTATGAGCAGGGTGAAGGGGTTATCGTACGCGTGGCGGACCGTGGGCCGGGGGTATCCGGGCAGCAGCGGGAGCTGCTCTTCCGGCGCTTCGAACACCCCGCCTCCGCTGGCGCCGAGAGCAAAGTAGGAGCCGGGCTGGGCCTCTCGGTGGTGAAAGCCATCGTCGAGGCGCATGGTGGCAAGACGGGCGTGGACGACCGCCCAGGCGGCGGGTCGATATTCTGGTTCACACTACCAAAGGCGTACTAGATATGAAAGTCCTGGTTGTTGACGACGATAGAGTGCTGGCCGATGTGGTTGCCTTTGCCTTGCGGCGCGAAGGATTTCAGGTCATTCAGGCCTACGATGGCGCTTCCGCATTGCAGCGCTGGGCTGAAGAAATGCCGGACCTGGTTGTTTTGGACGTCAACCTGCCCAAGCTGGACGGCTTCACCGTCTTGCAGCGCATCCGCCGCGATTCTGACGTCCCTATCATCATGCTGACCGTGCGCAGCGAGGACGAGGACGTGGTGCATGGGCTGGAGTTGGGAGCCGACGACTATATTGCCAAGCCGTTCAGCCCGCGCCAGCTGGTGGCGCGCGCCAATGCCGTGCTGCGCCGTTCAGCACAGCTCCCCATCCATGCCCCGCGCCAGGTCGGTTACCTGCACCTGTCTCCGACCACGCGCGAGGTTATCGTGGGGGAGGGAGAGCCGATCGCGCTGACCCCGCTCGAAGGGCGTTTGCTGGATTACCTGATGATCAACGCCGGTCAGGTGCTGACCTTTGATTCGCTGATCGACCATGTCTGGGGGCCGGCGGGCGCGGATCGAGATATGCTCCGCCAGCTGATCCGTCGCCTGCGCAGCAAGCTCGAGCCGGATCCCGCCCGCCCGCGCTATATCCTCACCACCCCCGGATTGGGCTACTCGCTGGAAAGCGATCAGTAGCAGGGGATTTACGCCGGGCAATCTCCACTGCGCAAGGCGTTCTCCTTCCCGAGATGACCCCTCCGTCCTTGCGCGGCGATCTTTGCAGAAGCAATCCCTGAGCCAACCAGGATGGGGGTTGCTTCGTCGCTACACTCCTCGCAACGACGGGTCGCGGGTCATTCTGGGCCACTTTTGTTGTTAAACAGGGGTGGTGGCGCGTATTATCATGGTTTTATCATAGTCCTATCACGATGTTTGTCACACCAATCCGGTACAGTCAACATAAGAGAATAATATTCGATCAAATTCCCGCACTTGGAATCAATTCCGCTCACCGCTAAGGATAAACCGGTTCCCGAGCAAGTTGAGCGCGAAACTAGATCTCGAGGTTGACATGGTCTTAGCAGAAACCGTACCCACCCGGCATTTAGCTGAGGTCGGGCTGTTGGGGCAGGCGCTGGCGGGCGACGATCAGGCCGTGAACAAAGTCTTCCTTTATATGGGCTCAACCAACCCGCACTCGCGCCAGATCATACAGGAAGCGATCCACGATGTTGCTGCTCCTGACCTTTGGCTCCATCTGGTATCCTGCCTGGCAATCCAGTGCTGGGATGACCGCCGCGAAAGCGACCAGCGGGTAGACCAGGAAGCCTCGCAGCGCATCGACCAATCGATCGCTGAGGTCTTCAGCCAGGACGAGTATGCAAGAGAAGCCAGCGCCAAGGAGGCGGTCCTGCGCGCCGGGCTGCACGATGCGCGGGCTGAGATCCGCTATGCCTCGGCTTACCTGCTTGGGCTGCGGGGCGACAAGGGGATGATCCCGCTGCTGGAAGAGATCCTGGATACGGCGGTTAAATCCTGGAAGGTGCGCGCCATCCGGGCTCTGTCTGCCATCGGGGACGAGCGCTGCGCCGCCCCGCTGATCCGCGGGCTGGCGATGGACCGCGGCACCGTCCACAACGAAGCCAAGCATGCGCTGCTGAAGCTTGGACCTCTGTCGGCGAATGCCTGGATGGAGGCCCTCAACCATCCGGACAGCCACGTTCGCTGGCATGCAGCCCGTGGTCTGGGCGACCCGACCGACGAGCGCGCGATCAGGGTGCTGGCAGAAGGGCTGCAGGATAGTCACCACGAAGTGCGCTGGGCAACTGCCGATGCTCTGGTGCGCATCGGGCCGCCTGCCATCCCTGCTATCCTGGCAGTCATCAGCCAGGCGACGATGACCGCCCAAACCCGCCAGGTTGCCTATCATGTCTTACATGGGGTGCTCTCTCGTCGTCTGCGCGAGCGCCTCAAACCGCTTCTGGAAGCCTTGCAGAGCCCATCCGCCAGCGCCGGGGCACCCGCTATTGCCCAGCGTCTGTTGGATGAGTGGGAGTCTCCGCAGTAATGGCTTCCACACCACCCACTCCGCATATAGAGGCCGAGATGCAAAGAAGCTAAAAACCGATGAGCCTCTCCATTCTGCATAAGCAAGACTTAACCCCTCGATCCAACAGCTGCTGTTGGAAGGCCCGCTGCGGGCTTATTCATTTTCGCCGGTTGGTCTTTTGACCAGCCGCGGTAGGCATTCAGGAGAAGTTATGGCCAATAACCTGGCATACGAAACAGACATGCTCTCCGAACAGATTGTCGAGCTTTGCTACCACTGCCACAAATGCACCGCCGGCTGCCCTGTGGTCGAGGCAATGGATTACGGACCAGACCGGCTGCTGCGCATGGTGGCGTTGGACCAGCGCCAGGAGGTATTGAGCAGCCGGGATATCTGGTTGTGCGCAGGCTGCTACACCTGTGCGACACGCTGCCCGAATGATATCGATATCTCAGCTGTGATGGATGCCCTGCGCCAGATCTCTTTGAAGGAAGGCTTCCCGGCTGGCGAGAAAGACGCCCTGCTTTTCCACAAGCTGTTCATGGGCGTGGTGGAGCGCATGGGGCGCTCGCACGAAGCCTTTACGCTCGGGCTGTTCAAAGTGCTCTCGGATACCCCATTGATGAACGACATGGGCGCAGGTGCCGGCTTGTTCCTGCGCGGCAAGGTGCCGCTGCTGCCAGAGCGATCCGGGGCAGCCAGGCAAGTGAAAGCCATCTTCAAGGAATGCCGGTCAGCCGGTGAAGGACAAGGTGAGGCGCTGTAAGTCAGTGCGCTTTACCCAGGAGCGAACTTATGGACTATTCATACTATCCAGGCTGCAGTCTGCACTCCACCGGACTCGAATACGGCCTGTCCACGCGAGCAGTCTTTCGCCATCTAGATATGGGACTGATCGAGCTGTCGGGGTGGAACTGCTGCGGCGCATCATCGGCGCATGCGCTGGACCACACCCTCCCCCTGGCCCTCTCCGCCCGCAACCTGGCATTGGCGCAGAAAGCCGGTCACGACCTGGTAGCGCCGTGCGCGGCCTGCTTCAACCACATGCGAGCCGCCGACTATGCCATGCGCAACCAGCCAGAGACTCGCGCCCGGCTGGAGGAAATGTTGGGCTTTCAGTACACCGGCGAGGTTGCCATTCGACCCACCATGGCGGTGCTGTACGAAGATTACGGGGTCGAAGCCATCGCCGCCAAAGTCCGGCAGCCCCTGGCGGGTTTGAAGGTGGTCACCTACTACGGATGCCTGCTGGTGCGCCCGCCGCACATCACCCAATTCGACGACCCCGACCAGCCGCAGGTGATGGCTCACCTGCTTCGGGCAATAGGAGCGGAGGTCATGCCCTGGTCGCACGCCACGGATTACTGCGGAGCCGGTCTCTCGCTCTCCCGCGCGGATATCGTCCAAAAGCAGGTCAGCCGCCTGGCGGAGCGGGCGCGCGAAGCCGGTGCAGACGCCCTGGTGAGCGCCTGTCCCCTGTGCCAGGTGAACCTGGAGATGCGCCAGACGCAGGATCCCAAGATGCCAGCGTTTTACTTTACCGAGCTGCTCGGCCTGGCGTTTGGATTGCCTGACGCCAAGAAATGGTGGTCCAAGCATTTGATCGACCCGCGCCCGGTGTTGAGTAAAGCGGGTATAGAGCCTCTCGTCAGGGTTGGGGAGTGATTGACTATGGCCTCTAACGATACAGGAAGCGGAAACGGCAAAACCCCTTGCGGCGCAGCGCTGGTCGTTGGCGCTGGCATCGCCGGCATGCAGGCCGCTCTGGACCTGGCTGAGTCTGGCATCAAGGTCTACCTGCTGGATCGCTCGCCGGCAATCGGTGGGACGATGGCCCAGCTGGACAAGACCTTTCCCACTAACGACTGCGCCATGTGCATCATGTCGCCCAAGCTGGTTGAGGTGGGGCGGCATCTGAACATCGAGCTGATCACCTGCGCCGAAGTCGAGGGCATCACCGGAAAGCCCGGCGATTTCATGGTAACCATTCGCCGCCACCCGCGCTTCGTCGATCCGGCGAAGTGCACCGGCTGCGGTGACTGCTCGGCAGCCTGCCCGATCGGCCTGCCGGACAAGTTCAACGGGGGTCTCTCGCAGCGCAAGGCGATCTACAAGCTCTACCCGCAGGCCATCCCCAACACCTTTGCCATCGAAAAGCAGGGTGTTGCCCCCTGCCGCAACGCCTGCCCCATCCACCAGCGAGCGCAGGGCTACGTGGCGCTGATCGCCGAGGGGCGCTTTGCAGATGCCTACCGCACGATTATGGAGGACAACCCCTTCCCATCTATCTGTGGACGGGTCTGCAACCACCGCTGCGAAGACGATTGCAGCCGGGCCCAGATCGACGCGGCTGTGAATATTATGGCGCTCAAGCGCTTTATCGCCGATTGGGCCTGGGAGCATCCCCAGGAGCGGTCTGCGGTCGTCGAGAGCATCTTATCCCGCTGGGCCTCTGCCGGTCAGCCTCTGGGCGGTAAGCGCATCGCCATCGTCGGCTCCGGCCCTGCCGGGTTGACCTGTGCCCAGGATCTGGTCCGCCAGGGCTGCCAGGTGACCGTCTTCGAAGCCCTGCCCGTACCCGGCGGCATGATGCGCGTGGGCGTCCCAGCCCATCGCCTGCCTCCCGAAGTGATCTCCCGGGAGATCGACGCCATCCTGGCGCAGGGCATCGACCTCCGGCTTAACCAGCGCATCGATGATGTCGAAGCCCTGCTGCAGGAGTACGATGCCGTGTTTGTGGCTATCGGCGCCCACGGCGGCATCAAGCTGCCCATTCCGGGTAACGATCTGCCCGGTGTTCTCCTGGCGACAGAATTTCTGCGCCAGGTTGGCCTGTCGGTGGAACAGGGTATAGACCCGGCAGGCAAGTCAAATCCGTGGTCGCAGATCTTTGGAAAGCGCGTGCTCGTCCTGGGCGGCGGCAACGTCGCTATCGACGCCGCCATGACCGCCGTGCGCCTTGGTGCCTCCTGGGTTGGCATGACCTGCCTGGAGGGGCGTGAGCAGATGCCCGCCCACGCATGGGAGATCGCCGAAGCGGAAGAAGAGAACATTGAGGTCTTCCCCGCCCGGACATTTAGAGAAGTCACTAACGAGAACGGGCAGGTCACCGGCGTGCGTACGGTTAACGTGGATTTTCATGGCTTTGTAGACGGCAGGCCGGTGTTCGATGAGTTCCCCGAGACCGAGACGGTCATCCCCGCCGATGTGGTCATCTTCGCCATCGGGCAGCGTCCCGAGTCGAGCTGCTTGAAGCAGGTGCAGTGCCAACGCGGCGGACAGGTGATCGTCGACCCGCAGACGCTCGCCACCAATATCCCCGGCATTTACGCCGGCGGTGATGCTGTCACCGGAACGTCATTCATTGTGACCGCCATCGCGGCCGGGCACCAGGCGGCCGAATCAATCGCCGCCTACCTGGGTAACCCACCCCTGGTGCCCGGCATCCTGCAGGGCGGGACTCACGCCGAAACCCATGTCGCCAAGCTCACCCCACAGGAAGCCGCCCGGCGCCTGATGTCGGATGCGCCGCGGGCCGAGATACCCAAGCGCCTCCCCGCTGAGCGCATGGCCGATTTTGTCGAGATTGCCGCCAGCTTAAGCGAGGAACAGGCCCGGGCCGAGGCCATGCGCTGCCTGCGCTGCGGGGTATGCTCGGAGTGCAACCAGTGCGTGTTCGTCTGCCGCGCCGGGGCTATCATCCATCACGAAACTGAGCGCCTGGAGGAGCTGCATGTCGGCGCACTGCTGATGACCCCTGGACTGGAGCCCATGCCCGGAGATATCCGCCCGGAGTACGGCTACGGACACTATCCCAACGTGGTCACCAGCCTGGAGTTCGAGCGCATGCTGTCTGCCTCCGGCCCGTTTGCCGGCGTGCTCCAGAGACCATCCGACGGCGCCCACCCGAGCAAGATCGCCTGGATCCAATGCGTCGGCTCGCGCGACTGCACCCTGACCCCTGGCGGCGAGGAGCGCGGCGGGTACTGCTCTTCGGTCTGCTGCATGTACGCCACCAAGGAAGCCATCATCGCCAAGGAGCACGACCCGCGCGTTCAGCCGACCATTTTCTACATCGATATTCGCTCCTTTGGCAAGGGTTTCGACCCGTATATCGACAGGGCGCAGAATGAGTATGGCGTCCGCTATATCCGCTGCCTGGTCTCTTCGGTCAAGGAAGTGCCCGGCAGCCGCAACCTGCGCCTGGGCTTTGTCAAATATGAAGGCGCAGAGCACAAACGTCCCGTCATCCACGAGGAAGAATTCGACCTGGTCGTGCTCTCGGTCGGGTTGAGGCCCTCCAAAGACACGCTGCAGATGGCGGAGCGCCTGGGCTTGAAGCTGAACGAGTTCGGCTTCGTCGAGACCGGCGCCTATGCCCCCTCGCAGACCTCCCTGCCCGGCGTATTTGTGGCAGGCGCCTTCTCGGAGCCCAAGGACATCCCCGAATCGGTTATCGAAGCCTCCTGCGCGGCTGCGCAGGTGTCCGCACTGCTGGCGGGCGGGCGCGCCACGCTGACGCGCACCCCGGAATACCCGCCTGAAAGGGACACCTCCGATGAGGCCGAGCGAGTGGGCGTCTTCATCTGCCACTGCGGCATCAATATCGGCTCGGTGGTGAACGTGCCGCAGGTGGTCGAATACGCCCGTAAGCTGCCGAATGTGGCTTACGCTGAGCACAACCTGTACACCTGCTCGCAAGATACGCAGGACCGCATCCGCCAGAAGATCCAGGAGCACAACCTCAACCGGGTTGTGGTGGCCTCCTGCACCCCGCGCACCCACGAACCGCTCTTCCAGGATACCATGCGCCAGGCCGGGCTGAATCCGCACCTGTTCGAGATGGCCAACATCCGCGAGCAGGACTCCTGGGTGCATAAATCCAATCCCGCGGTAGCTACGGAGAAGGCCCGGCAGCTGGCGAGTATGGCGGTTGCCAAGGCGCGCCGGCTGAGAGCTATCCAACACAATACCTTCGATATCGACCGGCGTGCACTGGTCATCGGCGGCGGTCTGGCGGGCATGACCAGCGCCCTTTCGATCGCCAGGCAGGGCTACGAAGTGACCCTGGTCGAGCGCCAGGCCGAGCTGGGCGGCAACCTGCGCCATATCTTTACCTCTGCCCGCACCGGCGAAGACCCCCAGCACTTGCTGGAGAAGATGATTACCGACGTCTCAAATGAGCCGCTGGTCCAGGTCATCACCGGCGCCGAAGTGACCGCTATCAACGGCTACAAGGGCAAGTTCCGCAGCACGGTCCGCCTGGCGGACGGCTCCCTGGTCGAGATCGGGCATGGCGCCATCGTGGTTGCCACCGGTGCCCGGGAGATCACCCCCAAAGAATATCTCTATAACCAGCAGCCGCGGGTCATCACCCAACGCGAGTTGGAGAGCAAGCTGGCCGATCCGGAATTCGCTGCCAGCCTCTCCGGTCAGAGCCTGGTGATGATCCAGTGTGTGGGCTCGCGCGATGAGGAACATCCTTACTGCTCGCGCATCTGCTGCACCGAGGCGCTCAAGAATTCCCTGGCGATCAAGCGTCTGGCTCCCCAGGCGCGCCTGGCTGTTCTCTATCGCGACCTGCGCAGCTACGGGCTGCGTGAGTACCTGTACCGGCAGGCGCGCCAGGCGGGTGTGGTCTTCCTGGAGTATGACAAGGCAGCCAAACCGCGTGTCACTGCCCGGGAGGATGGGCGGCTGGAGGTCAATGTCCTGGCCCAGCCCGAGGGTGAGCCGGTCAGCCTGCAGGCCGATTGGGTCGTGCTGAGCGCCGGTATCGAGCCTGAACCTGGCAACGCCGCCATGGCGCAGCTGCTCAAGGTGCCGCTGAACGAAGCTGGCTTCTTCCTTGAAGCGCATGTAAAGCTGCGCCCGGTCGACTTCGCCGCAGATGGCATGTTCCTTGCGGGACTGGCGCATTCGCCGCGTGCCATCGAAGAGACCATCGCCCAGGCGCAGGCTGCGGCAGTCCGGACGGTGGCGCTGCTATCGAAGCCGCGTCTGGAAGCCACCCCGATTACCGCCAGCGTCGATCCCAACCTGTGCGCGGCCTGCGGGCTGTGCGTAGAGATCTGCCCCTACGGAGCGCGCGTACTCGAGGAGGGCATGACGCATGCCGAGGTCATTGAAGTGCTTTGCCAGGGCTGCGGCGCCTGCGTGGTAGCCTGCCCGAACAAGGCCAGCCAGCTAAAGGGTTTTGAATTTAGTCAGTTATTTGAGATGCTGGAAGCAGCAATCCCGTAAACATAAGGAGCCGGAATGAGCGACCCAAACGGTTTTGAACCTCGTATCGTAGCATTTCTTTGCAACTGGTGCACGTACACTGGCGCAGACCTGGCAGGTACTGCCCGCATGCAGTACCCGCCCAATGTGCGCATCATCCGCACCATGTGCAGCGGCGCGGTAGACCCTGTGTACGTGCTCAAGCCGCTGCTGGACGGCGTCGATGGGGTGCTGATCGGTGGCTGCCATCCTGGCGACTGCCATTACCAGACCGGTAACTTTAAAGCCCGCCGCCGGTTCGTGGCTTTAGAGCAGATCCTCAAATCGACCGGGCTCGAGGATGACCGCATCTGGCTGCGTTGGATCAGCGCCAGCGAGGGCCAGAAATTCGCCGATACGATCAGTGAGATGGTAACTTTTATCAGAGAGCAAGGACCCAACCCGCTGCGCGAAAATTGGGCGGTCTGACCCGACATTGAATGAGGCGACTATGAATGGAATAATCCCCACCCAAAACAACGATGTACTGGCTGCTGTGCGCGGCCTGTTCAGGCAGATGATGGAAAGCCATCTGGTAGAGGCTCTGTATGTCCCGTTGGAATTAGATGGTGGCGGCATTGCCCCGGCCCTGGTGACCGACCCCAGGCATTTAGCGCGCGCCAACCCCTTTGCCCCGGCTATGCCGATCAACGCCGCCCGCGCCATAGCCGATCTGACCGGTAAGCGCGCTCCCACCCAGATCGGCGTGGTGCTGCGTGCCTGTGAGCTGCGCGCCCTGGTGGAGCTGATCAAGCTCCAGCAGTCAAGCCTGGAAGACATCGTGCTGATCGGCATCGACTGCCCGGGTACCTACGAGTGGACGGAGTACAACCGGATGCAGAAATCCGGCGGCTTCCACCTGGACAAATACCTGGCTGCCGCAGGGCGCGGCGAGGCGCTGCCTGCCCCTGCTTTGCGCCCGGCCTGCCAGATGTGCACCCAGCCCATCCCCGAGCGGGTCGATATCCACCTGCATCTGTTCGGAGCTGACCTGTCTCAAGGCATCCCGGTCACCCTGGAAGATGGCATTGCCCAGGCGCTTGAGATGGTGCCCGTCCCTGCCGCAGATGGTGCCGGGCGTCAGGCGGTGATCGACGCCGTGCTGGCCCAGCGCGACCGGGCGCGGCAGAGCGAGTTCGCTGCCATGCGCCAGCGCCTGGAGGAGAAGGATGGCTTTGCCAGGCTGTTCGATGCCTGCATCCGCTGCCACAACTGCTCCACAGCCTGCCCGATCTGCTACTGTAAGACCTGCCTGTTCTGTACGGCCTCATTCGATCACGCCCCTGAGCATTATCTCAACGCCGCCCGGCGTAAAGGCGCCATGCGGCTGCTGAGCGACACCATTTTGTTCCACCTGACCCGTCTGAACCACATGGGACTGTCCTGTGTTAACTGCGGCATGTGCACCTCAGCCTGTCCGGCAGATATCCCCGTCGGCATGATTTTCAGCGTCATCGGGGGGGATGTCCAGGCTGCGTTCGATTACAAGCCCGGACATGACTTATCCGAGCCCCTGCCGCTGGTCACCTTCCAGGCGGATGAATGGTCACAAGTGGGTGAGAGAAAATAAATATGGGCTACGATACGAACGGACATAAACCTGCTGCACTGGTGATCGGCGGAGGCATCGCCGGGATCCAGTCTGCCCTGGACATCGCCGATGCTGGTTTCAAGGTCTACCTGGTGGAGAGGTCGCCCAGCATCGGAGGCCGGATGTCACAGCTGGATAAGACTTTTCCCACCCTGGACTGCTCCTCCTGCATCCTGACGCCCAAGATGGTGGATGTCAGTCGCCATCCGAATATCGAGCTGTTCACTTATTCGGAGGTTGTCGAGGTGAATGGGCAGGTGGGCGATTTCCAGGTGCGAATCAAGCAAAAGCCGCGCTACGTGGATCCGGAAAAGTGCAAGGGCTGTGGCGAATGCGCCCTGGCCTGCCGTATGAGCGGGCGCGTCACCGTAGATCCGGGCGTCGATCACAACGCCGGGATCGCCCGGCGAGCAGCGATCTATGTCCCCTTCCCCCAGGCGGTGCCCCTGATTTACACGGTTGATCCCCAGGCCTGCCTCTACCTGACGCGCGGCGTGTGTGGAAAGACCTTCCTGTGCAAAGACGCCTGTACTGCTGGTGCGATCGATTTAACCCAGACCGAGCAGTACCTGGATGTCAATGTCGCCACCATTATCGTCGCCACCGGCTTCGATGTGTTCGACTCGCACCGCCGCCCTGAGCTGGGATACGGCCTCTACCCCCAGGTGATCTCCACCTTAGAGTTCGAGCGCCTGGCTTCGGCCTCCGGACCCACCTCTGGCAAGATCATCCTGGGCGGAAAGGTGCCGCAGAACATCGTATTCATCCACTGCGTCGGCTCGCGCGATAAGTCGCTGGGCAGGTGGGACGAACAGGGAGCCAACCCGTACTGCTCGCGCGTGTGCTGCATGGCGGTTGCCAAGCAGGCTCACCTGGCGCACGATCGCATTCCCGGCGTACAGGTCACCGTCTTTTACATGGATGTGCGCGCCTTCGGCAAAGGCTTCGAAGAGTTCTACGACCGGGTACGCAACGAGGGCGTCCTCTACCGGCGCGGCATGCCATCCGAGATCATCCGGCGCGGCGAAAAGCTGCTGGTGCGTGCTGAAGACACCACGCTCGGCGAAGCCGTAGAAATAGAAGCCGACCTGGTGGTGCTGGCAGTGGGCATGGTTCCCAGGAAAGACGCCGGGGGTGTCGCCGATATGCTCCACCTGGAGCGCAGCGACGATGGTTTCTTCCTTGAAGATCACCCCAAGCTGCGCACGGTGGAGAGCAATATACCTGGCGTATTCCTGGCGGGCTGCTGCCAGGGCCCCAAAGACATCCCGGATACAGTCGCTCACGCCAAGGCGGCTGCCTCGGCTGCCATGATCATGCTGGCTGGCAATATGCAGCCCGTATTTGCAACCCAGGAATGTTCCTCTCTCTCTGCGTGAGACATTCCGCCATCTGGATTACGCACCGCATAGAGAAGATCGGAGCCAAATATGCTAAAAGTTGATAGTCGCCAATATACCCACGACCTCGGATTGTTCGCCTGCATCCAGTGCGGCAAGTGCACTGGGGGCTGCCCAATGGCTACCAAAACCAGCCTTAATCCGCGCCTGCTGATCTACCGCCTGCTGGTTGCCGGCAACGGTTTCGACCTGGAAGGTCACGAAGAGCTGTGGGACTGCACCACCTGCGGCACTTGCTACAGCCGCTGCCCGAAGCTGGTCAATCCCATGGAAGCCGTGGTGGCGCTGCGCAGCGCCATCGTCGAGAAGGGGCGCGTGCATCCTAACGTCAAGACCGCCCTGGAGAGCACCTTCCGCCACGGCAACCCGCTCACCATGCCGCGCGAGGATCGCGCAGTCTGGGCGGACGGGCTGCAGGTCAAGCAGATGGCTGACGGCGCGGAATACCTCTATTATGTCGGCTGCACCCCCAGCTACGACCCGCGCGTCCAGAAGGTTTCACGCGCCCTGGTGCGCCTGTTCGAGGGGGCCGGGATTGATTTCGGCATCCTGGGCGTGGAAGAGAGCTGCTGCGGGAGCGAGACGCGCCGCCTGGGCGAAGCCGGGTTGTTCGAGATGATCGTCGAGGAGAATGTCGAGCTCTACAAGAGCGTGAAGGCGGAGCACATCATCACTACCTCGCCCCACTGCTTCAACACCTTCAAAAACGATTATCCCAAGGACGCCTTGCAGGTGCAGCATTACACCCAGGTGCTGGCAGAGCGCAAGATACCCTTTACCGGCAAATTCGAAAAAACCGTGACTTACCACGACCCGTGCTATCTTGGCAAGCAGAACCACGTGTTCGACGAACCGCGCGCAGTGCTGAAGAGCGTCCCAGGTCTGAAGCTGGTCGAGATGGACCGCTCGCGTGAGAGAAGCCTGTGCTGTGAGGGCGGCGGCGGTCGCATGTGGCTGGAGGGCACAAATCCCGGCCTGCGCCTGGCGCAGTTGCGCATCCAGGAAGCTCTGGAGACCGGGGCAGAGGTCCTGGCGACTGCCTGCCCGTTCTGCCTGCTCACCCTGGAGGAGGCGGTCAAACATCTGAACGCCGAGGACCGGCTGCGGGTGATGGATATTGCCGAGATCGCAGTAGAAGCCTTGTGATGGAGACATTGAAAGCTATGAGCTCTCAGCCACGGATCGGTGTATATATCTGCCATTGCGGTGTGAACATCTCAGCCACAGTCGATGTGGCTGCAGTGACACAATACGCCGCACAGCTGCCGGGGGTGGTGGTCGCTCGGGACTACACCTACATGTGCTCCGACCCCGGGCAGTTGCTGATCAAGAACGACATTAAAGAGCAAAAGCTCAACCATGTAGTCGTGGCCTCCTGCTCGCCGCGCATGCACGAGCCCACTTTTCGCGCCGCCGTCGCCGATGCCGGTATGAACCCCTACTGCTTCGAGATGGCTAATATTCGCGAACAGTGCTCGTGGGTGCACCCCAATGAGCCCGCCACGACGTTAAAAGCCATGGAGCTTGTCTCTTCAGCAGTGGCAAAAGCTGCCGGGCTCGAGCCATTGGAGGTGCGCCAGGTGCCGGTGACCCCAGCCGCGCTGGTGATCGGCGGCGGCATTGCCGGCCTGCAGGCTGCCCTGGACATCGCTGATGCCGGCTTTCAGGTGACTTTGGTGGAGCAAGCCGCCGAGCTTGGCGGGCAGGTAGCGCGCTTGCACCGTACCTTCCCCACCCTCGAAGCGGCCTCCGATTTGCTCCAGCCGCTGCTCGCCCGCCTCACGACCCACCCGCGTATCCAGGTGCTGACAGGTGCCCGGGTGACGGATGTCGGCGGGTATGTCGGCAACTTCGAGGTCCAGGTAAGCCAGGGCGATAGCGTGACGACTGTGCCAGCCGGGACGATTGTGGTGGCAACCGGATACGATGTCTTCGACGCCCACCGCAAACCCGAGCTGGGCTATGGTCAATACCCGCAGGTAATCACCACGATGGACTTTGAAAAGCTGGCGGCAGGCGAGCTGAGCACAAACGGGCACCCCCCTCGGGAGGTGGTCTTTATCCAGTGCGTCGGCTCGCGCGATGAGAACCTGGGAAATGCTTACTGCTCGCGCGTATGCTGCATGGTCACCGCCCGGCAGGCCCACCTGGTGCGCCAGCGGCTGCCGGAGGCGCATATCACCGTCTTTTACATGGACATCCGCGCTTACGGCAAGGGCTTTGAAGAATATTATGACCAGATCCGCGAGAGCGGTGTGCTGTACCGGCGCGGCAACCCGTCGGAGATTATCCGCCGCGGGGAGCGCGTGGTCGTGCGTGCCGAGGACACCCTGCTGGGCGAAAGTGTCGAGGTGGAAGCCGACCTGGTCGTGCTGGCGGTCGGCATGACAGCTCGCCAGGACAGCGCTGATATTACCGGGCTGCTCAAGCTGTCTCGCTCCGGCGATGGATTTATGATGGAAGCCCATCCCAAGCTGCGCCCGGTTGAAACATCCATGGCAGGTATCTACCTGGCCGGTTGCTGCCAGGGCCCCAAGGATATCGCCGACACGGTATCCCAGGCGCGGGCTGCTGCCTCGGCTGCTATGATCCCGCTCATGCGCGGTCAGGTCCAGGTGGAGGCGACATCCTCCTTTATTGATGAGCTGCTGTGTGCGGGCTGTGGTCAATGTGCCGCGGTGTGCACCTTCGGGGCATTATCTCTGCACCCGGTGCGCGGCGTGATGAGGGTGAACCCGGTCCTGTGCCAGAGCTGCGGCGCCTGCGCCGCCACCTGCCCCTCCGGGGCGATCAACGTCCATCATTTTACATTCGATCAATTCATAAGCCAGATCGAAGCATTATCAGATTGGAGCGTGAGCATCACGCAGGTACTACAGCCGCAGGCACAGGAAGCGCCGTAGCTGCTTGCTGTTTATCGATAGAGAGGAAGGTGGTTCAATGTCAGACGTATGGATGGTAAAAACTGGAGGCGACACGCTGGGTGCCATACGCCGGCTCCTGCAGGAAATCTGGCGCCGCGCCAGATTAGATGGCATGCTGGTGCCAGCTCACCACGCCGGCGAGCTGGAATCCGCCCCGCTGCTGGTGGAAGACGTGGAGCAGCTGGCCCTGTCTGACCCAACCGTGCCGCTCGTGCCGGTGAACTCCGCCAGGCTGGTTGCCGAATATGCCCGCCAACTGCCTGCCGGGCGCTACGCGGCTGTGCTGCGCTCGTGCGAATCGCGCGCCTTGCAGGAGATTATCCAGCGCGAGAGCCTGGATCTGAGCAACTGGCTGCTCATTGGCATTGACTGCCTTGCCAGCTTCTCCGAGGAGGATTTCGAGTGGCGCGTGCAGAAAGCGGGTTCGGTGGATGAGCTGACGCGTGAAAACCTGAGCCATGCCCGCCAGGGCGTCATCGCCCCTCACCGCTACCGCCACGCCTGCCAGATGTGCCTCGAGCCCGAAGCTCAGCGGTCCGACCTGCTGATCTGCCTGCTGGGCTTGCCGCTGAAGGAGGCCTTCCTGGTACGGGCTGAGGATCCGGAGCTGGCTGCCCGCCTGGGATTGGACGAGATCACCAGCGGCGCAGCCGACCCGGCGCTTATTGCCCAGAACGCCCATATGCTGGAGGTGCTGAATGAGCGCCGTGTCCGCACGCTCGAGCGCATGGTCAGCGAACTGAGCGGCGACCTGCCCGGCGACCTGGATGAGCTGCTGGCCCAGCTGGAAAGCTGCGCCCCCTGCCGCGAGTGCCTGGAGGCCTGCCCAATTTACAGCTACGAAGTCGCCCGCAGCGCGGATGGTCAGACCCTCACCCGGGAAGGAGCCATCCGCTGGATGCTCTCCTGTGTTTCCTGCGGCATGTGCGAACAGGCCTGCCCGACTGATCTGCCCCTGCCTGCAATCATCCGGCGTGTCCGGCAGGAGCTCCAGAATGAGCTGGCTGCCATCTGAAGCGATGGCTTATCCTTTATCGTAGGAGGTAGGTATGCCCCAACGCGTACAAGCCGATCCCAGGCGCATCGAGCCGATCTTGCGCCTGATTCTTTCACAGACCCAGCCGCCGGTCGCCCGCTGCAGGCTGCTCAGCTCCGGGTTCGGTCCCGGTCACATGCTCAAAGTGACCGATGATCTCACCGGGACGAAAGCCTGCCTGGGCTGCGGGTGCTGCATCGATGCTTGCCCGGTCCTGGCGCGCGATCCAAAGCGCAAGCTGCGCAGCGATTCGCGCACTTCCATGGCGCTGGAGACCCTGGTCGGCGAGGACTGCGACCGCTGCGCCAACTGCGCCCTGGCCTGCCCCCAGGTGGATCCGACTATCAAGTTCTACCTGGTCCAGACCCATCTTGCGGAAGGCATGGCGGAGCTGCTGGCAAAAGCCTCCTCCGACGAGGCCTATGTGTTGGATCTCGTGCTTGGAACAATGTGATAGGAGATAGGTATGGTCGATATCTATATTTTCAACCAAAAATATGAAGTGCCTGAAGGCCTGACCATCTTGCGCGCTTATGAGTACGCCGGCTTTTACCTGACCCGCGGCGTCGGCTGCCGGGGCGGCTTCTGCGGGGCGTGCAGCACCGTTTATCGCATCATCGGCGACTACCGCCTGCACTATGCCCTGGCCTGCCAGACGGTGGTGGAGCCCGACATGGTCCTGGCTCCCATCCCCTTCTTCCCGGCCCAGCGTCCTGCCTACCACCTGGAGCAGCTCCAGGCGGATGGCAGCACACCGGCGGCCCTGTACCCGGAGATCATGCGCTGCTTCGGCTGCAACACCTGTACCAAGTCTTGCCCGCAGGAGATCGATGTCCTGAACTATATGTCGGCAGCCATCCGCGGCGACCTGACCGCCCTGGCAGATATCTCCTTCGACTGCATCATGTGCGGGCTGTGCACGGCGCGCTGCCCGGCAGAGCTGGTGCCGTATAATGTCGCCCTGCTGGGTCGCAGGTTGTATGGCAAATATCTGGCCCCGCCTGCCGCTCACCTGCGCCAGCGCGTCCAGGAGATCGCCGATGGCCTCTATCAGGCTGATCTGAGCGAGCTCAAATCACTGCCGCTGGCAGAGCTGCAAAGCCGCTACAATGCCCGGCAGATCGAGCCATAACGCGCTGCGGAGACAGGATTCGAGCCATGGATTTCGAATTTCCTCCTGACACAATCATGCTGCGCGATATGCTGCGCAAGTTCATCCAGAAAGAAGCCCGCCCGCTGGAGATGAAGTATTTTACCAGCGGGGAGCTCGAACCCAAGGAGCGTGCCCGCCTGCGCCAGGCGATCGAGCAGATGGGGCTGTGGGGTCTGACCGTGCCCGAGGCTTACGGGGGCGGTCTGGATACCGTCAGCGCCTGCCTGATCGAAGAAGAGTTGGGCAAGACCTTTATCCCGGTGGATATCGGCGAGGTGCCCGCTCCACTGTATGCCTGCCAGGACGGTCAGGTGTCCGGTTATCTTGAGCCGGCCCTGGCAGGTGAGCGCCACGCCGTCCTGGCAGTGCGCGAGCCCGGCCCCGATGGCTACAAGCCCGACCAGTGGACCACGACGGCTGAAGGCAATGGGCAAGGCTATGTGATCACGGGGCGCAAATCCATTACCATGCAGCCCGGCGCAGACGATTTCCTCATCTTGTTTGCCCGCACCTCCCAGGGAGCCACTGCCTTCCTGCTTGATGCGGAGCATCCGGGTTTGAGCTATACCGGGAATAAAGACGTGGTCCTGGATATCGACAGCTGCCAGGTGGGTGATGAGGCGCTGCTGGGCGAGCCGGGCAAGGCATTGGCGCTCAGCGCCGCCGAGGCGCCGCGCGCCTGGATCCGCACTGGAGCGCGCTATGTCGGTATGGTCGAGCGACTGATCGAAATGGCGAGCGAGCACGCCCGCGACTGGGTCGCCCTGGGAGCGCCGCTGGCTGTCCGCCCGGCGATCCAGAGGATGCTGGCGGAGATGCGCGTCGACGTGGAAAGCACCCGCTGGCTGGTCTACCATGCCGCCTGGCTGGCGGATACCGGCTCAGAAAGCGCCCTGCGCGGTCCTGCCGCCCAGGTCCGCTTGGCGACGGGCGTGATGCTGGAGCGCTCCATCGACCGCGCCACCATGGTCTTCGCCGGACCCGGACCCTCCGAGCAGATCGAGCCGGAGCGCCTGGTGCGCAGCCTGGTGCCCGCCGAAGCCCTGCACCTGGCCCTGGAACAAGCCCGCGCCGTGATTGCCGCTGAAATGCTGGAAAAAGCGACCGTATAAGTTTTAGTACCCGTATTTAGGAGGTGTTCGATGCAGGTAAACCGGATTCTAGATGTTCAAAACGGAGATGCGCTGCAAACCCTGCGCACCTTCCTGTCTGACTGGTGGGAGCAGTACCAGCTCGACGCCCTGCTGGCGCCGGTGGAACTGCCGGATCAATCTACAGTTGTCGTCCAGGTGATCGAAGACCCGGCCGACCTGAGGCGGGTCAACCCCTTTGCGCCGCTCATGCTGAGCAACTCTGCCAGCCAGGCCTACCAGCTCCTCCAGGAGCGCCCGGACGCCCATCTGGCGGCGATGCTGCGCCCGTGTGAGCTGCGCGCCTATAACGAGCTGCGCAAACGCGAGCACCCTCCGCGAGGCCAGGCGGGCATGGTGGTGTTCGGGGTCGACTGCCTGGGCACTTATCCCGCCGATGCGTTTCACCGCGCCGCTCAAAGCCGTGGTCTCGAATCTTTGACCAGTGAAATTCTGGACAGCGCCTCAAGCGGCGGCGTCCAGACCCTGCAGATGCGCACCGCCTGCCAGGTGTGCGACTGGCCTGCTCCCTATGGGGCGGATATCGCCATCGGCACCATCGGTGTGGATACCGGCGAGCACATCCTGGTCCTGGTGCGCGATGAAGAGTACGACCGCGCTTTAGGATTGGATCGCCTTGCCGACCATATGGCGACCGAGTACCAGGTGAGCCACCGCGAGACCGTGGTTGGTACTATTGCCGACGCCCACGCTGGCATGCGCAGGACCATGATGGCGAACATCCCCGGACACCTGCGCTTTGACGACATTGGCGCCCTGCTGGCCTGGCTGTCCAGCTGCTCGCTGTGCGGCAACTGCCTGAAGGCCTGCCCGTTGTACCAGGGTGAGCTCGACTCGTTCTCCGGGCTTGCACCTGCTGAGCCATCCAGGCATACCGCGCTATCTGATCTGATCCAGATCAGCCGCTGGATGGCTACCTGCTCGGGCTGCGGGATGTGCGAAGAGAAATGCAACCGCGACGTGCCGCTGACCCTGTTCATCTCCTCCCTCAGCCACCGCATCCGGGAGGAGGCCCATTACACTGCCGGCAACCCATCCCAGCCTGCGCCTTGGGCCGGTAATTGAGCAGCTGAGCCCTACAAGAGGTGTTCATGACATACCCACCCTCAATCCGTGAATCTCAAGAAAAAGTGGAAGCCTCGCGCTCCAGGCGGCTGACCGAAACCTTCCCGCGCCTTTCCCCGGAAGACCGCCAGACCGTACTGCGCACTTTCCATCCGGATTACATCGGTGATGCCTTCCGCGAGCTACGCCTCGGTCCGAATAAAGGCCAGCGCGCCCCGCACGAGCTGGTGGATGCCCTGGAAGCCCCGGCGCGCATCGGCCTGGGCGCTGGGCTCTTAGACAGGCCGTTCGACGACGCCTGCGACGTGCTTGTGATCGGCGGCGGGGGCGCAGGCGCCAGTGCGGCCTTGCTGGCCCAGGAGGGCGGCGCCGACGTTCTGCTCGCCACCAAGCTGCGCTTCGGCGATGCCAATACCATGATGGCGCAAGGCGGCATCCAGGCCGCCGATAAGGAAAACGACTCGCCCGCCATGCATTATCTGGATGTGCTCGGCGGCGGCGGATTTAAGAACCATCCCGACCTGGTCGAAGCGCTGGTAAATGATGCCCCGGCGGTGATCGCCTGGCTGGAGTCGCTGGGAGCCATGTTCGATAAAGAGCCCGATGGCACCCTGCGCACCATCCACGGCGGCGGCACCTCTCGCAAGCGCATGCACGCTGCCTGCGATTATTCCGGCGCGGAGATCATGCGCACCCTGCGCGACGAAGTGCGCTCGCGCACCAACGGCGGCGCCTCCAAAGGGGCCATCCGCACCTGGGAGTTCCGCCCGGCGGTTGAGCTGCTCCTCACACCGGAAGGGCAGGTCGCCGGCGCGGTGCTGCTGGACCTGGACACCCAGCGCTACCTGACCGTCCAGGCCAAAGCCGTCGTGATTGCCACCGGCGGCAGCGGGCGGCTGCATTACCAGGGCTTCCCCACCACCAACCACTATGGCGCCACCGGTGATGGGCTGGTGCTCGCCAACCGCGCTGGGGCCAGCCTGGTGTTCATCGACACCATGCAGTATCACCCCACCGGCGCGGCCTTCCCAGAGCAGATCCTGGGCCAGCTGGTCACCGAAAAGGTGCGCGGCCTGGGGGCTCAGGTGTGCAATGTAGATGGCGAGCAGTTTGTCTTCCCGCTGGAGACGCGCGATGTCGAGGCGGCGGCTTTCATCCGGGAATGCTCCGAACGGCAGCGCGGCGTTGTCACCCCTACCGGTCAGCCGGCGGTCTGGCTGGATTCTCCCATGATCGACGTGCTGCATGGACCGGGCACCATCGCCCGCGAGCTGCCCGCCATGGTGCGCCAGTACCGGCGTTTCGGCATCGACATGACCCGCGATCCGATCCTGGTCTACCCGACCCTGCACTACCAGAACGGCGGCATCGCCATCCAGCCGGATGGCAGCTGTGACGTGCCCGGCTTGTACGTTGCCGGCGAGGCTGCCGGGGGCATCCACGGGCGCAATCGCTTGATGGGCAACAGCCTGCTGGATATCTGCGTTTTCGGACGGCGGGCTGGCGCAGCCGCGGGGGTCTGGGCGCTTAGCCACCAACCCGGAAAAGCCACCCTGGCCCACCTAGAAGCCTGGGAGAACAGCCGCCGCGAGGCAGGCCTGGAGCAGGCTGCTCCCTCCCCGGTGATCCTTCCGGATTACACCCGCCACGACGAGAATATCATCCTGGAAGAGAACCTGTAGTTATTTTGTGAGGAGGTTGGCGTTGCCTGCAGTACCATTTCCGGATGAAGGCGAGGGCGAGATCGATCGCTGCATTTGCGATGGTCCGCAGTCGGTTCTGGAACGCCTGCTCATCGAAGCTTTCCTGGAAGGCAAAGGCTACCGGCTGGAAGAGGTGAAAAACCTGCCAGAAGAGCTTGCCAAACGATTGATGCGTGAGGCCTGTACCTATGCCTCTGTGAAGCTGGCGGAAGTGGAGTCCAAGGCGCAGTTCAAGCGTGACATCCATTTTGATGAATGAAAAATAAAACCATCGACTGAAAATTTGTCTCGATTCAAATCCCCAATTCAACCGACCCGTTATTTAAGGAGGTCCAACATGCTGCAAGACAAACCAGCGATCGACATTGAAGCGCTTCTTGCGAAAGCAAAAAAGCCTTCTGAGGATGCTATGCTGCTGCATCCATTCTACAGGGGCAAAGTGGAAACCGCGCTGAAATGCACGGTGCGCAGCTTCAATGACTTCGCTATCTGGTATACGCCAGGTGTAGCCGCCCCCTGCCGGGCGATCGCCGCTGACCCTGAGCTGGCCTATGAGTACACCAACAAATGGAATACCGTAGCCGTGGTCAGCGATGGCACCCGCGTGCTGGGGCTGGGTGATATCGGTCCCAAAGCCGGCCTGCCGGTGATGGAAGGCAAGGCGCTGCTGTATAAGTATCTGGGCGGCGTCGATGGCGTACCGATTATGCTGGACACCAAAGATCCGGATGCCATCATCAATACCGTGCTCATGCTGCAGCCCGGCTTCGGCGGCATCAATCTGGAAGATATCTCCCAGCCCAAGTGCTTCCGCATCCTGGATACACTGCGCGAAAAAGCCGAGATCCCGATCTGGCATGACGACCAGCAGGGCACCGCCACCGTCACCCTGGCGGGTCTCATCAACGCTTTGAAGGTAGTTGGCAAGAAGATGAGCGATGTCAGCATCGCCTTCGTCGGCACGGGCGCAGCAAACGTGGCTTGCTCGCGGTTGATCTTCGGTTGGGGGGCTGACCCGAGCCGCTGTTTCATGGTCGATAGTAAGGGCATCCTGGGCAAACACCGCAAGGACCTGGAGATGCGCAAAGCTGAGTACGTCGACAAATGGCGACTGTGCCAGGTCACAAATGCTGAGGGGCGCGAGGGCGATATTCCCGACGCCATGCGCGGCGTAGACGTGGTCATCGGCTTGTCTCGCTCCGGACCCGGCGTCATCCTGCCGGAATGGGTGTCCAGCATGGCCAAGGACGCCATTGTGTTCGCCTGCGCCAACCCCGTGCCGGAGATCTGGCCCTGGGAGGCCAAGCAAGCCGGGGCTGCCGTTGTGGCTACCGGGCGCTCCGATTTCGAAAACCAGGTGAACAACTCGCTCGGCTTCCCGGGCATTTTCCGCGGCACCCTGGACGTGCGCGCCCGCACCATCACCGACGAAATGTGCTTCGCGGCTGCCAAAGCTATGGCAGACCACGTTGGCGACCGGCTCAGCCCCGAGATGATCATGCCCAATATGGATGATTGGGAAGTGTTCCCCCGCGAGGCGGCGGCGGTCGGCATGAAAGCCCAGGAGCAGGGTCTGGCGCGCCAACAGCTCACCTACGACGAGCTGTACGACAACGCCAGGACCATCATCAAGCGCTCGCGCAGCCTGACGCAAATGATGATGCAAGAGGGCTTCATTCCCGAAGCGCCGGAGAGCTGATGGTCAGACCTGTGATCATCACATATACTTTAACAGAAGCAATCGATCGAATTCACGAGGTGAACCATGTATGATCTGATCATCCTTGGCGGAGGACCTGCCGGACTGACGGCGGCCATTTATGCCATTCGCAAGCGCATCAATGTACTGCTCATCTCCAAGGACCTGGGCGGGGCGACCAACTACCGCCTGGCACTGCCCTGGGTCGAAGATTACCAGGTGATCAAGGGCCTGGAGATCGTCAACAAGTTCAAGAGCGAGCTTGAATACCTGAAATTTGCTCACCAGATGGATACGGTTGAAAATGTCGAGCGCCACCCCGACGGCTTTACCGTTTGCACCAAGAGCGGCGCCGAGCATGTCGGGCGGGCGCTGATCGTCGCCACCGGCACGCGCACCAAGCGCCTGGGCGTTCCCGGTGAGAAGAACTTCATCATGCGCGGCCTGTGCTTCTCAGCCCAGAGCTACGCCCCCCTGTTTATCGACCGCGAGACCGCTGTGGTCGGAGAAGGCGACCTGGCCCTGCGCTCTGCCGCCGAGCTGGCGACTGTCGCCAGGCACGTCTCCCTGATCGGCCCCAGCCGGCAGGCGCTCGAGTCGCCCCTGGGGGTTAAGCTGAGCCGCGCCAAGAACGTCACCGTGCGCCAGGACTACCAGGTGGTCGAAGTGCAGGGCAATGGATTTGCCGAGCGCGTGATCATTAAGTCGCCAGACGGCAAAGAAGAGACCATTGCCTTCGACGGCATGTTCGTCGAGATGGGGCTGGTGCCGAATTCAACGATGGTCGCCGGGCTGGTGGAGCTGGATACCCAGGGGCGCGTCCGGGTGGATCCCATGGCGCGCGCCAGCGTGCCGGGTATCTTCGCCGCCGGTGATGTGACCACCAACTACGCCGAGCAGGTGCTGATCGCCGTCGGCGATGGCGCCAAGGCCGCCCTCAGCGCCTACGAATACCTGCTGCCAGCGCTGTAAACTCTTCGCTTCACACATCATCGAAGGCACCCAGGGCAGACTGATGGCACGCCCTCCCTGAGTGCCTTCGTTTTTAAATTAATTGACAATAGCTGTATATGGTGATAATATACAGACAAAATGAACATCAAAGACCTCGAAGGGTTCGATTGGGATGAGGGCAATCTTGACAAGAATTGGCGCAAGCATGCTGTATCGAATATCGAGTGCGAAGAGCTGTTCTTTAACCGACCCCTACTGCTCCTTGAAGATGTCAGGCACTCGCAGGCCGAAAATCGTTATTACGTATTGGGAAAGACCCAGGCTGGCAGGTGGCTGTTTATCGCCTTCACAGTTCGAGAAAACCGGATTCGGGTGATCTCTGCCCGAGACATGAGCCGGAAAGAGAGAGAAATCTATGCAAAAACCAACCCCTGAATTTGCCAGCGAGGACGAAGAGCGAGAATTTTGGGCTGCCAACGACTCCACCGAATTTCTGGACTGGAGCAGCGCTCAGATCGCCGTATTCCCGAAGCTCAAACCGACCACACGCACCATCTCCCTGCGTCTTCCGGAGTTAATGCTCAACGAGCTCAAAGTGCTCGCCAACCAGCGCGATGTCCCTTACCAGTCACTGATAAAGATCTTCCTGAGGGAGCGCATCGATCGCGAGCTATACAAGAAAGTAAGGTAGCAGACGTCGTTTTCACGTTCTCTACATGATTAACGAAAACGCCCCTGAAAGTCTGGGGCGTTTTTAATTCTTGGCTGGCGAAATTCCACCGCGGTCGGCTGTCCGCCATCTGCCGTCTGCGGTCACGCCCCACCGGGCAGACCTCCGTCTCCACCACCGTCACCTCGGCGTCGATGTAGCGCATCCCCAGGCTGCGCGCCACGGAGATGCGGTGGTGACCGTCGCGCACGTAGTAGCTGTCGCCGATCTGCACCAGCTCGACTGGGGGTAAGGCGACGCCCGCCTGCCAGGCGGTGTAGACGCCGATCCAGCGGCTGGCGCTGCGCCTGTGCCGGGGGTTGAATTCGCCGTCGAAATCGTCGCTGCGCCCCTGGCTGCCGCGGATCTTTTCTACAGGCACGCTGTGCAAGCCGGCGTAATGCTGGTTGGGCGGGCCGCAGCGGCTGGCTTCAACTGTAAGATCTTGCAGTGAAAGCGAGCTGCGCCTCATCAGAGATCGCACCCGGTTAAGCTGCGCCCGCAGGCGCGCCTGCTCGAATTGGTGTGCGCCTTTCATCCTGGCTTGAGTTGCGAGTGAGTGATCGGACATCTTGCGGTCTCCTGGTAATGGATGTGTATATGCATACCAGTATACGGAAGTGCCGTCACGCAAACGTCGCCGCAAACGTCCCGGGGTGCGTCCTGTTTGGCCAGTTGGCTGTGGAGATAATCTTTTATTACTTCAGGCTCTCAGCCAGGGCAATCAGCGTATCCCTATCCAGGTACTCGACCTGTACTACGTGACCATCGAGACGGATCTCGAACAGCACATCTCCCTCGCGCCAGCGCAAGCGTTGCACCGGAGCGTTGTCTAACCACCTGGCTGAATTGTCTCCTCCCATAACCACAAACATCCCGCGCACATATTCTCCATCGTATCCACCAACCTTCACCTTTTCCACCGCCGCGCTGGGCGGCACCTCGGCCCAACTGGAAGCGGATCCATCGCCTTGCGCCTGGATGATAGCCAACTCCGAGCCGCCGCCAACGGCAGTGTAAATGAGCGTAGCGATATGCAGTGTAGGGTTGGCTTCTGCTCTTGAGAAGACCAGACCATGAAGGTCGCCCGGGGGTTCTTTCAGATTGAAACCGACGGCGGCCTCGGCGTTGAGCACTTGGCAGCGATAGGTGAGCAATACTTGCGTATCATCGCACCCTGAGATTGCAGGCTTAATATTAGCGGGCGCTGGTGTAGCTGTCTCTTCGAGTTCAAATGAGGCCGGTTCCACCGCCGTATTGACCGGGCTGAGTTGTGCGCCAAAGATGGGCGTGGGTGTCTGTTCTGCGTTGTAGGGTTGGGCCTCTTCCGCTGGGAGTGGAAAGGAGTTGGCGGGCGCGACGGGGAAGAACCGAAACAGGCTTTGCGCAAGCCCTCTCCCCCACGGGGTGGCGAACGCTGCTGCAAGGAGCAACAAGACTGCAAGTGCTGATATCGCCAGCACGCGGTAGCGATGGGCGGCCTTGGGCGAGCCAGGAATATCCTCCATTTTTCTCGCTGTGTGTAATTGAGCGTGAATGGCTGGCCATAAATCAATATCCTCGGGCACGGCATTCTCTGCCAGCTGCCGGATGTGATTTTGAAAGCGTTCATCGTTCATAGAAGGCCTCAGTTCAATCTTTGTCGGGCACACGTGGAGGCTGGGTGCTGGTGTATTTCCCTGCCGGTTCCAGGATTTGGCGTAATCGTTCCCGGGCGGCGTGCAACAGCCATTTCACCGTTCCCCTGGGGCGCTTCAACTCCACCGCTAGATCGGCTTCGCTAAAATCGAGGTAGTAGCGCAATACGATGGCAGCGCGTTGAGCAGGTGACAGTTTGGCAAGCGCCTCCCAAATGGCGCTCCGAGAATCTGCTGTTTCGATGATATTCGAAGGTTCGAAGTCTGAGTTGACCAGCTGGTTAGACCATGTCTCATCTTCGCCCTCCGATATGTCCTCAATGAATACTTCGCGTCCTTGTTTCGCAACCGTTTTGAGCGAGGCGTTAATGACGATTTTTAGAAACCACGGCCCAAAAGGCCGGCTGGCGACGAACTGATCGATACGGTCGTAGGCCCGTATGAAGGCCGATTGCACGATGTCCTCGGCTAAGTCACGATCGCGGACGATGAGATACGCCGTCCGGATCGCCTGCACCTGGTATCTGTGCACGAGAAATTCGAGACCGCTGATATCACCCTGTTTGAGACACTCGACTGCCTGGTTCTCCTGCATGAATTCTCCACGCGTGAGCCTATTAGAAGGGCTTCTATTAATACTACACTTGAACACAGAAAAAGGTTGGCGGTTAGACATTACTGCCCCGGTCTCCATGGCGAATGAGAACGGGGCAGTGCACCTGTGTGCTGCTTTATTTTTATGCCCTGTAGTTGCTCAATTCTTCTCTAACTACGCGGCGGAGTATGGCCTCGAGGGGTTCTTTCCTCTGCGTCACATACTCACGCAAGGCCTCATTGATCAAGGTCTGATAGTTTCCGCCGCCCATCGCATTGACTTCCTGGCGAAACCAATTGAGGAGATCGTTATCAATACGGATCGTGATGCGGGTCTTTCCAGGGGGCAGGATAACTATAGCTCCTCGCTTGCCTTTTGTAAAATCATATTCTTCTTTCATAACTTTATTCCTCATACTGCTTTCGCCCCCCTGAAATTCAGCAGCCTCAGGGCGTTCAGCACTACCAGCAGCGTGCTGCCCTCATGGAAAAGGACCGTTATCCCGATGCCGGCCTGGCCTGTTACCGCCGCCAATACCAGCACCAGGATGGTCCCCACTGCAATCACCAGGTTCTGGCGGATAACGCCCAGGGAAGCCCTTCCCAGGCCAACCGCATAAGGCAGCTTCGCCAGGTCGGCGGACATCAAAACCACATCCGCGGTCTCCAGGGCCACGTCCGTGCCCGACCCACCCATGGCGATGCCCAGGCTGGCCTGCGCCAGGGCGGGGGCGTCGTTGACCCCGTCGCCCACCATCGCCGTTGTCCCTTCTTGCTGCACCAGCTCCCGCACCGCCGCCAGCTTTTCGGCGGGCATTAATCCGGATAGCACGTCCGTCAGGCCGGCCTGCGCGGCGATATGGGACGCCACTTCCGCGTGGTCGCCGGTCAGCATCACTACCTTGCGCACACCCATCCGGCGCAGGTCAGCGATGCAGGCTTCGGCCTCCGCCCGCACCACGTCGGCGACGGCGATCAGGCCTGCCAGGCTGCCGTCCTGCCAGACGGTGATGACCGTCTTGCCCTCGCCCTCCAGCCTGGATATCTCGACTGCCGCCGGCTCTGCAAGCGCCAAAGCGTTCTGTTCCAGCCATTTGCGGCTCCCCACCCATACCCGGCTGTCTCCCACCTCGGCTTGTACCCCCAAACCGCTGGCAGCTTTTACATTCACCGCTTCGGAGAGGGCCAAACCGCGCTGGTCGGCTGCCCGCACCACAGCCTGCGCCAGGGGATGGCTGGACCGCCGCTCGACGGAGGCCGCCAGCGCCAGCAGATCGTCCGTTTTACCATCCTCGCCCGGTCTGGAGGGCTGCAGATAGCTGATCAGGTCGGTCACTTCCAGCTTGCCGGTGGTAAGCGTGCCGGTTTTATCGAAAGCCACCGCCCGCAGCCGCCCCAGGGTCTCCAGGTGGGCGCCGCCTTTGACCAGGATGCCGCTGCGCGCCGCCTGGCTGATTCCCGCCAGCACCGCCGCCGGGGTGCCCAGCGCCAGCGCGCAGGGCGAAGCCGCCACCAGCAGGGTCATCGCCCGCAGGAAAGCGGTGGAGAACGGCACGCCGAACAGCGGCGGCACAACGATCAGCAGCAGGTCAGCCACCAGCACGCCTGGCACGAACCAGCGCATGAAGCGCTCGGCTCCCAGCTGCGCCGGGGATTTCTCCGCCTGGGCGGCTTCCACCATGCGGATCACGCGCTGCAGGGTGCTGTCTTTCGCCAGGCGTGTTGCCCGCACTTCCAGCGCACCCTCGCCGTTTACCGAGCCGGCGTACACCGGGTCGCCTTCCCGGCGCTCCACCGGGACGGATTCGCCGGTCAGCGGGGATTGGTCCACCGCTGAAGAGCCGGAGATCACGCTGCCATCTACCGGCAGGCGCACCCCCGGCAGTACAAATACGGTATCGCCAATGGCAACCTGTTCGACCGGCAGCGAGAGCTCCACGCCGTCGCGGCGCACCAGGGCCTGCCGCGGCGCCAGATCGGATAGGGAGCGGATAGAGCTGCGGGTGCGCGCCATCAGACGCTCCTCCAGGGCATGCCCCAGGCTGAACAGGAACAGCAGCAGCCCGCCTTCGGCGAGCTGTCCCAGGGAAGCCGCACCCACGGCGGCTGCCAGCATGAGCAGGTCGGTGTCGAAACGCCGCTGGCGCAGCGCGTTCCATGCATGCCGGGCGGTATGCCAACCGCCTGCCAGGTAAGCTGTCAGGTATAGTCCCAGGCTGAGCGCCTGGGGAGCGCCCTGTGCCTCGCCCAGCCAGCCGGCGAGCAGCACCGCTCCGCAGATCAAGCTCAGCATCAGCTCATGATTATCCAGGATCCATTTATATGCCCCCCGCGCCGGGACCAGGAATCCGAGCTGTTTTACACGCTTGCGCACTGCCGGCAGGTTGGTCCGCTGGGCGTCGTATTCGATCTGCAGGGTCTGCGCATTGAAGCTGACCCTGGCATCCATGACGCCCGGCGAGCGCTCGAGACCGTGCTCTAAGATCAAGGCGCAGTCCGAACAGTCCATGCCCTCGATGGCGAGCGCCTCGTGGCGGTAGCGCCTGGCGATCTGCGCCCCTGCCTGCTCGGCGGCGCGCTGCGCTTCCTGAGCCGACAGCAGCGCTGGTGAATAGTGCAGGCACAGCAGGGGCGGAGCGCTTTCATGCTTGACATGGGCGCGCTGGACGCCTGCCTGGCTCTGCATGGCCTTTTCCAGCCGCTCCAGGCAGCAGCTCTGTGCGCTGTTCGGTCCGGGGATCAGTCTGGGAATTTCGAGTACCAGCTTGTCTTCTGGCGACTTTGTATTGGCAGCCATGTTGTGATCAACCATGCAGCACGTGCTCCAGGCCCCGCCGGAACAGGTCCGCGACGTGCTCATCATCCAGGGAGTAGAACACGTGCCTGCCTTGCTTGCGAAAACGCACCAGGCGCATCTGGCGCAGCCCGCGCAGGTGGTGCGAGATACCCGATTCGCTGATCCCGACCGCCTGGGCCAGGGCTTTGACGTTCTTAGGACCCGACAGCAAAGCGTAGATGATCTGCACCCGGCTGGCATCGCTCAGGGTGCTGAACAGCTCGGCCAGCCGCGCCGCCTGGAAATCCTCCAGGGCAGTTTCAATAGTAAGCAGAGTTATTTTGTCCATAATATGAATATATGATCAGTTATTCAGGTATTTTACCCGCCGCTCACATCTCTGTCAAGCCCTGGACCACACGACCTATCTCATTCAACAACAACTATTAAGTGCTCCCGCTGTACTCGCCGGATACACAAAAGTCGCACAGGTACAAATCGAATAAATCTCTGTGAACTCCGTGTTCTTTGTGGTGATAGGTTTTCTTGACCCACACAATAAGCCGCTCATGGACACATAAACCACCCCTTTTTCCAATAAAATCGCATATAATCGGTGCATTCGATCGACGGGAGCCTACGCTTTGGCAATCTGCATGCAGAACGAAAAATCCCCCCATAAGTCCCTCTGCCTGGCGACGCCCGCCTGGCTGGGCATCCTGGAGCTGGCATTGGATTACGGCTGGAACCCGATGGGTGCCGGGTTGCAGGGCGCCTGGCATGCGGAAGTCTCCCTGGATAGCTACTTCCCATCCGGCGGCAACGGGCGGCAGGGCAACGGCTCCGCCGAGCAGGGCCAGCTGGTGTTGCTCGACGATGCCCTCAACCTGGCAGATGCCCTGGATCGGGCCTTCAAAGAATACGAGCCGCAGCGGGTCAAGGCTTCGTATTTCCTGTTCGAGCCCGACGACCCGTACCTGCGCCGGCGTCCCAGCATCGGGGCGCTGCTCGCCGTGATCGATCTCTGCTACCTGGGGGCGTTCTGGATCAAGCCCCACACCCGTCAGGCTCTGCTTCAGCTTCCCACCATCCAGGCTGCCTATTAGAGCAGCCCTTCGGACCTCATCCGCTCCAGGCTTTTGAGGGTCAGGTCTTTCAGCTCACCGAACAGCGTCTCATCGATCGCTTTGAAGTTAAAGCAGGATTTCCCTTGCATGCGCTTCTCCAGCGCGGGGGATAGCCCTTCGAGCAGGTCCGGGAACATGTACACCGGCATCAGGTAGTAGCTGACGTAGTTCTTCTTGACTTGCACCGCTCCCAGGAACAGCTCTTTCTTATACTTGGGCGCATAAGGGGTGTTCAGGCAGTAATTTCCTTCAGAATCCACCGTTACAATGGCGCCTTCGACCCCGTCTAACATCGGCTTGAGCCGCTCGAACACGGGTAGTAAATCTACTTGATCAGCCATACTCCAACTCCATCCTCTCTGGTAGCCAGTCCATTTTCATCATATTTGATCCGCTGCATCCGTGCGATACGCCTCCAATACAGCCTGCCGCCCCACCCGCCGCACGACCAGGATCGAAGCCAGGGCGCACAGCGCTGCAAGGATGAACAGGCCCGCGTACCCGGCGAAGGCGCCCGGCAGGGCTGCATTGCCCACGTCGATCAGCGGGCCGATCAGGCGGCTGGTCGCCCCTGCGCCGGCGGTTGCCAGGTTGGTCAGCCCCATGAATTTGCCCGCCTCCTCGGCCGGTGCCAGCATGTTCGCCAGCGCCCAGTTGGCGGTCAGAAACAGGCCGATCCCCACACCGACAACGATTCCCACCCCCAGCAGCGTACCCGGTGTGCGTGCTCCCAGCAGCAGGGCGTACCCCACCGCGCTCACCCCGCCTGCCACGTAATGCATGCGCACGTGCCCAAAGCGGTCCCCCAGCCAGCCGCCCAGCAGGGCAAAGGCGATCAGGGCCAGCGTGATCGCCGCCAGCAGGTCGCCGGTCAGCTGCGGCGGGTCGGGGGCGCGCAGCACGTCCCGGATGTAGTACTGGGCAAAGGTCTGGACGCCGTAGATGCCCAGCAAAAAGACGAAGCGCGCCACCAGGAGCCAGGCGAAACGCGCCGGCATGTGCCGGATCGTGCTGGCTATCGAAGGCAGCAGAGATTGGATGTCCGGGCCGACTGAAGCCGGGTCCTGCGAGCGACGTGGCAGGGCAGGCCGCTCGCGCACGCCCAGCAGCGTGATCGCCGCTGCCAGCGCCAGCACGATCATCACCAGGCTGATCGCCGTCGTGGGTTGCGCAGAGGCGGGGTCCACCAGCCGTCCCAGGAAGAGCGAGGCCAGCACCAGCCCTGCCATGTCCATCAGATTCTTGAAGCCGCTGGCTGCACCCAGCTGTTTGGAGGGCACCTGGTCGGGCAGCAGCCCTTGCAGCGGGCCGTGCGCCAGGTTGGAGCTTATTTGCAGTCCGATATAGCCGGTCACCAGCCAGGGCAGCCCGCCCGCCCACCCCAAGATTGCCAGGAAGAGGAAGTCGAACAGCGTCCCGATCAGGGCCAGCGGTCGGCGGCGTCCCCAGGACGAGACCCACCGGTCGCTCAGCGCCCCGGAGATGGGCTGGATGATCATCGCCAGCACCAGCCCGGCAAAGGTCAGCAGTCCAAGGTAGGTGTTCTTCAGCTCCTCCGGCGCGTAGTGCAGCAGCACAGCCGGCAGCAAGATCACGTGCAGGCCGTTCCACATGAAAGCCAGGCCGACCCAGTAAGCGTTCAGTTTGAACAGGTCAAAGGGGCTGGCAGTCTTCATTGATACTCTCCTCGCAGGTGGACCGGCAGCTGGCGGGCGATGGCGAGCATCACCGCCTGGCTGGCCTGATGATCGCGCTGCGCCCGCTCAAGCCCGCGTGGGATATCCAGCCTGTATGGTTGGCCGAACTGCAGGCACAGGTGGGCGTCTTCTTCGTAGAAGCCTGCCGGGACGATCTGCCGGCACAGGGGCGCCAGCAAGGCCACGAAGCGTCCCAGCCCAGGCGGGGGTGCGCCGAGTGCTCCGCCTGGTGCGTCCCTGCCCTCCGGGGCCAGTCCGATGGCCGGCTGCGGCGTCCGGCGGGCATAGCTCAGCACCTGGCTGACCGCCTGGGCTCGCTTCTCCACCTCCCCGGGATCGGGCGGCATGGGCGGCATGCTAGTGAACCCGTACACAGCTGCTATTCTGGAGAGCGCCGCCTGGCTCAATGCCCGCAGCGGACGCCTCAGGGGCCTGCCCGGGAATGTCCACGCCGCAGTGATGGTCCAGTGGATGTCCACCGGGATGCAGGCGCTGGCAGCCAGGGCGATCCAGCTGGCGTTGAACCCCGGGCGGCTGAAGTGGTTGACCGTTAGCAGGAACGGGCCGCTCTGGGGGATATATTCCTCGCCGCGTAGCTCCAGCTCCGGCTGTAGATACCCTATCCACCGCACGGCGTCCTCGCGGAAGCGGCGCGGCTTCCCGCGCAGCACGGCCGCGCCAGCCTGCAATGCCAATCTCACCGGGATGGCGTAGGGAAGGGGCATGCCGGCTCCACAGTGAAAACCTCAGGATTGATCCTCAGTGAAAACCTGTCCCCGGACCCAAATCAGGACATCTCCGGGTGTCCCAATTCTCAAGCCAGATCGTTTGGATACACCAGAATCATCAATGAAATGCTTGCGGTTTAGCGTTACCAGGTAATCTACCTTTGCCTGCATGGCTGCTAATAGGATTGGAACATCAGCCGGGTGGGAAACCAGGTTTGGATGCGCATTTACATCTTCTGGTGATGGATCGCGCACGATCCGCGGCTGAGATGCGAGTATTGCCTGGCGGAGATCGCCTAAGGCAAGCGGCACCTTTCGAGCTATGGTACGTTCAGTTTCTGCCAGCACCTGTTCAGAGATCGTGACTGTAATATGACCACTCTCAGCCAGGAGTAACAAAGCTCGTGCCGCGCCTTTCGTGCTTACGATGCCAGCAATAAGAGCGCTGCTATCTAGGAATAGGTTAATCTCAGGCATATCGTTCCTGGTAGTAGCGCTCTCGCTCCTCGTCCAACGCGCTCAGGATCTCATCCAATGAGACCCCTTCTTTCGCCATTGCTTGCGCGACTCGATCTCCCAGACGATCTACTTTGGTCACCTTAGGCGTAAGCAGAAATGATCCATCTCCGAAATCGATCAAGGTGATGATATCTCCTTCGTCTAAGCCATATTTTCGCCGCAGTTCGATAGGGAGCGTTACCGCACCTTTACCGCGAATCTGAAGAGTAATTGATATGGACATTGCCACAATTCTCCTTTTCGGAATATCTGAAATTCCACTATTATTCTAACACACATAAGGTTTATGAGATATCCCCAAGTATTAATCAGCTCAGCTCATAATCGCAGAAAAATCGCCCAGAAATAACTGGGCGATTCACCTGCGGAGAAGGTGGGCTGCCTACCCACGGCGGGTAAACAGAACAAAACCAGCACCTGGCTTACTCTCCAGGTCCAGTAAAGCTGCCTGGCGATCTCAGTCCAGCAAATTCGTCATTCCGCATATTCAGCCCCTACCCACGAGTGGTCAAACCCGGAGCAATACTTCCTGCAGGATAATCTTTTTGAGAGCTTTACTCAGATTATTGCCCCAAACCGGCATCCCTTGCTCGGATAATGGCTTCTGCCCGATCGGCAACCTGCAATTTCGAGAAGATATTTGAGATATGATTTCGGACCGTGTGGGGGCTGAGCACGAGCCCTTGGACAATCTCCGCGTTGGTTTCCCCTCGAGCGATCAGATCCAGAATTTCCCGCTCCCGCTCAGTCAATTCAGGGAAGACCAGGTCGGGTTCCGGGTGGGGTTTGGAAAAGAAATGCACCAGCCGTCTGGCGATCGCTGGACCAAAGATGGCCTCTCCCCCGGCTACAGCACGAATGGCCCGCAGTACTTCTTCCTCATTCGCCTCTTTCAAAATATAGCCACGCCCACCGGCGCGCATCGCTGAGAAGACAGAGCTGTCGTCTTCAAACATCGTCACGACGATGATGCCGATGTTCGGGCTGGTATGGATAATACGGCGAGTGGCATCGATCCCATTCACGCCTGGCATTTGGATATCCATTAAGATGATATCCGGCTGGAGAGCCTCCGCTTTGGTGATCGTCTCTTCCCCTGTGGCTGCTTCACCGACAACCTGTATATCCGGGAACAGATTTAAAAGCGCGTGCAACCCGGCTCGGAACAGGGTATGATCATCTGCAATGAGAACGTGAATTTGTTCCATTTCTCCCATTATCCAAGCGGTAACCGTGCCAGGACGCGTGTGCCTCCTCCCGGCAAAGACTCAATCACACACGTCCCGCCGAGTTCTGCAGCGCGCTCGCGCATGGAGTTCAACCCAACACCTGGTTGGACGTCCTTGGGTAAGCCCTGACCATCGTCACGGACTTCCACTTGTAAATTCATGTCGCTCACAGCCAAGGAAACATAGCTATTGGACCCCTGGCTGTGCCGGACGAAGTTTGCCAGGGCTTCCAGGGTGATCCGGTATGCGGCGACCTCGACCGCCGCCGGCAAGGACGGCAGGTCTTTTGGGCTGTCCACCCTGATTTTTAAGCCATCCTGGCGGCCATTCTCATGGCTTGCAATTTGCCGGGTATATTCCTGGATGGCGCCGACCAACCCGAGCTCGTCGAGTGCCGGCGGGCGCAGATCGAACACCAGCTGGCGGATATCGGCGATGGCAGACTGGCTCTGGGAGCGTAAATCTAACAATAAAGCTTCCGCTGCCCTGGGATCGCGCGACACCAGGTTGCGGGCAACGTCAAGGTTGAGCTTAAGGCTGGCCAGTTGTGGACCGAGTTCGTCATGCAGGTCTCTGCGCAGGCGACGGCGTTCTTCTTCCCGGTTTTTAACCAGCTCCTCACGAGAACGTTGTAAATCCTCCGCCAGCTTGCGTAAATCCTGGGTCAGGAGCACTGTGTGGGCGGTGACGCCGATATGGTGGGCGATATCTCGCAGCAAGCGCTGCTCGCCCGGTGTAAAAGGCTCGTTGGGTGAGCGCGTTGACAGACTGAGCTGCCCGATGGTCTCACCCTGGTCGATCAAAGGCAGTTGAAGCAACTCATCTCTAGCCAATCCATAGCTCGCTACAATCTTTAATTCGCCCTCCTGTTTCAATGCGATGGCGACATAAGGCAGTTTGAGTGCCTGAGCAACGGTCTCTCCCACCGCTGGCAAGGTCGCCTCGGGCGCCAGGGAGGTCTCGAGCTGACGGCTCAGCTTCGAAAGGACCGCGTAAGGATCGTCTCGCTCCCCGTACATCAGGCGGTTGACCAGGCGCTGCAATCCATCACGCATTGGTTGGACCAGAATAGCTGCCAGACCGGTCGCCAAAAGAGAAACACCCAAACTGCTGCGGGTCTGGAAGAGGACTCCCAGCACACCTACCACCAATCCGCATAACGTGGCAACTCCTACTGTGAGGGCGGAATATACCAGAGTGCGGTTGATGATCAGGTCGATATCGTATAACCGGTGACGCAGGATGGCGACCATCGCCGCCACCGCGATACCCAGGATGCCCAGGTTCGTCACGACGATACTGAGCTCCATGCCCCAGCGGAAACCCGCCCAGAGCCCAGCGAAGAGCGAGGTCAGGACGCTCAGGACCACGTACATCCCCAGTGCGTACACCAGCCACTTGATCTGCTCCCGCTCGATGCCCTCCGAGCGGCGAAAGCGGACCAGCAAAGCCGCCAGCGAGCCGAATACCCCCACTGCCAGGAAGACCATGCCAACCATCAGGAGAGGATCCAGGACTGGCGCTGCGCCAGGGATGCCGAATGGGCTCGCCTGGTCTTGCCCCAGGCTTGCAAGCGGGTCAGGATAGAACATCACCCCCACGGTTGCCAGTGTTATTCCGAGCGCGGCAGACCATGCCACGAACCGCCAGCGCGGGGAGGGTGGATGGCCGTCTGGAAACACCAACGACACGAATGTTGCCGGCAGCAGGGTGGCTGGGATCCAGAGCCAGGAACCGAGCCAGTAGGCCAGCTCGTAGAGAGGGGAGGCCGGCGGGCTGACCATGATCACAGCCGCCGCCAGGGCGATCAGACCGTAGAGGATGCTCACTGCCACGAAAATCCAACCGATGGGATTGCCCGGGCGGCGGGAAGCCACCAGAGCTCCAACGAGAGCAAATCCGACGGTGACGAATTGGGTGATGGTCTGGTGGGTGACGATCAACCGGTAGTCGCCGCTGACGGCCGCCTGTCGGACTGCAATCCCCAGGGCGGCGACTGCGCCGGCGATAACGACCCAGGCCAAAACCCAGGCCAGGCTGCCGGCTGCTGTTTTGCGGGCTGGGAATTCTACTGGCAGGGTGGATGATGTTCTTTCCATAGCTGATATTATAGATGAATATACTATCAAATGCGGGGTAATGTTTGTGCCCGCTCAGGGTTCTCGATCGCTGGTCCGTGGCGATGAACACGCCTGAAAAAGTTGTTCCATCTCAATCCCAGGAAAACAACGACAAAGACGAGATTGAGAACAAGGATACGGCTGGCGAAATAAAGCCCCATATGTCCAGCTGAGGCACATCCCGCAGATCGCCCCGGCCACGAGCAGAGCTGGCAGCGAGAACCCGATGTCGCTGATGAGCGCCCGGTGAATGAGCGCAAAGCAATAGGCTGAGACTGCGCCGGCGATTATTCCCGCCAGAATGAATGGGTATCGCACCATGACGAGATCCCCTCATTGTTCTGTATTTTTTGGTCTGGACTCGTATCGGATTGGCGCGCTAACGCCTATGGCGCGCTAACGCCTATGGCGAGCAGGGCCATCAGCAGGATAAAATAGAGCGCGCCGAACGCTTCGCTGGCGCCTTTCCCCAAAAAGAGACTGATGCCAGCGGCAAGTGTGAGGAGCGAGGCGAGCAGCCCAGACACCCAACGCTTCCACAAAGCCCCAAGTCCTGAAAGAGCATATCCGCCCAGCATCCCAATCAACGCGACGCCGATTGCTCCCCCGCCCATCCCCGTCGTAATGAGTGTGGATATGAAATTCTCCGTCCCAATGGCTGCCCCGAGTACCAGCAGCAAGGGTGATAGGATTGACCACTGCCAACGCTTGCTGCTGGAGGTCCCTGCGGCATGCATGGCGGCGCCCTGCCAGGCCCCCACCAGAGCGGCGGGTAAGAGGATCCCTCCAAAGGTGCCTCGCCAGGTAAATTTAGGTTGTTCTCCAAATTTCAAAGCCAACACCACCATCCAGGCTCGCAGCGCTACTCCCCAGGCAAGGCCCAGGCAGGCTCCCACCACCCACCTGGAAATGGTTTTCCCAGAAGTAGCTTGGGTCGTACCGGGTGGTGTGGCTTTTACCGTTTGAGGGTTGGTTCTTATGGATACATCTTGACTCATTACTCATCCTCCTAAAATTCGTCTTCCATCCATCACTGGCTCCACCAGCCTCCACTGGAGCCCCGCTCTGCGCCAGGCTCCAACGATCCCTGTCCTGGGAGCCTCCCCCGGTGATCCCATGGGGGATGTGGGGTAATCCGCTAATTCATACCACCCTGCTCCAGGGCTGGCAGCGAGAGCAAATACATCCATACCGCCTTCAGCTCATCATCCGTCATCTGGCTGAAACTCTTCCATGGCATTTCTTCATTCAAATTGCGACCAAAGGGTGTAGCACCTGTTCGCATGGTGTTGATGAAACCCTCCTCAGTCCAGGCAGCCAGCTCGCATCCCGGCGTCAGGTTCGGAGTGGGTACTTCCTGGCCGGGGGGTCCAAAGGGCGCACCATTCAAGTTAGCGCCATGACACTCGGTGCAAATATACGCCAGGTACTGCCCGTATTCTACTGTCACGCCCGGGGTGGGTGCCGGCGGGGTTGGGCTGGCATGGTCGATCTGGTCGGCTGCGAAGGGTGGGAACATGCCTGCGCCCATCATCAAGCGGCCCATCAGCTCAACGCGCCTCTCGGGCAGCGGGTTATCCACTGGAGGCATGCTTCTGACGTAGGCAATGATCGCCTCCAGGTCCGCGTCGCTCAAATAATGGAAAGCCTTTGCCGGCATGATGAACAGGGCATTGCCATCTCGCCCTACTCCATTCCGGATGGCGCGCACCAGGTCCTCGTTGCTATTAATCCCACCGATGCCACCCGATCCGGCCGTGAGGTTAGGAGTCGGGATGCTGACCATTCCCGGCACATCGAAATAAACCTCCCCGCCCAGGTTCTCGGTGTGGCAACGCGTACACATGAAGATGGTCGCCAGGTGCTCGCCGCGACTCACTGCTTGCGCATCCGTGGGCACGGTGATCGCTTCAACAGGGATTTCGTATTTCTTGTTGAGCTTAGCGGTCCCAAGTAGATAGATAACAATAATGCCCAGCGTCAACAGCCCAATGAGGCTGACCAAGATAATCCCAATCCATTTAACCAATTTCTTGAACATGAGTTCACCTCCATCCAGTTACGCAAGATCACTTGGTTCAATTGGTGCTCGCACTTTATGAGCATGTTTCAACTCAGGGTTCCCCAGGTGAGCGCCAACAAAATAACCTGAACGACTCCAATGACAGGTCCTAGGGGTAAGGCAAAACCATACCAGAATATGGCGCTCAGACCCAGCAGGATCACCTCGAAGACCGCGCCGTCCATCCTGGAGCCCCATATCCAATACGCTGCCAGGATTTTCAGTGCACTGACAATGACGTACCCGATCCCCGCGACGATCAGGACATTAAGACCCAGCTTCTCGAATGGCCCGCCAAGCAGGGTGATTCCGCCTAATGTTGGCAAGCGCCCTCGCGAGAAGGCATAGTACAATGTTGGGATCACGCCAACGAGCCACATGAATGCATCGATGTAGACAATGATGGACAGGACTTTTGTTAAGGGAGTATGCATCTTTATCACCCGATTTCTTCCTTCGAATTAATAATGAAACCAGGAGAGTTGTCAGTGCCTAGCTTCCTAACAGTAGCCCAATCCCGATCAGGAGCGGCGCCACATAGTGGAGCCAGGGATAGTACATATCCTTCGGTCTGGCGATGGGCGACACAACCAACCAGCTCAGGTTCCAAAGGATCGTCCCCCACCCAATCCATGCTGGCAAAAGACCCGTGAGGAGTATCGCAGCCCCAAAAATCGCCTGGGCCAGGAAAGCCAGGACGACAAAAGCCACGAAGGGAGCGTAGACCCACTCCTGCTGGCTGATGAAAAAGGTTTCGCCAAAGGTAACGACGCCAGTCCCGATCAACATGAGCGCCATCCCGGAAGGAGCCAGTATTCTGTCACCGGCGGCCTCGAGCATTCCCTCCAGCAGGGTCAGACCCAGGACAGCTACAACCAGAGCTGCTATGACAAAGCCTCTTTCCCAGACAAGATAGCGGTGCGTCTGGCCTGTCGGCCACTTCCAAATCGCTCTACCCGTATAGAGGGTAGCTCCGATGAGAAAAATGACCACGCTGGAGATCAACAACCAGCCTGTCACAACCTGTTCGGAGAGTAAATCCTTTGCAACCATATCCGTCATTTGTTGATAGCTGATAGTGGGTTCATGTTTCTTATCTATTCGTAAAGAACTCCTGCATCGTCATGAGCAGCCCGAGCACACACGGCAGCCGCTCCATAATAATAGGGCGCGATATCGGGGACCAGGTATGTGGTCAACGCCATCACCACAGGGAGAATCCAGGTGGCCATCCAGGCCGAATTACTGCCCTGCAGAAATGGAAACCACGATCGGACCCACATTGCCGATCCAGAGTGAAATACCAATCCACGCTAAAGATAAGGCGAGGAGAGCCCCAAAGATAGCGCTGCCAAGCTGTCCTGCCAAAGGAGGTAAAAACTCTGCGACGAAGAAATCGAAAAAGAAGCCGGCCATGGCTGCGAGTAGCAGGATGCCAGCCCAGCGGGGAAAGACTCCCGCTCGAATGGTTGCGATCCCGGTCAGAAGTAAACCAAGAGTGAGTGCAATCCCTAGCAAAAAAACCACCAGATTTTCACCGGAGGCTGTCTTGAGTGAAGGAAATAGGATTGGGGTTGCAGCCAGGAGCACCAGCAGGAGAATCCCGGTTTGAAGCAGCGCATGACCCGTCAGGCCCAGCCAGCCAGCCGCATTTGCCTGCCTGGCATACATGGCTGGTAGGGACAAAAGTAAAAATATCGATGAAAGCAGGAACAGGCGGGCAACGCCTGGAGAGAAAACCTCGTCCATCACTGGTTTTAAGGAAACTAGGACAATTGCAATCCCGAGAAGGGCTGCGCCTGCTACCAATAAGATTCCACTCCAACGAAAAGCAATCTCAGACATCTGTATTTATCCTTCCCTTTACGGTTGTATCCGTTATCGGTCTCGAGATGGGCCGCCCGGCCAGCCCTTCGTTACTAAAATCAAAAACCTACCTGAGGACCTGCCAGCTAGCGAGGATTAGTAGAGTCCAAACGAAGGCGAACACCGGTGGAATTGGCAGTGCAAATCCCCACCAGAAAAGCCCGCCTAAAGGAAGTACAGCGAGCGCGAGGATGGCGCTGGCATTCCGTGCCTTGGTCGGATACATATATCCGGTGCTGAAGATAAGTCGTCCACCTTCCAATTCAGGCGCAAGCGGCCAGCAAACCGGGGAACCATCATGGGCAAGCGTAACGAACTCAGCGACCCGGTAGGCGCTGATTAAGTCTGAATGCCAGGCAACGTTTGCCCTGGATTCGGGGGAAGCTGGATCGTTTTGCTTTGTGATGATCGATTCTTTAGGGTTCATAGAGCTTACTTTAAACGAAAACCAGTCCCATGACAATGGGACTGGGATACTAATTCATTCAGATTAATACTACTAAATTCGATAGGATTTGTGCGATACCGGGATGCTGTTCTTTTCTTGTTCGACCGCAAATTATTCAGAGAAATGGGCAACCCGCGAAGAGCGCAAGATGCTGGTTAGAACGATAATCCAAGAAACAGGCTGCGATGTGGGTACCAGGCGTATCGTGTGAGTCAAAGACAATCCGGACTAGGAGATTCTCTTCAGATTGATGGACCGACGATACTGCACGCCACTACCGGATCAGGGAAGATGTAGCAACCTGTGTACAGGTCAAACTTTCATGCGCGTTGAAGGACAGGCACCTCACTCCCCTGATTTCAATAGCACCACCAGTTCCAGGTCATCCGGCCCTTGAACTTGATCTCACCGCTTTTTCTCCCACACTGCCCCGAACAGGTGTAATTGTAGGTACCCTTCCAGACCGTGATCTTGTTTTTCCCTGCCGCCAGCGTGAAGCGGTAGGTGGTCGGTCCGGTTAATGTCAGGTAGATTGTTCCCCCGGTCTGGTTGTTGATATTGATCGTTGTGCTCGGGCAAGAGGCGGTGTTTAATTTTAGCGTTCCGGTTATGTTGACCTTTTTGACCTTGGTCTTCCCGCACGCTGAATACTCCATCTTGTACTTGCCCTTTTCAACGCTGAACTCGGTTGTTCCCGGGGCGACATTGTAAAAGGTATAGGTCTTCGTCCCTACCACCGGGGTCAGGACCAACCTGTCGAGTTTCGCCCCGGTTTTATTGTTGAATACCAACCTGGCAGTAGCTGCCAGCGGAGCATGCGGCTGGCTGAGCGTGATGTCCGGTTGGTCGGCAGCATTTACCTGGGTTGTTGGCAGCCCCCAGGTAAATATCATCGATGCGATGAGCACAGCAAATAAGATCGTCCGTAATTTTTTCACTGACCCCTCCATGAGTTTTGCTGGATTTGTGCAGACCTGGCGTTATACAGGCTGCATCGGTTTTAAATACTATAGCACATTTAAGGTTCAATTCAAGTAGTTATTGGTTTATATGGTGCTTTTTAACCCCGAAACGGCTCTACAGTTCTGCAAAGTCCGTCTCGGACGGGCGAGGATCGCTGATTGGCTGACCTTCCTTAATTCTTTCAAAACCCCCGTGGCTAGCGAATCTCCAGCGAAAAGTTCTGCAAGATTTCATCAATACCTACAGTCACAACCGCTTCGCCTGGCAGATCGCCCAATTCCCAAACCCAATTGCACACCCCCTGGCTGTTTGTCAGGATGGTGCCGGAGCCAGGCGCCAGGCCTGAATCGCCACCCGGAGCTATATAACGCAGCGAACAGATTTCTCCCGGGTCGGTCTGGATCTGGTATTCGGCCCGGCCGCCGGCAATTACAATGGTTGGACGTTTCAAGATCTTAAATCCTGCAACATGGCAATCTATTTTGTCGGATTTCTCAGGTGTTGGCGGCTGGCTGTGTAGTCCAAAAGATTCCTGACTTTGCACTGGCAGCTCCAGTTGAGCAAACTCCAAGACCGGTTGAGTCAGGTCGGAGGGGATACCTGTATAACCGGTGGCGTCTGGTTCCTGAAGCACCACCTCTGTTCCGCAAATTTCTCCCTGGAAAATTCTCAGGTCAATCGTCTCATAAATCGACTGATAAGACACGATGCGGACGAAAATCTTTGATCCGGAAAGGGAGTAATCCCCCCGTGCGATCGTCTGATCGTTGCGGTTGAACCAGCGATCGACGTCAGACCAGGTGTCTGTGCTGAGATCACCTTCAAAACAGGTGAAGTCGGCGTATAGCGCTAACCCGTCCTGGTAAAATCGGTACAGTTTATAACAGCGACTGTCTTTGCTCCCTTCGACGGAAACCAGCGACATAAATACGGCATCCAATCCGCCGATTACACTGCCGTCAGGAAGCGGCGTAGTTGTTAATTCATATGGCATGGGTAGCGGAGTTGGCGAGGGCCAGAGTCCTGCCTGAAAGCATCCAATTCCAGGTAAGGCGAATAAAACCAGTAAGATCAATGGTCGATATTTCATCTTGATAATCAGATCGTCGGGATAGGGTGGCACCGATTATAACCCAAGCACCATGCCTGTATATTTTCAAGGTTTATCCTCTGGCGTAGCTTGAGGGCCGTCTCCGACGGAATTGACCGAGAGTAAGGGCACTCCCAGGTCGCGCACTTTCTTCAGCATGCCATGCAGCGCAGCCTGATCAACTACCGTGCCGGTCAGGAGCGTATTGCCATCCTCTTCCAGCGTGATCGTCAGTCCCCCAAACCATTCCGCCCATTGGGGATCCAGATGGCCCTTGATCCTGATTTGATAGACCAGTGGTTGGTCGGCATCATGTTTTGGGTTGTATTTGTCGGACATTGTTCTATACCACAGTGATGACCACATTGCCCCGTTTGTGCCCGGCCTCCACATAGCGGTGCGCCTCAGCCACCTGTTCCAGCGTGTAGCGCCGGTCGATCACCGCTTTGATTTCACCCGCCTCAATCAGCTCTTTGACGAAGGTTAATTCTTCCATACTTTGTTTCGTGTTGAGCTTTGCAATCGTTACGTAGGTCCCGTTCGGCGTGAGGGCTTTCGAGTACATTGATTTCGGGCATTTTCCAACCGTATCAAAAATGACGTCATAAAGCAATCCGCTTGTTGAAAAATCTCCTTTTGTATAATCAATGACCCGATCGGCCCCCAGAGACTTTACCATTTCGAGATTGGCCGTACTGCAGACTCCCGTCACTTCTGCCCCAAAATACCGGGCAAGCTGGACTGCATACGTGCCCACACTTCCAGAAGCGCCGTAGATCAGGACTTTTTGTCCGCGTTGGATATTTCCTTTCCGGAGCAGGCGCAGGGCTGTGGGTCCTCCAATCGGAACGGCGGCAGCCTCCTCATAAGTCATATTGGCCGGTTTTGTCAACACCAGCCCGTCTTCGGGCATGCATTTATACTCAGCGTGGGCGCCAAAATTCTGCGCCAGGGTCGAGGCAAACACCTGGTCGCCTGCCTTGAACCGGGTTACATCTTTGCCGACGGCTTCAACTTCCCCGGCGAGTTCCATTCCGTAGATTGGCTGTTTGGGTTTCGTGATACCCAGCGTGATCCGAGCGGGGATCCAGAATGCGGGAGGGACGTTAAAGCTTCGCATTCTGATGTCCCCGGCAGTGATGGTCGTGGCATGCACTTTAATCAACAGCTCATTGTCCTTAGGTGTCGGTTTTTCAACATCCTTAAATTGGAGTACTTCAGGTCCACCGTATTGGGTTGCTACAATTGCTTTCATCTCATAATCTCCTGAATAAAAATGTGAGAATTGGAAGGCAGTGCGGGTTGAATATCCTTTCTTCCATACGCGATATTCATGCTGCGCTCACGAGCTCGCTGGTCGCTGTTTTTGCATACAGGGAAGTGACTGCAGATGGGTTGAATCCCTTGACGGTGAGCCAGACGCCCAGCGAAAACTCAAATAGCGCGATCGGGAGGACACCGATCCCCGTCAGCAGAAAGATCGGCCCGCTGGTGATGCCGAACATAAACACGATGGTGTTCGCGATGAGCAGGGGTGCTCCGATGAAGCCTAGCACAGGCAAAACCCGCGGCACCAGGCGCGACTGGTAGAGCAAGGAGCCCAGTAACAGGTCGTTCACCGCCGGCATGAGGTTTTGTCCGAGGCGGAACAAGCCATACAGGGCGACCAGCGCCTTGCCGGTGACCAACGCATCTGCTCCGGCTCCAGCCCGCCGCAAGGTCACGATCGCCAGCAGGCAGACAACATCCGCGAAGATCGTGCTGGCTTCCAGAACCCGCGCGCCCAGAAACCCCAGCGCGACGCTTTCGTTCTGCCTCTTCACCACCGGATACAGCGCGACGGCGGTGCCGATGCCGGCCAGGGCTACAATGATCTCCAGGATGCCGCCGATGATGACAGGAGTGTCCGGCCCAGAGCCGGTGATGTAGTTGGGGTCGTTCAGGATAGAACTGTAAAGAAAGCCGATCGGAATCGAGACAAAGGTGAGCAGGTACAGCACGCCTGACGTCAGGGCGATTTTTCTCGTTGAGCGCTGAAGGAAGTTTGCTAGTTGGTCCTCTTCACTGCTCCTGGTTGTTCGATTGATGTTCATGTGTTTGTCTCCTTGGTTGTGTTACAGGATGACTGGTGAGTTTTCAAAGAGACAAGCAGCTGTATGGCTGCTTGTCTACTTCAAGCACGCTCAGGCAGCCTTACTCAGCTCCGGCCTGGCGATTCCCTGGTCGAGCAAGGACTCTGAGGCCTTCTCTCGCCGTTCGGTCAAGAGCGCATATCCCAGCCAGGCTATTGCAAACCCCACCGGTATCGCTGCATACCGCTGGAGAGCGTGTGGGAGCAGCGCTGCTAAGGGTGTTACTGCTGCCCCGACGGCAAGCAGGACGGCTGCCCAGCGCGGCAGGATGCCGGCGCGGAACGTGGCGATGCCAAACAACACGCCGCCAAGCATATACAGGATTCCTAACAAGCCATATACCGCTGGGAGGGCCCCGATATTCATCTCGCCTGGGGTCCCGTTGACGATCCCCAGGAAGCTGTTTACAAACCCAGGAGCCGCGGTTGCCATCACTGGCAGGATAAAGAGTTCGGTGAAGACATACGCCGTCTGGAGCCACCATGCAAGGATTAACATGAGATAACCGGCCAGACCCAACCAACCGCTCCGTTCCACTTGCCGGGCGTAGATCCCGCTTATGCCGATCAGGAAAAACAGACTCATAACCCACTTTAAGGTTATGATCAATGCCCATGCGCCGGTGGTGACTGATGCAAGAACATCGGGTGGATGGACCGGCTGGATACCCGCGAAAATGATCCCGCCCGCCATCGCTGCTAAACCACTCCAACGAATGAGATTCGCAGCCTTTATCTTCATTTTGCTCTCCCGGATCGCGATCTTTCCTGTGGTGTTCATTTGTCTGTCTCCTTCTTTGAACCATGAGAATAAGTGTCAGAGCCTGACACCTGGCATTTCTACCTAACTGGATATGATTAGTATAGAATATACAACTGAATGTGGGGAGATGTCTTCCCCACATGTGGGGATTTTGTGTGGGGATATGGGGAAAAATGTCAATCCAAACGAAAAACCCCGCCTGGGAACATGGCAGGGTTCATAAAATTCCTTGTTTGGCTGTGCGTTCTGGCTTATATCAAGCCCAGTTCGGATGCCCGTTTGACAGCCGCCCGGCGATTATTGACGTTGAGTTTACTGTAGATGCCCTTGGTATGTGTGCGCACTGTGCTCAAGGCGACCACGAGTTCGCGAGCGATCTCCGGACCGGAAAGCTCGGTCTTGAACAGCCGGAGGACCTCTAACTCACGCTGGCTTAGAGGCTCGATCAGGGACGATGAATCTGGGGACCCGGAACGAGGCGTTTCTTCTCCCATACCGTGTTGGCCCGCATCAAATGCCGATACCAGCTTGCCTGCATAGCCTGGCATAATTCCGCGCCCAACTGCTTCGCGAAGCAGTTGCAACATGCCTGCGCCTTCATCCAGAAACATGCGGATGTAACCCTCCGGTTCTGCCAGCGTCAGGGCTCGTCCCAGCGGTAGGAGGGCAGCAGGGATGTCGCCTCGCATCTGGCTGGCAAGTGCTTGAAGCACCAGGATTTCAATCATGCACCTCAGCCTCCCGCCCTCTTCGGCTGCTTTCAGGAGGCGCTCCAGTAACCCGATCGCCTCACACATCGAGCTGTCTGTGCGGTCGCCCTTATATCGGGCTAAGAGTATTCGGACCAGAGTAATGTGTTCGTATTCGCGCAAGTAGCTGAGGTTATCGTCGGCAGACAATCCTTCCTCACGCGCCCAGCTGAGAGCCTCATCCAATCTCCCCTGTGTGACCCACACTCGTACCTTCAACGCCCTGAGTGGACGCACATCGGGGGAAAAGTCGCTCATGTACATCCGCTCTGCCTCATGGAGCAAATCGAGCGCCTCGTCCAGATTTCCCTGGGCTTGCCGTATTCGAGCCATGGCGACGCGCCAGCGATACCGGTTTTGTTGCATCCCATTGAACTCACCCAGCTCCTTGCTTCTCAGCAAGAGGTGCGTGGCGGTTTGCAGGTCATTATGCTCATAATGCAGCTCACTCATTCCGATATACAGGTCTACTGCTCCCCGCACGGCAAGCGCGGGCCCGCCCTGTTCAGTTGCGAGTTGCAATGCCCGCTCATAGGTGATCATTGCCTCGCGCAGATGACCTTGCGTAATCCGTATAGTGGCAAGGGCGATCGCACCATTGACTGCGTCGGCGATGTTCCCCGCCTTTTGCAGACTTGCCATGCCATCGGCGTACGATCGGTACGCGGCATCAAGATCCCCGACTGTCCAGGATGCGAGTCCCAAGAGTGCGCCTGCCGCTCCGCGCAGGACATGATCATCCTCCGCTGCGAGGTCGAGCACCTGCCGGGCGTAGTTCACGGTGTCGGGCACATTGCCCGCGAAAAGTGCCCGTCCGGCACGGTACATGGCGATCGATCCCGGGAGACGGCGAAACTCCACTTCGTCCAGGACCACCATATCAACCGGTCGATCACGCCCGTCGGCTGTCGCGTCCAGCCAGCGTTCGGCGTCCCGCAGGCGGTCTTCAATGCCCTCGAGCTTGCCGCTACTCAGTAATGCCCCAACATATTCAATGCTGAGCACGGGCCGGTTTCGGAATAGCCCCTCGGGCAACGCCTTCATCCATTCGAGCAGCGTGGCTTCCTGCCTGCTCTTGCGCATGGCTGGCGCTGCCAGCTCGATCAGCCCCGCCGCTCGCGGGTAATCCCTGGCGGCTAGCGCGTGGCGGATCGCATCCGGCGCCGAACCATTTTGCTCGTACCACTCACTCGCCCGCCGGTGCAGAATCGGTAACAGATCGGGCTGCTCCGTCATCAAGTGCATACGAAGAACATCGCCAAAAAGATGGTGATAGCGATACCAGTGGCGCTTGTCATCCAGCGGAATGACAAAGTAGTTGCCTCGCTCCAGGGCATCTAGCAGCACATTGCATTCCACTTGGTCAGTGACAGCCTCACACAACGGGCCATTCAGCTGTTCAAGAATGGATGTCTGGAGTAAGAAGCTCCGGACACAATCTGACTGGCGCTGCAGAACTTCTTCAATCAAATAATCCACAATATACCGGTGGTCTCCGGCGAAAGCTTGGACGAATCCGGTAACATCCTGGTGGCCCTGCATCGAAAGTGCGGCTAATTGCAGACCGGCAATCCAGCCTTCAGTTCGGGTTTCCAAGGCAGCCACCTCTTCCACCGAGAGGTTTAGATCCATCACCCGGTTGAGGAATTCGGCGGCTTCGGATGGGGTAAACCGTAAGTCCGCGGCGCGCACTTCGACCATTTGGCCTCGGGCGCGTAACCGGGGGACAGGTAGAGATGGATCCTCACGTGTGGTGATGACGATATGCATTTGTTGTGGCAAATGCTCGATGAGAAAGGTGATGGCATTGTCCACCGCTTTGGCATCAATCATGTGGTAGTCGTCAAGGACGAGGATAAAAATGTTCGGGATTGCAGCGAGATCATTGAGCAGGGATGTCAGAATCGATTCGGTGGGTGGTGGTTGAGGAGCTTGGAGCATACTCAATGCCTCTTCCCCAATATTCACTGCAATCCCTTCGGCTTTGCTCACGGCAAGCGTTTGCAAAGCCGCGATGAGGTATGTCAGAAAGCGTACAGGGTCACTATCCCCTTCGTCCAATGACAGCCAGGCAGCCCTCGCCCCTTCCCCTCTCCCACTGGGAGAGGGGTTAGGGGTGAGGTTAGCGACCCATTCGCTGACCGACGTGGTTTTGCCAAAGCCAGCGGGAGCAGAGATAAGGGTCAGCTTGCGGCCTGAAGAGAGACCCTCGTTCAACCGCTCAATCAGTCGGGTGCGGAGGACTACTTTAGGTCGAGGTGGGGGGATATTGAGTTTAGTGGCTAAAATTGGCGCAGCCATAGGTCAATTATATGCTAAACACATCCTATTGAACGGATTTGGAGAGTGGCTAAAATCTGGGCCAAATATGCTAAAATCCCAGGATGATTGAATGTCCAAAATGTCACCGAACGGAGCGGCAAAATCGAGCTGGAAAAACAGATGGCGGCAGCCAACGCTATCGC
>Ga0105095_10000024_pt1 | contig 50251 bp, 54 predicted proteins | sample PPLLak2March2015_2_FD_79180 | JGI IMG/M metagenome (GOLD analysis project Ga0105095, IMG submission 79180) | Freshwater sediment microbial communities from Prairie Pothole Lake near Jamestown, North Dakota, USA - PPLs Lake P8 Core (3) Depth... | ecosystem: Environmental > Aquatic > Freshwater >...
CCTAAGTCAATGCATAAAAAGACGAACGAGCGCTTCTATGGAGAGGTCAGTCGTCTTCTGAATACCCTTGCAGACAATGTTGCGGAACATAATAGCGTGTACAGTAGGCTTAAAAGAAAAATGAAAAACGGCGCAGTTTTTCGGAACTTTGGTAGTTGCTCTACAGAGAAGGGGCGTATTCAGTTACCGTCAGGGACCTATCCAATAGCGTTGGAGTTCCATTAACTCGGAAGAATTGAACTTCAATTGTGTGTTCGCCTGCAGACATGCCGGTAGATAAGATCGTCATTTGAACCGGAAGATACGCACTCGGAGCAGTTGGACCCAAAAGCCCCGCGTAGCAGACCGTACTGTAATATTGGTTGTCAACGACAATTCTGAACCAGACAGCAGAGTTTGAGAGATAAACTGAACCAGAGAATTCGGCCCCGATGCTTGATTGATCGTTAATGGTGATCACTTGACTCATCGAACCGTCGAAGAGCGACATGCTGTACCATTGATTTACCTCATATGTGCCTAGGTTTGCTGAACTCACGTTTTGGCTTTGAATAATGCGTTGAACTGTGTCGGTTCCGTCAAGACCCGGCTCACCCTGAGGTCCTTGTTCGCCTTGAATTCCCTGTTCGCCCTGAATGCCTTGTTCGCCCTGAGGGCCTATCTCGCCTTGCGGACCTTGCAGACCCGTTTCTCCAGTTGCTCCCGTCGCGCCTGTAACTCCCTGTAGACCTTGTTCGCCTTGAAGACCTCGTGGGCCTATGGTACCTTGAACTCCTTGGAGGCCTCGTTCTCCTTGTTCTCCCTGTGGACCTTGTGGTCCCGTTTCTCCCTGAATCCCTTGCGGACCTTGTTCGCCCTGAATGCCTTGGGGACCGGGCGTTGCGAAGAGAAGACCGCCCATTAGTCCTCCGAGAAGGCCTGCAACAAGTGCCATTACAATCAATATTCTAACCCCTTTCGTGACATTTGTAGGTGCAGCTTTCTTTCCAGTTGCATTTGTCATTTTAATCATCAATAGCTTTGCAGAAATATTGCGATATAATACTTGTGAATTAGTAATCAACAATCGGCGATTCATCCTTTTTTCTGCAGGCACTAAAACAAAGAGATGCTTTCCGGAGTGAACGGACGTAACATTGAAAGCAAGAATCTTACAAGCCTGAAAAAACAGTCAGGCAATCAAAGCCCGTACATCTAGGATTAATATCGTACAGTAAAATGAGATCAGGGTCATAATAACGAAAAAAGGCATCCAAAGGAGACCTTCGAACTTGAATCTGTGCAATAAGTAGGTGACTATTACGGGTATTGAACTAAAGCCAAATTTGAAAACGAGCATCACTGCACCTAAGGAGGCGAGTGGGTTTAGTTCCACAAACCCCAAAGGAATGGCATAAAGCGTCAAACCAAGGTCTAGAATGTTCATGGCAACAAGCAACAGTCCCGCAAAGGCAACGTGGATCCAAGTGAATGGAAAGTCTGCTACCTTCTCTACCAAAGATTCTTTCTCCTTGCCCCTTTTTTGAAACTAAGGACAATATCCTTTTATGTCTTATTCCGAGTCTGGTTGTTGTTTGCCACACAAAATTCTGATGGGCAACAATGGTGATTAGGTACGTTTTTTAGTACGAGGGTCTTAACACATTGTTCTTAGGTGCTGGATTTGGAAAAACAGGTTCAGAAATATTTGTTGATGATCAAACTAAGTCCCAATATGGCTGCGAAACTTTACGAACCCTTGATGGAATTTGAAGAAAAGCCAATTGATGGAGTGACATTAGAGGAGGCCTATCAGGTCTTTGGCGAATGGGATTTTGCCGTCTTGTTCAGTGCAGACACAAACCAACATGCTTTGAATTTTGTCGGGGACAAAATTCGCTTGATAGATGGAGTCGTTGAGACTTTTACGATACCTCTTTCGCCAATAAAGAATTACCGCAAATGATGTATAACGGAATTTCCCTCTTTCTTTTTACTCGAACGTTCACTTCTACCCTTGAATATTCGAAGAGTCAGTTAAGACACTGTCTACTTGAGTCTTGTGAAGTTCAAGCCTCTGGACAATTATGTCTGAGCTTAATTGTTTGCGAGAAAGGATATATGGCTGAGGGGTCAATCTTTTGTCAAAAAGCTTCAGGTGGCTTACATGGCTTCGACCAACGATGAGAACGGCGAAATGATAGTAACCCCTTGGGAAGTCAAAGGGAAAGTTGACTATGAACGTTTAATACGTGAATTCGGGACTCAACCTTTGACTGAAGACCTGCTCAAAAGAATCGGCGTGGTCACCGGCAATCTTCATCCACAGTTACAGAGGCAAATCTTCTTCTCGCATCGCGATCTGGACACTGTGCTAGATCTCTACGAAAAGGGAACAAAATTCGTTCTGTACACAGGCAGGGGGCCTTCGGGTCCGGTTCACATCGGACACTTGGTGCCCTGGATCTTCACTTTGCACATTCAGAAGAAATTCGGAACGCGACTTTACTTTCAATTAACGGACGATGAAAAATTCCTGATAGATGATGAAGCAACCCTCGAGCAAACACGGAATTACGCCTATGAAAACGCCTTGGACCTCATCGCGTTAGGGTTCAAACCTGAAGACACCTTCATAATCTACGACGTGAAGGACATCGACCTTCTTTATGAGCTGACACTCGAAGTTGCCAAGCGCATAACCTACTCCACTGCACGCTCCAGCTTCGGATTCCAAGACAGCACAAATATCGGTTGGGTTTTCTGGCCAGCCATACAAGCAGCACCTTGTTTTATCCACGCTAAGCTAACCGGTGAAAACGTTCCTGCTCTTATCCCAGCCGCGATTGACCAAGACCCTTACTGGAGAGTAGCTCGAGACGTCGCACAAAAACTTGGATACCACAAACCCGCCCAAATCCACTGCCGCTTCCTTCCGGGTTTGGGAGCAGGCGGAAAAATGAGCGCCTCTATACCTGAAACAAGTATATTCACAATGGACCCACCCGATTTGGTAAAACGAAAAATATGGAATGCCTTCACGGGCGGCAAAGGTACAGCAGCAGAACAGAGAAAAACGGGAGCCGACCCAACAGTCTGTTCAATTTTCCAGTATTACTTCTACCTTTTCGAAGAAGATAATAGACTATTGTTTGACAGAGAGCGTAGGTGCAAAACCGGGGAGTTGCTCTGTGGTGAATGTAAAAACGATTTGGTAATCCGCCTTAATAAATTCCTAGAAGAACACAGGAGAAAACGCGAAAAGGCAAAAGACGAAATTGAACGATACAATATGAACAGGTAAAAAATGCTTCTCTCGAAATGACCGCTAGTTTGAAAGTCCTTACAACTCCTAGATTAGTGCAGGCTATCAGTGAAATCAGGATTAGTAATTCGTAAGAGTTAAGTTACTTCTGGCTTAATCAATTTAAAAATAGAGGTAAAAACGATGCCTGAATACTTAGTCTTGATGAAGTTGAACCCTGGCAAAATACTTGAAGCTTTGGGATCAATACGAAATATGGAAGAAAAACCTGTCTCCGGTGTAGACCTGTGTTATAGCATGAACATATTCGGATCTTGGGACGTCGGTGTCTGGATCGATGCTGAAAACAACTCAGAAGTACTGGATTTTGTGCAGAAGAAAATCAGCACTCTCAACGGCGTTACCGAAGTATACACGGTACCCACTTTTCCACATGGAAACCAGGCAAAGAATAAAGAGAAAGCAGAGGAGCAGAAGGCCCCTTTCGAGCCCTAAAGAAGAAGACCGCTGAGAAATCTCGAAAAAAAGGTTCAAAATCCGCAAAATGAAGTTGCCCAGTGCTGGCACTTAATCGTCTTGAGCCTGGAAAATACTAGACAGTCTTAGAAACGAAAATCAAAAAGTCCGTGCGACGGGAGCTGTAATAGCTCGCCTCATAATATACTCAGTCCCGTCATTCACACCGCAGATAGTTCCTATATTCATCGAATACTGCAGCAGAATCTGAAAGAATAGCCGCTCAACCAGCCTCAATGCCGAATTTGACAAAACATTTTAATTTAGAAGCTACAATCACTCACCACTCGCTTACTGGGTGTTAATGTTATATGGAGCGGAAAAAGCCAAAGGTAACGAAGAAAACAATCATTCTTCCGATACTGGGAATTCTAGCTTTTTTCCTCTACATTTATCTTTTCAACGTTGATGTCGTAAACATAATCCAGACAGCCCAGAATGCGGAGCCAGCACCTTATGCAGCGGCAATACTCATAAGCTTCATAGAAATCCTCTTTTACGCACTCTCGTGGAAATCCATACTTGACAGCTTAAGCGTCAAAATAACGATATTGAAGTCCTATATTTTCGTTATGTATGCGATGTTTATGGACATATTAATCCCGGCAGAATCCATCAGCGGCGAAATCTGCAGAGTATACTTAGTAAATAGGGAACAATGCGGCACAGGGGGCAAAGTGGTTGCCAGCCTTGTAGTCTTTCGCTTGCTCAGCATGGTAATGAACATGCTTTTCCTGCTTTTGGGCGCAGCTCTGCTATTCCAGGTTACCCAGATAGATGCACTGATTTTCAACGTAATTCAGCTTTTTGTTGTCGGCATTTCGGTGCTACTTGTGGTTTTAATTATTCTTAGCTGGAAAGAAAACTGGAGCCTAAAGATAATTAACGGGGCAGTTCGAATCGGAGAATTCATCAGTCGTGGAAAGTGGAAACTCCAAAAAGTCCGGGAAACCGCATGCAATGCTGCAGGCATATTCCATGCCTCAATGAAAGATTTCATGCGTAACCCTAAGAAGCTAGCCGTTCCAACTTTCTATCTGGCTCTTAATTGGATAGCCAGTATGAGCATTCCATATCTTGTCTTCCTATCATTAAGATTTCCTGTCTCATGGGGGGTCATTTTTGTCACTACTGCTATAGTCATTGCTGTCAAATCCATACCGGTCGGAGTTCCATTTGAGGTGGGAATTCCTGAAATAGCCATGACTACTGTATACCATGCCTTGGGTGTTCCACCGGGAATAGCGGCTACATCCACTGTACTTAGCAGACTCATAACTCTGTGGCTTAGATTTGGCGTTGGCTTTGCGGCTTACCAATGGACAGAAATTAGGGCATCAATACCCTCGAATTCCAATCCAAATAAAGCAGATACCGTCGAAATCGTTTCTAAAAATGTCAATCGGCGGACAGAAATACCTCACGAGTTACCAAGTAATCAAGAAAAGGCGAAAGAGTCCTTTTAGCTCGTTAGTGTGTTTTGTTTTACAAATTTCCTGACGAGGAGGATCATCCGGGCATTCGTCGGTGCACAAAACTTCAATGATGAAAGGGATGTCACATCAAAATCAATAATTGGGAGGAAATCATTCACTTTCTGCAGGTAATCGGCGATGAAGGTCACTTTTTGGCTTCTGGAGATTAACTCAAACAAATGAAGAATCAGTGGTTCTATGGTTTTGGGGAATCGATGTAAAAGGCAACAGAGACTTGTGATTGACGACAACTTTGTTGATTATTCTTACGGCTTAATTGATGACGGACATGGAACGTCGAAGGTTGCTGGGCAAATCAATGAAATGAAGGAGTTGCCAATTGTGAAACTGGATATCTAGAGTGAAATGTAAAATGGAAACTGGAAAAAACAAGGGAGTCGATGTTGACTCATCCCTGTATTACATCTTGGAAAGTGCTTAACTCGACAGTAAGCACCGGTTTCACAGCTTCTGACACTCGCGACGCAACTATGCGTTTTATATTCTTCTCGCCGGCAATATCTACAATTCTCTGAGTTATTATGCCGTCAAAGACCACGGTGTCTACGTTTTCCGTCTGCTGCAATTTTTCTGCTAATTGACTTACTGGAAGCTGTTCAATCGTTTCAAGTTTTTCATTAAGTAGAACAGCTTCGAATGTTCCTTGCAATGCCTTGGCGGTTTTACTGATGGCTTCAGGAACTTCTACTCTTGGTCGCTCTCGCTTCGGTTTGAAAATATCAGTTACTGCGATTTTGTTGTCAAGTGCCTCGGTTATTTCTTTGCAGTTGCATTCTTCAATTTCTTTTCCTCTGGGCGCGCGAGCCACATACTGTATGGTAGTTACCTGCAGAAGCTCCTTTAGGATTAAGTCGCCACCTCTATCGCCGTCAAGCAGTGCCGTGGATTCTTTTTCCTTGGTTAGTTTTTTTATTGATTCTGGGACCTTTGCCCCTTCGAGCGCTACTGTGTTAGTGATCCCGCATCGCATCAAATTTATTATATCTGCTCGCCCTTCTACAATGATTATTTCTTTGGCGCTGTCAAGTCCTGGTCCTGCTGGCAGTTCCTCTGGCCCGTATTTTTCTACTTTTCCGAGTTTCATAGTGTCGCTAATCTCTTTGTAGACTTCGTCAACACTAGGCATCGACTCTATATTCCATTTGTGCAGAATTTCTTTGGCACGGTCGATTATTATTTTTCTTCGTGCTTCACGTATGTCTTCAACTTTGTCAAGACTCACTTTGGCACTGCATGGACCCACACGATTAATGCTTTCAACGCTAGCCGCTATTAGAGCAGTGCTAACCCTGTCAAGACTGGTCGGTATGGTTATACTTCCAGTAGTTCGGTCATTTTTCGAGTGTAAATCAATTTCTATTCGTCCGATGCGGCCCGTCTTTTGGAGTTCTCTGAGATCAAGTTCTGGTCCAAAAAGTCCTTCTGTTTGCCCGAAGACTGCTCCAATGACGTCGGGCTTTTCAACGACACCGTCTATTTCGAATTTCGCGTGTATTACATACTTTATTGTGAAAGTTTGGGATGTACCCGTAAATGTGCACCTCCTTGTATAGTGAATTGAGTTAGTTTAATCACATGCTTGCGAGATTCTCTCGTGATTCATGAGATTTTTGACGACTATCACATGTTTGCCTTATGAATTGACAGTCGTACTCTTTAAGCTTTCTGGCTTCAAAATCCAACTTTTTGGTGAACGCAAAAAGGGTATGCTACGCTACATTTAAAATAAAAAAAGATTAAGGAAAATAGTCTATATCTTTTTCTTGTCAAGAACTTGCCTGAAGGTTTTTCCGCAGCATTCGTATAGGCCGATTGTGAGTTGGGTTCTTTTTCCTTTTTTGTCAGGTTTTCCAGCCATTTTCCATGTTTTCTTTGCATTTTTTACGTCTTTTCCACATTTGGGGCATTTTGCCATTCCGTTAACCTCGTATAAGCGTTACGTATGATAATGCATAAAAAATTTACGGTTCACATGAGATCCTAAAAAGTGAACTATCTCAGCGATTCAAGAACAGACTTTCGGATGCTGCGGTGTAGACTTTTAAATCTGTTTCAGAGAACAAGACCAAATCAATTCTTGTTAAAGTACCCTCTTTTTCCAGGAATTCCCTAACGGTTTTCAGGGCAATTCGGCTGGCATCCTCGATAGGGTAGCCATAAGCACCTGTGCTGATCGACGGGAAAGCCACGCTCTTCAACCCTTTGGAGATAGCTAATGTCAACGAATTTTGATAGGCTTGCGCAAGAAGAGCAGGTTCTTCGTGTTGTCCATCTCGCCAAACTGGGCCAACTGTGTGAATTACGTATTTTGCCTTTAGGTTGCCTGCTGCGGTTATCACGGCTTTTCCAACTGGAAGGCCCTGAGGCCAGATTGTTGCTCTTATCTTTTTGCACTCCTCAAGGATTGTTGGTCCGCCCTTTCGGTGTATTGCTCCATCCACGCCGCCACCACCCATTAGGGAACTATTAGCTGCGTTAACTATGGCGTCTGAATCTTCTTCGGTTATGTCTCCTTTGAGTAGTCTCACTGTCGCTTTTCCGAATTGAAAAGTTCGCGTTATCATCTTACTTCCTTTTCTCAAATGTATGCAGTTGCAAAAGACCATAAAGCGAAACTGAAAAACCATGCGCCAAAGCCGATAAATACAGCGAAACAGAAAACGAAAATTGCGTTGTGCACTTTTTCGTTCCAGAAACGTTTCGACTTGAAAATAGCAAAAGCCACTACACTGTACCACACGAAATCGCAGAGCCAATGGACAACTGCGAAAACGGAGAAACCTACAAAGCCAAACAATTGAGCATTAATTATTAGAGTTGTACCGATCGTTAGCCACCAGAGGATGAAACCAGCGTTTGCAGCGGTCGTCCATATTCCCGCAGATAGAGTGTCTCTATTTGAATGGAAGTATTTTTGCTCGACTTTCTTCCTATTCCTATACGTTTGAAACCCCATGAGCATCATCGCCAAACCACCGATCAAACCGATAGCTATGGTCACAATGTCTGGCATGACAAAACTGCTCAACCAAAAATAAATAAGAAACATTAGAGGGAACTCAACAATACCGTGTCCTATGGAGATTAGCAATCCCGCAGTTTTGCTTTTCGCTGCTTTCTCAAGAGTAACCGCAAATAGGGGTCCAGGCATCAGAACTCCTGACAAAGAAATTAACATGACAGAAGCTAAGAACAGGTAGATGTTGGTTATGAACTCCAATCTCATTTCCTCCAAAAAACCTTACCAATGCTGTGGGCGTAGATTCGCTGATTGTTAAGGAACGTGTTAAATTACTTCCTGGATTTTGGCTGTAGAATATTTTTTCTGTTCTGTAATAAAGGTTGACCTGTAATTGGTATACAAAAGCATCAACCAAAACACACTTTTTTGCTTAACATACGTTCATGTCACGATAAAGATCGTTCTGAATTCTCACTACCTCAGTGCTGTCCTCTGCAGTAGAATAACTCTCAAGGGCCGAGTAATTTAGTTGGAGAAATGTATGCCCCCAAACAAAGATCGATAAAAGTTTTTCTGCTTCTTGCTTAAAACCCGCTATATAAAGTGCAGCGGCTAGGGCTTCAACTGTAGCAAGTTTTGTTGCCTTTCCGAAATTGACAGGGTTTCCAGCGAGTAGTATTGGTAAACAACGCGAGGTTCCTTTCGCGTGTTTGAGGAGAACTTTCTCTGCATGCTCCCAACTGCAATCCAACGCGACTAATCCAAAGTCCTCGATACGGTCCCTGTCCGCGGGCGAGAACGCCGTGCTGGAAAAGGGATTTAAGACTACAGCGCGTTTAGGAAGAAATCGTGTCTTGCTAACCACTCTTGCCATATCATGACGTTTAAGTTTCAAGCCTGTACAACGTTTGGGGTCGCATTGGTTTGCGTGATAGATAGTTATCCTAAGCGTTCTTCCACCAGTCTTTTCGCACTTTTAAATGGCTCATCGGATTATCCAGAACACGCGGAATCCATTCGAGAAAGTCCGTGGCGACCATATGATATCCAATTTTTTCTGCAATGAAGTCACCTGCAGCCCCGTTAACGAATGCTCCAGCAACCGCCGCTTCAAAAGGATCAATCTTCTGCGCTAGCAAAGCACCAACAATCCCGGAGAGTAAATCACCCGTGCCTCCGACGGTCATCCCTGGATTGCCTGTGAAGTTCAGCTTGAATCGCTTTCCATCGGATACAATGTCTGTCTGACCTTTCAACAAGACAACTGCGTCAAGGGCATCCGCCGTTTTCCCAACTGCAACAATACGGTCTTCTGTATTTTCAGGCAGCTTTTTACCCGTGAGTATTGCGTACTCACCCGCGTGTGGCGTTAGAACAACAGGAACCTTCAGTGGCCTCTTGAATTGCGCGAATGCTTTCAGCCCATCAGCATCCAGAAGTAACGGTTTTCCAGCGATTTCAACGAGTTCTATGAATTTCCTGACAAAGTCTGTGGTTTCATAATGGAGACCGAGCCCGGGTCCTAAAACGACGGCGTCAGCTCCATCCACATACGCCTTCAAAGCTGCTACATTGGCTAAGTTGAGATGCTTGCCTTCAAGTTTAACCGTTATCAAGTCTGGAGAGATGGACGAGATTGTCTGTGCCGTCTTAGCGGGAGCTGCTAAATAGGCAATGTCCACTCCCGTCCGCATCGCAGCGAGGGCAACCAAGGTGGGCGCTCCGGAAAACACCTCGCTACCTCCCACGACTAGCAATCGACCGAAATCTCCCTTGTGAGCTCCCTCTGGTCTCGGTTTCTTGACCATTAGAACATCGCCGGGGCCAACGTATTTCTCCAGTTCTTCCGGCAAACCTATGTCCTTTACTAGCAATTCACCCGTATGCTTTTTTGCAATCTCCAATCCTATCTTTGCCTTGTAAAATGTCAGAGTCAAGTCCGCTTTAACAGCGTTCGAAGCAACTTCACCCGTATCAGAGTCCACGCCTGTAGGCGAGTCTACGGCAATTTTGAAAGCGCTAAATGAGTTAATGTGTTCCACCATTTGGGATATCGGTGGTCTTAATTCTCCCTTCGTGCCTGTTCCCAATAGGGCATCCACTATTACATCGGCATCCGCTTGTGGAATAGTCGAGCCATCTACCCCTTCAAAGACGCGAACGCTTCTCCTTAGGAATTGGAGCGATTGCCAGTTCTTAAGCGCAGCTTCATGGGTGATGTCTCTGGCTTTTCCCGCAAGAATTACACTTACTGAATACCCCATACTTGCCAGGTGTCTAGCTGCTACGAAGCCGTCGCCGCCATTTCCCCCCAAACCACAAAAGATTGCAACTTTCTTGCTTCTCGGGAAACGCACAGCCACTTCCGCAGCCACACTCCGTCCAGCATTTTCCATTAATTGAAGCAGCGAAATGTTGTAGTAATTAGCGTTAATTTCTAAAGAACGAATCTCCCTGCTTTTGAGAAATGAATTATCTGTCCGTTTAGACTGCATATTCTGAGCACCGAGTAGCTTATTGTGGCTTAATCAGATAAGCCTATCTTCGAATATGCGATTTTACAATCAAAAAGTCAAAATTACGTAGGCTTAGACTTCAGCAGTAGCCCATTTCCTTTCCAGATGTATCAAATTGAGTATTGGCTCAAATTATTTGGTTTTTTGTCTCTCGTTCTTACCCCTGTACTCGCGGGATATTATCATCGTTGAGGTTACAAGCACGTTTGGAACCGTACGAATCTTTTCAGATACGAAACCTTCCAAACTGTCTAGATCTTCGGTCGCAACTTTCGCGACGACATCATATTCACCAAATATGACGTCAGCCTGGATAACCTCGTCAAATTCGGTTAGTTTTTTAGCTACTTCTCTCTCAGTCCCTGAACCTACTTTGAAAAGGACATATGCTCTTACAGTCATCGTTTCACCTACGCATCTATTCGCTTTGAAGCCTTAATACCTTTTCTTATTCTATATAGGATTTTGGCAAAAGTTTATCCGACACTCCTACCCATAAATAGGCACTGGCTTTAAACTTGATCTAATGTGTTTAGAGCTCAAGTAAAACTTTGTCTGAGTGAGTTTATATGAGCAAGACTATCAACATTAGTAAGGCCGATGCACTTTTAGTTACAGATGTTCAAATCGACTTTCTTCCAGGCGGAGCTTTGCCAGTTCCAGAAGGCGATCAGGTGCTCCCAATACTGAATGATTACATTAGAATTTTTGGAAAAGCCGGCGTCACCGTCTTTGCCACTCGTGATTGGCATCCTCCAAATCATATGTCTTTCACAACTCAAGGAGGGCCATGGCCACCTCACTGTATTCAGGATAGCGAAGGTGCAAAATTTCATCCAGACCTCAGACTTCCTGATGGCACCGTAATTATCTCGAAAGCTATGGACCCAAATAAGGAAAGCCATTCAAGCTTTGACAGCGCCGAACTCGGGAGCACGTTGGCATCAAAAAAAGTTCGCCGGATCTTTGTAGGAGGGTTTGCCACTGATTACTGTATCGTGAATACGGTCCTTGATGCACGAAAACAAGGATTCGAAACAGTGATACTTTTAGACGCCATGCGTGGCATTGATGTCAAACCTGGTGATTCAAAGAGAGCAATTGAAGCGATGATTGCAAAAGGTTCCGAGCAAGCTACACTCGAGATTTTCCCTGATGCTCTCGGCGTTCCACTAACCGAAGAAGTCAGCTCGGACGATATAGGAGAGAAACCACTTTCAAAATTCGAGTTCAAAAAGAAAGCGCGAATGAGACCGCGTGGTCCATACAAAAAGATCCGGACTGAGAGAGGATAAGGGATAAAATCCTCTTTAAGCTCGCTAATCTCTTTTTCCCGAGGGCTTCTCAGATTTCTCGCTCTAACCTTGCTTCAATGGCCGAATAACGTGGCCAATTTTCGAATTTGGACGAACCTTATAAACAACAAATCCAAACTGCGGAAACCGTTTGTCTGGACGGAAAGTCAAGTTCTCAAGGTCTGAAAGTTGATGATTTTCCAGTTTGTTTCCATGGAAAGCCTTCATAACTCAGTGAATGTTACCCTTCAAGAAGAATGGCCTCGGTCTTTCTCTGAATCAAACAGCCGAAATGCTGTCGTATGTACATCTTTTAAACTAAATAGTGAAAAAATCTAATGCTGATTTAAGGAAATTACATCGAACAGTTAAATTACCAGGTATTTTACGCAGTCTCCTTGTATACGAATCGCGAAGCAAAGAAGCGTGCAGCGAATTTTGCTGAAAGTGCTCTGATTTTGGTTTTTTTTTATGTTCCATCTGTCACTACTAAGAAGTGTTATTGTTCACCCATGATTTGCATTATCACTGTTCGTTTTCTGGGGTAGACGTCTGTTTCTACGAAGAACAGAGTCTGCCAAGTTCCGAACTCTACATGGCCACCTATCAACGGAATTGTTCTGTCTGGAGGAAGCAGTACAGAGCGCAAATGAGCGTGAGCATTAGAGGGGTGCTGGTATTCTCTGCGTTTTGGAATTACTTCTTCAACAAAATTTTTAATGTCATTGAGAAGGGCAGGGTCATTTTCGGTTATGATGAGTATTCCTGTTGCATGCGGGGCAAACACGTGCACGAAACCGTTTCTTATACCTGATGTGGATACTGCACTTTGAATCTCATCTGTAAGATCGACAAAATCCATAGCGCCTTTTGTAGAGAAATGATACTTGATATTTACAACTCTGAATGTTGACATAACGGCTTACCAACGTTTTTCTATATGTGAACCAATCTGAAAAGTTTTTCTTAATAAGGCCCAACAGTTCAGAGATAGGCAAAATTAGTTTTTTTCGGTTATGCTTTTGTATACAGCGAAACAGGTTTGCCATGTGGTGAGAATGGTGAACGGTGGTGAATGACACTTTCATAGTTGTTATCAGCACAACCAAGCGCACTTGATTAAGTTTAGGTCATGGTCGTCCAGCAGATTGTTGAGCGTATTATGCATGCACAGCAGCGATATTTCTGGAACGCGTTCCCATGAAGGGACCCAAGAAAGCAATCCCATTTCGGTTGCGTCAGCGTTTATACTTCTGAGGAGGCACTTTTAGTAAATTGTGTTCCACTAGACATTCTTTTAAGTAGTCATCAAGTGTAGCTGCCGGCACAACATCAATCGTATAGTCTCTTACGTCAATCGAGTGTTGGAAATTCTTTTGAGGAATTACCACTTTCTTGAAACCCCAAGCTTCCGCAGCTTTTATTTTTTCGTGTATTCCGCCTACCGCTGTGATCTGAATGGAGTCGCTGACGCTGAGGTTTATCTCCCCTGTCACAGCGACATCTTGCCGGACAGGTTTCCCTTCGATGAGTGAACACAACAAGATTGCCATAGTCACACCAGCGGAGGGCCCATCTACACCGTAGGATTGGGCAAAATCGATGTGGGAGAGGTAATCTTGCGCTATATCGACTCCGTATTTTTGCAGGATCACGCTTCGGACTTTGGCGATACTGTCAGATATGAAGTTCTGCCCTTTAGCGACACCTGTAACTCTATAGTAACCTTTCAGTGGCACTTCTCTCGGAAGTTCATTCTTCTTCACGAGTTGAGCTTTCACACCAAGGACATTGCCCGTCATCTCTCCGCTATATGGATCGTGTACCACTGCCAACCCGTAAATCTGCCCAAACTTCGTTCCTTCGGGTTTAATCTCTAAGAGTTTGCCTCTTTCGCTTATCTCATGCTCAAGCAACTGCTTCTGAATGGTCTTACAATGCTCCCTAAGGGCTTCTACGACATGACGTCGCTCAACTACCTTACCGTTCTCATTCATGGCCAAAGTCGCAGCTGTCTTAACAATCGAAATTAACGGTCTGAATCGTGTTGAAAGTGCCTCGCGTTTGTTGCTTCGTCGTCTTCCTTCTTCAACTATTTCAGCACAGGCTTCTCGGCTAAACGGCAGAAGGTTGAAGCGTTTAACTTCTTGCGCAATAAACTGAACGTATTTCCTTCTGTTTTCTGTTGTGTTGGGCATGTCATTGTTCATTCGCACGACTTTTCCATAGCCATATATACGGTCCATCAAGGCAGGGTGAATCTGGCCTATGCTATCAAAGTTGCCTGCACCCACGAGAAACGTGATCGCTGGGACCGGTTCCGTTGAAACTGCCATTGCAGCAGTGTCTCCACCATGCCATCTCCCTCGAAGAGTTATTGGCAGCTGTCCGTCTTCCAAAACTGTTAACAGTGTAACAGCTTCTTCTGGGTCAAGGTTTTTAATTTCGTCGATGTAGAGTATTCCGAGCGAAGCCACGTGGACGTCTCCAGCGGTAACCCTCTGATGTTCAGGCGTTCCTAACCCTCCTGTCTGAAAAGGATCCCACGCTACCGAACCGAAAAGTTGCGGGCTTCTATGACCTGTCGCATCAACAAAAGGAGCGTTTCCTGAACTATTATCAACAAGCATTTTTGGGACGTCGCTCTGCTGTGCACCTCCTCCACCGCGGGTGAGGCCACCTAGGCCGCCTAGGCGTGAGAACCACCAGATGAAAACGCTGAAGAAAACTAAGCTTCCTCCTGGGATGAATGTCAAAGGAACTATACTTATGAACTGATCAACAAAATATTCTGAGAAGTTGTTGTTGTATAGTTCTTGCCAAGTTGTGTCACCCATGGTCTGCCCGTTCACGTTCCACGTTTGCCATGAATTAAAAAGAAAGTATAGACCTAAGCCCATCAAGAATAGCCCTATGCTCAACATTAGAACTTGTATAGCTTTAAGGCCAATTTTAGTCGTGGCCTTTCGTTTGAATTCTTTACGTTGCTCTGACTGTAGTAATCTTTTTCCGTCTCCTGCCTTGTGCATAGAGACACGAGGTTGACCAGGCATCGAAGAATTCTTCCACGCAACTATGTCAAAGAGTTTTATGCCGTTCTCTTTGTACACTTGCGTAAGTTTCTCGGATAAGGCCCTTCCGAGGAGAGACTTGCCAGTTCCTGGGTCACCCAATAGCAGCAGATAGGGTCCAGGGTTAATCACAGTTTTTGCCGAAGATTTTTGTGAGTTTGGGTTGCTCCAACTCGTGTACCATTGAGTCTGTTCCAGATGTTTAAGCTTGTGAACCCACTCACTTAGGCACAAGAACCCTTCACTTAGGGCTTGCTCTTGACCTATTACCCAGTTAATCATGCTATCGTCTACAGGAAAGCCTTTTGTGGTCTGGAATTTGTCCCAGTTCCACTTCACTTTTACTGTGCGTCCTTGAACGCTGCGCGTAAGGGTTTCAACGCCTTCCCCGAAATCATCAAAAGTTATTCCTTCCACTAGCCATTGCTCCCATACTCTCTGTTCCAGTACCAATTAAAGCGGTTATTTCAAAATCAAGAATATTCCGGGATCTCGTTTCAAAGAACTTTGGACCATTTCCTACGGGTTTTGTTTGGGCTCTTTTCAAAAAATAAAGTGCTATTTGCAACTATTCTACCATAATAACCAAAAATTCATCCTGTAAAAACTCGAACGCAGAAACCTCTGGAGAACAATCAATACTTTGACAACCAAATAAAAAACAAAACGCCTGAAAACAGCTTGAAAATGCAGAAAACCCCCATTTTGAGCTTTTCAACTAGCCCTTAGAGGCTTAGGCATGGAGAATATCGGCGCCTCATATAAATAGTGTCGAAAATCTCCATGCGAGAATTTTTGAGCAATCGTTCGACGTTCTTCGAAACCTCGCCTTGTTTTCGGCGTCTACAGGACACTTGAACCCCATCTAAGATAGAAGCTTGTCAATTTGTTACTCGGACTTGAGCAAGCTTGAGGCCGGGCCCAAACTCTCAACTTGGTCGAGTTCACGCGCCTTAGTGTTCCATACTGTGGCTTTGATGGATGCTGAGTTGATGCTTTTGTATACAGCAAACTGCGAGCTTCCCAAAAACTCAGCGCACAACGTTCTAAAGACTATATCTTTTGACTCGGTTAGAAGGCAAATTCATGCTTCTTTTGGCTGAGTGTGCATGTTTGCACCTCCTGGTGCAGTCTAAACGACCGCGATTTTGAAATGTCGAATGTTGGTTTCACCTGCATCGGTAATTTTGGTTGCATAGGTATTACGCTATGCCACACCAAGCAACCAGACTCCACCAGTCAGATCCTACAATACACCGTATACAATAGCATAAACGAAACCCACTGCTCCCGTGCCATATCCAATTGTTTTTATTGTTTAACCTCCTCAGACTATAAATGAGCTGGGGGAAAAGTCTGTCAAGGAAATTGACAAAGTCAGACTTCGTCGATGGCGGAAGAGAGGATTCTATAGTGAGACAGTTCTCGTGAAGCTTTTGCAGAAGAATAGTTACAACGCCGTGCGGGTACCTGTCAGCAACCCGAGTCTGAATCCGCTTCCAGACATTATGGCGAGGAAAGGCGAGCATACTTATGCCTTTGAGGTCAAAAATGCTAGTTACTACGCCTACTTTCCGAAGCAGCAGGTTGACAAGCTCTTCAGATTTCTTAACGAACTCATCCCTGGGGACAAGATACACAAACATGCAGTGGTAGCAGCTCACCTGGGGAAAAAATGGCTTTTCAAGGAAATCGGCTGGGATGAATGGGAGAAGAACCGGCTTCCGGAAAAAATCAGAATTCTCAAACGCGATAGGGGAAACCTCAGTTTGGAGAAGGACTATTAGCGCTCCTCTGAGAAAATATTATCTCTGAAAACACATTATTAGTGTCAAGCTGCAATGCATTGATAATACAATGTAGCTTGACCTTGATCAGGGATGGAATGTGTTGACTGAAAATCCTGACTACACCGTTGTGGCAGTTGGTCTCTGCAAGATCTACCAGATGGGTTCATCCGAGATCGAGGTTTTGAGAGATGTAAGCTTCAGCGTGAAAAAAGGCAGTTTTGTCGCCTTGTGCGGGCCCTCAGGCTCAGGAAAAACAACACTTCTAAACCTTATCAGCGGAATTGACAAACCTACAGGAGGACAAATAGAAGTCTTGGGTCAAAACGTAAACGAACTTGACGAGGATCTATTGGCTGAGTTTCGCTGCAACGAACTCGGCTTTGTATTCCAATCTTACAATCTCGTTTCAACCTTGACGGTAGCAGAAAACGTTGCGTTTCCGATGGAGTGGCGTAGACGACCCGAGGAAGAAATAACAAAACGAGTGACTGAATTATTAGAAATGGTGGGTTTGGGGCAAAGGGCAAACCATTTTCCCGCACAATTAAGCGGAGGGGAGCAACAACGTGTGGCATTCGCTCGTGCATTAGCTAATGATCCGCGATTGTTTCTCGCAGATGAGCCTACCGGCAATTTGGATACAAAGAACGGGGAAAAAATAACTGAGATTTTGCAGATTTTGAAGTCAATGGGAAAGACTGTCATAGTTTCAACACACGACGCGGAGATAGTGCGTTTAGCGGACCAGAAAATCTGCTTGGAAGATGGAAAATTAGTGAGCCAGAATGAGTAGTGCCTATTTTCCGATAAATGATCTGCTACGCAGAAAACTTCAGACAAGCTTAGTCGTTGTCACTCTTACTGTAGTCGTTTCTTCCACACTTTCCCTACTGCTTTTTAGCGAGCGTTTGGGCTTCGGAATAACAGCGCATGTTGAAATTTTGACGTATGGCTTGTCCACTGTCTTGGGACAGTTTGTGCTTTTTCTTGCGTTTTTGATTTTTACTATTGGCGCAGTTATAACAAGCTTCATTGTTTTCTTGATGATGAAACAAAGAACGCGAGACTTCGGCTTAATGAAAGCCGTCGGATGCCCTAACGGGCTCGTATTCGGCTATTTCATGACGGAACTTCTCATCGTAACAGTCTTAGGATGTGTTTTGGGTGTGGTCTTAGGATTTGTGGCCGACTTCGCTGCAAGTAATGTTCTTCAATTTAGTATTTATCAGAAATCTCCAAACTACTGGTTTGCGCCATTGGTCTTTTTCTCTTTTTTTGCATTATCGCTTGCATTCGGGGCAAAACCACTTCTGGATGCTGCCAGACTGCCGCCATTGAAGGCGTTGTCGCCGATGCAGTATTTCAGTCTAGGCCATGCAAACAAGTTCAAGCCGTTGTCAAAGTCTGGGTTAGTCCTCAGAATTTCTTCCAGGAGCTTATTTCGTCGGGGTTCAGCCACTATCAGGATCATTGTTTTGCTTTCGATAGTTTTTGTTTTGTTGACAGTTGCGCTTTCGGGAGGCATAATTGCTGAGGACACTACGAAACTGTGGGTGGCGAAAGCGGTCGGCGTAGATAATGTTCTACTAGCTCACAATATCATGTGTGATCAGTATATTCTTTTATTATCGAAATTCTTCGGAGAGAATGGAAACTCGAACTTCGATTATTCCGATGAAAGGTTTGCGTTGCCTGATGAGGTCTTTCAAGGACTAAAAACTTTAACTGGAATCGAGGGTGTAGATCCACGCTTGGTTTTGACGGAGAATGTTCAAGAATTAAGCAGTTACATGATTGATCCCGAAACTCTCGCCACTATTCCTGTCGGGGACAATCGGATTAGCGACGTAATCGTTGTTGGAGTTGACCCCGACAAAATAGTCACCGAAAGTGTGACGAAAGGACAATTCTTGAATACAAGTAGTGATTGGAACGCAGTCATAGGCGATACGGTAATGGATGCGATGTATGCGCCTGACCTGTCTAAGAAAATTCGGGTTTCTGACCCTCTCCTTCAAAGCATCAAAATCCGAGACAATCCTTTCAAGATCATTGGAGTTTGTGTTGACCCCACGAACAACGGCAACGTTACCTACGTTCCGCTCAAGAAACTGCAGAACGTAACTGGAATTCTCAATACAAATATCGCCCTTATCAAGCTAGATTCCTCAATTGATCGCGCAGAAACATTGAAAACATTAGAAACGTTTGTTGAAAATTCGTATCCAGACTTCTCGGTTTTTGATCTTAACGAGGTGCTTGAGAAAGATATCATGTTCCTAGGGTCAACGTGGTCTATCGTTATGCTCTTGCCATTGCTCACTTTGATATCAGCGTCTTTATGTCTGGTGGGCTTCATGATGCTGACTGCCGATGAACAAAGGCAGGAATTTGCCATTCTACGAGCTGTCGGCGCGAAACCCAACACCATAATCGCTGTTTTGACTATTCAAAGCACAACTGTTTTGCTTTCGAGCTTCGCAGCGGGGATTTCCCTCGGCATAATTACAACATTGATGATTCTGGTGCCGAACCCCGTAGTGACAGTTGGCACGATTGCAGAAGTAGCCGTTTTGCTGCTTGCAGCTCTGTTTGGACTGCTGCTTTTGAGTCTATACCCTGCTGTAAAACTCGCCAAAACCCCGATTTTAAGAATTATCACGTAAATGACTGAACTCTTTCGTGAAATGTCTAAAAGATCCGCTGTATGCAGGCAGCTGATTTACGAAATCTTGAAGTTGAAGAACGGGAATAATTGGAGTTTCGCCGTAGAATTTGAGTTTCCCGTGTATTAGCGATAAGACAGCGGGGACAAATTTGGCTCGCCCCCATTTGACACACTCATTTTCATTTTTGATGATCGGCAACGAGTTCGCAAAAGCGCTTGTTCTTTTCACCTGAGCATCGACGATCTTCATCAAAGCGGATGGGGACATGCCATGATGCCAATGCTTGCAGTCAATACACAACACTAGAGGCTTTTTGCAGCCCACGACATCTATTTCAAACCTGTGGCTTTCATGTTTGAACCTAACGTTCTTGGAGACGATGTAACCGTTCTTTTCCAAGGCTATTACAGCAATTTCTTCAAATTCCTGCCATCTCAACGAGTCGCTAACACGCTCGATGTCTGAGCCTAAGCACAAAGCTTTGACAGCTATCTTGACCCGAGACTGACTGACTGCCATGATTTTCCCGTCTTTGACATAAATAAGCCCCTCATTTTCCATTTTTTTAAGCAACTTTGATGCAAAACTTGAAACTGCCCGAGCTTCTTTTTTAACAGTTTCGATTAAAACATCGCCGTTTTTCGTCAGTTTTAGAACAGAAATTAGCATATCCCGTTCAACTATCATGATTTTGCCTCAAGAATTATACATTAAAATGACAAAAGAAGGATCTTTTCCCACTCTGCTTAAATGACAGGAACAACAAAAACTGGTAGTCAAAAACAGCAGATAAGCATATTTTTTACCCCGATTCCTTGGTGCCTCCATTATCGAGGGTTCCCAGTGACTGGTGCAAAACACTTCTTTTTTGAAACACAGTCTGTCAAGCATGTTTCATCATAATTGAGTTTCTAACTCAAATAGATTGTTTTTTGAATCTTCTTCGGGTATCGTAGTTTCTAGGCTCAACAACTAACATCAATTTTTTATTTTTCAAATCTATTTTGAGGCGTTCAATACCAGCATTTTTAGCTTTATAGCGCAAAAAACGCCACTTCGATGTTCTTTCGCAAAGATAAAATAGCAAAGTTTAAGGAGGAATCAACAATTGGTGGAGGAGTTTCGCCCATTATTCATGAGCAAAGGCTCAATATGCGTTGTTAGTTTGCGCTATTGACCGTTTTCATATCAGTTATGCTCAGCTTTGATGGCAGTATACGCCGGTTTGACGTATCAACGATAAATGGTTTGGACCCTGCCCTCATAAATATATAAGCTTCGTCGGATTTCGATGAATACTAAGGAATGAGAGGCTAAACAAGGTCAAGCTCATACACAGGGCCGACGAGTTCGATGCCAAAACGGCATTTTGCTTGAATGAGGCTAAATTAGATGAGCTAGCCGAAATCGCAGGAGGTCGATGCCCAAGCTAGCTGAATCCCTGAAAATCCTTACTCCGTGAGCATTCCTCTTCCTGACCTCGGTCCAGTCAACTGCAACTTCTACAACTGGGATCCCATGCATCTTGCACAGCAAAATCATTTCAGTGTCAAGAAAGAAACCTTCTGACTTCGCATTCTCCCGCAAGAATCCCGCAACTTCACAGCTCATAGCCTTAAACCCGCATTGATGATCTCGAACACCATCTTGAAAGAGGAAGCGGACAAGCAGATTATAAGTCAAACTGGATACCGTTCGAACAAAGGAGCGGCGAACTCTGGAGCCCTTCATATGTCGCGAGCCAATGACCAAACCTCTGGTTGTCTTGGCCAAATTGACTATCTCAGAGAAGGAGTCCAATCTTGCGGACAAGTCAACATCCATGAAAATGACAATGTCACCCCTTGCGGTCTTTAATCCTCTCTTCAACGCTTCGCCCTTGCCTAGACGATTTGCAGAGTGCAAGAGACGCAGATGGGCATCATTTTTTGAGAGATTAGCAACTATGTCGGCAGTTCCATCAACGCTGCCATCTTCAACCACAACTACTTCAAAAGACACGGTAAATGACCTGACTGCGTGGTTTACTTCTGTCAAGCAATGTTCTATGCGGGAAGCCTCGTTGTAGGCTGGCAATAGGATTGTTATTTCCACGTCGTAAAGCACCGAACTTTTTTCACACAAATCCAGTGTCCTTGAGCATAAATGATTTGTGTAATCTTTACAGAGAGACTCGAAAGATTGCTCACCTTTGTCCAAACAGCACAATCTATTGGTCTTTCCAAGATTATTTCGCGAGTATGAACATTACTGAAACATTAAAAAAGCTCCGCAGCCCCACATATTCAATGCTTGAAAGGAGTGCTTACTCTATGAATATCAAATCTTTGGTCGCAAAATTAGATCGCTGGCGACTAGCACTCCTTGCCTTTGTCGCAGCCTATGCTGCCTTTCTTTTACTCGATTTAGGTTACATGACTATTCAATGGGACGAAATGCCTCACTTGTACGGAAGCTTGATCCTGTCCAATGGAAGTTTCCAAGGATACATTGCGACATATGGATATTATCCTCCACTCTACGACATCATAACAACGGGCTTCTTCAAGTTGCTAGGAGCAAGCGCGTTTTCCGGGAGGCTGACCGCAGTAGCATTTTCCCTGTTGTCAATATGGGTCGTGTTTGAGTTTGCGAATCGAACATATGGCGCAAAAACGGCTCTAATCGCTAGCATTGTGCTCGGGGTAACACCCGGTTTCTTTTGGCTTTCAAGAGCCGCTATGTTAGAGACAGCGTTGGTTTTGTTTTTCTCACTTGCGTTATTCTTTTTCTTTTCTTGGTTACGTTTAGGTGTCAACAAGACTTTACTTTTATGTGGCATTGCTTTTGGCGTTGGGTTTCTAGCAAAATACCAGATCCTTGTCGCAGGTCTCGTAATGCTAACTGCTTTAGTGCTTTTGAATCGGGACAGGCTGAAGGCGAAATCCTCCAAGTTTCTATTGTTACCGATAATAGCAATACTTGTGGTAATACCTTGGATTTTGGTGCTCTATCAGATCAACGGTTTGGACAAATTGGGAGAACTCCTGTACGTGATTCAAGAAGGCGGGCAAGACCGTGCGATCTACAGTACGCGTTTTCCTCAGCCCATATTCTATCTTGTCGAAATGACATGGCCATATAGCGATGTCCATCCAGTCTCGCTACCATTATACATCTTGGGGCTAACCGGGCTAGGATTGTGGGCATACAGGAGAAAGACTGAAGACAAGTTCTTTCTCGTCTGGTTCTTCGTCGTCTATACTTTCTTCACTCTTGTCCCAAATAGACAGTGGCGCTATGTGACCCCGCTTTTCCCAGTGCTAGCCATTTCAACTGCGAGCCTTCTTGTCTTCTCGTACGGCAAAACTAAAAACGCATGGAAATCAAGACGGCTTGATGTAAACAAGAAGTACTTACGGAAGAGCGCGGCCATAGGCATAGGCATTCTTGCCTTGACAGCATTGGCTTACAGCAGCGTCGAAGCTTATCAGATGGTGGCAAGAGACCAAATCCATTTGCCCACAGAGGAAGCGGTAAACTACGTTGGAAACAAATTGAATCAGAACGAATCAATACTGGTTGTTTGCGCGTTTAACTTTTTCAACAAGGATATGGTGAAGTTTTACCTCTATACCAATGGTACCACACAAAACCAAGTACTCCAATATCCAGAGATGCCTGTTGACGCGTTTACGCCCAACTTCAACACAACCGAGCTAATTATTCTGTGCGAGGAACAAAAAGTGAGATACGCTTTTCTTCCCGAGTACGGAGGCGAAGTTCCCTATTTCCGCTCAAACATGACGGCAATGACGATATACCAAGAACTCACTAATTCTAGTAGGTTTTCCTACGAGCACAGAGTCGGCGAATTTCCGCGAACCATTACGATATTCTCATTTACTTGATTTTGCTTTTTGATTGGGTCTACTTGATTTCAAGAAACTCGAATCCCGTTTCCTTATCTACAGCTCTACAAGCCTCAGGACACAGCATCTCCAACACTACTATCTCGCCTATGCGCCAGATATCGACTCCCATTCTTACACACCCGGTGATTGTATTTTCTTTTCTTCCAAAACTTGCGTGCATATGCAGCTTTGGTTTGCCTCCTTCGTCGGGAAAAATAGTGCCAAAACCGGTAGATTCATGTACACCGTTTAACGATGCGACCATGGGCTCAGGCGGGAGGTCATGACCGTCTTTTGGTCCGACCACAATATGACTACCTTCTTTGGCACCGCCCAGAAGAAAGCATACTGCCCTCAAGATTTTTTGCTCATTGGCGAACGATTCAACAACTTCGGGAAGGCGGTCACCGTCGTGTAGTCTGAGTACAAAAACTCTTCCTAATTTCGCCTCGGCAAATCGCATCTTCTTACCTCTTTGAAACAGACAGAATGAGAATTGTCAGCTATGAAGATGATTTTAGACTTAGAGGCTTTATCAGACCGCCATTGGCGCGTTCAGATTAAACTCTTTTAATGTAGAGAGGCTTCTTTGCGTCTTCTTTTCCTTTTTCTATATCCACGTCGATATTAGTAGATTCTAACTCGATAACAGGGAGTTCCATCGTGGAGCCGTCTGCAGTTTGCTGTAAGGCGAGTTTCCGGGAGTTCGAAGCACGGCTCATTTCGACCCTCTCTTATATCTTATGTATTAATATATACAGTGAGACTTAATAAACGTTTTCGGAGCGCGCGCGAGGAGCGAGCTAGTACGAAGAAGGTCTATTGGTTTTGGAAGTAACTTGTCAATTGCCTTTGGTCTCTATCTGTTTTACCAAGTTGCGAGACCTTAACACCGATTCGTCTAACTTCAAGATTCTCCTCGCCAAGTAATTTATCGAAAAGCAGGCGAACCACCTCCTTGAGAGTTTCTATCTTGTTGGTCGGTTGCTCCAGAGTCTGTGAACGGCTCCGAATTGTCAAGTTCGACATTATCGCGATTATGCCTACTTGTTTGTAGTTTAGGTCTTTCTGCATAAGCTCTCTGTAAATGTCTCCGATCAACATATCAGCTTTTTCAGAGATCAAAGTAGCATCACGGGTGTTTTGCTTCAAAGTTGCTATGCGGCTGATGGATTCTACACCGCCGGTTTCCTTCACGGGTTGATCGTCTACACCTTCTGAAGCGTTGTGGAAGTATACTCCTAGAGTCTTTCCAAAAATCGCTACAAGTCTCTGCACGTCATATCTTGACAAGTCACCTATGGTCTTGATGTTTAACTCATTCATTTTCTGCGAGATCTTCCGTCCCACGCCTATGAGCCGGTCTACAGGCATCGGGTTCAAGAAACCTACCTCTCCAGGCCTCACTATTGTTAAGCCGTCAGGTTTGTGGGTATCACTTGCTATTTTGGCAAGAAGCTTGTTCGGTCCTATTCCCACCGAAAACGTAACCCCTGTCTGGACCTTGACAAGTCGTTTAAGGGTCTTTGCCAAATTTTCAGCATTCTCGAAGCTCCCTTGCGTTTTCTGGGAAACATCCAAATATGCTTCGTCAATGCCAACCTGTTCAAAGGCATCAGCGTAACCTCTTAGAATCTGCATTATCCTGTCTGATATTTTCTCGTAGTATTCATAGTCCACAGGTAGAAAAACTGCATCAACGCCTTCTAACTTCTTTTTTGCGAGGAAAAGCGGAATTCCAGATTTGACTCCGTACTGCCTGGCTTTGTAGTTAGCGGTGCTAACTGCTCCGCTTTCTTCTGTTCTCCCTGAATAAACGCCTATGACGACGGGTTTATCTCTCAGAGCGGGGTTTCTCAATTCTTCGCATTGGGCGAAAAAGTAGTCAAAATCTACTAGCATCACAATTCGGTTTCGAGAGGACATGGTCTTTCACTCAATCCCGGGACAAGAGCCAAGAGCCGTCACAAGTTGCTGTGTTCAGTCCAGCTAAGTCTTCTCTGCAAACTCCGAACTTCAACCCGTGAGCAGTGGCTAAGTCTCGAATGTTCTTCATTAGTCTTAATCGTATGTTCATTGGCAAAAGTCGATTTCCTCCAATTTTTTCGCCCTCTTCAAAATATAGGTTCTCCAATTTGTGTGCAACTTCGGGAAAAACTCTCTCAAACCGGCGCCAATTGTCAGGTCTTGCTTTGTATGTTGAACTGGTTATGTGCCTAACGCCGATGTTTGAAAGCATTTCAAGAAGTTCTTTTGGTTTATCATTTATGAAGGGGATAACTGGATCTATGCGAACTGAAATAGGTATGTCTTTCTTGACCAAATTTTCGGCGGCTTTGATTCGCTCAGTTGGAGATGGAGCATGTGGTTCCAAAAGCTTCGCCACGTGGTCGTCGTGTGTCGTGATAGTTAAAGCAACTGTTGAAGGCACTTTGGTCAACAAATCTGCGTCTCGTGTCACGATGTTAGACTTGGTGACTACTAGGATTTTACAGTCACTCTGGGACAGGATTTCGAGGCATTTTCGGGTAATTCCGGACGTGGATTCTAGATTAGGGTATGGATCGGAAGAGTTGGCTACCGAAACGATTTCGCCTCTCAGTTGTTCAGCTTCTTGAACTAATCTTTTGAACAAATCTTTCTTAGGTCGGCAGGCTGAAAAATTCGGAACATAACTTGAAGCATAACAGTAAACACATGAATGATCGCATCCAGTATAAGGGTTAAATGTCAATTTGGAGGGACATGTACAAAGACTGGAACGCCACGGGTCGAAACGGGAGATTAGTCTCACCAGGCTCACCGTAGATAGATTATCAAACAGGGTAGAAAAGAAATCATTCGCATAGAACAACCCTTTTCATCCAACAACCTGAATACTGAAGGTTGTTTCGAAACGATAAAAGATCGACCCAAATTCTTTGGTTATTTTATTCTCTTCTTGATTTTTCCCTTGAATGTTCGGACCTTATCCTCGCAAACACCTTTTTTCCATTTGCATATTCCGCTAATTATCTCACTCAAATAATATTCAAACTCTTCATTCGTCAATTCACTTGAGCAGTCAACACGATAAACAATTTCATCTTTCAACCTGCTCGCAGTTATTGAGACCAAAACGTCGTCCTTATTCAAAATCGCAGCCTCAGTTGTCTATTTCCTGCTGCTGCAAATTTATATTTTCCCCAAGATCTCTCAGGCGTTTCTCGGGTACCGCAACAGATAAAAATACGCAAGGTGTCCATCAAAGCATTCAATGCAGGTAATAGGCATGCCATCTGAAATTCAAAATGTTGAAAAATTTGTATCTCTAAGCGCTAACGCCAAATACTGTTCAGTAAAGAGACTGAAGGAAAATGTGAAACTGAAACTTCGCACGCCGAGTAAGCTTTACACTTTAAAAGTTGAGCCTCTTAAAGCAGATGAGATCATCAAGAAGCTCAAATGCGAGATCGAAGAAGTCTGACTTTCTGGAAACAAGAATCTTTGCTGCATGGAAAAAGATCGGCTCTCCACATTTTCTTGAGATGCAGTCCTTGTGGGCTTAAGAAATAGATTCGTAGAAGTGTGGAAAACTCTCGGCCCCAAAATCGCTGAAGATGCTTAAGCTTATAAACGAACCATCTCTAAATACATAGATGGAGAAAACCAAATGGTTGACTTAGTCTCTGTTGTGGTACAGGTCATTGTAGCTGCTGTGGTTCTCGCTCCCGTGCTATGGATCGTTGGAAGATGGCTTGCAGGCAAAGATAAAGCAAGATTCACGGATGCCCTATGGATTGCAGTTCTCGGAGTTGTAATCGGCGCGATCGTCGGTGCCTTCCTTCCAGGATGGGTCTCTTGGATAGTCATGATTGTTGTGTGGCTGTACCTAATTCATCACTTCTTTGACTGTAGCTGGCTTAAGGCTTTGCTGATAGCTATCGTCGTAATCATAGTCTACGTAATCATCGTAGCAGTGATACTTGGCGCAATACTGTTGTTGCTTGGACTCGGAGCAATTGGTCCTTTGTTCTAGTGCGAGCGCATGCATTTTCAAAACCCTAATTTTTTCTTTTTTTGTGAAATCAGATAAATGATGGTGGGCCGGACCGGATTCGGACCGGCGACCTTCTGCACGTCAAGCAGATGTCCTAACCAGGCTAGACGACCGGCCCACTTGCAGGCTCGCAATAAAAGCTTTCGGTGTTCGAAATATTTATGGGTTTTGCGCAAAACCATCCAGCCTGAGGTTTCCCTTCCCCATCGTTGTAAGCGAAATATGTCGAAAATCGCAATTTACTACTTAAATAGGAAAAACACATACGAATTCGATTGAGAAGAGACAGGAGGAGGCAGGATTGCTCAGTGTCAAATCAGTCCCAAGCCCAGCAATGGTACTTAGCGGAACATTGGATTGGCTGACAACTGTTGTCGGTATCTTCTTTTTCGGGGCAGTTGAAAGCAACCCGTTTATGGCAGGACTTACCAACAATGGTCTCTTAACGTTTACCGTCATAAAACTTACGATCACGCTGGTTGTGGCGTTTCTGTTTCACAAAGCCGACAAAACACTTCTCGCAGAAATGGATAAGAAGAGTAGATCTTTCACATTCTCGCGAATTACACTAAAAGCTGCTTACATCATATCGACGGCCTTGTTGATCGCTGCAGTTCTGAACAACCTCACAGTAGTCATTGGAGCATTCTAAACAAGGGAAGCTGAAAAGCTTTTAGCAAGAAAACACACTCTTTTGGCTAAAGACGAAAATCAGTGCTGGAACAAGAACATTGCAAAACGAATTGAAACTAAGGGTTGTCTGGCTTATTCTGAATGGAAACCCGGAAGAAGCACTTGCGCTCCTAGCCGAAGACTATAGAGTAGCTACACCGAAGCTAAAAGTGGGTTTGCCGAAAGGACATACAGGAACAGCTCACGGATGCTATACGCCGAGAAACGAGACCATTTCGGTATCTAACAGCGACACGTTACATAATCCTTTTGTGATCCTGCATGAATTCTATCATCATCTTCGCACATCAGTTGACCTGCAACACAGGGGTACCGAGAAAAACGCAGACAAATTCGCATTGGATTTCATAAATGCCTACAAATCTGCAATTTCCTCTGGAAATTGAAGTAACCCACCTTTTGTCTATACTTCCAGTAACAGCATGGGAACTACTTCCCCTTTGGAGTCGTAAACCGCAACGTTCTTCCCATCAGAAAATGGATAGCCAACTATCATTAGTACTCGCCCGAAGAAGTGGTTAAGGTCTACACTTGACGGACTTACGTTCCCTGAAGGGTGAGAATGTACCGTGCCGACTATGGAAAAATCCATGGGCAACATGTGGAAGGGCAAATTCGCAAAGCCATAACCGTAGACTGCTAATGGGGGAACGACAAGATCAGTTATTCGAATTACGTCTTTTGCCTTTTGGCCACGGAGAAGCAAAAAAACCTCTTTCGGATAGAGTCGTCTTGCACCTTCGAAAATTGAATCCAAAAGTTCAAGACTAACGGACACGGTGAGCTTCTTATTCATGTAAACTTTCATAGACTAAGCGGTTAATTATCCTTCCTGAATCGGCTACGATTCTCCAATGGAAAACAGAAATAAACAGGAAACTCAATTAGACTTGAAGAGCCGGGATGGCAGAGCGGTTAATGCGCGGGCCTTGAGAGCCCGTGGATCTTCTGGTCCGCATGGGTTCGAATCCCATTCCCGGCGCTCTATTTCTCGCAATTTGTGTACAGAGCTTGCTCAACTTTATGTGTCAGAAGACCTTTGATCTTGGAATTGTGAGTGTGTGAAAGAAAAACGGTTGTGTGTTTCGGAAAAAATGGGTGTTGTTGTTCTTCTCGGCTGTCGGTTCTGGCTTTGTTGCTTTGCGTAGGAGATAGGCGCTGCAGATTGACCATGCTCATGCTGCTCTCGGAATCGGTGATGGAGTTTCCTATTTGGATGTTGTTATTTGTACGTCTTTCATGAGTATGAATGGCGAAAGCGATGGCGGGTCTGCTTCGGCCCACCAGTGAACGTGTTGGCGCTCTCTGCTTATCCCTGTTATGCTGTTCAGCATTCTTAGCGCGTTGTCGCTTAACCGAATGTTTTTCAGAGACTGCTTGATTTCTCCATTTTCGATCTGGAAGATGCCATCCCGCGGTATCGTTGAGAAATCTCCTGCCTTGTAATTTTGGAATCTTGTGTACCATGTATTCGTAAGGTAGAGGCCGTGTTTCACTTGTTTGAATAATTCTTCTTTGTTCATGTCGCCAGAATCCAACTCAATATTCCATGGTCCGGGGGCGACGATTCCAGCATTGCCTGTGGTTTTGGCTTTGAAGATTTTCGCTGTGGACGTGTTGTGAAGGTACGTTTTTAATAATCCTTTTTCGATGATGATGTTCTCTTGGGTTGGTACTCCTTCGTCGTCAAAGACTCTGTTGGACATTGAGTAAGCGGCCGGCATGTCTCGCAATGTAACTGTTTCGGAAGCCACTTTCTCGCCTAGCTTGTCCACAAAGATCGATAACTGAACCAGCACGTAGTAGGCGGAGGCCATGCTACCCCACATACCAAGCAAAGATCCCACGAACAACGGGTCAAAAACCACATCGTATTTTCCTTCCATTCCAGTCTGTGGGTTCTTGGCTTGTCTGGCAATCTCTCCTGCTTTCTTTCCTGCGCTTGCAGGATCAAATCCTTTCAACGTTGAGCTACACTCTACCGAGTGACCGGATGCTTCCTTTTCTGAGAAGGCCCTTATGGAAAGCTCGACCGCGGATCTGCAGTCTTTTCCTGAGGAACCTTCAGAAGATACTTGATATACGTCTGAAACGCTTGTGAGGAAGATGCCTCCCGCATTTGTTTTGGGTCCTGCTGTCTTCTTGGCTGCGTCGATTGCTTCGAAGACGTATTCTGCCGGGTTCTCCAAACTGTCTATGGCTTTATCGCCTGCGCTCTTCCGGTAGTTGAATTTCCCTTTTGCGAAACCGCCGTGCATGGGGTTTTCTTGTGAGACCTTGGATAGTTTGAAGAGGCGTTTTAGGATTTGATCTGTTTTTTGGAAATTCGCTATTTGAGTGGCAACCACTCGTTTGTTCCAGGAGAAGATTACGTCAGTTACGTAATAGTTCCAAGCCACAGAAGCGTCAATCTGATTGTTGCTGAATCGCACTTGGCGGTTGCGGCTAGCCACTGTTCTGGCTATCGCTTCATCCGCGCCCAAAGTCTTACACTTCTTAACCACGCTTTCGGTTTTGGCAAGAATATCGCTCATTTCACGTACACTCCTCGAAGCCTCATCATTGGACCACCTGTATAGACGGGTATTCCCTGTTGGGGATCTCCCTTACCGCATGTGGCTGCTTCATACTCGAGCTTTTTTGACACCGCGTCAACGGCGCCCCAGAAAACCGGTGTGGTGGTCTCGATTATCGGCCTGGCGACTCGATTTCCAAGTTCTCCGTTTTCGATTAGGTAAGCTTCCCGCCCCACATAACGCTGATTAAAACGTTTGTCATCGATGTTCCACTCGGTGAAGGATTTCATGTAAACGCCATGTTTGACATCTTCGAATGTTTCTTCTTCAGCCCAGTCTCCTGGCTGCACGAACGTATTTGCCATTCGCACTATGGTTTCGCGGTCGTACCTTGTTGATCTCGAAGATCCGTTGCTTCTAGTTTTCATTTTTGAAGCGCTTTCTCTGTTTTGAAGGAACTCGTTGATCACACCGCTTTTGTAAAGAACTCTTTGTCTGGCTTTGATTCCTTCGTCATCATACTCGTAATACCCGTAGCTGCTCTTGACAGTTGGATCATCAACCACGTTTACGATTGAACTGCCGATTCTTGTGCCAAGCCAGAAAGGTCCCCGTGGGTAGATGAATGACATGCCGGCTTGGCTCATTTCGCGTCCCAATATTCTGTCGGCTTCCATGGGGTGCCCGCAGGATTCGTGGGCTGCTATGCCTGTTACTTCCGGTCCGCATATCAGATCCATTTTTCCAGGCGTAATCGCGCGCGCTTCCTTGATTACGCTCTGCAACATTTTCGCCTCGCTGATCATTTGCTCGGTCAATCTCCATTCGTCTAATGCTTCCCAACCGCCTGAGTACCCGAACTGCTTGTATGCTTGTTCGGATTTCCCGCCTTCGACAACTGTGATAAATGCATATGCGTTCACCTTGGGAACGTATGAAGAAATCACGGATCCCTCAGTGTTGACAAAGTACTTGTCAGTGAGGGTGGTTCCGGATCTGAACATTCTCCCCGGAACGTTTATTCCTTGAGAAGTCAGGTCGTGGTCCATTTCTGTAAATATCGCGATTCGCGTTTCTGCTGGCACATCCTCGATTTTTTTCTCTTCCTCAGCTTTCCAGGTAGTCTGAACACTCCTCTCTTTAGCGAAAGTGATCTTGTCTTTCCGTTTAGCCGATTTGGCCAACCTATGAGCGACGTCAACAATGCTTTCAGCTTCTTTCTTTGTCCACTTGTTGGTCGATGCGAAGCCAATTCCGCCGTCCGCCAGGATCCTTACGCAAAAACCGCTATCAACCGCTGAAGCATAAGCATCCAAGATGCCGTTCTTCATGGAGAGATCTTCGCTTTTTTCATTGTGAGCCCTGACTTCCGCGTATTCAACTTGCTTATTCTGGGCATAACTTAACGCATAGTCAACCAAGTCTTTGTCCATTGATTTCACACCTAATCTTCTTGGTCAAACAAGATTAAAACTCTTCGTGATTCTGGGCGACTCGACCGTTACTACTGGCAGGTGGAAACAAGACCCCCAGTCCTCGCCAAAATCTTTGCTAATGAAGTACAAGTGAAACGAGTTTGATTAAATCCAGCTGGTTTATAGATGGTTGAATCAGATCGAAGATTATCTGTGGATAAAGGCCTAGGATGATTATTGCAGCTACCAGTAGGAATATTGGAACAAGAAGTCTTTTTGACTCCACTATTCTGGTCCCCTCCTTTGGTCTTTTGCTGTACATGTAATTTATCAACCGAAGCAGGTAAGCAGTCTGGATGACGCTGGTTAAGACTCCGATAACCGCCAACCAACTCAAATTCGCTTCTATAGCAGCAGTGAACACCAGGAATTTCGCGGTAAATCCGCCCAGAGGAGGGACACCTGCAAAAGATAGCGCTGCCAGCAACAACGCCAAGCTTGCGAAAGGCATTTTCCAGCCTATCCCAGAAAAGTCTTCGAGTGTTTTGAAACCGTGGCGGTTGATTAGACCTACCGCCATAAACGAAAGAGCGGTAGTTATTCCGCCGATTAAGAAGAAGTAGAGATTGCCCGTGAGACCGATGGCTGTGACACTTGTTATCCCGATTAGATTGTATCCTACATCTGCGACACATATGTTCGCTATCAGAGTCTTCACGTTGTCCTGAATTAATGCAAATAGATTACCAACTATCATGGTTAACGCTGACATTACTGCTAACATTATTGTCCAATCTAGCACGCCAGGTGGCGTGAGAATAAACACGAGGACTCGGATGAGTACATAATAGCTTCCTTGATCAATGAGAGCGGATAGAAAAGCAGACGAGGAAGAGGGAGCAGCGGTATAAGCATCCGGGAGCCAGAAATGGAAAGGCACAATTGCAGATTCAATGGCGTAGCCAGCAGTTATGAAGATGAAGGCAATAATGAGCAGCTGCTTGTCAGCCAGAATTGTCAAAGCCTGCTTTACAGCCCAAAAGTTGAGGGTGCCTGTTAGCCCGTAGACTATTGAGAGCCCGAAAACAATGAAAGCCGAAGCTATGATTATCATCACCAAATACTTCAGAGTAGAGTTAAAGGACACTCGACTTTTTCTGTAGATCATTAGAAAACTTGAACCAGCCGCCGCTGCCTCCCAGAAAATGAAAAGTGTGAGAAGATCTCCTGAAAAAACCGCGCCCATTAATGATGCTGTCAGAATAAGCATGATGGCAAGGTATCTTTCAGACGGTCTTTTTTCAAAGCCTATGTAGAAGACGCTGTAGAAAACAACAATCGCACTAACCGCAATGAAAAGCACAGCCATATAAATTGAAATTGCGTCGATCATGAAACCACTGGAAAGCGAAGCAAAGGGTGTGTCAGTCAAAGTTATGTTTAGAAATGGCTGGGGTGACGGCAAACTGTAGTACTTCGAGGCCAGGTTGGCTACAGCGGCTCCAGAAACGAGAAAAACGGCTGAAAACCACACCACAACTAAAGCGACCTTCCTCTGGCTTTTTCGGATAATTCTGAAAACAGGAACTGTCAAGAGTGCAAAGGCAACCAAGCTGACTATGGGTAAAGAAACGTCGAAAACATCAACCATCAACGTTCACCAGCGTCAGACAAAAGTCACCGTATTAATCAAATCAACGAAGAAAGTGGGCCAAATTCCCAGAACAATCACGAAAATCACAAGGATAGCCATCGCCAATTTCATCCAGTTTGGAACATCCACAATCTTCTTTTCCTTATTCTTTGCCTGACCCAGAAAAACGCGAGAGATATACCGCAATGAGTAGGCAAGTGAAAATACGGTGGCTACAAGCATAAATACTGTTGGCAGAAGGTAGAATCCATCTACACTAATCACTTCAAAAGCGCCGACAAATATAAGAAACTCGCTGATGAAACATGCAAACGGCGGCGCTCCCGCTATGCTCAGAGCGGCTATCGTCGAGGACACAGCGGTAAAAGACATTTTCCCTGCAAGACCACCCATCTCACGAATATCTCTTTCCTCAGTCTGATGCATTACGGAACCTGCCGAAAGGAAGAAAAGCCCCTTGCTTACTGCGTGACTTATCAAGTGAAGTATGGTGCCAGTAATAGCTGCAGTAATAACAACTGCACCACCGATTGGGGACGCTGAAGGAAAGAGAGAAAGCCCGAACATCACGTAACCCATGTGGGCAATGCTTGAGTACGCGATTATTCTCTTTATGTCGGTTTCAACTAGTGCAATGAAAGAGCCGAAAAACGCCGAGATTACGCCGAAAACCGTCAAACCGTGGAGGAAATCGATACCGAACGTGGTTCCAGCCACTGCTGGAAAAACTGTAGCCAATGACAAACGCAGTATTGCGTAAGCGCCAGCGCTTATTATGACCCCGCTTAGAAGAGCGGACATCGAGGACGGAGCTTCAGAATGAGCATCAGGTAGCCACATATGAACGGGAACAACAGCCATCTTGACAGCGAATCCCGCAGTGAACGCGAGTAAAATCCACCTTGCGATATCTGGAACCCCCATCAATGCTGCCTGCGCTTGGAACATATCTGTAACACCAGTAACCATGTATATTGCACCTATGCCCAGGAGCACGAAAACCGCGCCGGCATGCGTAAAAACAAAAAACTTGAAGGCTGCACGATATGGTTCTCGATAACCCCAACCGCCTATTATGAAGTAGGCAGGAACAAGCATTAGTTCCCAACAGAAATAGAAGAGTAAGAGATTTGAGGTTATGAAGACACCTACGAGCCCTATCGATAGCAATGACAAAAGAGCGTAATAGACTGCAAGATTCTTTTTTCCTTCCATGTAATTTATCGAGAAGAGGGAAGCCACCAAAATCAGGACTGAAGTGATTATTGCCATAGACGCGCTTATGCCATCCACGAAAAGCGTGAACTCCGATTGTAGCATGGGAATCCAATAGTAAGATTCTATGTATCTGTGGTCTGCACTATTCAGAATTGTTGGAACAGTAGTCAAAACCAATCCTATGTTAGCCAAAGCTATTAAAGCCACCAATATTGCAGCGGCCTTAGAAGACTTTCTTCCAGCTACATAAGCTAACGGAACGCCCAAGGTGGGCAGCAAAAACACCAATAGCAGAGAATATGCCATCATCATACACCTATTGTCAGTAATATCAATACCAGAATCAATATAAAACCAAGCATCGCTGCAGCTATGTAATGCTGCAGGGACGTCGAAGGCAACTTTTTCATTTGAGAAGCGCCTCGCATCGTGCTTCGAGCCAGCATATTCAGGAGTTCATCAGCCAAAACATCAAGGTGGTTATGAACTGCAACCGCAATAACTATGGCTGACCAACCAACGATTGTGGGGATCTTGTTAAACAAAACGACTTCTACAAAGCGAACGCCCTTGGAAAAGGCGACTATTGCTTTGGCTACGATTTTTTCGTAAAGGTCGTCGAAAAAGTAACCATGACTTAGGATTTTTTGAAGTGGATTTGAGCTGCTGCGGAACTTGTTCATAATTGAAGAGCTCTTGTAGTATGTTAGATATATAATTGCGCCGGTGGGAACAAGGAGAGATAGGAAAATAGGTGTTTCAAGACTTAGAAAGGAACCTGCCAGACTAAGTTCGGCTTCGACTTGCATGAAACCTCCTAGCCACGGTTGAACGAAACCCCAAACTACGCACAAAACCGCTAGAATAGCGGCAGGATATAGCATGAGCTTGGGGGCTTCGTGAGGATGAAGTTTTTTAGCGTTTTCCGATTCCTCACCCATAAAGGTGAGCTTCATAAATCTTAGACTATATGCGAAGGTCAGCATTGTTGTAGCGTAGATCAAGATTACCTGCCAGATGCTTCCGGTTTCTGTTAGGCTTGTGATTATGAGACCTTTGCTGAAGAAAGCAGCGAAGGGAGGAAGCCCGCTTGTCGTCAAGATCATGATAAGGCTTAGCCCAAATGTAATCGGCATAGCTTTCCTCAAGCCACCCATCAATCTCATGTCACGCGTTCCGAGAGCATGAATAATGCCTCCCGCTAGCAGGAAGCCTAGCCCTTCGAAGAAGGCGTGACTGACCATGTGAAATAAGCTCGCGAACCAACCCAAAGAAGAATCTAGAGAGACTGCCCCTAACGCTGCCACCATGAACCCTAATTGGCTGATCGTCGAATACGCTAGCACTCCCTTTATGTCTGGAGTGTGCAAAGCCAAAGTTGCTCCCATGAAAGCTGTCAAAACCCCAATCCAAGCCACCACAGGCAAAAAAAATGGAAGGTTTAGCGCTAAAGGACCTAAGATAAGTATCAGTCTCGCGATTAAGTAGATACCTGCTTTCACCATTGTGGCCGCATGCAAAAGCGCACTGACAGAAGTAGGAGCTTCCATCGCACTGTACAACCAAGTATGTAGTGGAAGTTGTGCAGATTTGGCTATTGCACCACCTAAAGTGAGAAAAGCTATGGCTGTAAGGGTCGGAATCGGTATTGTTCCAATGTTTGCTATCGTGTATCTAAACGAAAAAGACCCCAAGCTGGCATAGAGCAAGCCAATTGCAGCAAGCAAGCTTATGTCGCCTATTCTAGTCATCAGAAATACTTTAGCTCCGGCGCGAATGGACTCTGGACGCTTGTACCAGAAAGATATGAGAGAATAGGAGCACAGGCCCACCATTTCCCAAAAGATAAACAGCTGGAGGAAATTGTCTGATATGACCAAGCCTATCATTGAGCCGATGAAAAGGAGCAGGAAGAAGTAGTAGCGGGTTAACCCTTCTTCTCCTTTCATGTAACCCAAAGAATACACAGCTATGATTAGACCAAAGAATGCCACTAGAACCGTGAACAAGACGCTTAAGGGGTCAATGAAAACGCCGGCGCTTATTCCCGAAGACGGAATCCAATTTACAAAGGAACCAAGTGGTATTCCTTGGGTACCTGACAAGACATCGAAAACCAAAGTAAAAGCCATTGATGAGGTAACTAAACTCATCAAAACCACAAAATAGTCGCGGGCTTTGGCGCTGAAACGTGCAATCGGCAGTACAAAAAGGCTCGAAATCAGAGGAACTATCCATACGAGCCACGAGGTTAGATCGGACAGCACTTAGGCTTCAACCTCTTCCTCTTCCTCAGCCATTTCTGCTAATCTGCCAATATCGCTTGTTCCATACTTTCTGGAAACGATTACCAACATGGACAAGATGACACCACTTACCGCGGTGTCGGTCGAGAAAGCAAGAACTAAAAAGGCTTCACCCAGACCAACGCCGAGTGAAGAGGCGAGCAAAACAAAATTCAGTGTAGCTGCTAGAGCGATCAACTCAACAGATACAAACACTTTCAGAAGGTCACGCTTTGTCAGCAAGCCGTAGATCCCGATGAGAAGCATCACCAATGATAGAATGACGAAATCCATTACCGGTCACCCATTTTTCTATCGTACAAGACAATGGCAATGCCCACAGCAACCGTCATCATGACTAAACCCTGGAGGACAACGTCAGGCGCCCTAAATGTCCATAGGGACTCCTCGAAAGAAATACCATAGCCCGTTGCCGTTGTCATTGGAATTGAGAAGAAAATCGCGGGCAAAGAAAGAAGTAAGCCCACAAAAAGAACTGCTACTACACTTTTCAGCGGAGTCTTCTTTTTGTATTTTTCGCTCAACATTTCCCCGGATAGAAAGAGGACTGCCAAGGTTCCGACGCCCACAGCAAACTGAAAAATGGCCACATACACCGCTCCATTCAAGGCGAAAACCATCGCGGTTAAGAAGAAAGCTCCAGCAAGAGCCGCAACCGAGTAGATAGCTTCCTCGAAAAAAATCGCCAAGCAGGCAGAGATTATTAGTCCCGCAGAGAGTATTTCTATAATTATTTCTGTAACCATTATTGCGCACCGCTTACATTCTGCAAACTGCTTTCAGGTTTTATTACCAAGGTAGATTTATCAATTACCGCTAACTCGAAGAATACTGAGCTTTTTATAGCGTTTCTAGGACAACTTTCGGCGCATTGGTAACAGAAAACGCATAGATCTAAGTGGAACAGGGGCCTCCGTTTTCCATCAACCTCAACCATCTCTATGGCTTTGGCGGGGCAATCTCTCGAGCATAGTCCGCAGCTTACGCATAAGCTTATGTCGAACACTTGTTTGCCTCTGAAGTCATCGGGGACTTCTGCTTTCACAAAAGGATATTTGCAAGTCGCAGGTTTAGTAAATAGGTGTGAGAACACTCTTTTTATCATAGGTGAAACGGTTAGTTTTCTTGCCATTTTAGATCACCAAAGGATAGACCCATGTAACCATCGCAATAGTAAGAGCAAGTGACACTATCGAAAGAGGGAGTAATATTCGCCAGTTGGCTGTCAAAACCTGATCGATCCGCAATCTTGCAAAGAGGCAGGTAATGTATTCAGTCAGCACCACAACACCAAGCACTTTGAGTACAAACCAAAGGCTGTACCAGAACTCGGGAAATCCGAAGAAAACTGGGCCATAAGGACCGCCAAGGAAGAATGTTACGACGAGTGCTGCGCCTAGGACTATTTGTACGTCTCTTGTAAGATGGAGAAACGCCAGTCTGCCTCCTCCGTATTCAGTCTCTAATCCGCCAACCACTTCGCTTTCGGCATGGGGAATGTCAAAGGGATCTTTCTCAAGTTCGGCTTGGAGCGTTATTATGAATAGAACAAAAGCCCAAGGCGTCAATATTATGAACGGTATGAACTTGTACTGGCTTAACGCAATTACCGAAAGTGCCAAATTTCCTGCCAAAAAAGCAGGAGTTAACGCTAGAAGGAATAGCGGAATGTCATAACCTAAAAATTGAGTCAGAACTCTGGAAGCCCCTATGGCTCCATATGGATTTGATGAAGCCCATCCTGATACGAACAAGAGAAAATTTGCTATCGTAACTAAGGCCATTACGAAAATCAAATCTCCGGCAAAGCCGGAGCTAGATATGGCGCTGGAGCCGTCGATTGGCAAGAAGCAAATTGCGAAAACCATGATCGAAAAGGCTAAGACTGGCGTAATCCTGAAGAATCTCTTCTTGGCATTGGTTGGTACGATCTCTTCTTTAGATAGCAGTTTGATCAGGTCTGCTAGAGGCTGAAGTATACCAGCTGGACCTGCAACGGCGGGACCGACACGGTTCTGCATTCTTGCTTCAATTTTCCTTTCTACCCAGTCACAGAAAAGGGTGAAGAAGAGGATGAATGTAAAACCTGGAAACACGAGCACTCGGAAAAAAAGCCAAAAATCTATCACTCGTTTTATCACCTGTCTGTGCACGAAAAACAAGGATCTAGACTAACGAAGTTGGCAGGGACGTCTGCTATGCTTCCTCCAATAGCGGTTTTGAGGAAGGCTGGTATGTTAGCGAAAGTGGGAGTGCGCACTTTGACACGCTCTGGATATGCCGTTCCGTTGCTCTTGACATAGTGAAATAGCTCTCCTCGTGGAGCTTCTACTCGATTGACAGCTTCGCCTGCCACTACAATTCTTGGAACTCGGACTCTATAGGGCCCACTTGGCATGTTGTCAAGCGTATATTCAATGATGTTTATGCTTTCGTCAATCTCATCAAGTCGAACGATCAGCCTCGCAAAAGTATCTCCTTCCGTGCGGGTAATAATCTTGAAAGGAATTTCACCGTAAGCTGCATAAGGTTCATCTTTGCGCACATCGGTGAGCACACCCGAGGCTCTGGCAACCGGACCAACCACGCAAAGTTTTATTGCATCATCTTTTGAAAGTATTCCAACGTTCTGCGTTCGCATTTTCAGCGAACGCTCATTCCTGTACAGGTTTTGATAAAAATCCATCTTTTTCCTCAAAATGGCGAGTTGAGTTTTGATTTTTGGTACGTCCTCTTCCTTCAGGTCCCTACGCACACCGCCTATGGTCATTGAGGAGGAGATAACGCGGTTTCCGGTGAGAAGTTCAGTTAGATCCATTATAGGCTCTCGATCCCGCCACATGTATTGGAAAAGTGTTTCATAACCAATTTCCAGCCCAGCGTGACCCAAAACTAGAAGGTGGCTGTGAAGTCTATTTAATTCTAGAATTATCGTGCGGATATACCTGGCTCGATCTGGCACTTCAGTCTTTAGGATCTTCTCAACAGCTCCGACAAAGGTCAAAGCATGGCATGAATTGCATATTCCGCATATTCTTTCAATTAGGTAAACGTCCTGCAAATATGTGCGTTGTTCAGCAGCTTTTTCAACCCCTCTGTGAACGTAGCCGATTCGGGGTTCTACATCCATTACCGTTTCGCCATCGACTTTTAAGGAAAACTTTTCCGGCTCTAAAAGAGCTGGATGCTGTGGACCGACGATAATGTTAACCAACCGACTGTCCGTTTGCGATTGTTGCATCTTTACTTCAGGTTGAGTGTTACATTGAGAGTCGGCCAGTTTAGAAGAGACACCTTCAAGCTTCGCGTCTTTTCTGAGCGGATAGAGGTCTTTAGGCCAATCTTCGGGAAGAACAAGTCTACTAAGGTTTGGGTGACCTTCAAAGACCACCCCTAAGAGATCCGCAGCCTCTCGCTCATGAAAATTAGCGCCAGGAATGATGTCAGTTATTGTCGCGATTTTCGGGTCTTCCTTTGACACTTCCGTCTTAACGGTTACCACTAACCCTTTCGTTCGAATATGGTACATCAGGCCTATTTTTTCCCCGAGATCTAAACCTGTGAGTGCAATGATACATGCTCCGTCGTCGTTTTCCAGAAGAATTTGGATTACTTTTCTGTTCAAGGCTGACTCAATTTGAATTGTGGCTTTTCCCAATTGACCTGGCAGAATATTCCCTACAGTACCTATTTTATGCTGTAAAACTGAAACTAGAGAGTCTTGGTCAGGCACTGGCACTTGTTTTGGCCTCCGGTTTCGATGATTCTAAGGAACTTAGAAGTTTTACCACGCCGTCAATTATCGCTTCTGGTTTCGGCGGGCATCCTGGGATGTAAGCGTTTACAGGAACGACTTTATCTACACCGCCCAGCACAGTGTAGTTCCCCTTGAACACGCCACCTGAGCAAGCGCAAGCTCCAATCGCTACTACAAACTTGGGTTCTGGCATTTGATCGTATATGCGCTTTAGCCTTTCTGCGCATTGTCTTGTAACTACCCCTGTGGTTAGAAGCACGTCTGCGTGTCTTGGTGAGGGTTCGAGTTTTATGCCGAACCGTTCCACGTCATAGCGTGGAGTCAGAAGGGCTACCACTTCTATGTCGCATCCGTTGCATGCGCCGCTGTTAAAATGAAGTACCCAGGGTGACTTTAGGCGAGCCCACATGGTCAAGCTTTTCATTAGTCTCTGCCTCCTTCAAAAAGAAGTAGACTTGAAGCAAGCATCATGAAGAGGTAAAGAATTAGAAGCAGCGGATTTGTTCCGGGTGGCGTTAATGCGGCGAAAGCCAGGAGCAATACAGCAGAGTCGAATATTACAAAGTATATCAAGAACCGATAAAGTGAGACATTTACTCTTAACCCGCTGAAAACAACATTCTCCCCACAAGCATATGTTGAACGTTCACTCTCGCTCTGAACCGGTTTTGGCGAAACACGTCTCCCCAGTGAGTATATGACTGAGGCAGTCGCCAAGATCAGGATGAATGCGATTATCGACTCAACTAGCAATTAATATTCCTCCTTCTTAGTTACCAGTTCCGTCCGCCACCCCAACTTCAAAGAATCTATGATTGCGATTTACGCACTTAAGGATATGTATGTCTTTTCCGAAATCTTTGGCTGCCCCCTGTCTATTACCCACACAAACGTTGGAAACTCGTTCAAGATTACATGTGACTACAAGTAACCTTTTTGAGGCGAATCGAGTTACGTCTCCTTCCTTATCTTCTGCTTCAAGTCTCGTATTTGTCGCTTCCGTGAACACGAAATATCTCTTCAAGAGAACCGAACAGAGATTTAAATCTTGATGGTCAAAGCTTGGATGAACAATGGTTCTTAAGCAGGAATAGCTAATTCACGAAGAGCTCAATAATTGGGATATTGGAACAGAAGACAGCTACTTTGTGTCCTCTGTTCTATGCCGCATACTGTCAAAGAATACGTCAAGCTGAAAAATCCCTGTTGAAGTTGACGGAATGACCGAAAGTAACTCGTATGTTCTCACCCACAGAGCCGAATGACTTCAGTAGACATGTAGAATCAAGTCCCCTGACAAATAGGGTGTACGACGTATACTCACGAATGGTTTGAAAGATTAGTCGTTCTATTTTCATTATGATGGACTACAACGGGGGAGCACATCACTTGAGACTTAAGTTGGCAAGCCACGTTAGGAAAAGAGCCAATTTTTTTTCTTGCTCAGAAGGGAGAAATTGAGAGCCTTAAGCTTGTCTCGGTTCTATCGGCTCCGCATGATCAGGGTGTTCCCCATGCCACCTTCTCTCTAAGTATAGAATCCCTGCTACCAGTCCTCTTATACCTATTGTGAAAACAAGAAGAATGAACTCTTCATAACTTCTGGCAATGACAGTCTTTATGACTTCGGCGCCAATAAAGATTTCAAGGCTGACCGTCAGGTATCTAGCCCTGGGGAGACCAGCAAACGGTTGAAATGGAGCCTTGATTTTGGATTTCACATACCTGGACGTAACCAGAATTGAACCGAGAACAATCAGTCCAGCTCCAATCAAGTATAGAATGTTTATTGCTGTCGTAAGAATGACAAAAATTGTGTCTTCGAAGACTGTAACAAAATCGCTCTGGATGTAACCATAGACGCCGACCAAAATTGCCGCAACAAAAAGCGTTCCTACTATCGCTAGTCCTGTAGCGCTTACTCTCTTCGTTTCCATGATATTCGCCTAATTTACGGTAGAATCATGCCGGGTGATAATTGTTGTGTTGCTTGGCTTAATATTATTTGTGACGTCCAACTCAATTCAAGCTTAATTGTATCACAAATATCAATCGATCCCTGACTTGCCGAGTTACATTCATATCGGCTACAACGATACCTATGATCGACATCTCCCAACTGTCTCTAGCTTGAATCATCCACTGATTTGAACAACTTCAGACTGTAATTTGCTATATTACGAGTTCTGTTTTATAACTCTTAGGTATATTATCGAGCTTCAGAGCACTTAGTCCTCAGCGGTGGGCTATAAAATCTGAGAACGTCTCAGATTACTGACAAAACCTTCTCGGCATAACTCGTCGATTGAACCTGACAAGATCCCGGAAAAAAGACTTGAGCTTGATGGAAAGAGAAGAGTAGCCCTTGAAACCTAGCCCGTCACTCGTGCCCTTAGCGAGTGCGATTCAACTTGGTGCAAACTATGAAAACCCAACTGCCAAGACTCGCTTGTCAAATATGTTTTAACGGTTCATGTTCTTTAACGGTGGATTCTAAAACCATTTTTACCAACAGCATAATGCCTAAAGAACCCATCAAAACCACTATTGAGACTGATATGAAAGCCCAAAATTTATCCAAGAAATCCATCATCATCAAAACCGGCAGACTCAAAAGCAGCGGAAGCAACAAAAAGAACGCACACGAAAAAACATCATTCTTTATCCTACGTATCGTTTGTTTTATTCTAGTGTGTAGGTCAAGAGCTTCTTCAAGTCTTTGCTGCTGTCTCTTTTTCTCGGCAACCACAAGTTCATCTTCTTTCAGACGAGTATTAGCGTAGTATTTTTTAGTAAGAGTCTCGCTTCTGATGTCAGTCTCGAGCGAGGATGTCCATTCTGGATAGCTCCAGCCCATAGTCTGAGAAATATAATTCAACGTGGCTTGTTCAAGCGAATGATTTCGGTTCTCAAGACTCTGAATCCGGAAAATAATTACTGCTATGGCTACTGATCCAAGTTGAGATAAACCCTGAATAATATCGTCGTGGACCGTGACCGCCGTACCTTTGGTGAAACTGGAGAAACCAACCGCATAGTAGTAGACGATTACCCCTGCGATGATTAGGAGAATTGAAAATATTATGATAAATATTCTATTTCCAGATTCAAATATTGCGGGCATAGTTTATGATTCCCTGAACACTATTTTAGTCTTAGGGTTAAGATTCTTGGATAACTGGAGCTCAAAAAATGATTTGCATGACAATTGGAAAAAGCATGATTAAGCACACGAAACGTTCGAAGATGATTCTGAAAAGTTTAAATCAATCCTGGAAAGAGAGTAAGCTAGTTATTTCGGCATTTACCTCGTGAACTGAAATGAATTCTTCGGAAGTCCTTATAGAAGCACACAATCTGACGAAGAAATTTAATGATTTCGTGGCAGTGGATCATATAGATTTTGAGGTCTATAGGGGCGAGTGTGTTGGTTTCTTAGGACCTAATGGTGCAGGAAAAACTACTACGGTGCGAATGATTTACTGCTTTCTGCCCCTGACCGAAGGTTTATTATACGTGGCTGGAATGGACGCTCCCACAAAGTCTCGTGACATCAAAAAAATAGTCGGTGTAGCCCCTCAAGAGGATAACCTAGATCCAGACTTCACCGTGATCAGGAACCTTGAGGTTTATGCGCGTTACTTTGACATCCCGAAAACTGAAGCCGCAAGAAGAGCCGCTGATTTGCTGAAATTCTTTCAACTCGAAGAGAAACAAACAAAGTTAATTCAGGAACTCTCCACAGGTATGAAGCGACGGCTAATCATAGCACGAGCATTGATTAATGAACCCCAAATTCTTCTCTTGGACGAGCCGACCACAGGATTAGATCCCCAGGGCAGACATATCGTGTGGGACGAAATTCGCTTCCTAATGAAACGAGGTGTGACCATTATTCTAACCACTCATTACATGGAGGAAGCGGCTACTTTATGCGACAGAGTTCTAGTAATGGACAACGGCAAGATAATCGAAACAGGCTCGCCTAAAAAGCTCGTTAAGAAACATGTGGGCGAAGAGGTTTTGGAAATGGCATTTGATGAAACCACGTTGCATACGCTCAAAGACGAATTACCCGACGCTCGCATCGAAATCTACGGTGACCAAATTCGCGTGTTTACCAATCAACCACATGGCAGTTTTGAGAGACTAGCAAATAAATTTCCAGGTCTGCCGATAAGTATTCGCAATGCCAACTTGGAAGACGTCTTCCTAAAGTTAACGGGGAGAAAATTGCGGGAATGACAACAAACAACAACCGCATGTCAAACCGTCCCCTGTTACCCCAGCTCACGTACCGAGTTTGGAGGGTTTGGCGGAGGAATTTTGATGTTTTCGCCAAAACAATCTTTGTCAATTTTCTGCCAGCACTCCTGGAACCAATCTTGTACCTTGCGGCATTTGGAGTTGGTTTGGGCACTCTCATTACGGGCACGATTGAAGGAAGCTCATATATTCAATTCATTGGCCCAGGTTTAATCTCAATCGCCATAATGTATGGCAGTTTCTATGAATGCACGTACGCCTCTTTTGTGCGAATGTATTTCCAGAAGACGTTTGATGCAATAATTGCCACACCCATCAATTTGGACGAAGTCATAGCCGGTGAGCTATTGTGGGGTGCAACACGCGCGACTATCAATGGAACAATAGTCCTCGCAATAGTTGCACCTTTTGGTTTGGTTTCGAGTCCGTTTGCAATCTTAGTGCCAGTACTTGCATTCTTAGGTGGACTGTTGTTTGCTTCTCTGGGCATGTGTTTCACCGCACTTGCAGCGAACATTGACTTTTTCAACTTCCCATCGTTCTTATTCATTACGCCCATGTTTCTGCTCAGCGGTACTTTTTTCCCTTTGACGGTCTTACCCAGTGCACTTCAGACTGTAGCTTTAGCCGTTTTGCCACTTACTCACTTGGTTAATTTGACAAGGGGGCTTGTGCTGGGAAGAATGGATTCTTTCCTAGGTCTCAGTCCTGAAGTGCTGGCTGGTCTAAGTGTCGTTTGGATGACCTTTGTTGCACTGTTTTTCTTTATCTTGTCTATTTTCTTAATGAGAAGGAAACTCATCAAATAGATAATCAGCTGAAACTGTACTCTGATCATATGTGCAATGATAGCTCAGTACGTTGCTATTCCCTTTCACTTTCCCCCAAGCAGCAATTTTCTTCTTAACTCGTGGCCCGCGGTGACAAATCAATGTCCGCGAAATTGATTGTAAGGCTTTTAACCTGATGATTTCGTATTATAGACACAGACAATTAGAGAGGATGTCCTTGCGCATAGTGCTAAGAATCGGCGGTTCTGTTGTAGCCTCACCCGTCAATACGAAACTAATGAGGGAGTATGCTGATCTAGTGAAGAAACTCAGAGCGCAAAACCATGAAATCTTGGTGGTTGTTGGCGGGGGGTCACTTGCTCGAGAGTTTATTTGCTTCGCAAAAGAGCTGGGACTTAACATGCAGGCGCAGGATGAAATCGCGATTTCAGTTTCGCGACTTTTCGCTCAGCTTTTTCTTGAAAAACTTGGAGAATTTAGTTGCGAAAAGGTAGCAATAACACTTGAGGACACAGCCAATTGTTTGAAAGAAGGAAAAGTAGTGGTCATGGGTGGTCTGAAACCGGGAATTACAACAGACGCAGTTGCAGCTTTAGTTGCTGAACACGTGAATGCCGACTTGGTTGTCAAAGGCACAAATCAGGAAGGTGTGTATGACAAGGATCCGAGAAGTCATGCAGATGCGGTAAAGCTTGACCGTTTGTCTTATAATGATTTGGCAAAGGTCTTTTCCGAAAGCAAGCATAAAGCGGGAATTCATCAAATCATAGATCCCGAAGCTGTCAAAGTTTTAAGTCGCAAGCCCATGAAATTGATTGTTGTAAACGGTTTTAGAACTGAAAATATTCTTGAAGCTCTCGAAGGTAGAAGTGTTGGTACAACGATAAGTTGAGCGGCATTCAATATGTTCCGACCTCCAAGTTTAAATATCACATTTGATATCATAGTTGAGGTCAATGGTGATATTTGTGTTTGCTCAAAAGAAATGGTTACGGCACACTGCCATGGTCCCTAAAGGCTTCATACGTTATCATGTTCTCGAAACGCTTAACGAGAGGCCCAGGTCGGGGTCTGAGATAATGAGTGAAATCGAAAAGCACACAGGCGGATTTTGGAAACCAAGTCCTGGTTCAATATATCCGCTGTTGGCGCGGCTCCAAGAGAAAGGTTACATAAACGAGTTGTCTGCTGAAGATGGACTGAAACGCTACGAGCTAACAGAGCATGGAAGATTGCTGCTCGATGAGCAGGAAAAAATCAGAAGAAAATTCAGGCAGGAAGCAGGTTTTCTTCCAGGTTCCTTCTTCGATAGCTTTCTCATGAAAATTCCAGCGGAAAAAACTATTGAAATTCAAAGTTGTATGAAGCGTTTAGGTATAGCGATATTTCACTTAGGCAGTACACTGGAAAAAAAGTACTCCGAGCAAATTCTGGATGAATCTCTCCGTGTAGTCAACGAGACTTCAAGCAAACTGGAAAGAATGAATGAGAAATTAAAAGGTGAAATGAATGAGTGAAGATATAATCAGGGCTGAAGGATTAACTAAAGTCTTTGATCATAATCTAGTGGCCGTTGACAACATAAACTTCAGCGTCAAACATGGTGAAATCTTCGGATTTTTGGGCCCCAACGGCGCCGGAAAGACCACCACGATAAACATGCTGATAACTGTCCTGAAGCCCACAAAGGGTCACGCATACATTCTCGGATACGATATCGCAAAAGAAAACATGGAAGTGCGAAACTCGATTGGTGTCGTTCCCCAAGAATACACTGCGGACGAAGATCTAACGGGATGCGAAAACATACTTCTATGCGCTGACTTGTACGGAATCCCTCGCGAAATTTCGCAAAAGCGTGCAACAGAGCTTCTTGATCTTGTTGAACTTACAGAGTTTAGGGACAAAAGAGTTGAGACGTACTCAGGCGGCATGCGCAGAAGACTTGAACTTGCCTGCGGCTTGATTAACCGACCTAAACTTCTTTTTCTCGATGAGCCAACTTTGGGCTTAGATGTTCAAACGAGGGCAGCTACATGGAATTATGTCAAGACCTTAAAGAAAGAGTTCGGCATGACTCTTTTCTTAACCACTCATTACCTGGAAGAGGCTGACGCACTTTGCGATCGCATTGCGATAATTGATCATGGAAAAATAATCGTTGTCGGAACACCAACAGAATTGAAGGACAGTCTAGGGGGAGACATAATCAATCTGAGCATCCAGAAAGATGCCGATATCACAGAACTTGTTAAGAGAATTCCACACGTTAAAGAAGTCACAAAAGAAAATGGTTCATATTTGATCAAGTCCGAAAACGGCGAAGTAACAGCACCACTCATAATTGAAGCTTTGAGGAAGCAGGGTCAAGTCGTTACGAAGCTTTCGCTCGCAAAACCATCGTTAAACGAGGTTTACCTACAGTATACTGGAAAGGCAATGCGTGACGCGGCAGACGAATCAGGGGAAGCCAAGTTCGCTCGGAGAGCAATGTTGAGGAGGGCACACAGTTGAGCGCAACGAACGGAGTTTCAAAGAATAAACTGCATGGCCTATGGGCTTTGACAAACAGAGAGCTGAAAAAATGGTATAAGGCACCTGTAGTTTTCGCTCTTACTCTAATTCAACCCATTATCTGGTTGGGGTTGCTGGGCAATGCTCTAAACCTAAGCAGCTTGATCAGTGCAAACGAATTTGCTCTCCCGGTTATTGATCCTCCCTTAAACCCCCAACAACTAATGCAATTGGGGACGTATTTTTCTGGATTGCAAAATCAGATAATGCAGGGAACCTTTGGAACAACGAGTTACATTTCGTTTATGGCAGTAGGAATGATCGCTTTTACAGCGCTCTTCACAACAATGTTCAGCGGTATGTCCGTTGTATGGGATAGGCGCCTAGGCTTCTTGAACAAGGTACTCAGCACCCCCGTATCCCGAGCTGTGATAATTGTGTCTAAGGTTTTGTCCGCAACTTTGCGGTCAATGTTCCAGGCTGCTGTCATCCTGGTAATTGCTATTCCATTCGGCTTTCAGGTTGGAGCAAGCTTTACTCCACTCAGCATTCTCGGAGTGTTCGCGATGCTTTTCCTGATATGTATGGGTTTGTCTTCTTTGTTTATCGCTGTCAACATTAGATCAACGAGAGTCGAAACACCAATGGCCGTTATGAACCTGCTCAACTTACCTCTGACATTCGCAAGTAGCGCTTTCTTCCCAATCGATAAAATGCCCGGCTGGTTGCAAGCAGTAGCTAATGTCAATCCAATGTCATACACAATAGACGGCATGAGACAACTCTTGATTTTCAACACAGACTACATGAAACTTGCCTTTGACTTCGCATATGTTGGCATTTTCGCCGCGATATTGACCACCATAGGAATAGTGCTCTCGTGGCGTTATCTGAACAAATAATTATGGATGCATGAACTGAAGAATGGAAGAGATGTTTATGGCGCCTGTTGTTGAAGCAATAGATTTGAAAAAAACGTATATGCTTGGGAAAATTCCAGTTGAAGCACTTCGAGGCGTAAACCTAAAAGTCGAAAGTGGAGATTTTCTCTCTATTCTCGGGCCTTCAGGAAGCGGAAAGTCAACCCTCCTGAACCTGGTCGGAGCTTTGGACAAACCGACCGCAGGAAAGCTATCGATTGATGGTGTGGACGTTTCTACCTTAAATGACAATCAGTTGGCAGACCTCAGGCTTCGAATAGGCTTTGTTTTTCAATTCTTCAACCTCATTCCCAGGTTCACCGCTAGAGATAACGTAGAACTTGCTATGTCAATAAAGGGCATAAATAAGAGTGCAAGAACAAAACGGGCCCAAGAGCTCCTGGAGACCGTAGGCTTGAAAGACCGAATAAATCATAAGCCCGCCGAGCTTAGTGGGGGTCAGCAACAAAGAGTAGCGATCGCCAGAGCCTTGGCGAATGATCCTCGTTTTCTTTTGATGGATGAACCCACGGGCAATATCGACTCCAAGACGGCCCGCGAAGTCTTGAATTTAATCCAAAGGATCAATGGGGAGGGTGTGACTATTGTCATGGTAACACATGATCAGCGTCTGGCCCTTGAAGCCAAGAGAACCGTGCAGATGTTTGATGGCGTTATTGCGTCGGACTTGGTGAATTAGCATGAGAACA